>ERZ1673736.2081-NODE-2081-length-23435-cov-5.348375_pt1 | contig 23435 bp, 27 predicted proteins | sample MGYA00580212_ERZ1673736 | MGnify/ENA primary metagenome ERZ1673736 (study PRJEB41218, sample SAMN15661752) | gut metagenome | host: Homo sapiens | place: Canada: London | collected 2015-08-20/2019-03-30 | study: EMG produced TPA metagenomics assembly of...
ACCTCCACACTTGTTTTGTTATGCTTTTCTTTTTCCTTTACATATATTAAGACACACAAGTCGGCAGAATCTGACGCAAATTTTACAAAAAATGTAAATTTTTTAAAATTAATTCCAAATCTTCCTTCTCCGTAAGCCCCATAAGGGTATAATGTACATCCCGGTAATCGAACTGAGCCACATAGCTAGTGTTTCCCGAGTCAGCTATACGATAAGCTTCCACCATAGCCGTCGTCTTCTCCAGGGGATACTCATATTCCTCCAGCAGTACGTCTTCCACATCCAGGCCCCAGGAATTATCCAGATACAGGGCATCCGCAATGTAAGTGACTATCTGACCGTCCAAATCATAAACAAATTGGGCAAGCGGGATATCCGAATCCATCTCCACCCGGTCAAAGACCATCTTTTGGGGTTTTACCATTATTTTCACTGGGTCAAAACCATATTCATCCTTAACCTGTTGATACGCCGCCTCCTCTTTTTCTTCTCCACCATTTGCTACATAATCATTATCCGAATCTACTTGCGTCATTTCCCTGCCGCCAACCGTCTGCTTCATCTTTTCTATAAACCTCTCCGGTCCGCCGACGCTGGTGATTCCAATGGCAAAGACCGCAATAACTGCCGCCGCCAGCACCGCCACACGCTTCCACACAATTTTGCCCTTGCGTACGGGTGCCTTCTTCACATCTTCTGCCGTTATGCCGATTTCCCCGGCAATTTCCACATCCGGCTCTGCCCCGGCTTTCTTCTTCTGAAGCTCCCGTCCAAGGCGCAGCGCCTCCCGGTCTTCCTCCGACAATTTGGACAGAAGTTCTTCTCTCTGATATGCCTCGATCCGCTCCTTCACCTTATCCCTCAATTCGGCGCTGGCTTTCATCTTCGAGATCTCTTCATCTGCCCGGATGGCTTCCTCGATTCGGGCGGCATCTTTTTCCATTTCCTCTTTCATTTTTTCTTTGAAGCCGTCTAATTCTTCTTTCATTCTGTTTCCCCTTTAAATTAATCTTAACTTTTTACTTTTCCTTGACCCGCGCCCCGCTTGCGTTTACAATTACATTTATAATGATAAAAGCGGAGGCGCATTATGAAACGTATCATCTTAACCGGCGGCGGTACGGCAGGTCATGTTACACCTAACATTGCATTATTGCCGCGTCTAAAAGAATTACAATATGATATCCACTACATCGGTTCTTATAACGGCATTGAGAAGGAGCTGATTGAACCATTCGGAATTCCTTACCACGGGATTTCCTCCGGCAAGCTTCGCCGTTATTTCAGTCTTCAGAACTTTACTGACCCGTTTCGCGTTATCAAAGGATTCAGCGAAGCGAAAAAGTTGATTAAACTCTTAGAACCTGATGTTATTTTCTCAAAAGGCGGATTCGTATCCGTTCCGGTTGTCATAGCCGGAAAGAAATGCAAGGTTCCGGCTATTATTCATGAGTCCGATATGACGCCGGGGCTTGCGAATAAATTATCCATACCTTCCGCAGCCAAAGTGTGCTGCAATTTTCCTGAGACGGTAAAACTTCTTCCGGCTGACAAAGCGGTTCTGACCGGTTCCCCAATCCGCCAGGAACTGTTGTCCGGCAGCAAATCCAAAGCTATTGAATTTACCGGACTTACCTCTGACAAACCGGTCATCCTGATTATCGGCGGAAGTCTGGGCGCCGCTGCAGTTAATCAGGCCGTCAGAAATGTCCTTCCGGAGCTTTTAAAGGACTTTCAGGTTATTCATCTCTGCGGCAAGAATAAACTGGACACTTCTCTGCAGGGAGTAAAGGGCTATGTGCAATATGAGTACATCAAGGACGAACTGAAGGATCTGTTCGTTCTAACCGATATTGTCATTTCCCGTGCCGGAGCTAACGCCATCTGCGAGCTTCTGGCGCTGCACAAGCCGAACCTTCTGATTCCGCTGTCTGCCAGCGCAAGCCGCGGCGATCAGATTCTGAATGCCCGCTCTTTCGAGCGCCAGGGATTCAGCATGGTTCTCGAAGAGGAAGAACTGACAGACGAATCCCTTCTGTCAGCCGTACATCAGCTATATGACAACCGTGCACAGTATAAAAAGGCAATGACCGTCTCCGGTCAGCAGGATTCTATCGATACCATTATTGAATTAATTGAATCCGCTGTCAATTCTTAGCGTAAAAGCAGGTGTCCGTTCGACACCTGCTTCTTTATGCTTTGTTTATACAGTCGAATTCTTCTCTGTAATTTTCTTTTATCCAGTTCTTTGCTCTGTATAACATACTCTGCAAGCCCTCGTAACTAATACCCATACTCTCCGCCACTTCCCGCTGTGGCTTCTCCATACAATACACCAGCGTTACCGCGTCAAACCATTTCTCATTCTTTCTTGCAAGTGCGCTCAAAATCGTATCCGTGGTCTCCAGCACCTCTGTTGTCCAAAGTTTCTCGAAGAATGCTTTCTCAGGACTGTCGCCATATCCCAAGAGCGTCTCTCCTTCTGTATTCACATCCAGAAGAACTTCTTTTCTGTGGTCTCTCACGTAGTTATATGCAAGATTTCTTGCAGTTGTTAAAAGCCATCCTTTGACATTCTCTACCTCTCCACAACCGGCATAAATGTAATATCTGAGAAAAACTTCTTGCGCAATATCTTCTGCTGTATGCTGATTACGGGTATAAAGTGCCGCGGCCTGAACTACTATATTCTGATACAATTCAAATACTGTATTGAATTCTGTTTCCACATTACTTTACCTTCATCTTCTGTATATTTCCAAACACTACACTTCTTTTAACTTTGCAAGAATATCTTCTCTGTCGGCATCTGTCAGTTCACCCATCTTCCAGCCAAGCCCTACCTGGTCTTCCTTATATCTTGGGATCAGATGCATATGGAAATGAAATACGGTCTGCCCGGCTGCCTCTCCGTTATTCTGTACCAGGTTGTAGCCATCGCATCCCAGCGCCTTCGTCATCTTAGCGACAACATTCTTAGCAACAATCAAAACCTTAGACGCTGCTTCATCCGGCAATTCATACAAATTCGCATAATGCTCCTTTGGCAAAATCAGTGCATGTCCCTTTGATGCCGGTGACAGATCCAGAATCACCCGGAAATCATCATCCTCATATACCGTCGTTGAGGGAATCTCACCATTTGCAATTTTACAGAAAATACAATTTTCATCTCTCATTTTCTCATCCTTCTTTCTTGAATCTTAGACTTACATTTTCTCATTGAATATTAAAACCGTGCGTGATAAACTGTTACTCCAGAAAGGTGGTAATATCACATGTTGACAAAAACAGATTACGACAAATTGTTACATTTAATGGAAGAAAATCCAGAAAACAAGGCCCTGCTGCAGAGGCTTTTAGACTCACAGGCAGAAACCCTGCGGATCATCAGCCACGAAATCCGCAATCCATTAACACTTGTATACAGCACCATCCAGTTGATTGAACATCAGCACCCGGAAGTAACCGGATACCGGCACTGGGACTCCCTGAAAAAAGATACCGAATACATGCAGCAGCTTCTTGACGAGCTGTCCTCTTTTCATAATGGAAGTAAACTGACTGTATCTTCCTTCTCCCTCTCTGCTCTGCTAAAGCAGATCGCCGTCTCCTACGCTGCGTCTCTTGCAGACACCGATATTGAATTCACCTCTTACATAGCACCGGATCTTCCTTCCATAGAAGGTGACTCCGTAAAATTGAAAGAAGTAATCCTGAATCTTCTCCGCAATGCCGCAGACGCTGTTGACAACCGGTCCACTGACAAAAGAGTCCATCTCTTTGCAGCCTGTGACATATCCTCCGGTCAGATTCTCCTTAAAATCCAGGACTCCGGCTGCGGTATTCCCAAAGAGCATCTTTCCGATATCTTCACCCCGTTTGTCACTTATAAGCAAGGCGGCACAGGCCTTGGACTGGCAATTACAGACCGTATCGTCACAGCGCATCACGGCAAGATCTCTGTAGAATCTATGCCAGACGCCGGAACAACATTTACCATAATTCTCCCTCAGCATCAGGTACGAAAAACACCTCCGCTGAAGAATATAGATGAATTATAGCATAACCCCTTTGCTTTTATCAATAGAACTCTTCTTCATCAATATAGATTCCGTCAAAGTCTCCCCACCGGGGCTTCCTATGCTTTTGAAGAAATCTTCTTACCGGAGTCCACAGATTGTCTGTCTCCCGCATAATATTATTCCCCATTTCCTGACAGGCAATCCAGTCATGCTCCGCATCCTCACAGGTGGAATTTTGAAATAATACGTCCATATTCTTCCGCCGGTATTCTTCCGTCGGCTTCCGGACTGTTTCTTCCTGCTTTATTTTATCCAGAATCTTCCCCAGGCTGTAATTCTCTTCCATCGTTTCTTTATGAAGAAGAAAGGACAATTTCACGCTGTCCACATCCTGATAATCCGTATGCTGAACAAAAAATTCCGTCAGTTCATGGAAAGATTCCCGGACATCTTTCTCATGAAAAGGACAATAACAGAAAATATACTCTTCATTTTCCTTAAACACATAAGCCGGATCCAATAACAGACAATTTGCATTTAAAAGATATTTGTCTATCTCCTCCATAACTTTCAATATTGTTTCTAGCAACTCTTTCATTTCTTTCGATACTATTCCTTTTCTATCATATAGATTTTCCAAAGACTGCATTCCACTAATATCATATTCACAGACACTCATTTCATCCAATCCCCAGGTTTTCAGAGGCAGCAATCCTTCTATATGATTTTCTCTCAGCATCCGTATCTGATAGTCTTCCGAATAGACGCCTGCTTTTTTTAATAGTAAATGCGTCTTATTTAATTCTCTTTTATACTCTGTTTGAATCTTCACTATATTATTTTCTTTCATCTTCGCAGCTCCTATCTTTCTATAATTCCTTTTACCCTTCGAACATCCCGGATATATTTCTCCGGCTCTGTAACCCTGGCCGACTGACGGACGGATACTTTCATTTTGCCTTTTCTTGCTGTCGCGGCAACTGCGATCTCATCCTCTTCGACCGAAATCTGTGCCCGTGCGCCTGCAAAAAGTATGCACTTCCCGTCTATGCGTTCCTGAAAAGCGGCGTTTAACGCCTCTTCTTCTATCCCGTCTTTTTCTCTCGCCTTTACACTCCCCACAACTGCCGTCTCATAAGCACAACTGCTGATAATATTTTTATCATGGTAATAAAAAATACCTGTAACGCTAAGAAAAAATACCAGAAAAATTACCGGCATAATATAAGCCATCTCTATCGTCATACTTCCTTTTACACACATCATACACACCTCGCCGCCAATGAAACTACGTACCCTGCTGTCAGGAAAGGAACCATCGGAAGCACTGATTTTCTTGACCACTTCTTTTTCACCAGACATACCATGGCCGCGGCGGCCAGGAACATCCAGGCTGCCGCCAGCGCTTCTAACAAACTCCAAATTCCCAAAAAGCTCCCCATAATGCAGACAATCCACCCATCTCCATAACCGATTGCCTCTTTGGTAACTTTACTGATAATCAGGAAAACTATCCCTATCCCGGCACCTGAAAGATACAAATACCAACATTCCCTGCCGCGGCAGATAAAACTTACAATCCCCAGTAAGCTTCCCACCCACAGGAAAGAAACGGATATTTCCCGCCTTTTTATATCCTGCCAACTGCAGATAGCAAGAAAGCACAGACAAATCCCCTTGCTTATTTTCTCTATTTCCCACATTTTGAACACGCTCCCTTTCCTACCGCCTCTGACAGAGGAATTGCATAAACCGTCCGCTTTAATCCGCTGCACGCGAGCGTACTGTGATAACGATCCCCGTAATCCGTAATGTAAACACTTGCCGGGATCCTGCCGCCCATACATTTCTCACAGGCATGATATTTTCCCTGGCTCTCATTTCTTAAATTCTCCACACTCTCAGCCGCTACTCCGCGAATGGAAAGATCCAGATAGGTACAATGATAATTTCTGTGATATACCACACCATTCTCCGTAACATAGACTGTTTCGTCATTCTCTCCGCCAAATGCGTTTCTTTCATATCCGGACCAGCCTTTGAAACGCATGTTTTCTTCCATGGGAACCGATACGCCAACTACCAGCGGAACAGGAAGCTCCACCCGGTAAGAAACTTTTATTTCCAATATGGACGTTTTTAGAGACATCCTTGACCCTTCACAGCGAATCCCACTACTCCCTCCCACCACAATACTTCTTTCCAGTCTTTCTCTTCCCACTGCTTCTACAATATCCTGTTCCAACTGCCCCGGCGTAACCACCGAAATCAAATAAGCTTTCTCTGCCGACGCTTTTCCGGCATAATGCATTCCGCTCCTTATACTTGTCCGAACCGCCATCACCTCAAACATATAGAAAAACGTCAATATAGCAAAAAAGAAAACCGGAACCGCCAGTGACGCTTCTACCGTAATGCTGGCGCAAAGCTTCCCATTCCACCGGCTTTTCCTTTTTTCATGGAAAGAAGTGCATGGAGATGTCCTTTGGGCGTTAAGAGGATTTTGGGTTAATGTGATACTATTCGTTGGTATTTGCTTTGTGAGGATCATGCGATAACTCCTTTCGTCATATTTTATTTCCATTAGAGAAACCCCATAAGGACATCTCCATGCACTTCTTATTTATATCCATAATAAGTTCGGAACTGATAAGAAATCCCTCTTCTCAGACTACAAGTGCTCTCCAGTTCCATTTTGCATACACAACAGTCTGCCCGGAACCAGGTAAGCCCTTTTTCTCTCCGAAGGCATAACTCTGTCATATCCAGCGCCCGCATAGTCATCTTCTCCTTCTCCTTTAGAAACAGAAGAATCCGAAGATACTCCTTGTAGGATAAACCATCTGCCATATCCTCACCTTCTCCTGTATCCTCTTCCGTCCCCAAAGTAAGCAGAGCGGTCAAACGAAGCTGCCAGTTTTCCTCTGTCTTTACAAGCGCCACCCTGCTGCCGCCCAGGAGAGAGCGAAGATCCATGATACTTTCTCCAAAGGCCCATGCCAGCAGAAGAACCTGCGTCACTGCCCCTGTAAGCATAGGGAGCGCTGCCGCCGTACACAACGTCAATGCAAGCGACTCTGCCTGCGCACGCATTCCGGCGCTTCCCAGAATACACCCATAGTTGGGGGCGAAGCGAAGGAGAAGCAGCTTTTTTGCCACCGCTTCCAGATTCTCCCTATCGCTTCCCTTTCCTTCCAGAATATATTCCATCTCATAATCCAGAGCTTTATCTTCCTCTGCAATCGAGTCCTCCGCTGTCTCGGTTTCTTCCACCGCCATAGAAAAATGCTCCAGAAGATATTCTCCGAACAAGAGCTTCGACTGTGTTCCTTCTTCGGCCACATCTTCAAAACTGCCATACCCCTGCTGCCGTTCCCTCTCTGATACCATTTCACTCAGAGAAAACTGTTTAGAAGAAACCGCTTTTCCACGGGGCATAACAATATCCAGAAGTGAACGGTTCCTTAACAGTTCCATGTTTGGCAGAGGATTGTTTTCAGCGGGAAGCACGCCTTCATTTTCCAGAAGTCCCTGCTCCAGCTCTTCTCTTGCATCGTATTCTTCTCCCTGATACTCCCGCGCATGTTCTTCCTGTTCTTCCCAGACAGACGGCAGGCCTGCATACCTGTCCAGAAAATCCAGACCATATCTGTGCTGTACATACCGGACTGCCTGTTCATAGAACTCCTGTCCGGATCGATCTGTCAAGAGCCGAATCCGCGAAATCTTCTGCTCCATACCGGATGCTCCATAGAATTCAAGCCGCTCTTTAATCTTGTTTTCTTCATATTCTCCCGTCTCGTATCCCGCATCAAATGCAAAAATATCGAATTCTTCCAACAGTTCTTTTCTATACTCTGCAAACACAGATTCTACCGCGCGGTTCATATCCGCACGCCTGTAATTTTTCGCCATCTGGATGGAAGCTGCCTCCATAATCGACGCTGAGAAAGATATCAGCAACAAAAATATCAGACTTAAAAATGCTGTTACTTCCCCCTTCCGCATTTCTAAATTCCTGCACTTTCGCTGGTAATCTTCTGAAAAATGGTCTCCACCAGACTGGTTAATTGTGACTTAAAGATAATCACCAATCCAATCAACACAACCAAAATCAAAATAACCTCTACCACTCCAATTCCACTCTCATCCCGCAGACTCATCTCCAACCGTTCTTTTACTGTAAAAAATGCATGTTTCAGTCTCCACATAATCTTTCCTCCTTCGTTGAAATTTTTATATTTGTATAGATAAAAATGCCGGAACAATCACTATAACCAGAACAATCCCCAACATAAAAAACATAGGCAGCAAAAGTTTCGTACTTGCCTCTTCTCCCACTCTTTTTGCCAACGCTTTTCTTTCTTCAAACGCGTGAACCGCCTCCATCTGCAGCATCTCAGACAATCCCTTGGTTCCTTTCCTGAGATTCTGCGACAGCAGCGCCCCCAGCTTCAGATAAGCAGGAGTCTCACATCGCTTCCCGAACTGCTCATAACATTCCGCTTCCGTCATACCGCTTCTCATCTGCCGGCACGCTACAAGCATCTCTTCATAAGCAAAACGCTCTCCGGTTTTCGCTTTCTTTTTTTCATAATCATCCGTTATCTTCTTCCAGGCATTTTTAATCGTCATACCAGCTCCAAGCAACAGACACAGTTTATTTATAATTTCCGGATAATCCCGCATTAGCTGTATCCTGCGCTTTTTTACTTGTTTTTTCTCTTCCTGGCGAATCAGACAGCCTGTCAATCCCGCCGCAAATATTCCCAGCAGCAATACGCCGAACCACCTGAAATCTATCGGGCGGCGGTATGTAATTTTTTCACCTTCCACTTTCTTTGGCAATTCAATCGTTTCTTTAGACGAATTATTGTTTTCTTCATTTTGTATTTCCTCCAATATCTTTTCTACTTTTTCTTCTTCTTCGCTTAAGCGGGGCGGAAAAACTTTTACTGCCCTTTCATAAAGAGCTTCCTTCGTCTCGTCTTCCGTATACCTGAGAAACGCCTTAAGCTGCACCAGAATTCCATCCCGCTTTATATCCGGATTTTCCGATACTTCTTCTGCTATTTTTTTCTCCTGCAGTTTCCCCTGCATATTCATTACATCGTACCGGTCCAATTCCCACACAATTTCCACAGGCTCATCCGGAATCTCCGTTATCAGCTCAAGGTCAGAACGAACTTCATCCAGACTCTTATTCTCTCCCAGGATCAACAGATCCAGCCTTCGAATATTTTGTTCAAATACCTTCTTGATTTCCTCACTTGTATACTGTCTCTCGCCAACGGTAATCTCCAATGGTTCTTCCATCTTCTCGCCGCCGACGGTGACTTCCCTTTCTTCTGTCTTGCTTCCCTGCCCATAAGTATTACGCCTTATAACCTCTGCTTCCTTTCTGCTCTCCCGGACATCCATATACAAAAGCGCCAGCGACAGAAAGACCGTTCCACATAACACCAGTATCATACTTCGATATTTATAATTTTTCGTCCCAGCAAATATGCCGCGATATATACGCCCAAACATCCGCTCATCACCCCAATTCCCACACTGCTGCCGTACAGAACATCCATAAATTCTGGAAAACTGACTTTCATATAAGCAATCACCCCGAAAGGAACTGCCGACATAACCTTAAATTCATACTTTTTCGCTGCAAGAATCGTCTCTATCTCTTCCGCCACCGCCAGCTTATCCTCAATCTGCCGGATTGCATTCTTTATAATTCCTGTCATATTGCCGCCGCTCCTTTTTGCCGCTGCAAAAACCGCCGCAAAATTATATACATCCTCCTGCCCGGTACGCTCTGCCCACTCTTCTATAATCTGTTCTATGGGAATATGCAGATGTATCTGCCGGATCATATAGGTAAATTCCCTCTGAATCGGTTCTGTATCACGATACAAAACCGACAGCTCTTTTTTCGTTTCCTTCATTGCATTTTCCACCGAATAGCCCGCACCAAGAGATGCGGATAAAGCCCGAATACTTTCCTGGAACTGCTTTTGAAATTCCACTCTTTTCTTCTCCATGCATTCCTGTTCCCACTGAAGAAAATACCCGAATCCTATTGGCAGAAGCGCCGGAACTGCCCAGAAAGAATCATAATATAAAAAAGCAATCAGCCCCATAAGTGCCATACACCGCACTGCCGTCAGCAGATATTCCCGCTTCTTAATATCCTGCCGAAAATAATTTGGCTTTATGAATAAGGTCATGAATCTGCTTCCATTCACCGGTTATCCTCTCCTTTTTCTCCGGATTTTCCCTGAATTCATACAGCACCTGCGTCTCAATCTTTTTGTTCCGGTATCCCAGAACTTCCACCACCTGCAGCACCTTTCTGCTCTTATCCCGAAGTCTGCCGATATGTATCACAATGTCTATCGCCGATGCAATCTGCCGCTGAATGGCTGCCAGTGGTATCTCCATTCCCATCAGCACCATGGTTTCCAGCCTGCGCAGCATATCCTCCGGGCTGTCCGAATGCCCGGTACTTAAGCTTCCCTTGTGTCCGGTAGACATTGCCTGAATCATATCAATCGTCTCCGGGCCCCTTACCTCCCCCACAATAATCCGGTCCGGCCGCATACGGAGCGCCGCGCGAATCAGCTCACGGATGGGAATGGCACCCACTCCCTCCAGATTTGCATTGCGGGCTTCCATCCGTACAAGATTCGCCACGCCCATGATTCTAAGTTCCGCATTATCCTCAATTGTGATGATCCTCTCATCCTTGGGAATAAATTGGGACAATGCATTCAGAAATGTGGTCTTTCCGGATCCCGTCCCCCCGCTTATGAAAATATTGTATCCAGCGGCTACCAGAATTTTCAAAAAATCCGCCAATTCTTCATCCAGCGTCCCAAACTGTATCAACCGTTCCATCGTTATCTGCTCTCTGGGAAATTTTCTTATTGTAACAATCGGACCATTCAATGCAACCGGATACAACACTACATTGACACGCGAACCATCCGCAAGTCTTGCATCTACAATCGGTGAAGCTTCATTTACCATACGGTTAGATCCCGCCACAATCTGCTGGATCACATCCTCAAGCTTGTCCCGGGAAGCAAATCTTTTGTCCGTCAGATAAAGCCTTCCCTTCTTCTCAATAAAAATATTCTGCGTCCCGTTAATCATAATCTCCGTAATTTCATCGTCCTCAATTAACTCCTGCAAAAGATCCAGCTTACGGAACGCATTAAACAAATCTCTTCCCAAAACCGCTTTCTCCTGCAGCGGAATGTACTCTTGCCTGCTCTGTTCCTCAAGGACCCTGAAAATTAGTTCCTGCAGTTCTTCGTCCTCCACCTCTCGCGACAGGTCCAGTTTTGCAAGGATCCTGTCATATAATTGTTCTGCCTTTATCACAGGGCACCATCCTTTCCCATACTTCTCCATAACCGAGCTGGTACATAACCTGCTCAAACTGTGCCAATTTAGAAGCAGCAATCGGGTCATCCGCCGTAAGCAGATATACAGTATCACAGCTTTTAAGAATCTCGTACAAACCCTGGACGCACTCGCCTATGTCCAGAATCAGCACCTCATAAATACTGGTTCTCAAAATCTCCGAAAACAACCACAGCCATTCTTTTTCCGTCACTGCCTTAATTTCCTCCGGAAGAGAAACCGGGGGAATATAATCCAGCCGTTCCATCTGTCTGATTAAAGATGGCAGCAAAATTCCCGGATTCCCCATCCTTTGTTTTGCATAATACAAAAGCATGGACAGATTTCTCTCTGTCTTTGGAAAATGCCCGTCAATTCCTGCATAAGTCTCTAAATTCAGATAAAGAACATTCTGCTTCTTCGCCAGTTCCTTCCCCATTCTGAGCGCAAATACCGTCTGACCGGTTCGATGTACCGGAGAAAAGACTCCTATCATCTTCCCGGTTCCTTTTTTACGGACATAGAGAACATCCTCCTTCTCTTTTTCCGAAAGAATTCTCATAATCTGGCTGAACACTTCCTCCGCCGACTGATATTTGAATATACTGTTTTCATTTTTGTCTGTCGTACTGCACATCTCAGAGAGAAGCACGATTGTAACCTCTGCCGCCAGTTCTTTTCGCTGTTCAATAGGATACTTATCACTGATAAGCAGAAAATCAACCGTCAACTCCTCCTGAACTGCCCGCACCTGTTCGGGATCACTACATATTTTCACTTGAAAGGCAAGTCCCCTTTTCCCATTTAAAAATGCGGCAAGTCTGGAGGCGTAACTTTTCTCCGGATCGCAGATGACCAAATTCTTACTGCTCACTATTACCTCCTGTAAGTTCATATTCTTTTTTCTGTTTTGAATTCTTTGCCGATAAGGCTTCGGAATATCAGAACATAATCAGATTTCAACAAGATTCAACAAATTTCAACAAATCAGATACAAGTTATGACAACTTGTACGATGTATTATATCCGCACATCGCACAAATGTCTATACCTTTTTTCAAAATATGTAAACTTTGTTTGTTTTTCACGAATTTTACATAAATATATTTTTCTATTTTCGTATATGTTTTACATAATGTTGTAAAACATAATTCCGTATAAAAGCCCCACACCCGGAATTCCCAGCGCTCCCGATACCACAAAACTAACCGCATTCAATCCTACGCTCACCTGAATTTCTTTCATAGAAAGAAATTCATTTACAAAAAAAATCATTGCCATCCCAATTACTGCACGTACGAAAAAATTCACCAGAAATCCCGGTCTCCGCTCAGACATATGAAGCCCTCTTTTCGTTCTTTTTCTATACATATGTACCTTAAAAGAACTGTATGCAATAAAAAACACCGGTTACCCGATGTTTTTATTCAATCCTCACTCTCCTACAATTCTACCTCTATCTTCCGCCCTGTCCGGTGATACTGATAATACCGTACCCCCGCCGCGTCAAACATTTTCATGGATGCCTGTACGGAAGGCGTTCCTTCGTATTTATTGCTGTCGTAAATAACTTCCTTGATTCCGCTCTGGATGATTGCTTTAGCGCATTCATTGCAGGGAAACAGCGACACATAGAGCTTCGCTCCCTCCAAGCTTCCGCCGCGGTAGTTCAATATAGCATTCAGCTCGCTGTGGACGGTATATACATACTTGGTTTCCAACGGATTCTCACCCTCTCTCGCCCAGGGAAATTCATCGTCAGAACATCCTGTCGGCAACCCGTTATATCCCATAGACAAGATTTTATTGTCCTGGCTCACAATACAGCACCCCACCTGCGTATTCGGATCCTTGGAACGCTTCCCTGACAGGATCGCTACTCCCATAAAATACTCATCCCAGCTTATATAATCCTTCCGCTTGCTTCCCATCATTTTCCTCCTTCTTCCGGTTATTTTGTACCAAATATCCTGTCCCCTGCATCTCCAAGCCCCGGAACAATATAGGCATGTTCATTCAAACATTCGTCCAGCGCGCCAATATACAGATCCACATCGGGATGGTCCTTCTGCATCCTTGCAACGCCTTCCGGGGCTGCAAGAATACACATGAAGCGGATATGCTTTACGCCTTTTTCCTTCAGCATGGTGATTGCCGCTGAACTGGATCCTCCCGTCGCCAGCATCGGGTCTACCACAAAGACCTCTCTTTCATCGCAGTCGGCGGGCAATTTGCAATAGTATTCAACAGGTTTAAATGTCTCCGGGTCACGGTATAATCCGATATGTCCCACCTTAGCGGCCGGAATCATGTTCAGCATTCCATCTACCATTCCCAGACCGGCACGGAGAATCGGCACTACTGCCAGCTTCTTTCCACTCAGTTCTTTTCCCACCATTTTGCAAATTGGCGTTTCAATCTCCACATCCTGCAATTTCAGATCCCTCGTCGCCTCATAGCACATCAGCGCTGCAATTTCTCCGACTATCGACCGGAAATCTTTGGAGCCTACTTCTTTTCTGCGAATAAAATTTATTTTATGCTGAATCAACGGGTGATCCATAACATGTACCTCTGCCATCGTTTTCTTCCTCCTTACAAAGTAATCACATGGTGTCCTGCCGCCTTCAACAGCCTGTTCATTACTGCGCTTCCGATTCCTTCTGCGGCAAATGATTCGCTATAGATATAGTCCACGCCGTCGGTATCAAATTCCCGGAGAATCCCATACAGATGTCCTGCAATTGTCATCTCATCTTCCCGTGTCCCTACACATTTTACATCGCCGTATGGATAGCGTCCCACCGTCTCTTCTGTTCCAATAATCCCCACTTTAAAGCCTTCTTCTATCTTCTCCTTTACTATCTCATTAATAAAAGATACAACCTGTCCTATCTCTCCCTCCACGATACTCAGTTCGGCTTTGGGCGCATAGTGACGGTATTTCATTCCGGGGGCTTTCGGCGGCGTTTTGCTGCCTGCGTCAAGAATTGTCCGGTCCACACTCACCTCACCGATTAATTCTTCCAGCATTTCTTCCGTAACTGCTCCGGGACGCAGAATCATAGGCGGCGTAACTGTCATATCCAGAATCGTAGATTCCACCCCAATCTCTACAGCTCCGCCATCCAGAATCATCTCAATCTTCCCATTCATATCCTCTGCCACATGCTCCGCTGTGGTTGGGCTCGGCCTTCCGGATGTATTGGCGCTTGGTGCGGATACATAACCGCCTCCTGCAAGAATCAAGGCACATGCAACCTCATCAACGGGCATACGCACCGCTACCGTATCAAGTCCTCCTGTCGTAGGATATGGGACAATCTCACTTTTTTCAAAAATCATAGTCAGCGGTCCCGGCCAAAATTTTTCTGCAATCACCTTTGCCTGTTCCGGTATCTCCTTTACAATTGCCGGAAGATCTTCCATCCGCGCAATATGTACAATCAGCGGATTATCAGACGGTCTTCCCTTTGCGGCATAGGTCTTTCTGGCTGCCTCTTCATCCAGCGCATTTGCCCCAAGCCCATATACGGTCTCCGTCGGGAATGCCACCAGACCACCTTTTTTTAAAATATCTCCGGCTTCACAGAGAATTTTTTTATTTAGTTTGTTTCTGTCTATTTTTTCTATTCTCGTCTTCATGTTTTCCATTATAGCATTATTTTCCCAGATAGTCGAGAATTCCCTGGCATATCGCTCCCGCTATTTTATCCTGATATTCCTCTGTAATCAGAAGCTCCGCCTCCTTCCAGTTGCTTAAAAAACCGCACTCCACAATAATAGTCGGAACTTCCGTCCGTTTCAGCAGATAATAGGTGTCATTCGCCTTCGCCTGCCTGGTATTTTCAGCATTACATGCAAGCATCGCCTTCTGCATAACATCTGCGGCCGCCTTACCTTCTTCAGAATGACTGTAATAAAACACCTGCGCTCCCGACACATTTTCTTCATGGTAACTGTTCTGGTGAATACTCACGGCAAGCCGCGGCGACTCTTTGTTAATCAGCGCAACCCTTGCTTTCATATCTTCTATTTTCTTATTGGACGCCCCTTCTTCCGCCAGCGATGTATCATCCTTCCTTGTCATAACCACCTGAATTCCTTTCTCTTTCAAGAGCCCTTCTACCTTTTTCGCAATCGCCAGATTAATGTCTTTCTCCTTCGCTTCATTCACGCCTACTTTGCCGGGATCAGAATCTCCGTGTCCAGCATCCAGAACCACCAGCTCGCTTGATTTCCCTACCTGTGCAGAAGCCACATACCTGGTAATATTTCTGCTGGCAGCAATCAGCCCCGCCAGAAATAAAACCGCCAGAATAAATTCTGCTTTTTGACGCAAAAAAACATCCCCTAACAGTCTATATTGGTTAAATATATTCCTGTCAGGGGACATTTATTAAACTAATTCACATATTTCAAAATCAAATCCCAGATTTCAGTCTTCTCATATCCAAGACGCCATGCTGCGCTTCCCGCCAGTCCGTACTCTTTTATAAGCTGCAGTTTCGGCTCAAGGGAACTTGCGTCCTCAACCCACACTTCATAAGTACTTCCTTCGGATTCCCACGTCGCATAATTCTGCTTAACTTCGTCATCCCATGTCGGTGTAACTCCAACCTGAGAAAGTATATTCTCTACTTCCGTCATGCTGTAAGCCTCACTCTCCACATTCATGGAATATTCCGCACTCTCCGTTCCTTCCTGCTGCCTGAGTTCCTCGGCCGTTTTCGCCGTCTCTTTCCATACTCTCGTAAAGAACGGCACCGCATTAATCACTTTCTCGGCAGGGACTTCCTTTAATGTCTGCTCAATACCTTCTTTGACAAAATTGTAAGATGCAACCGGTCCTGCTTCCGGTGAACCTGCGTAATGCTCATCGTACCCCATAATGATTACATAGTCAGCAAAAACTCCCTGCTCTTTCCTGTGATACTGCTGGTTATACGCCTGCGGAACATAATTGTCCACAGAAAGAACCAGCCCGTTCTGCCGGCACTTGACAGATAATTCACGGATAAACTGAATATAATGTTCTCCGCATTCTGTAGAAATTTTTTCAAAATCCACATTAATTCCATCAAGCCCTACCTGCAATGCTGCCGCAATCAACTGATTTATCAGATTATCACGGTTAGACGTATGGCTCAGCAGTTCATAAGATTCTTCCTGGGAATTAATACCTCCGTCAAAATCGCGGATTGAAGCCCACACTTCAATATTGGACTGATGCGCATAATTTACATAATCCGCGCTGGAAATTGACTCCAGATTACCCGCCGTATCCGCCACATGGAACCAAGTCGGCGAAATCGTAGTCAGACCCTTTGTCTGCGCAATCATCTCCAGTACACTGCTGTTAGCATCTGTATTTGTCACATTGTGCCATGCCATATTAATGGTATAATCCTTAGAAATACTGGTATAATCCGGTTCTTCAAAGCCTCTGTCAATCTTCTCCGTCTTCTCTTTTTTAAGAGCGCTCTCTTTTATATATCCGATAAAGCCGTCCTCTGTCCGAACCTTCTTCCAACTTCCTTCTGTTTCAATGACCGTAACAACTTCCTTTTTCTCAACATCTGTGAGAACCGGACTCTTGACGCCTCCCTGATAACGTACCTGCGTATCACGCTTCACTTCAGCAACCGTCGTCGTGCCTGTCTCTGTACAGATCATAACCCGTCCCGGATTGTCATAGACCTCATAATCCATGTCGGTATACTGCTTCACAAAGTCAAGGGCAATATAAGCAGTACTTCCTTCCGTTCTCAGTATAGTATAATCCACACTGTTTTTTGCTTTTGATACTGAATATTCTTTGTTACCCACTCCCACTGAAACCACATCGTTGGGCAAAGTGTAAAGCAAGGTATTTTCATTCGGATCCCAATAAAATCTTTCATTGATATAGTCACGTACAAGACTGTATTCCACATAAGCCTTGCCGTCAGAAAGCATTCCTCCCGGTTCAAGAATCCCATTATTTACAACAACTGCAAGCTGATTTTCACTTTTTATTCCATAATATTCATCCAAATCCGCTCTTTCTTTTGAAGGGCCATACCGTCTCCACAAAAATAATGCTGCAATAATACCTACTATTATTATAAATGTAAAAATTCCCTTCAGAATGATGGTTCTCTGACGTCTTCTTTTGGCTTGTGACCGTCTACGGCGAGCTAACTCTCTCCGTCCCTGATCATCCATACTGCACCTCCTACATTTGTGTTCCGCACTCTTGCGTTTCCCTACGCTCCGAACGCCACTTCGGAAGCCCTGCTTCCTCAGTGTTCGTTGCACTCACATAAGACCTTAGAAATCCTCTTGCCCGCAAGCGGGCAGACGGATTTCTTTCGGTCTTGCGTTCGTCGCTATGCGTTCATTATATCAACATTTGGGGGTTCCGTCATTAATTATTTCGACATTTTAATAATATTTTAAGAGGGATATTTACATATCAGTATCATTTTATCATATAAAAATAAAGTGCTTTTAAATCTCCCCTTTCATTCAAAACATAATCTCGCATATAGCCGGATTCTTCCTTTACCATATGTGCCTTAACAATCTGTGTCGGACTTGCCGGTTTCCCATCCATCGCCATGTATACTCCCCTTTTTTCATACTGGTTCAGTTCCCGAAACATATCCTGGAACACTTGTGTTTCTTCCGGCATAACCTTCTCCTGTTCCCAATGTATTGTTAGCATGTTCAGATTCTCGGCATATTTTCAAATTTTTCCATTGGAAGTGCGTGATATGATTTTCCCTGAAAAATACCGAACCTTGCAGAAAATAGTATCATACATTGATATTATAAAAATTAGTTCTAAAAATCTGCTGATATTTGTCTGATTTGACTCTTGTTGAAAATTAAATTGACCATTATAATGACCTTACGCTGATATTCATACATCGGCGGTGCCGACATATTGATAGAACTGAAAAGATTCCTCTCTCTTGTTCTAGGAACACTGCTATTGGGGAATACTATTTTCTGTACGACTATTATATATGATTCTTTATGTAAACGCAAGCGTTTTTTTATTTTTATTTTATTGAACTATGATTATGCTCTATGCTATACTGTGTTAAAAGGAAGTGATGATTATGAAAATTGAGAAAATTAACGATAATCAGATACGTTGTACTCTTACACGTGCTGATCTGGCGGCCCGCGAACTCAGACTCAGCGAACTAGCCTACGGAACTGAAAAAGCAAAATCACTTTTCCATGATATGATGCAGCAAGCAGCCTTTGAGTTTGGCTTCGAGGCAGATGACATACCGCTTATGATAGAAGCGATTCCTGCCTCTGCCGATTCCATTGTGCTGATAATTACTAAAGTCGAAGATCCTGATGAGCTCGACACCAGATTTTCAAAGTTTGCACCGGCATTATCCGGCGATTCGCACGGCAGAGAGGAAAGCCCGCTTTCTAAATTGGAAGGCGCTGAAGAACTTTTCAACCTGCTGAATAAAGTCAAGGAATCTCTTCCTGAGAAGAAGGAAACCGGCGATTCTTCTGAAAAGGACAATAAGCCAAAGAAACCGGCTCTTCGCCTCTTTTCATTCGCCACAATGGATAGCGTGATACATGCCGCCAAATTATTAGATGGAATGTACTTTGGATCCAACACTTTATATAAAGATACCGGGATGGGGTTGTACCTTCTTGCCCTGACGCAGTCAGACCATACGACAAATGATTTTAACCGTATCTGCAATATGCTGTCTGAATATGGTTCTATGGAAAAGTCTTCTGGTGCTGCTCTGGCATTCCTGGAAGAACATTGCGAGCTTCTGATTTCCACACATGCCGTTCAGCAGCTTGCTGCTTTATAAAGATGATTGCGCCTCGTGCGCATCACTGCACGAAGTGCATTTTATATAACAGGGAATTCCTTTGGAATTCCCTGTTATATAAAACAAGGCGGGATATCCACATCCCGCCTCATTTATTATGCATTCAGAAATGCATTAATCTTTTCTTCTAATAAATCAGCATCGATTCCGTGTACCATTGCCGCTTCTGCAAGTGTCTCTGCCTGCGCAGAAGGACAACCCAGACAATGCATTCCGACTTCCATAAGAAGCGGTGCAACTTCCGGAGTGGTAGTAACGATTTCACCAATCGTCATATCCTTTGTTACCTTTGCCATCATTACGCCTCCTTTGTATACCGTGGTAATCTATATTATATCCGCTTTTTTTCATTGTGTAAACATTTAAAATGAATTTCCATTTAATTTTTGATTATTTAAAAGTCAATAAATCTTTCCATTTTTTTCGACAAAATCATAATTTCATTATTTCTTCACAAAACATTTGTTCCATTTTTTTCATTAAGTAATCCACCAAAATCCCCTCTTTTTCTGTGGATAATGGGGATAAGTTTTAGAAAATGTCAGTTTTTCCACCTTTTTCATTGGTTTCGATGTGGATAACTTGGATAAGTGGTATTTACATTTTTTTACAGCATTTTACATTTTTGTGTAATTTGTACAAATATTCGATTTTTGAAATATTACATAATTTTTGATGCTTTTTTAAAGTACTCTTCTTACTGTTTTGATGTTCATACACGTAGCAGAAAGAATTCCGATTCCCTTTGATGGATTAATTGCATTTACAATCTGCCCGTCCCCTATATAGATTCCTACATGTCCTTCATACAAAATCAGATCGCCAGGCATTGCCTCTTCATAGCTGATACCCGTTCCGGAAGATTCCTGATCCCAGGTAGTTCTCGGCAGGCTGATTCCGAATTGCGCATACACAGTCTGTACAAATCCGGAACAATCTGCACCATTTGTAAGGCTTGTCCCGCCCCACACATAAGGATTTCCGATAAATTGACATGCGTAATCGACAATTTGCTGTCCAAGAGACGCATTTGCAGCTTGTTCTGCTGCCAGCCTTTCTTCTTCTGCAGCAGCCGCCGCTTCTGCTTCCTGTCTAAGCCGCTCTTCTTCTTCCTCACGAGACTCTGCGTATGAAAATGCATATTCCGGCTCATTTGCCACTTCTACAGAAGCATTCTGTATCAGCTCCTGCGCTTTTTGTTCTGCACTGTTTCCTATTGTAATATATTTTGTGCAGACGTAACCGGTAACTGTACCGGATTGTACCTTCGTCCATTCTCCCACCGGACCTATAATCTTCGCAGCATAATCCGGGTACAGTTTACCAAGCCACTCACTTTCTTTCGTCGGTTCGCTCCGTATAAACAGAAACGTATCTGAATCTACATTTGCGAACGCCATATCTAAATACTCACCTTTTTCTGTTGGTACCAGATAACTCTCCACATCAATCTGCCCATCGGCAGCATAACAGTCATTCAGCACCTCTTCGATTCCCACACCGGGCATTGCCGATGCATCCTCATCGGCAGCTTCCGCTTTCTCCCCGGGAACCGATATTGCTCCAAATAAAGTAACCAGAAACAATCCTTTCTTAAGATTAGAATTCATAAACAACCTCCTTATATACGTTTATGTTTTCTTATCTTTTGTAAATATTACAGAATTGTTACAAATGTTACGCCGTTATTATATCAACGCAAATTCGGGCTGTCAAGGCATTTATCCGAAATTTTATCTTCAAATTATTATCTTTTTCTTAAATAAACAGACTTTTACTGTATTAATTTGTTACAAAATGTTACAATAACGCCGATACAAAAAAGAAAAATATATTGACACTTCCGTCAAATTCATTTATTATAACAATGATAGTAATTGTTATTGTTATTAACAGAGGGAGGATAGCACATGGCAGCATTAAAATACAGCAGGCAAAGAGAATCTATCAAAGAATATTTGGCCAGTACTACCAGTCATCCCACCGCGGACGCAGTTTATCTTCATGTAAGAGAAGAGTTTCCACATATTAGTCTGGGAACTGTATACCGCAATCTCAACTTATTGGCTGATATGGGAGAAGTCATCAAAATCACGACCCCGCACGGCGGCGATCGTTTCGATGGCGTTACCAAACCGCATTATCACGTATTATGCACCGAGTGCGGAGAAATTATTGATCTAAACATGGATATTGTTCATTCAATCAATGAACAGGCTGAAAAATGCTTTGATGGCAGCATCCATTCTCACACGACTCTCTTTTACGGAACTTGCCGGGAATGTCTAAAAAAGAAAAAAAGTATTTAAAGAATAGCACTTGACAGATAGGTAATAACATGGTAAATTAATATTAGTAATCGTTACTAATATTAAAAATAAATATAAAAAGGAGATATGAACTATGAAAAAATTTGTATGTACAGTATGTGGTTATGTTTATGAAGGAGAAGCAGCACCGGATAAATGTCCAGTTTGCGGCGTAGGCGCTGAAAAGTTCAAAGAGCAGACAGGCGAAAGAGAATGGGCTGCTGAGCACGTTGTAGGCGTGGCAAAGGGCGTTAGCGAAGATATCCTTGCTGATTTAAGAGCAAACTTTGAAGGCGAATGTTCAGAAGTTGGTATGTACCTTGCAATGGCAAGAGTTGCTCACAGAGAAGGTTATCCGGAAATCGGTTTATACTGGGAGAAAGCTGCTTACGAAGAAGCTGAACACGCTGCTAAATTTGCAGAATTATTAGGCGAAGTTGTAACTGACAGCACAAAGAAGAACCTTGAGATGCGTATTGATGCTGAGAACGGCGCAACAGCAGGTAAATTCGACCTTGCAAAACGTGCAAAAGCTGCTAATCTTGACGCAATCCATGATACCGTACATGAGATGGCAAGAGACGAGGCAAGACATGGAAAAGCATTTGAAGGTCTGTTAAAGAGATACTTCGGCTAATCAATAACCAGCCAAAAGGAATAACAAAAAATGCTATGCAAAAGGTTCGCCGATTGCATAGCATTTTTTGTTATTCGATTGAAACGGCCGATGCTATTGTGATCGGCGCTGGTGCAGGGATGTCCACCTCCGCAGGAATGCATTACGATGGAGAACGGTTTGAAAGATACTTTTCAGACTTTCATAAGAAGTATGGAATCAGGGATATGTACTCCGGCGGTTTTTATCCCTACGACACTTTAGAAGAGTATTAGGCATGGTGGTCGCAGCATATTTTTGTAAACCGCTATGACACCGGTATCGGAAAGCCCTATGCCGATCTGTTGGAACTGGTAAAAGATAAGGATTATTTCGTTCTCACAACCAATGTGGATCACCAGTTCCAGCTTGCTGGTTTTGATAAAAAGCGCTTGTTCTACACACAAGGCGATTACGGCCTCTGGCAGTGTTCCAAAGCCTGCCATGACAAAACCTACGATAATGAAGATGTTGTCCGGCAGATGGTCGCTGAACAAAAAGACATGAAGATTCCAACAGAACTGGTTCCGAAATGTCCTGTCTGCGGCGCGCCAATGACGATGAATCTGCGCTGTGATAATTCTTTTGTGCAGGATGATGGCTGGTATGCTGCTTCAAACCGTTATGATGAGTTTATCCTGTGTCACAAAGAATTGCACATTCTGTTTTTAGAACTTGGAGTCGGCGCAAATACCCCGGTTATCATCAAGTATCCGTTCTGGAAAATGACGGCGAAAAATCCACAAGCGGTCTATGTTTGTATCAATAAGCAGGAGGCCTATGCTCCGCGGGAAATCGTGGATTCCGCGCTTTGTATAGAGAGCGATATCAGCGAGATATTGAAAGATATCGTGTCAGACTGATTCAACGAAAGGGAGAAGGAGAGATAGATAAAACGGCAGAAAAAAAATTGCGAATAATGCCAAAATGCCGAAAATATAGAAAGCCCCATCTTTTTTGATGATTCCGATTGGCTGTCTGAAAGACTAGAAAAACCGGCGTGGTCTCCGCCACGCCGGTTTCATCGGAAATTTCATTTTATTGTCTTATTCAAAGACCGGATAAATTGCTATAAATCTGGAAACAATCGTAGCCGCCTGTGCACGTACAGCGCTTCCCTGTGGGTCAAGACGTCCGTTATTTCCCTGAATGATTTCATTTGCAACTGCCCAGGCCA
>ERZ1673736.2085-NODE-2085-length-23397-cov-24.762745_pt1 | contig 23397 bp, 17 predicted proteins | sample MGYA00580212_ERZ1673736 | MGnify/ENA primary metagenome ERZ1673736 (study PRJEB41218, sample SAMN15661752) | gut metagenome | host: Homo sapiens | place: Canada: London | collected 2015-08-20/2019-03-30 | study: EMG produced TPA metagenomics assembly of...
CCAGCATTGCCTTCAATGCAGCTTCATCCATTACATCCCCTTCATAAAATGTAATGTGCTTTCCAGAAAGCTCTTCTACTCTCTTTAAAGATTCTTTTGATGAATTGCACAGATTGTCATATACAACAACTTCATATCCTTCATTCAAAAGTTCCATTGCTGTGTGACTTCCGATATAACCGGCGCCTCCGGTGATTAATATTTTCTTTGTCATTACGATACCTCCTATTTTTACCTTTACTGCATATATCATTATAAGAATCTGTAATTTTCCTGTACATACAAAAAACTCTACAAAATATACACTTTTTTTCTTCTGGACATATCGTATTTTAATTATATCTATTTTTCCTTTTCCAGAATCCTCTGCATCTTCCCTTTGATCCTCTGAAGTGCATTATCAATCGTCTTCGGACTCCGGTCCAGAAGCTTTGCAATTGTCTTATAATCGGTCCCCATCAGGTGTAAATACAAGACTCTGCGTTCCAGTTCACTTAAATCCTTTTCCAGCCGTTCTTCCAGCGACTTTGCATGTTCCTGACTGACAAGCAGTTCTTCCGGATTTGTCTCATGTTCTGATTCCATCATATCGATCAGAGAACCTTCGCCATCTTCCCTTTCATACAAAGAAATGTAACTGTTAAGCGGGCTGTGTTTCTTTCTGTTCGAAGCTTCGATTGCCGAATAGAGCTGTCTCGTCACACACAGTCTTGCAAAACTGAAGAAAGAAGCTTCCTGATCCACATCATAATCCTGAACAGCTTTGAAAAGACCGATCATTCCTTCCTGGATCAGGTCGTCTGTCTCTCCGCCGAGCAGATACATTGCATTGGCTTCTTTTCTGACCAGATTCTTATATTTTTCCATCAGATAATCTATAATCCCGGTTTCTCCCATGCGGAGTCTGCGGATCAGTTCTTCGTCTGTTAATTTTTTATACTCTGTCATACTTTCCTCCGAAGTCCACATTTCACTCTATACTTATCTGCTTATGGCAATCGCCTGTACTTCACTTTCTTACTGCATCCGCTGTCTTACGATCTCATATGCCAGCACACCTGCTGCTACCGATGCATTCAGGGAATCGATGTCCCCCTTCATCGGGATTCTGGCGGTAAAATCGCAAGTGTCTTTGACCAGACGTCCCACGCCTTCGCCTTCATTACCGATCACCAGACCGATCGGCCCCTTCATATTGACATCATACATGACGTCGCCGTCCATATCGGCACACACGAACCACAGACCCTTCTTCTTCAGATCTTCCATCGTCTTTACCAGATTCGTTACTTTTGCAACCGGCGTATAATTCAGCGCACCTGCGGAAGTTCTTGCCACAGTTGCCGTCAGTCCGACTGCACGTCTCTTCGGAATGATCACGCCATGTGCACCTGCCTGATTTGCGGTACGGATGATCGCACCAAGATTGTGCGGATCTTCGATATTATCCAAAATGATCAGGAACGGATCTTCCCCTTTTTCTTCTGCAAGCTTTAACATATCTTCTACTTCTGCATACTCATATGCGGCAACACTTGCGATCACACCCTGGTGTTTTCCGGTCTCTGACAACTGGTTTAAGCGATCCTTTTCCACAAAGTTCAGGATCGTGTCATGCTTTCTTGCCTCACGGATGATGGATCTGACTGCGCCGTCCTGACATCCGTCCAGTACATACAGCTTGTCTACCGGTTTTCCGGAACGAAATGCTTCCATGACGGCATTTCTTCCTTCTATGATATTTTCATTTTCTTTCTTATCATACGATTTTTTATCGTGCATCTTCTTATCATGTACATTCTTATCGTGACTCATATTCGACACTCCTTATTGTTCTTTGATACTGTCCAGACCTATTTTAACCAGTTCCAGCATTCTTTTCCACTCTTTTTTCAGATACAGATAACCAAGCAGGGCTTCGAATCCCGTCGCACGTCTGTAATCTGTGATCGACTGGTTCTTCGCCGGCGATACACTCTTGGCATTGCGGCCTCTTTTATAGATGGCATGCTCTTCTTCTGTCAGATGTTCTTGCATCGTACGCATCATTTTCGACTGTGCGGATGCCTGTACATAAGAGCTGGTCTTCTGGTGCAGTTTCTGTACCTGACGGTTTCCTTCATTGATCACCAGCGTTTTGATGATCAGATCATAAATGCAGTCTCCGATATATGCCAAAGTAAGAGGTGAATATTCTTTGATATCCACCTCTTTCATCTGGAAAATCTCCTGCATATAAGTGTCAAATTCCCACTCTACGCTCTTTTCCATTGTACTCCTTCTCTGGTATCCTTTAAGATGATACCCTTCTCTAACAGTTCATCACGGATTGCATCGGCTCTTGCAAAGTCTTTGGCCTTACGTGCTGCCTGACGCTCCTCGATCAGTTTCTCGATGTCTTCGTCCAGAATCTCTTCTTTCTTATCTACGATCAGTCCCAGAACTCCTGTTAACTTCACAAGCAGATCGAATAATTTCTGAAGATATTCTTTGGAACTTTCTGCATCGGTTGTTGTATTGATATATTTTACAAGGTCAAAGATTGCTGCAACGGCATCTGCTGTATTGAAGTCATCGTCCATTGCCTTTTCAAATCCTGCAACAAACTCTTCTGTTTTTGCAAAGTTTTCTGCTTCTGCATCTGTGATTGCTTCTGCTTTTGCATTTCCCATAAGGAACTTCAGATTATCTGCTGCATTTACGATACGCTCCAGACCATTCTTGGATGCTTCCATCAGATCTGCACTGAAATTCAGTGGGCTTCTGTAATGTGCACTCAGCATGAAGAAACGAAGTACCTGCAGATCGTACTGTTCGCTGATCTCACGTACGGTACGGAAGTTTCCGAGAGATTTACTCATCTTTCTGTTATCAATGTTCAGGAATGCATTGTGCATCCAGTATCTTGCAAATTCTTTGCCATTGGCAGCTTCGCTCTGTGCGATCTCATTTTCATGATGTGGGAATACAAGATCCTCGCCGCCGGCATGAATGTCGATCTGCTCGCCTAAGTATTTCTTAGACATCTCTGAGCACTCGATGTGCCATCCCGGACGTCCCTCGCTCCATGGAGACTCCCATGCTGGCTCTCCTTCTTTTTTCGGTTTCCAGAGCACGAAATCCAGTGGATCTTCTTTTTCATCTTCTCCTGATACCAGAAGAGAACGCTCACCGGAACGCAGATCATCCAGATTCTTGTGTGAAAGTTTACCGTAATCTTTGAACTTTCTTGTACTGTAATATACGGTACCGTTCTTCTCGTAAGCAAATCCTTTGTCAATCAGTGTCTGGATCATATCTACCATACCACAGATTTCTTCAGTTGCCAGAGGGTTCTTGGTTGCCGGCTTGATGTTCATACCATCCATATCTTTTTTGCACTCTGCAATGTAACGTTTGGAAATCTCGTCGGCTGTTACGCCTTCTTCAATGGCTTTCTTGATAATCTTGTCATCTACATCCGTAAAGTTTGATACGTAATTTACATCATATCCTTTATATTCAAAATATCTTCTTACGGTGTCGAATACGATCATCGGTCTTGCATTACCGATGTGGATGAAATTGTATACGGTAGGTCCGCATACATACATCTTTACCTTTCCTTCTTCCAAAGGTACAAATTCTTCTTTTTTCTTTGTCATTGTATTAAATATCTTCATTTTCTGATATTTCCTCCTTTTTTTCTTCCGGTATCGGATTCTCTTTTAAGCACTGCATACATTTTTCCATCTCCTGGATCTGTCTGTGCATTCTTAAATTATCTTCCTGCAGGGCTCTGATATCATTTTCAATTGGATCCGGCAGATGTACCTGATCCATGTCGAGTCTCGGTATCTTCTCATCATTCATTTTAACAACTCTGCCCGGCACACCTACGACCGTACAGTTCGGCGGTACCTCTTTTAATACGACAGATCCTGCCCCGATCTTGGAATTTTCTCCAATGGTAAAAGAACCAAGTACTTTTGCCCCTGCGCTGACCATGACATTATCTTCTAACGTCGGATGTCTCTTTCCCTGTTCCTTTCCGGTTCCTCCAAGTGTGACTCCCTGGTACAGCGTGATATTATCTCCAAGTTCGGCGGTCTCACCAATGATCACTCCGCTTCCGTGGTCGATGAATAATCCTTTTCCTATCGTCGCTCCCGGATGGATTTCAATCCCGGTCTTTCTTGCTGCCCGTTGCGATACCCATCTTGCAAGGAAATAATGTTTCTTCAGATAGAGCTTATGTGCGATTCTGTAATGAAGAATCGCTTTAAAGCTGGAATACAGGAACACTTCCATATTTGACTTAATTGCGGGATCCCGCTCCCGTATTACCTGGATTTCTTCATTGACATATGATATGATGCCCATCTATGATCTCTCCTTTTTATAAGTTTACCGCCCAACCTGCATGCTTTAACATACAAGAAACAAAAAAACTTCGTCTCTTGCTTTACACAAGAGACGAAGTATATCCGCGGTTCCACTCTTTTTAAAGAATACAGTTATATTACCCGTATCCTTCCCTCAGTACACGTAACGTGTGTAATCCCGGATCCGGCTATGACACTTTTCATCTTTTTCACCGGACCGACTCCCGGACGCACTTCACAAAAGCTGTAATCCAAAACTGCTTTCAGCCGGTGACAGTTTCTCTCTTTCGACACATCGCATCTGCTACTCTTTCCGTTCAAAGTCTTTCTCATATAGAATATATATTATGCGATATCATCCTTTTTGTCAACCAGTTTCCAGCGAATCTCCGCTTTAAAAAGATCCGCCTCCGTCTCGATCCAGAATTTTCCTTTCTGAATCTCCACGAAACTTTTGACGATTGCAAGTCCAAGTCCAGATCCTTCGGTATTTCTTGACGAATCCCCTCTGACAAAACGTTCCGTGATCTCCTCTGGGTTAAATGTAAGCTCGTTTGCCGATACATTTTTCATCTGGAACACCGCATCCCCGTCTTCTGCCGCAATTTTCACATATACCCTCGTATGAGGCATTGCGTATTTTGCTGCATTTCCAATCAGATTTTCAAAGATCCTGTATGTCTTCTGTCCGTCCAGTGCCACGATCACTTTATCCTCCGGAATATCCAGCCGGAAGTCCAGATTCGCTTCCGTGATCTTTTCTTCCATTTCCAGCTTCACCTGTTTGAACAGATTCACAATGTCAATGTTGGCAATGTTCAGATTCACAGATTTGCTGCTTGCTTTACTGATCTCAAACAAATCTTCGATCAGTGCTTTCAGTCTGAGAGACTTTCTATCCAGCACATCGATATATTCTTTCTGTCTCTCCGGATCCTGTTCAATCTTCAGAAGATTCACATAGGTGATGATCGCCGTCAGCGGCGTCTTAAGGTCATGCGAGACATTCGTTACCAGTTCAGTCTTCATACGCTGGCTTTTTACTTCCTCATCTACCGCCTTCTTGAATCCGCTCTGGATCTTCTCGATTTCTTCTTTAAATGGCTCGAATACACCCAGATTCTCATCGATTTCTACATCCAAATTGCCATCTGCAATCTCATTTGTCGCTTCCAGAAGTCTGTGATAATTCCGTTTCACCTCATTAAAATATTTTTTTAAAACAAAGTACAGGATTGCAGAATAAATGATCAGTGCCATAATTCCATATACCCAGACACTCGTCACAGCAAGGATGATAAAGTTCACCAGTACGATCCGCAGGATTGCCTTACTTCCTTTATCGGTAAAATCAATGTCTGTAACAATCTCATATACTCTGTTGGCCAGTTTTTTCACCTTCCGGTACAGTCTCCCACCGTCCCGTCCGACTCTTTCTGCAGCCGCCGGAGCTTCTTCCCTCAGCGCCTTCCACAGCCGCCATACCAGCGTCCGTTCCGTGACATACTTTCTGAGCCCAATCTTCTGAACCGCACTGATACACGTTGTCACCCAGTATGTGACCGCAAATACACCGACCCAGATTGCAAAATCCATTGGCTGCGGCAAGCCTTCTTCTCTGGTTATGATCCAGTTCAGTTTATCATCCAGAATCCCAAGAGTAATTGACGCAACAACAAAAACAACCTCGAATGGCTGCCGGAAGATCTTTCCGCCACCAATTTTCAGTGTCTCGCTCTGTGCAAAAATCCATGCCGCCACGCATACTGCTGCCATGCAGGCAAGCATCATATACCATGCATCATTCGGAGCTTCATCCCCGAACCAGTACCATTGATTCAGATACTGTTCAATGCTGCTTTTCTTCATTCCGTAGATGTATGTGCGGTTTTTCGGCGTCTTCAGTTCTCCATGCGTAGCGTCCTCAACCGTCTCGCTCCAGTTGTCAATGATCTTTCTGAGAACAATACTCTGCGCTGTCTTTTCGCCGCTCTTTACAACTTTCACATCCGGGTTGCCATGCTCATCGTAAGTCAGCACCATACCAAATGCATATTCTTTAAAGCTGTCATCTGTCAGACCATTTCCGGTATTCGCCGTACTTCGTCCCAGAACCGTTCCCGATCCATCCTCGATCCGGTAATCCAGATAAGGATATAATGCTTCATAATCCTCCATCCACACATCTGCCACATCATTGATCTCATCCTGTGACATCTTGGCTTCTCCTGTCTTGGATGATATCTCCTGATTATAAAGGATATAACTGAATTCCAGAAAGCTTTCCAGATATTCCCTGTCCGAAAGCGACGTCGTATAAGTCTTCTGTGCTTCCTCGACCGCTTTTTCATAAATCACATCATAATTATACAGCATGACATATGCTGCACTTAATATTGTTACAATTATCAGAAAAATTCCCAGTTTACGCCTGCTTTTCAATTTTGTATCCAACGCCCCACACCACCTTTAAGTATTTTGGTTCTCTTGGATTTACTTCTATCTTTTCACGGATATTTCTGACGTGCACCATAATCGTATCGGTGTTGATCGCACGTTCATTCCATACCCGCTCATAGATCTCCTCCGCAGAGAACACCCGTCCCGGATTCTTCATCAGAAGCAGCAGGATCTTGTACTCGATCGGAGTCATCTTTACCGGTTCGCCGTCAACGGTCACTTCTACATTATCCTCATTGATCTCCAGTCCGCCGATCGTATGGATTCTGGAATTTTCTTCTTTATCTCCCAGCCTTTCCATAAAACGGCGGTATCTGCGAAGCTGTGAGTTGACTCTGGCGAGCAGTTCCATCGGGGTAAATGGTTTCGTTACGTAATCATCGGCTCCCATATTCAGTCCCATGATCTTATCCACTTCTTCTGATTTTGCGGAAAGAAAGATCACCGGGAAATCATATTTTTCCCTGAGCTTTACCACCATAGAGATTCCGTCCATCCTTGGCATCATGATGTCCACAATTGCCAGATGGATGTCTTCTTTTTCAATGACTTCCAGTCCTTCTACACCGTCAGCTGCCTGGAATACTTCATACCCCTGACTTTTCAGATATATCTCTACACCTTCTCTGATCTCCTTGTCGTCTTCTACAACCAGTACATGATTCATCTCCATCTTATTTCTCATCCTTTTTCCTAATTCCAGCTGTTTCCTCTGTTGTTATTATATTACCCGGCATTTCTTAAGGGGGACTTCAGAAAATTCTAAAGAAAAACGAAAGACACTTCCTTTTTTACACTGTCTCGTTCAGATAAACCCTTGACAATGGTATGATCTTACCAAGTTCTTCTTTCATACGTTCCGACATGACTGCATCACCATCCGCACAGATTTCTTCTGCAGTCTTTACACCGAATACAAGGCTTGCAAGTGCTCCCACTGTGATCGTTCCTTCACTGTTCTCCGGCTTTCCATCCATCAGCATCACACCCGAGAATTCTGTTCCCGTGATCATCACACAACGATTGTTCTCTTCGATAATTGGATCCGTTACAGTAAAGCATGTACCCATAAATGATTGCAGGCGCAATGACATCAGCATTCTTCTGACATCTACGATACGGATCATGATCTTTGGTTTGCCGCCGTCTACCTCTTCCGCTTCTGCCGCGATCTTGATATCTGTAATTTTACCGTCTTTTTTGTAAATCTTTAATATTCCGCCATCACTTGCATATTCCTTGATCAGGCGTTCATAATACGCTGTGCTTCGTTTTGCATAAACCTGATATGACTGTGTCAGTTGTGCTTCCATATAAGCCGCCATCTCTTCTGCATCCGCATTCACTGCATCCGTTATGACCACGCCTTCTTCTGTTTCCTCCTCCGGATCATAATATGACCGGTTCTGTTCACATACCGTTCGGAAATCAAAGGGCAGATAAATGCTCTCTGATGCAGGCATCAGGAATGTAAACGTCTCTCCGTCTGCGTACATATCATTCAATGCCTGTTTCAACAATCCTGCCATATATCCACGTTTCCTGTAAGATTCTCTCGTTGCAACGGCGACGATATAATTCACATCTTTTTTACTGCCGTTCACCGCGAGTTCATATGGATTCAGATGCAGCATAGCCTGTATTTCTCCGTCCTCTTCTACTGCATAAATCTGATTGTCTTTTAGTTTTTCTTCATAATAATAATCAACAAAACTTTTGCTGTCTTCTGAAAACACTTCTTCATACAGCTTTTTCGTGTTCTGTTTTTCTTCTGTTTCCAGCTTTCTTATCTTCATTTTGTTTTTCCCTTTTTCTCTTATTTTTCTATCTGCTTCTGTGCATTTGCTGTCTATCCGCCTGCTTTTATCATTTTTGCGTTATCTAACTTTCCTGCACTTTCATACATCCGCCACAGCCGGCACATCCACCTTCTGAAGGTCCGACTCTGTAACTGTAATTAGCGATCGTATCCAGACTTGCAATTGCCTGTGAAGAAATCCCTTCTCCCGTTCCAGTAAAACCAAGTCCTTCTTCTGTCGTTGCCTTGATATTCACCTGATCCACCTCGATATGCAGTGCCTCTGCCACATTTTTCCGCATCTGTTCAATGTGCGGCGCCATCTTCGGCCGCTGTGCAATGATCGTTGCATCGATATTACCGATCACATATAATTTCTCGTCGATCATTCTTCCCACTTCTTCCAAAAGCCTGATACTGGACGCACCTTTGTACGCCGGATCTGTATCCGGAAAATGCTTTCCTATATCACCAAGCGCTGCAGCCCCCAAAAGCGCATCCATGATTGCATGTAATAATACATCTGCATCCGAATGACCAAGAAGTCCCTTCTCGTAAGGGATCTTCACCCCACCAAGGATCAGATCTCTTCCTTCTACTAACTTGTGTACATCATATCCCATACCTACGCGCATATATTCTCCTCCTTATTTTTGTTTATCTTTTTGTTAATCTTTTATCTCACTGGTTTGTCATTTTCTGGCGTAGCGCTTTCTTCTGTTTCTTCCATCGGTTCTTCTGATTCATTTTCTTCTGTTGCTTTTACTTCTTCCGTCTCATTCTCAGATTCATTCATACGGCCCCTAATGCTGTCGTCCCGGTATTCCTTTTTCACCATCTTGATTCCGGATCCTACCAGCCAGTAAAGACCAATCAATGCGAATATTACGCCTGCCGCTATATAAAGTATATAATTCTCCGGTCTATCCGCAAGTGAACTGTTGATCAGCTTTTCTCCTAAATATATTACATATGCACCCGCAACAATGCGAATGAATAAACTACTCTTTGGTACCATCTTCGTTAACCTCCTGTTCTTACCATATCTGTAGAATCCGCCAAAGCATCCGCAATGAACTGGCAGTGACAGTTCCTGCAGGCAGCAGTTTCTTTCGAACGCATGGCGATGTAAAATATTATAAACGATTTTACTTTTCTTGTATACTTTGTTAGGTAAATTGGGCATAAAAAAAGAACCGGATTCTTTTCCGACTCTCTTGCTGTGTATACCAATATACTTAGAACCTGCCACCTCCGAAAGCTGTCACTGGCAACTTTTACAGATGTATGGCAAAAAAAATAGCGGGAACTGGATTTGAACCAGCGACACCACGGGTATGAACCGTGTGCTCTAGCCAACTGAGCTATCCCGCCATAATGAGTAGCGGGAACTGGATTTGAACCAGCGACACCACGGGTATGAACCGTGTGCTCTAGCCAACTGAGCTATCCCGCCACAATCAATTTAGAAAATGTATGGGACCAATAGGGCTCGAACCTATGACCCTCTGCTTGTAAGGCAGATGCTCTCCCAGCTGAGCTATGATCCCATATATTTTGTCGTCTCTCTCGAACCGACTTCGTTAGTATAGCATTGGTTTCGTGGAAAGTCAACACCTTTTTTCAAATTTTTTAAATAATTTCTACAATTGATATTTAATTTATTAACTGGGTTGACCTCTCGGTCCTTGAAGAACGCAGTATAAGGCACTTAATTCTTCAGGCATCCGATACCCACGGAATAAAAGTCGGGTATCCTTTCCAGTGAATGTGGAGAAGGTGTTGGTAATACTTAAGGGGCAAAATTCTGCGTTAGGTATTCAAAATTTGACTGTTTGAGGCGTATGCCGAGTTTCAAATTTTGAATGCCTGCTTTTAGCAGAATTTTGCCCCTTTAGTATTACCCGCCGACGGAACCTGAACGGGAAAGGATTCCTAACTTTTATTCCGGTCCGAGTAGCCGTCGCCTGATAAATTAAATACCAATTCTATACGATTCCCTGAGCTGTCATAGCATCTACAACTTTTTCAAATCCTGCAATGTTAGCTCCGGCAACATAGTTACCTTCCATTCCGTAACGTTTTGCAGCATCGTCCATGTTGTGGCAGATGTTTACCATGATGTTCTTCAGTTTTGCATCTACTTCTTCAAATGTCCAGCTAAGTCTCTCGCTGTTCTGTGACATTTCAAGTGCAGATGTAGCAACACCACCAGCGTTTGCAGCTTTACCAGGTGCAAAGATCACACCATTCTCCTGCAGATACTGTGTTGCTTCTAATGTAGTAGGCATGTTAGCACCTTCGCATACAGCTACGCATCCGTTAGCAACTAACTGTTTTGCATCTTCAAGGTGAAGTTCGTTCTGTGTAGCACATGGAAGAGCAAGGTCAACCTTAACAGACCATACACCGCGTCCTTCATGATATTCTGAATTAGGACGGTAGTTCTTGTACTCTGTCAGTCTTGCACGTTTTACTTCTTTGATTTCTTTTAATGCTGCAACGTCGATTCCGTCCGGATCATATACCCATCCTGTAGAATCACTTGCTGTTACAACTTTAGCTCCAAGCTGCTGAGCTTTCTGGATTGCATAGATTGCAACGTTACCAGCTCCGGAAACTGCAACTGTCATTCCCTTGATGTCTTTTCCGTTGATCTTTAATAATTCTTCTGTTAAGTAGAGAAGTCCATATCCTGTAGCTTCTGTTCTTGCTAAAGATCCGCCGTAGCTTAATCCTTTTCCTGTCAGAACACCTTCATACAGGCCTCTGATTCTCTTGTACTGACCGAACATGTAACCAATCTCTCTTGCACCTGTTCCGATGTCTCCTGCAGGAACATCTGTGTCAGCTCCGATATATTTGCAAAGTTCTGTCATAAAGCTCTGGCAGAATGCCATTACTTCTCTGTCTGATTTTCCCTTAGGATCGAAGTCAGAACCACCTTTACCTCCACCGATTGGAAGTCCTGTCAGTGAGTTCTTGAAGATCTGCTCAAATCCAAGGAATTTGATGATACCAAGATTTACAGATGGGTGCAGACGTAATCCTCCTTTGTATGGTCCGATTGCGCTGTTAAACTGTACACGGTATCCTGTATTAACCTGAACCTGTCCTTTATCGTCTACCCATGGAACACGGAATTTGATCTGTCTTTCAGGTTCAACAAGTCTTTCAAGAAGAGCGTCTTTTCTGAATTTCTCCTCGTTAGCCTCTACAACAACTCTTAATGACTCTAATACCTCTTTTACTGCCTGGTGGAATTCTGGCTCTGCAGGATTCTTAGCTACTACTTTCTCCAGTACTTCATCAACATATGACATAGCTTTCTACCTCCTAAAATAATATACGTATCCTTTTCAAAAGCGTCCCTGTCCAACAATTTGTCCAAATACTGCGATCCAGCCGCCGGCTGTTTTTTCTACACGCTTTGGAATACAGAGAACTTGCCACCGGCAACTTCTCTTGCATACTTTGGTATAAAAAAGCAGATGACTTACGCCATCTGTTTTTCCCTGACGCCTTTGTCCTTTACTATTGTAAAGCAAACAAGTGTATCTGGCAAGATATTTTTTACAGTTTTTATTATTTTTTGCAACTTTTTACAAAACCCTTGCAGATTTTGCAAGGGTTTTGTGCTTTTTCTCATGTTATATTCATTTTTATGAAACAGATTGCGCTCTAAATTGCATTTATTATAATGCAAGGATGCCAATTTTCATCTCATTACCGGAAGTCTCAGACACCTGAACATTCATTATTTGAAGTATTTTACTCCTGATTCGAAGATCTTCATATCCTGTTCTCCGTAAATGTTCATTGCCACACTTCTGTTTCTTCTTTCTGAATGCGCCATCTTACCAAGTACACGTCCGTCTGGGCTTGTAATACCTTCGATCGCACAGTAAGAACCGTTGACATTCCATTCTTCGTTCATTGTGATATTTCCTTCCGGATCACAGTACTGTGTTGCAACCTGGCCATTTGCGAATAACTTGTCCAGCCATTCTTTATTTGCAACAAATCTTCCTTCACCATGAGATGCAGGGTTGGTGTATACTCCGCCAAGTTCTGCTTCTCTGAGCCATGGAGATTTGTTCGTTACTACTTTTGTATAGACCATCTTGGAGATATGGCGGCCGATCGTGTTGTATGTAAGTGTCGGTGAATCCGGCTGCTGTCCTGTAATCTCTCCGCTTGGTACCAGACCAAGCTTGATCAGAGCCTGGAATCCGTTACAGATACCAAGTGCCAGTCCGTCACGCTCATTCAATAATTTTTCTACCGCTTCTTTCATCTTCGCATTCTTAAATGCTGTTGCGAAGAATTTTGCTGATCCGTCCGGTTCGTCACCTGCACTGAATCCACCTGGGAACATGATGATCTGTGACTGTTCGATCGCTTTTTCAAATACTTCTACAGAATCAACGATATCAGATGCACTCATATTTCTGAATACTTTTGTAATCACCTTTGCTCCTGCTCTTTCGAATGCTTTCGCACTGTCATATTCACAGTTTGTTCCAGGCATTACCGGGATAAATACGGTCGGCTGAGCGATCTTGTGGTCACAGATATAAATATCAGATGTATCATATAATCCTGTCTCCACCTTCGCATCCTGTCCTTCCGCTCCGGAATTGGTCGGGAATACTTTTTCCAGTGTTTCTTCCCATGCAGATACTGCTTCGTCTAACGCAATCTTCACATCGTTATATTCAATAGCTGCGCTGTCTGTTACTTCACCAATTACAGTATAAGTAATTCCAAGTTCAGATACCTTATCAGCCGGTACTTCTGCGATGATATCTCCGAATGCCGGTGCAAATAAATCTCTTGCGTCTACATCGTGCTCGATCTTCACACCCATGCCGTTACCGAATGCCATCTTGCTGACTGCTGCCGCAATACCATGTCTGTCCAGTGCATAAGCTGCTACGATCTTACCGCTGTGGATATCTTCTGTAAATTTACTGTACTGATCCATAACTTTCTCGTATACAGGAATGTCGTAATTATCTGTCTCAATACGAAGCCATACCAGTTTATCTCCGGCCTTCTTAAGTTCCGGTGTGATAATGTCTTTTTCTTTTGCAATGTCCACTGCGAAAGATACCAGTGTCGGTGGTACATCGATGTCTTCGAATGTTCCTGACATACTGTCCTTTCCACCGATGGATGGAAGTCCGTATCCAAGCTGTGCACTGTAAGCTCCGAGAAGAGCTGCAAACGGCTGACTCCATCTGTGTGGATCTTCTGTCATACGACGGAAATATTCCTGGAATGTGAAACGGATCTTGCTGTAATCGCCACCTGCTGCAACGATCTTTGCGATAGACTCTGTCACTGCATAGATTGCTCCGTGATATGGGCTCCATGTTGACAGATATGGATCAAATCCGTAACTCATCATACTTACGGTATCGCAGTCTCCTGTTAATACCGGAAGCTTGGCAACCATTGCCTGCGTCTCTGTCTTCTGATATTTTCCACCATGCGGCATGAATACAGAAGCTGCTCCGATGGATCCGTCGAACATTTCTACCAGACCTTTCTGTGAGCATACATTCAGGTCTTTTAACATATCAAGCCATTTTTCTCTTACGTCTTTTACTTCTTCTCTTACGAGGATGCTGTCTTTTCTGTTCGGGATATCAACCGCTACGGTTGTCTCTTGGTGTGCTCCGTTGGTATCAAGGAATGCACGTGAAAGATTTACGATCTCTTTTCCTCTCCATGAAAGGACCAGTCTTGGATCTTCTGTTACGACAGCCACCTTTGTTGCTTCCAGGTTCTCTTCGGATGCATATTTCATAAATTCATCTACATCTTTTGGATCTACAACAACTGCCATACGTTCCTGTGATTCAGAGATTGCAATCTCTGTTCCGTCAAGGCCGGCATATTTCTTAGGTACTTTATCAAGGTCGATCTGAAGTCCGTCTGCAAGTTCTCCGATAGCAACAGATACTCCGCCTGCTCCGAAGTCGTTACATTTTTTGATCAGCTTGCTGACTTCTTCTCTTCTGAATAATCTCTGGATCTTTCTTTCTGTAGGTGCATTACCTTTCTGTACTTCTGCTCCACAGGTCTCGATAGACTCTTCTGTATGTACTTTGGAAGATCCGGTTGCTCCACCGCATCCGTCACGTCCGGTACGTCCGCCGAGAAGGATAATGATATCTCCAGGATCTGAAGTTTCTCTGATGACTGCACGTCTTGGTGCTGCCCCGAGTACTGCTCCGATCTCCATACGTTTTGCAACATAATTCGGATGATAGACTTCTTTTACTGCTCCGGTTGCCAGTCCGATCTGGTTACCATAAGAGCTGTATCCGTGTGCTGCTTCTCTAACCAGTTTCTTCTGTGGAAGCTTTCCTTTTAATGTATCTTTTACAGATACGGTTGGATCAGCGGCTCCTGTAACACGCATTGCCTGGTATACATATGTACGTCCTGACAGTGGGTCACGGATGGCTCCTCCGAGGCAGGTAGCAGCTCCACCGAATGGCTCGATCTCTGTCGGATGGTTATGTGTCTCGTTCTTGAAGTTCACAAGCCACTCTTCTTCCACACCGTCTACTTCGATCGGCACAACGATACTGCATGCATTGATCTCATCGGATTCTTCCTGATCCTGTAATTTTCCTTCACGTTTTAATTTTCTCATTGCCATCAGTGCAAGATCCATCAGGCAGACAAATTTGTCTTCTCTTCCTTTGAAGATCTCGCTGTGATCAGCGATGTACTGTTTGTAAGTCTCTTCCATCGGCTCTCTGTAATCGCCGTCGCCGAATGAAACGTCTGTAAGTTCTGTCGAGAATGTTGTATGACGGCAGTGATCTGACCAGTATGTATCCAGAACGCGGATCTCTGTCATGGAAGGATCTCTGTCTTCTTCTGATTTAAAATAATTCTGGATATGCTGGAAGTCCTTAAATGTCATGGCAAGTCCGAGAGAATCATATAATTCTTTTAACTTGCTTTCTTCCATATCTTTGAATCCGTCAAAGATTTTTACATCTGCCGGCTCATCAAATACGGTAACTAATGTCTCCGGCTTTTCGCCCTGTGCTTCTCTGGAATCTACAGGGTTGATGCAGTGTTCTTTGATTGCTTCAAATTCTTCATCTGATAAGCTACCTTCTCCTCCATGGATCACATAAGTTGTCGCGGTACGGATGACCGGCTGCTCGTCTTCTTTGATGAACTGAATACACTGAACAGCGGAATCCGCTCTCTGGTCAAACTGTCCCGGAAGAAATTCTACAGAAAAGATTCTGCTTCCTTCTTCTGCCGGAAATTCTTCTTTATATAATGTATCTACAGGTGGTTCAGAAAAGATGCCATTACATGCTTTTTCAAATGTCTCATCGGATACATTTTCCACATCGTAGCGAATCAGTACACGAACACTGTCCACGTCTTTGATTCCAAGATAGCTGCGGATCTCAGTCTTAAGCTCCTTGGCCTGTACATCAAATCCTGATTTTTTCTCCACGTACACTCTTTTTACATTGCTCATAAGTAATCCTCCATAAATGAATTTTTACACATTTTCTATTGTTAGTATAACACAACAATCATTATTTAATACAATTAATATATCTAAACACTTTTATAATCTGTACTTATTAATCCTTTATCATTTTCATTCCCGTCAATCCATTTTTACAGATTTACGATTCCTCTGGCTTTTTATAATATTTTTTAATAACGAACAATACGATCCATATCACTACCAGCACCGCTCCAAATACCTCACTGATACGGATCACCATATCAGAAAAGAATCCTTCCGGCAGCATCCGGATCATATAATCAGTCTCCGGATTGAATATCCATAGATTATTGGTAAAAAACAGTTTATGAAAAATCGTAAAACACGTCGTAAAATCTATACTGAAAGCAATGCCAAGCAGTACACCTATGACCAGCCATACACCAAGTGCGATCGAATATGCCCTGCAAAAAAGTCTCTTCCAGTCTTTTTCCCGCTTTTTAAACATCGTCAGTATGGCTGCAGCTACAATCAGGCAAACTCCCCCGACCTTAATACCTCCCAGGAACAGATTCCTGACATCTCGCATATGCAGCCGGTCTCTTTCATTGAAGAAATCCTGCTCTTTTCCTTCCACCGTTGTTACAACTGACAGCTTCTCTTCTTTTCCGATCAGATAGTTCATCATATGTTCTGTCACGTACATGACATGGTCGATGTTCATATCCAGATCTTCTGTCACTTCATATTTCTGGTATTCTTTTTTGTAAAATCTATAATGACTGTCTCCATATACTGCCGCCCAGATACTGAATGCAAGTGCTGCGATCACTACACACATCATGGCCACAACCGATATGAGCGTTGTTAATTTCTTCAAGTTTTTTTCCTCCTGTTCTTCATTATTATAACACTTCTATTGTAAATACGGTTGTAATTTTCTTTCATTTCACTTATAATACAGTTAAGATTCATTAGGAGGACTTATCATGGATATTAACTATGAGTTATATAAAGTATTTTACTATGTAGCTTCCACCTTAAGCTTCTCGGAAGCTTCCAAGCAGTTGTTTATCTCGCAGTCGGCTGTCAGCCAGTCGATCAAGGCATTGGAGAAAAAGCTGGATCAGACCTTATTCATCCGAAGCACCAAGAAAGTACGTCTTACTACCGAAGGAGAGATTCTTCTGCGCCATATCGAACCGGCGATCAGCCTGATCAAGCGTGGGGAAAGCCAGCTTCTCGATGTCGGCGTACGCGGAGGACAGCTTCACATCGGAGCCAGTGATACGATCTGCCGTTATTTCCTGGTGCCTTATCTGGAACGCTTCCACCGGGAATTTCCGGGAGCGCATATCAAGGTTACGAATGCGACATCGATCCGCTGCGTAGAACTCCTGGAGACCGGGCAGGTGGATCTGATCGTTGTCAATTCACCGAATTCCTATCTCGGAAATGTTCCGAATGTGAAAAAGATCAAAGATTTCCAGGATGTGTTCATTGCCAATGAAGCATTTAAAGAATTAAAAGGAAAGAAGGTTTCTTTCAAAGAACTTCTGGACTACCCGATCCTTATGCTGGACAGAAAGAGTACAACCAGTGAATATCTGCACAACCTGTTTCTTCAGAATCAGCTGGATCTGGTTCCGGAGATCGAACTCAGCAGTAATGACCTTCTGATCGACCTTGCCCGCATCGGACTTGGAATCGCATTTATTCCGGATTTCTGTCTTTCCCAGACAGCCGATTCGGATTCTCTATTCATTGTTGAGACGAAGGAATCGCTTCCGGAACGCGAACTTGTCATTGCGCATAACGAGAAGGTTCCGGTATCCAAAGCCGCACAGGAGTTTTTATCTTATTTTTAATATGTTTACAAACTCTTTTTCCTGCCAAAGTATCCCTGGAGAACTACCGGTGTCTGCTACTTTTATTTACTTTCGCATAAAATACCATGTGGCATATGTCCCTCATGGTATTTTTTTCTATCATATTGTTCTATAATATATTTTTCTATAAATAATATTTTTCTGATTCTGCTTACCTCTTATCCATCTGTTCTTCCTTCCAGAACCCTGCTATCTTTTCTTCGATATTTTCACTGTTACAGATCTGGAAATCATTCCACTCCCTCGGAAACACCTCCTGGCACCGCCGGTCCATAAAACGTTCATCCAAAAGTGCAATCACCCCTCTGTCCTGATCAGTCCGGATGACTCGTCCTGCCGACTGTAGCACCTTATTCATGCCCGGATACAAATAAGCATAATCGAATCCATTCAGATTCTTCCGGTCAAAATAATACTTTAAAAGTTCCCGTTCCAGACACACCTGCGGAAGTCCTGTCCCGATGATCATTGCCCCGATCAGTTTATCTTCCGTCAGATCAATTCCTTCTGAAAAAATACCACCCATCACACAGAAGCCGATCAGGCTGTGTGCTCTTTCCTGTTCGAATTTTTTCAGGAATTCTTCCCGTTCCTGCTCCGTCATATATTGGGACTGTACTGCAACTTCAATCTGTTCCTGCGGCAGTTCCATGAATGCTTCCCACACTTCTTCCAGAAATCGGTAAGACGGGAAAAAGGCAAGATAATTTCCTGTTCTTCCTTTTATCACACGCATCATATATTCTGCATACTTACGGTACATCTCCGGTCCGCGTCTGGTATACTTCGTGCTGACATCATTTCCCAGAAGCAGTAATCTTTTGCTTTGTTCAAATGGAGATTCTGCATAGATCGCATAATCATCCTTTGCCGCAGATAACAGTTTCTTATAATAATTAATTGGAAGAAATGTTGCCGAAAATAATATCGTACTATTTCCTTTTCCCATATATTCCTGCAGGCATCCCGCCGGATTGACACAGAACAGATGCAGGTAAAACTTTCCTTCTTCACTTAGTTCTGAATAAATCAGATAATTTTCATCCAGCCGGTCATGAATATATATGAAATTACGGATACCAAAGTAAAACTCCAGTACCCCTTTCCGTATTACTTCATCTTTACAATCTTCTATAAACTCTTCCAGCTTTGTCATCAAAGACAATAGCTTAATATACACATGTGACACACTATTCAGTATCCGGCAGCCGTCACATTCTCTTTTTAACTCCAGAAGCTGCTTATTGCAGCTCTCCAACGCCGAGACAAGTTTCGGTTCTCCGTATTTTACCAGCTTTTTGATTTTCAGAAAATCTTCCTTGCAAATACTGGTGCTGTACATAGTTCTCCCACGTTCGACCAGATTGTGTGCCTCATCGATCAGAAACAGATATTCTCCTTTGACACCGTCTCCGAAAAAGCGTTTCAGATGTGCATTCGGATCAAAGACGTAATTATAATCACATATAACCGCATCTACCCACTGCGATACATCCAGTGCCATTTCAAACGGACACACATTCCATTTCCTTGCCTGTTCTTCCAGCACTTCCCGGCTCATCTCATCTGTCGATGTGAGCAGTTCATAAACAGCAGCATTTACACGGTCAAAATGTCCTTTGGCATATGGACATGCATCCGGATTACAGATAGTTTCCTCACAGAAACAGATCTTTTCTTTTGCCGTCAATGTGATGACTTTCATCTTCAGATCCTGCTTCCTCAGGATCTCGAATGCCTGACTTGCCACCGTTCTGGTGATCGTCTTCGCCGTCAGATAAAAGATCTTTTCTCCCAGTTCTTCCCCGACTGCTTTCACCGCCGGAAATACGGCCGCCATTGTCTTGCCGACTCCGGTCGGTGCCTGGATAAATAATTTCTTTTTTCTCAAAATTGTCCTGTATACCGACGCAACCAGTTTCTTCTGTCCGTCTCTATATTCGAATGGGAATTCCACTGTTTTGATTGAAGCATTTCTCTTGGCTCTCCATTCCATCTGGTATCTTGCCCATTTTTCATATTCTGATACAAGTTCTTCGAACCATTTCTTAAGTTCTGCCCGGGTATATACCTCCTGGAATCTCCGGATTTCTTCGGTATCTAAATTACAATACGTCATCTGTACTCCGATTTCTTCCAGATTTTTCTGTTCTGCATAAATATAGGCATAGCATTTTGCCTGAGCCAAATGTAAAAGCTGCGGTTCTTTCAGACGTTTCAAATCCTTAAATACTCCTTTGATCTCGTCGATCACCACACGCTTCGGAAGTTCTATGATCCCGTCCGCTCTTCCTTCTACACTCAGGATAAATCCATCGCACGCTATCTGATACTTTAACGGGACCTCTGCACGGTACTCTGCCCCCTGCTGTCTCTGGATTTTCCGGTGTATCCGGCCGCCCTGCTGCATAGCCTCCTTATCTGCCCCGCCGGTCCGGTTGTCAATGTCTCCATGTCTCAATATAAATTCCACCAGATTCCGCACTGAAATGCGGATACATGGTTGTTCCAGATTCATGATCTGCTCTCCCCCAATCGTTCTTCATACATCGGTCGAACCGCTCCCGTCATCCCTGCGATCACATCGATCACCGTCATGATATCTCCGCTCCGGTTCTTCTGATAAGCATGGTAGCTTCCCTGAATGCAAAAACTCAACATCACGTTCATCGCCGTATCTTCTTCAAACTCCGGATATTTTTCAAAAATCATCTGCTTGATACTCCGCTCAATACTGTCCGCGAAATGATTTGCCTGACTGCCGGAAAATAATATTGCCGTCAGAGAATTCTGAGATATATAGGCCATCAGAAGTTCCCTTGCGAATTCTGCCGGATGCTCCAGAAGATATTCCGGATGCTGAATACTGTTCGCAATCGACTGTACCACTTCTTCTTCCATCGCATCTGACAGATCGTAGATATCTTTATAATGTGCATAAAAGGTAGACTTATTGATCCTTGCACTTTCACATAATTCTTTTACTGTTATCTTTTCCAGAGGTTTTCTGGAACGCAGTTCGATAAATGCATTCTTGATTCCCCGCTCTGTTTTCTCAATCCTAAGATCCATTTCATTTTCTCACTTTCCCGACACTTTTTCCCATTCGTCGGTTATCCACCCATTCGTCGGTTTTGTCGGTGGATACCTTCTCGCATTTCTCTTATAATATGATTATAGATCAAAAAAGCAACTACTGTCCATTATCTTTTCGGCAGTTAATTATTTACGTTGCATTTTTACGGAGGTTAATATGGATTTTTACGGATTTTACACAGGAAAAATATTCGACGCCTATGAATTTCTCGGCGCACACCCGGACAAAGACGGAACCACATTCCGTACCTTTGCACCTGCTGCATCACGCATTACAGTCATTGGGGAATTTAACGACTGGCAGGAATGGGAACTTAATAAAACTTATGACGGAAATTTCTGGGAATGTTATGCCAAAGGTGCAAAGCCGGGCATGATGTACAAGTACCGCATCTACAGACAGGACGGAAACTGCGTAGAGCACTGCGATCCTTACGGCTTCGGCATGGAACTCCGTCCGAACTTCGCGTCTATCATCCGCGACCTGTCCCATTACAAATTCAAAGACAGCAAATGGATGCAGAAGCGTTCAGTATGCAAGGACAAACCACTCAATATCTACGAACTGCATTTCGGCTCATTTAAGAAGCCTTCTGAAAAGGCAGACGACTGGTACACTTATGTAGAAATGATCGACATCCTGATCCCTTATCTTAAGGAAAATGATTATAACTATATCGAGATCATGCCGCTCAGCGAACACCCGTGTGACGAATCCTGGGGATATCAGAATACTGGATTCTTCAGCCCGACATCACGCTATGGAACTGCCGAAGAACTGATGAAATTCATTGATGCCTGCCACAAGAACGACATCGGTGTGATCATGGATTTCGTGCCGGTACATTTTGCCGTTGATCACTATGCACTGGCCGATTATGACGGAACTTCACTTTATGAATATCCACATCAGGATGTTAGTGTCAGCGAATGGGGAAGCTGCAACTTCATGCATTCCAGAGGCGAGGTCCGAAGCTTCCTGCAGTCTGCTGCGAACTACTGGTTAAGCGTATATCATGTGGACGGAATCCGTATGGATGCAATCAGCCGTATCATTTACTGGCAGGGTGAACCGGCAAGAGGTGTCAACAATAATGCAGTAGACTTTATTCGTGAAATGAACCGCGGATTAAAAACACTGCACCCGACAATTATGCTCTCTGCAGAGGATTCTACTTCTTTCGAAGGCGTAACAAAACCTGCTGATCAGGGCGGACTTGGATTCGATTACAAATGGGATATGGGCTGGATGAACGATACACTTGACTACTTCCGCACCGCACCGGAATACAGAAGCCGCGATTATCACAAGCTTACGTTCTCCATGATGTACTATTATAACGATGATTTTCTTCTTCCGCTTTCACATGACGAGGTGGTTCACGGAAAGGCAACCATCGCCCAGAAAATGCATGGAGAATACGAAGAGAAATTCCCACAGGCACGTGCCTTCTATATGTACATGTATGCACATCCTGGAAAGAAATTAAACTTCATGGGGAATGAGATCGGACAGCTCCGTGAATGGGATGAAAAACGTGAACAGGACTGGGATATCCTGAAGTATCCAATTCACGATGCATTCCATCACTTCATGCAGAAACTGAATCATCTGTATATGACAACTCCGGCTCTTTCTGCAAAAGACTATGAAAACGCCGGCTTCCATTGGCTGGACTGTCATCAGGAAGAACGCTGTATCTACGCTTTTGAAAGAACGGATGGCAAAGAACGTATTGCCGCTGTCTTTAATTTCTCGGATGAGGATCAGAAAGGCTATGAACTTCCGGTGGAAGATGCGAAAGAACTGGAAGTGATTCTGGCTAGTGATGATGAAACTTTTGGAGGATGTAAGAAGTATACGAAGAAGAAAGTGAAGGTTACGGATGGGAAGGCTGTGCTAGATCTTTCGGCTTATTCGGCGGTGTATTTTGGGATTTAATTTATTAACGGGAAAGCGGCCTCTCAATCCTTGAAGGAAACAATAGCTAAGGCTTCTTGTTCAGGTTCCATACCATAAGAAACACTAAGAGAGTCAGAATCACCTAAAAGCAAAGGAACTACGCTCAAACTCGGCGTTCGCCTCAAACACGTTCGCTTCGTTCCTTTAACGGTGTTTCTGACTCTCTAACTGTTTCTAGTGGCATTCCACATTCACAATAATCCTTAGCTATTGTTTCCTTCAAGTCGTGACTGGCAGCGGATGTTAATAAATAAAATGCCCGGAAGTGTAACCCGGTGGAGGCCACTACGGTTACGCATTTGCCATTTAGTACCATAAAAGTGTAG
>ERZ1673736.2109-NODE-2109-length-23120-cov-6.344114_pt1 | contig 23120 bp, 18 predicted proteins | sample MGYA00580212_ERZ1673736 | MGnify/ENA primary metagenome ERZ1673736 (study PRJEB41218, sample SAMN15661752) | gut metagenome | host: Homo sapiens | place: Canada: London | collected 2015-08-20/2019-03-30 | study: EMG produced TPA metagenomics assembly of...
ATCAAAACAAGCCGACCCGAAACCAGCCGTTGCACTTACAAGTTGAATCCGGGTGATGCTTCGATGACACTGCATCCCGGCCGTCCCAGCCACGTCAACGTACGGTTTCCGCGAAATAATCCCTAACTTTGTGAAGAACGTACGCTTACCCGTTCTCAACGTACGGTTTTCACGAAATCGTCCGCCATTTCGTGAAAATCGTACGCTCAGCGACACTCAGTGTACGGTCTTTCACGAAGTTGGGGATGATTTCGAAAATAACGTACGATGGTGAGTACCGTATCGGGAGGTTGATATGACTCGTTCGGACGACGTCATCAATGAGGATGGCCATGACGTCATCGCCGCACACACTCGCGTTGTCAGGGGTATGGCTGCGGCACTTGCCGCGATAGCCGCCACAGGAGCCGGCGTCACAGCCGCGGCCGCCAACGTCATGTTCACGTTCGCGCTGGACACCAAGGCCAAACGTTCGATGTTCAACATGCCGCACGAGGAGACACCGAAAGGCATCGAATTCGACATGTCCGAGCAGCTTGAGGCCGCCCGGTGGTTCGAGGAGGCCAAGCAATCGGTCACGCTGCGCAGCCATGATGGATTGAAACTCCACGGCTGGCTGTTGGACCCGGATTGTTCCGACCCACAGCCGCATCTATACGCGATCTGCTGCCATGGCTATGCCGGAGAGCCCGCGGAAATGGCCAAATGGGCGCATCGCTATGCGCAACTCGGTTTTACGGTCCTGCTACCCGCGCAGCGCGCCCATGAGTTGAGCGAAGGGCGTTACGTGGGTATGGGATTGCTGGAAAGCGACGATCTGTTGGGCTGGGTTTCGCTGATCACCGCAGCTGATCCGGATGCACGCATTCTGTTGCATGGCAATTCGATGGGCGCCGCCACGGTGATGATGGCGGCCGGCGATGCGCGACTCCCCCGCAACGTCGTCGCCGCGATTTCCGATTGCGGATACAGTTCCGTGGTCTCGCAGTTTACGGATAATGCCGAGGCGATGTTCCGTTTGCCGCACTCGTTGGCCGTGCTGCTGGTCAAAGTGGCCAGTCATGTGTCTGAACGCAAGGCTGGATACCGGTTTGAGGACGCCTCCTGTGTGAAGGCATTACGGCACGCGACTATTCCGATGATGTTCATTCATGGCGGAGCGGATACTTTTGTCAATCCGAAGTATCTGGACATCAATTACAACGCCTGCGCCAGCATCGACCGCGAGAAGCTGCTGATTCCCGGCGCCGACCACACGATGAGCGCCAGCACCGATCCGGACCGCTATTGGCGTCGCGTTAACAGCTTTGTTAAGCGGGTGTTTGGGCTGTAGTAGATATAGAGCTCGGCTCCCCTCTGTGAGGGGAGCCGCCAGCGAAGCTGACTGAGGGGAGCACCCGCGTATGGGCTACTCCCCTCAGTCTCACTCCGTTCGACAGCTCCCCTCACAGAGGGGAGCCAAGAATGGTTACGCGAGCAATTCCTTGACGGCGGCGATGACGGACTGCAGACTCTTCTTCGCGTCACCGAACAGCATCTGGGTGTTGTCTTCGAAGTAGAGCTCGTTCTGGATGCCGGCGTAGCCCATACCGCGGCCGCGCTTCATGACCACGACGTTCTGGGACTTGTCGACGTCGAGAATCGGCATGCCGGAGACCGGGGTGCCGGGACGGCGAGCAGCCGGGTTGGTCACATCGTTGGCGCCGACGACCAGAGCCACGTTGGCCTGCGGGAACTGCGGGTTGATCTCATCAAGATCCACGAGCTCCTCGTAGGGCACGTTGGCCTCGGCCAGCAACACGTTCATGTGGCCAGGCATACGGCCTGCGACCGGGTGAATGGCGTAGGAGACTTCCACGCCGTGGCCCTTGAGCAGTTCGCCGAGGTCGGCGAGCTCGCGCTGGGCCTGAGCCTGAGCCAGACCGAAGCCGGGCACGAAGATGACCTTCTGCGCGTAGACGAGCTGAACGGCCAGATCGTCCGGCGTGGTCTCCTTCATGGTTCCTTCCGGACCATCGCCAGCAGCGGCGGCGTCAGCACCACCGCCGAAGCCACCGGCCAAGACGGAGAGCAGCGGGCGGTTCATGGCCTGAGCCATGAGGATGGACAGGGTCACACCTGCGGAACCGACGAGTGCGCCGGCCACGATCAGGGCGACATTGTCAATCGCCAGACCGGACATAGCCACAGCCGTACCGGTGCATGCGTTGAGCACAGAGATGACGACGGGCATATCGGCGCCGCCGATCGGAATCACGAACACCAAGCCGTAGCACAGGGCGAACACGGTGGTCAGAATCGACCACAGCAGACGCTGTTCGGGCTGGACGCACAGCATGACCAGCGAGACGACAGACAGCACGGCGAACAGAATGTTCCATACGCCCTTGCCCGGCAGGTTCAGCTTCTTGACCCACTTGATACCCTGCAGCTTGCCGGCTGCGATGAGCGAGCCGGTGAAGGTCACAGAACCGATGAGAATACCGAGACCAGCGGTGATGAGCACCACGATGTCCGGGGTGCCTTCCTTGGTCAGGATGTCGTTCAGGGCCACGAGTGCGGCGGCGCCACCACCCACGGTATTGAACACGGAGACCAGCTGCGGCATATCGGTCATCTTCACCTTCTTGGCGGAGACGACACCGGCCACGGCACCGATCAGGATGCCGACGACCAGCACCACCACGGCGACAATGTTCACGAAGCCCTTGGCGAAGAGCACGATGAACGCCATGAGCACGGCCACGACCATGCCGAACGCGGAGATCTGGTTACCCTTGCGGGCGGTCTTCGGCGAATTCATGAAATGCAGACCGACCACAAACAGGACGGCAGAGAACAGGTAGACGAACCAAGCGACGATGTCGATGGCGCCAACGGTTGCGGAGGTCATTACTTCGACTCCCCCTTCTTCTCGTTCTTGCTGGACTTGAACATCTCAAGCATGCGGTCGGTGACCACGTAGCCACCAACGACGTTCATGGTGCCCAGCACAGCGGCCAGGAAGATGAACACGTAGGCCAGCGGGCTATTGGCTTCGGCTGCCACGATCACAACGCCGACGATGACGATGCCGTGGATGGAGTTCGCGCCGGACATAAGCGGCGTGTGCAGGGTGGCGGGCACCTTGCCGATGACCTCGATGCCGATGAGCAGCGCGAGGACGAACAGGGTAATGGAAACGACGAGAGTAGGCATGGTATTCCTTCTTCCTTACTTCTCGGACTTCTCGGCATCGGCAGCAGCTGCCGGGGCGGCGGCGCGGCCGGCAACCACCAGCGCGTCGTCGAGTTCTTCGGTGAGATCCTGGCCGAGCTTGCCGTCACGCACGAAGTGCACGAGGATGTCGGCCACGTTGCGCGAAAGCAGGTTGGATGCGGTGGTGGCGACGCCGGAGGCCAGGTAGGGAGCGCCGATCAGCTTGACACCGCCCTCGGTGACCTGCTCACCAACGGCGGAGCCTTCGACGTTGCCGCCGAGGTCGGATGCTGCGCAGTCCACGATCACGGCACCACGCTTGAGACCCTTGACGCCGGCTGCGGTGAGCAGCACCGGGGGCTTGCGGCCCGGGACCTTGGCGGTGGTGATGATGATGTCAAAGCCGGCGGCCTTTTCGTCGACGGCAGCCTGCTGCTGAGCCTGCTCTTCGGCGCTCAGCGCGCGGGCATAACCGCCCTCGCCCTGGCCCTTGGAGAAGTCAAGTCCCAGATCAAGGAACTTCGCGCCGAGGGACTCGACCTCGCCCTGGGAGGCGGGACGCACGTCGTACGCGGTGACGACCGCGCCAAGACGCTTCAGCGTACCGATGGCCTGCAGGCCGGCGATGCCGGCACCGAGCACCAGCGCCTTAGCCGGGCGAATCGTGCCGGCGGCGGTGGTCATCATCGGCAGGAAGGAACCGTAAGCATCGGCGGCGGTGATGGCTGCCTTGTAGCCCATCACGGAGTTCTGAGAGGTCATCTCATCCATGGACTGGGCGCTGGAAAGCTTACGGGGCAGCTTTTCGATGGCGATGCCCACCAGACCGGCCTTCTCGAGCGCGGCCACGTAATCGGCATCGGTGAAGGAACCGAGCATGCCAATGACCCACTGGCCGGCCTTGAGCTTGGCCACGGTCTCGGCGGACGGTCGGTCCACAAAACCGAGCGCGTCGGCTTCGGCGAGCACCTCGTCACGGCTGGTCACCTTCGCACCGGCCTTTTCGTAATCCTCATCGGTGTAGTCGGCAGCAATGCCGGCACCTGCTTCAATCAGTGAGGAGACACCGCTCCTCTTCAGCCGGGTGACGATATCCGGCGTCAGCGCGACGCGGGATTCCGTTTCGGACGTTTCGTTCAAAACGCCGAACACCACGGTGGCTTCTGGGTTTTGCGCCATGAGAGCCCTTTCTTGTTCTACTTCAAAATGGACATGGTTATCCGCATGGTAAGTGTAGTCGAAAGGTAAAGACCATGACTTGAGATTCCGCCAATCGAAATAGAAACGAACCCGAAATTAGTGAGAAATACGAATGTGTCCATGTGCATTGCGGATGAATTGCTCGGAAGTCGTCCAACAATCACCCGGCATCGATCAGCAACCAACCGCTCAATAATTATCGACAATCACCGTTTCGCAGCTCACGGTTACTCAACAATATCGGGACCTGTGCAATATTTTGCCACGCGCTCCCCTAACCAGCCAGAATCCTACGGTTGCGTAAGGTGACGAGTTCGGTTTGGGCGATTACAATTTGAACTTTGAGAAGCGTTCGCCTCATGGCTGGACGACACTGAAAGGTTTACAGGAGCAAGACTTGTCGGTTATCAATTCCTTCACGCAGCACACTATCAATCTCACCCGTAAGGCGCTCAGGTTGGGATCCGACTTCGTCCACCCGGTCCACGACGACACTCCGGACGAGCCCGATTACCTGTCTAACGCCGACGTGCCGGTCGAGGCCAATATCGCTTTGCCTCACAGCGACGATTGGGACGACGGCCACCTGACCGTCACCGACATCGACCCCGTCACCGGCCTGCTCACCACCTCCACCGAAGGCAATCCGCCGCTGGACGAAGGTACGTCCATCTACGACCTGTATGCGGACCGCGCCGAACGTATGGGCGATGAGCCGCTGTACACCTACAAGTCCGGCAACGATTGGGTGACCGTCACCGCCAACGAGTTCCTGGCTGACGTGCGTGCCGTGGCCAAGGGCCTGATTCATTACGGCCTGAAGAAGGGCGATGCCGTGGCATTCATGTGCCGCACTTCCTACGACTGGGACCTGACCGACGCGGCGATCATGGCCTGCGGCGGTGTGCTGGCCACCGTCTACGACACCGATTCGGCCGAGCAGATTCGCAACATCGTCAATAATTCCGACGCCCGCCTGCTGATCGTGCAGGATACGGACATGCGCAAGAAGGCGGATGGATCCGTCGAGGAATGCCCGTCTTTGGAGCACATCATCACCATCGAGACCGGTGGCTTGGACGAAATCAAGGCCTATGGCGCCGGCATCTCGGACGAAGAGCTGGACGAGCGCATCGACTCGGTCAAGAAGACCGATCTGTGCTCCATCGTGTACACCTCCGGTTCCACGGCCGCGCCGAAAGGCGTGGAGATGACCCATGAGCACTACTGCCAGACCGCGCTGAATCTGCCGACCTACATGCCCGAACTGCTGCACGACAAGAAAAACACCATCCTGTTGTTCCTGCCGCAGGCCCATTCCTTCGCCCGCGCCATCAACTACATCGTCGTGGCCTCGAACGTGCACATCTATATCGCAGCCGGCATCAAGACGCTGATCAGCGACCTGCAGGTGGCCAGGCCATCCATCATGATCGTGGTGCCGCGTGTGCTGGAGAAGGTGTACAACGCCGCATCTCAGAAGGCCGGACACGGTCCAAAGGGCGTGGTGTTCGCCTCCGCCGTGGTGGCTGCGCAGAACTATATGAAGGAAGTCTCCACCAATGGCAAGGCGGGTGCACTGACCCGCACTCGCCGCGCTGCCTTCGATCCGATTGTCTACTCTTCGCTGCGCGAAGTGCTCGGCGGTCGCGCCAAGTGGATTGTGGCCGGCGGTGCCCCGCTTGACCCGGAACTGCTGGCCTTCTTCCGTGGCGCGGGTGTGCCTGTATACGAGGGCTATGGTCTGACCGAGACCACCGCACCGTGCGCGTTCAACCCGCTGGGTACGCCGTTCCACGCTGGTTCCGTGGGCATCGCATTCCCCGGATTCTCCCTGCGCATCGCCGAGGACGGCGAAATTCAGGTCAAGGGTCGTGCCGTGTTCCCGCGCTATCACAAGAACGACGAGGCCACTGAGCTGTCGTTCACCGAAGATGGCTGGTATGTCACCGGCGACTTGGGCCGTATCGACAACGATGGCTTCCTGTACATCACCGGTCGTAAGAAGGATCTGATTATCACTGCAGGTGGTAAGAACGTCTCCCCCGGCCCGATCGAGGAAGTCATTCAGCGTTGCGAGTTCGTCTCCCAGGCGCTGGTGCTGGGTGATAAGCGTCCGTTCATCTCCGCATTGGTGACGCTGGACGAGGAGTCGCTGCGCCCGTGGCTGGCCGCCAAGGGCCTGGACGAGAACATGCCGCTGGAGGATGCCGCCAAGAACGCCGCCGTGCGCGCCGAAGTGCAGAAGTGGGTCGATCAGGCCAACGAGGGCGTCTCCCGCGCCGAGTCCGTGCGCAAGTTCATCATCCTGCCCGAGGAGTTCACTCAGGAAAACGGCCTGATGACCGCTTCCATGAAGGTGATTCGTCCCAAGGTCATCAAGCGCTACTCCACCCTCCTCAACACCCAGATGTACACGAAGCGGAAGTAAACCGTATAGCAAAAGCTCCCTCTGACGAGGGAGCTTTTTTCGTCTATAAGCCTTAGAAGCCCAGGCGCTCCAGCTGCTTGGGGTCGGACTGCCAGCCTTTGGCTACCTTGACGTGGAGGTCGAGCTTGGCTTTTTGGCCGACGATGCGGTTGACCGGGGTGCGCAGCTTCTTCTTGACGTAGGTGAGGTTCGAGGCGCCCTTGCCGATGATGATCGGCTTCTGGGAGTCACGCTCCACGTAAATGGACACGTTGACCTGCGCCTTGCCGTCATAGCCCTGACCGGTCTCGTTGTCTTCCGGATAGTCGATGGAATCAACCACCACGGCCAGCGAATGCGGCAGCTCGTCGTCCAGGGTCTCAAGGAACGCACCGCGCACGAGTTCGGCGATGGTGTCTTCCGGACGCTCCTCGCTGATCTGATCGTCCGGGTACATCTGCGGACCCTCGGGCGTGTGCTCAATGAGCACGTTCTTCACTTCAGCCAGATTGTCGTGCTTCAGAGCGCTCACCGGCACGATGTCCGAGAAATCGGCGAAATCGTTGATTTCGATGAGCTTGTTGATGAGTTGCTGACGGCCAAGCTCGTCGATCTTGGTGACGATGGCAATCAGCGGGATGCGCCACTTGAACGTACCGTCCTCACGCTTGGTGGCGAAGTCGGTACGCAGTCGGGAGAGAATACGCTTGTCGCCGGGGCCGATTTCCTGATCGGCGGGCAGCAGGAAGGCCACCACGTCCACATCGGCCAGAGATTCGTCGACCACGTCGTTCAGACGCTGGCCGAGCAACGTACGCGGACGGTGAATACCGGGCGTGTCCACGAGCACGAGCTGCGCGTGGTCGGCGGTCAGGATGCCGCGGATCGCCTTACGGGTGGTTTCCGGGCGAGAGGATGCGATGGCGATCTGCTTGCCGATCAACGCGTTGATCAACGTGGATTTGCCGACGTTCGGGCGGCCGACCACGGCCACGAATCCGGAGCGATACGGCACGTCCTGCTTGGTCACGTTCGCCGTTTCACCGGTCGCGTCGACTTCGGCAACGCCGGCAACATCGGAAGCATCGGTAACGTCAATGTCATCGACGTCGTTCGTGCTGTTGTTCTGATCGGTCATATCACTCCTTGCTGGCGGTATCATCGCCTTCGACGGGCTCGCCGTCAGTTTCCTCATGGGTCTTGTTATTTTCCTCGCCGCCCTCGACGTGCGCCGGTTCTACGACGATGGTGGACACCTTCTTGCGGCGTCCGGCGGAGTCCACGGCGGTCAGTCGCAGACCGCGCGTCACGGCCGAGGCACCGACAATCGGCACTCGGCCCAGAATCTTGGTCAGCAGGCCGTACACGGTATCGACATCGTCCTCATCAATGTCGATCTCGAAGATCTCCTCCAGATCGGCAATCGGCGTACGGGCGGGCATCTTCCACTTGTTGTCTCCGATTTTCTCCGGCTCAGTACGCTGGGTGCGGTCGTGCTCGTCTTCCAGCTCGCCGACGATCTGTTCGATGGCATCCTCGATAGTCACCATGCCGGCGATGCCGCCGTACTCATCGACCACCACGGCCACATGCTGGCGGGAACGCTGCATCTCATGGAACAGGTCGTCCACCGGCTTGGATTCGGGAACAAGCAGCGGCTGCCGGACGATGGATTCGACCGCGCGCTCCATGGCCGCCGGGTTGAAGGCGGTGGCACGCACGGCATCCTTCAAATAGGCCACGCCGATCAGGTCATCCACATCCTCACCGATCACCGGCACGCGGGAGAAGCCGGAGCGGGAGAACAGTTTCAGCGCGGAAGACAGTGTGGAGTCGCGCTCCATGCAGATCATATCGGTGCGCGGCACCATGATCTCGCGAGTCAACGTATCAGACAGGGTGAGCACGTTGCGCAACATTTCGGAGACTTCCGGATCGAAGTCGTTGGACTCCACCAGTCGGTCGATGGCGGCCTTGCCCTGCTCGAGCTGAATCTTCTCAAGCTCCTCGTCGTCGGACAGATCGGAGTCCTTGGAGCGGCGGCCCGGTCCCTTGGAACCGGACTTGTCGCCACCGATGCGTGCGAACGGCGTGAGCTTGGTGGCCAACGACACGATGCGCGAGTTGGAAATCATGATGCCGACCGGCTTGGCCATGCCGGCGGTGCGCGGGCGGACCAGTACGGAGACCACGGCTACGATAATCGCGAACAGGAATCCGGAGAGCAGTTCAATCCACAGTTCCGCACCCCACAGGGATGCGATGGAAGACACCAGTACGCCGTCGAGCACATTGCAGGCGATGCGGAAGAACGCACAGCTGCCGGCGGTGGCGTAACGGTCGGCGATGAGCCGTTGCACGCGATGAATCTTGTCGATCTTCTTCATCTTGAGGAACTGGCTTGCTTCGGAGTCGGTCTGCACCTCGAGGATGAGATTGTTAAGGCTGGCTCGCGTTACGCGGGCCACGGCGCCTTCAGCGGCGGCCATGGTCAGCGAGAGCCAGACGAACAGGGCCGCCACGAGTACAAGAATGACGGTGATGGCGATCGGCGTGGTACTGGAATACTCCATAATGATTTTTCGGTGTCCTTGAATGTCCTTGAACGGTATCGAATAATCCGGATTTGGTGTGATTGATTTGGGAGCTTATTTGGAATCGAGGTCGCGGCCAGCACCGTGCGCGGCGTCGTACAGGGCCAGCGCGTCGGGTGTGCCGGCGGGCAGCGTGGCCTGCACGTTGGCATCGTGGCGTAGGGCGAAGAAGGTGAGCAGCAGCTGTCGCTGCAGGCCGAACATCTGGCGCTCCTGCTCGGGGGTCACGTGGTCGTAGCCGAGCAGGTGCAGGATGCCGTGGATGGTGAGCAATAGCATCTCCTGCATGGTGCTGTGCCCGGCTGCGGCAGCCTGTTGGGCAGCGACCCACGGGCAGATGACGATGTCGCCGAGCACTCCTTCCATCACGGTTTTGCCGTCGCCGGGGCGCAGCTCGTCCATCGGGAAGCTCATCACGTCGGTCGGGCCTTCGAGGTTCATCCAACGCATGTGCAGTTCGGCGATGGGATCGGGATCCACGAACATGATGGTCAGGTCGGACTGGGTGCTCACGCGCATCTGGTCGAGTACCCAAATACCCAAATCGGAGAAGACCTTGGGGTCGATGACCCACTGGGTTTCATTGGTGACGTCAACGCTCATCGTCTGTCTCGCTTTGGTTGGTTGAATCCGCTTGCTGGCGGGCATCGAAGTCGGTATGGTTGCGGCGGCCCTTGCGTTCGATGTCGCGGTGGTCGCCGGCGATGGCGGAGTGACGGTCGTAGGCGGCCACGATCTGTCCGACCAGCTGGTGACGTACCACGTCCTCGGTTTTGAGATGCACGAATGCGATGTCGTTGATGCCGCCCAGGATGCGTTCGATGGTGGCCAGTCCCGAGCGAGGCACGGTCAGGTCCACCTGCGAGATATCGCCGGTGATGACCATCGTGGTGTTGAAGCCCAGACGGGTCAGGAACATCTTCATCTGCTGTTCGGTGGTGTTCTGAGCCTCGTCGAGGATCACGAACGCGTCGTTCAGCGTACGGCCGCGCATGTAGGCGAGCGGCGCCACTTCGATGGAGCCGTCGTCCATGTACCGCTTGAGCTGGTCGGCGCCGAGCATGTCGCCAAGCGCGTCGTACAGCGGGCGCAGATACGGGTCAACCTTGTCATTCAGCGTGCCGGGCAGAAAGCCGAGGCTTTCGCCGGCCTCCACGGCCGGGCGCGTGAGGATGATGCGGCGAATCTGCTTGTCCTGGAAGGCACGCACAGCCTTGGCCACGGCCAGATACGTCTTGCCGGTGCCTGCGGGGCCAATGCCGAAGGTGATGGTGTGCGATTCGATGGCGTTCACGTAGGCCACTTGTCCGGCGGTTTTCGCACGGACCGGCACGCCGGCAGCAAAGGTGATGACGCCGGGAACCGTGGGCTTGCGGTACGTCGGGTCGTGGGAGCCGGCAGAACGTGCATGGGCGCGTTCGTTTGAGGTCGATTGCGCCAGTTTGTCACGCACCGGGCCGTGACCGGGATGTTCGAGGCGCACGTGGTTCTTGAGCACGTTCTGGTCGAGCATGCGACGCACGGTGTCGGCGTCCATAGGCGCGGTGTAGGCGGCTTGGATGATGGTATTGACCAAATCCTCGGCCTGTGCGGCCTGGGCTTCGGTCTGCTTGGAGCGGGAGACGATCGCCACGCGGTTGCCGCGCACGATAATCGTCAGGTCCGGAAAGGCGCGCTCTACCTCGCGAATGACCTCGTCAACCGGGCCGAGCACGGCGACGGGGTCAAGTTGGGGCGGGATGGTGATGGTACGTGTAGTCGTTGCCACGAAGCGGATATTCCCCTACTACTCGTCGAGCTTTTCGCCGGTCATCACGTGCGCGTGCACGTGGAAGACGGTCTGGCCGGCGTCGAGACCGGTGTTGAACACCAGTCGGTAGGCGCCGTGAAATTCCTTGTCGGCGATGTTCTGCGCAATGGAGACGATGTGGGCCAGCTCGGTCGGGTCACCGGCGGCAAGTTCGGCGACGTTGGCGTAGTGCTTCTTGGGCACCACGAGCACGTGGACCTTGGCCTTGGGATTGATGTCGTTGAATGCGTAGGTCGTCTCGTCCTCGTAGACCTTGCTGCTGGGAATCTGCCCTGCGATGATCTTGCAGAACAGGCAATCGTCGGATTCGCTCATCATGCTCCTTGGTTTGATGTTGCTACGCACCAGCTTAGCGCGTGGGCGTTACTCGTAACGTCCCAACACCCGAGACAACAGCGACAACGCTACAGGACCGGCCGTCGCGGCTCTCAGAATATTGCGCCCCAGTACGCAGCTCACCGCTCCGGCCTTGACGAAATCAGCTACCTCCTGCTCACTGATGCCGCCCTCAGGCCCGACCACCACACTGACAGTCCGCGGCCGGCCGTCCTGGAGCGTGCGTTCCACCAACTGCGCAACCTTCTCCTCCACGCCGGACCACGTATCGGTAGCATCCTGATGCAGCACAATCACCACATCGCCATGCACGCAGGCCCTGCGGCAGATGGCCACGACCTCCTTGCTGGACGCGCACGCCTCCAGTTGCGGCTTAAAGGCGCGCCGCGACTGCTCGGTGGCGGCATCCAGTACCGAATTCCACTTCTTGTCTGTACGGCCGACCTTCCACTTGGCAATGGATCGGTCCGCCTGCCATGGCACCACTTGGTCGACGCCAATCTGAGTAGCCATATCGATGGCCTGCTCATCATGGCCGGTTTTCGCCAATGCCTGAATCAGCGCCAAACGGGTGAGCGGCTCGGGTTCGCGCCCCACTTCCACGACTTCAGCCAGTCCGGCTTCAGGATCGGCCATCACTGCCTGGATTCTCAAGCCGTTGCCGTCGGAAAGTTGCAGGCTGTCCCCTGCCTTGAGTCGCATGGCCTGCACGGCATGGCGCTTGATGTGAGCGGGCAGGGTTAGCTTCCAGCCGGCGTGGAGTTCGTCGCTGTTCACCGGGACGTCGTCGACCTGCGGGTCGAAAAGAAAAAGGGCATCAGTCATGACTTCAAGGCTACACGCGACACGCCGGGCACACGCGCGAATTGCATCCCTGTAATTTCATGCTAAGCTATCTACTCGTTGTCCAAACGACACCTGCCCGGGTGGCGGAATGGTAGACGCGCTAGCTTGAGGTGCTAGTGCCTATTTTATACAGGCGTACGGGTTCAAGTCCCGTCTCGGGCACAGATAAACCCCTTGCATTGCAAGGGGTTTTTCGTTATCTGCACACACGAAAGGCCACCAATGCAGTTCATCACGCTGGACACCGTCGACGACCCGCGCGTCGAAGCGTATGTGAGCCTCACCGAAATGCAGTTGCGTAATCGCTTGGAACCAGCCAAGGGCGTGTTCATCGCCGAGTCCCCCAAGGTTATCGACCGCGCGCTGGCCGCTGACCGCGAACCGCTGTCACTGCTGGTCGAGGAACCTTGGCTGGAGGGCATGAAAGACACCTTCGACTTCATCGACGGGCGCTGGGGCGCGGATATTCCCGTCTACGTGGCCTCACCTGAGCAGCTCAAGCGTCTGACCGGCTACCGTTTGCATCGCGGCGCCCTATGCGCGATGCGACGCTGGCCGTTGCCTTCCGTAGCCGAGGTCTGCAAGAGCGCCCGCCGCGTGGCAGTAATGGAAAACATCGTGGACCACACCAATGTGGGCGCACTGATGCGTTCGGCGGCCGCGCTCGATGTGGATGCCGTGCTGGTCACACCCTCCTGCGGTGATCCGCTGTACCGACGCGCCGCCCGCGTGTCGATGGGCACCGTATTCCAGATTCCGTGGACCCGTATCACCGGGTTCAACGACGACGGCACCGAAAACAAGCATTACTGGCCGTTCCAGGGCATCGACGAGTTGAAGTCGCTGGGCTTCACCACCGTGGCCATGGCATTGGAGGATCGTTCGATTTCGTTGGACGAACTGACACGCCGTCTGCACGCGCCTGCCGAAGATCCGACGCATATCGACAAGCTCGCGCTGATCTTCGGTACCGAGGGCGACGGCCTGTCCCACCATACGATTGCCCGCGCCGATTTGACCGTGAAGATTCCGATGAGCCACGGCGTGGATAGCCTGAACGTGGCGGCATCCAGCGCAGTGGCGTTCTACGCGACACGCTAAGGAATCGCACGCGCTCCGAAAAGGCCGGATCCTTAACAAATCTACGAAACTGTTCATCGCAAGTTCACGGCACGCGGGGGCGAAAGCCTTGCATGTTCGTTTTTTTCTGCAATTATTAACTATGTAAACCGAATGCAAGGAAGCATCCGGCCCGGCAGTGCGGTGTCGAAAGACGCTCAGTAACAGAGAGGACAGTTACGATGACCAAGAATCCCAAGATTCTGTCGATTGTGCTTGCAGGTGGTGAGGGGACCCGCCTGATGCCGTTAACCCGTGATCGCGCGAAGCCCGCCGTTCCCTTCGGTGGTGTGTATCGTCTGATCGATTTCCCGTTGAGCAACCTGGTGAACTCCGGGTACCGTCAGGTCGTGGTGCTCACCCAGTACAAGTCTCACTCGCTTGACCGCCACATCTCCCAGGTCTGGCGTTTCTCCCCGCTGCTTGGCTCGTACGTCTCCCCTGTGCCCGCGCAGCAGCGTCTCGGCAAGCACTGGTATCTCGGCTCCGCCGACGCCATCTACCAGACCATCAACATCATCGAGGATGTCCAGCCGGACATCGTGGTGATCGTGGGTGCCGATCACGTCTACCGCATGGACTTCGAACAGATGGTACAGCAGCACATCGAGTCCGGCGCCGAGTTCACCGTGGCCGGTATCCGCCAGCCCATCGAGGAATCGAACCAGTTCGGTGTGATTGAGGTCGATCCCGATCACCCGAACATGATCAAGAACTTCCAGGAGAAGCCGCCCACCACCACCGGTCTGCCGGACAATCCGAACCAGATTCTGGCCTCCATGGGTAACTACGTCGCCAACACCAAGGCCCTGTTCGAGGCTCTGGCTCTCGATGAGAAGGCTGCCGACACCAAGCACGACATGGGCGGCGACATCGCCCCGTACTTCGCTTCCCGCAACGAAGCCGGCGTCTACGACTTCAACTCGAACGAGATTCCGGGCTCCACGGCCACTGATCACGCTTACTGGCGCGACGTCGGTACGATTAAGCAGTTCTACGATGCGCACATGGATCTGATCGCCTATGTGCCCGAGTTCAACCTGTACAACCAGGATTGGCCGATTTACACGATGTCCGGCAACCTGCCGCCGGCCAAGTTCGTGCACGCCGGCCGCGACCGTCTGGGCCACGCCACCGATTCGATCGTCTCCCCCGGTGTGATCGTCTCCGGCGGTGAAGTGCACCACTCCGTGCTCTCCCCCAATGTGCGTATCCACTCGTGGGCACAGATTGTCGATTCCGTGCTGTTCGACGGTGTAGCCATCAACCGCCGCGCCCGCGTGTACAAGGCGATTCTTGACAAGAACGTGGTGCTCACCGAGAACTCCACTGTCGGCATCGATACCGAGCACGATCTGGCCCGTGGCTTCACCGTCACGCCGGATGGCATCACGGTTGTCCCGAAGAACACCATCGTCGATGACTGATTGACCAGTCCAGACATGGAAAAGCCCCGCATCATGCGGGGCTTTTCTCGTATAGAGCTCCCTCTGATGAGGGAACTTACTAAGCGCTATCAGTACTTTGGCATATTGTCGAAGCTGAAGCCTAGGGCGGCGAGCTGGTCGCGGCCTTCGGGCGTGATGCGCTCCATGGTCCAGCGCGGATCCCACGTCCAGTCGATGCGGAACTCCTCGACCAGACCGGCCAGCGTGGATGCGCATTCGTCCTCGATAAGGTCGGTCAGCGGGCAGGCCGGCGTGGTCAGCGTCATCGTAATAATGGCGCGGCCTAGCTCATCGATCTCAATGCCGTAGACCAGACCCAAATCGATCACGTCGATGCCAAGCTCCGGATCAATCACCTGATGCAGTGCCTCGCGCACGTCTTCGGCAGTGGCGCGGCCGATATCGTCAATCGCCTTGATCGGAATCTCGCTGCCATCGGACTGTTCGTCATCCTGGCAACCGCATTTGCCGTGGTGACCGCCACACGCACAGGTGTCATCGCCGGACGCAGCAGAGTGCTCGATCGGGCGTCCGTTCGGGAAGCCCTTGGCCAAGGCCGGGTTGGCCATCACGCGGCGAGCGGCCTCCTCGTCCTGCAGGACGCCGTTGACAGCATCGAAAACGGACGGCTGTGGTTCGGGAACCAAATTATCGTTGGACATATTTCCTCAGTTCTTTGCAGCGAGGGCTTTGGCGATGGAGTCCTTCAGCCCTTCCCAGCCTAGCAGAGCGCATTTGATGCGCATAGGGTATTTCGACACGCCTTGGAATACCACGGCGTCGCCGAGCTTTTCTTCCAGGTTCTCGTCGTCCAGACCGGCACCGCGCGATTCCATCAGCTTGTGGAATGTCTGTTCCAGATCCATGGCCTCGTCAACGGTTTTGCCGTCCACCAGATCGACCATCACCGACAGGCTGGCCTGCGAAATGGAGCAGCCGTGGCCGTCCCACACCAATCGCTTGATGGTGTGCGGTTCGTCATCGGAGACTTCGACATGGATGGTCGCCTCGTCGCCGCAGGTCGGGTTGAACTGGTGCGATTCACCGGGCGTGCAGTATTCGTGGCTGGCTTGTACGGTGACATTGGCCGCTGCGTCCGCGGACTGTTCGACCGCTGCGTTGGGCGCAAAGGATTCCTTGCCATGCGGATGTTTCGACGCCTCGAGGATGACCTCTTGGTACATCTGTTCGAGGTCATCCCCGCTCATACCGAATTCGTTCATGGTGTTCTGTTTTACTCCACTCCAAAGAACTTACGGATGCCCTTGGCCGCTTCGACCAACGCTTGGGCATCTTCGACCGAATTGTAGACACCGGAGGAGGCACGGTTGGATGCGTATAGGCCGAAGTGGCGGTGTACCGGCTGGGCGCAGTGGTGTCCCACGCGAATCGCGATGCCCTGGGCGTCGATGAACTGGCCCACATCGTGCGGATGCACGCCGGCCACGTCGAACGCCACGGTGCCGATGCGGTCCACGTTTTCGCGCGGCCCGAGGATGCGAATGCCATCGACGTCGCCGAGCTTGAGCAGTTCGGCGGCGATGGTCTTCTCATGGGCTTCGATGTTCTCGAGCCCGATGTTCATCATCCATTCGGCGGCGACGCCTGCGGCTACCACTTGGGCGACCGGCTGGGTGCCGGCCTCGAAGCGGGCCGGAGGGGCCATGTATTGGTGGGCCTCGTGGTCCATGTAGGCGAGCTCGACCATGGAGCCGCCGAAGTTGGCCGGCGGCAGGGCTTCGAGCAGGTCGCGCTTACCGTACAGGAAACCGACGCCGGTAGGACCGTACATCTTGTGCGCGCTCCAGGCGGCGAAGTCCACATCAAGCGCGTGGAAATCGACCTTGAGGTGCGGTACGGACTGGCAAGCGTCCAAGATGAAGATCGAACCTACTTCATGCGCACGCTTGATGATCGGGGCGATGTTGGTGATGGCACCCGTGGCGTTGCCCACGTGGGTGACGGCCACGACCTTGGTACGCTCGGTGATGACTTCGTCGAGGTTGTCCGTACGCACACGGCCGTCCTCGGTCAGGTCGATCCACTTGAAGGTGGCGCCGGTACGGTAGGACAGCTCCTGGAACGGCAGCAGCACCGAATGATGTTCCGCACGCGAGACGACGATCTCATCGCCCGGCTTCAGGGCAAAACGCTTGGCGGCTTCTCCCCCACGCCCCAGCGATGCATTGCCGAATGCGGTGGCGAGCAGGTTCAGTCCGGCCGTGGCACCACCGGTGACGACGACCTCCTCTTCACCTTCGGCCGCATTCGCGCCGACCAGCTTGGCCACCTTGGCTCGGGCCTCCTCAAAGGCCATGGTGCTACGGGCGGCCAGTTCGTGCGCACCACGGTGCACGCCGGCGTTAATTGTACGGTAGAAGTTCGCCTCGGCGTCGATCACCGCATTCGGCTTCTGCGAGGTGGCCGCAGAATCCAGGTACACGAGCGGGTGCCCGTGAATCTCCTGATCCAGAATCGGGAACTGCGCCCGAATCGCCTTAAAATCAACCATTATGTTCCCCCTACTTACGTAACAATTGTACGAAACGAGTGGGAGTCTGACATGGCCTGTTCGCGACCGTAAAGACCTGGCCTAAGCGGCCCGGAGCGTGTCGAGAATAGGGCATGTCAGACTCCCACGGTCACGGACTCAGGCCAGTGCGGACTCGGAGTCGGCGCCTTCGGGCAGGTACTGGTCGTAGCCGTTCTCTTCGAGTTCGTCGGCCAGCTCAGGGCCGCCGGTCTTGACGAAGTGGCCGTCGGCGAACACGTGCACGATGTCCGGCTTGATGTACTTCAAGATACGGGTGTAGTGCGTGACCATGAGGATGCCGAACTGGTTGGCTTCCTTGGCGCGGTTCACGCCTTCGGACACGATGCGCAGGGCGTCCACGTCCAAGCCGGAGTCGGTTTCGTCAAGGATGGCGAACTTCGGTTTCAGCAGTTCGAGCTGCAGCACTTCGGCGCGCTTCTTTTCACCGCCGGAGAAGCCTTCGTTCACGGAACGGGAGGCGAACTTCGGGTCCATCTTGAGGCGCTTCATGGCTGCGGACAGGTCCTTGGCCCACTGGCGAATACCGGGAGCCTCGCCGTCGATTTCGGTCTTGGCGGTGCGCAAGAAGTTGGTCATGGACACGCCCGGTATTTCGACCGGGTACTGCATGGCCAGGAACAGGCCGGCCTTGGCGCGCTCGTCCGGAGTCATCTTGAGGATGTCCTTGCCGTCGAGGAGGGCCTCGCCGGAGTCGACCACGTACTTGGGGTGGCCGGCCAACGTGTAGGCGAGAGTGGACTTGCCGGAACCGTTGGGGCCCATGATGGCGTGGGTTTCGCCGGAGTGGACGGTCAGGGTGGCACCCTTCAGGATCGGCTTGATGCCTTCCTTGGTTTCGACGTGGACGTGCAGGTCCTTGATTTCGAGTGTTGACATTGTTGTGCTCCTAAAAATGCTGTTCTTACTTGTCTTCGAGGACCTGTGCCATGGCGTCGTTTTCACCACGGGCCAGTCGGCGGTCAATCACGGTCATCAGATGTTCGGAGATGGCGGGAATGCCGATCTCCTCGACGAGTTCGCCGAAGAAGCCGCGCACCACGAGCTTGCGGGCGTCGGTTTCGGGGATGCCGCGGGATTCGAGGTAGAACAGTTCCTCGTCGTCGAAGCGGCCCACCGAAGAGGCGTGACCGGCACCGATGATGTTGCCGTTTTCGATTTCGAGGTTCGGCTCGGAATCGGCGATGGCGCCCGGGGTCAGGACCAGGTTGCGGTTGAGCTCGTAGGAGTCGGTGCCGGGGGCGGTGGGCTGGATGAGCGCGTTGCCCACCCAAGTGGAGTGCGCGCCCTTGCCGTCAAGCGCGCCCTTGTAGACCACGCGGGACTTGCAGTCGGGGTGGTTGTGTACCACCATCGTGCGGTGTTCGATGTGCTCGCCGGGGTCCACGAAGTAGATGCCGAGCATGTTGAGGTCGCCCTGTTCGCCGCCGAAGTCCTGATCCATGCGGATGCGGACGATGTCGCCGCCCAAGGTCACGACGGAGTGGCGCAGGGATGCGCCTTCGCCGACGTGGATGCGGTGGTTGGCCACATGCTTGGCGGTTTTGGCCCATTCCTGAACGAACGTGGTGGAGACGTGCGAGTCCTTGCCGGTGGTGATTTCCACGCCTTCGGCCAGTCGTGCGTCACCGTCGTGTTCCACGACGACGTCCGCATGAGCCTTGTCGGCGGCGGCGATCACCAGATGGAAAGCGTCGAGATCCTCCCCCGCGCCGTGCACCTTGACGAGCACGGGCTGGGCGATCTCACCGGACAGTTCCAGAATGGTTGCGGTGCGGCCGGATTCCCATTCGACTGCGGAGACGCGGTCGTTGGGCTTGGACACAGTGCCGGACAGGCCCTCACCGAGCTTGATCTGGCTGAGCTTCACGCCTTCGGCCAACGGCGAGCCGTCAATCATGGAGACTTCGATCTGCGTTTCGCCGGAAGGCTTGAACACGGTGAAGAACTCGTTGATGCGCTCGATAGGCGTGTAGCGCCATTCGTCCTGCTTGCGGCTGGGCTCCGGGTAGTCGCCTGCGTTGAACGAGCGCACGGCATGGTCCACGGAGGACGGCATAGCGGCCGGAATCGCGTACGGGTCGTTGGGGTCGGCGACCGGAATCTTGATTTCCTTGACGGGTGTTGTGTTGTCGGTCATCGGAATCAGCCCACCGATCCTTCCATCTGAAGTTCCACAAGTCTGTTGAGTTCAAGCGCGTATTCCATCGGCAGCTCACGGCTGATCGGTTCGACGAAGCCGCGCACGATCATGCCTCGCGCCTCTTCCTCCGTGAGACCTCGGCTCATCAGGTAGAAGAGCTGGTCTTCGGAAATCTTGGAAACGGTGGCTTCGTGGGCCATCGAAACGTCGTCTTCGCGAACGTCGACATGCGGGTAGGTATCGGAGCGGGAGAAGTCGTCGACCAGCAGGGCATCGCACACGGTCGAGTTGGACGAACCGTACGCGCCCTTGACGATTTTGACCAGACCGCGGTAGGCGGAGCGGCCACCACCACGGGAAATGGACTTGGCGACGATGGTGGAGCTGGTGTGCGGGGCGAGGTGAATCATCTTCGCGCCCGTGTCCTGGTACTGGCCCTTGCCGGCGAAGCCGAGGGACATGGTGGATGCCTTGGCGTACGGTTCGGCGAGGATGCAGGCCGGGTACTTCATGGTGGCCTTGGAACCGATGTTGCCGTCGACCCATTCCATCGTGCCGCCCTCGCGCACGTAGGCACGCTGGGTGACGAGGTTGTAGACGTTGTTCGACCAGTTCTGCACGGTGGTGTAACGCACGCGGGCGTGCTTTTCGACGATGATCTCGACGATGGCGGCGTGCAGCGAGTCCTCGGACCAGATCGGGGCGGTGCAGCCTTCCACGTAGTGCACGTAGGAGCCTTCGTCCGCGATGATGAGCGTGCGCTCGAACTGACCCATGGCCGGGGTGTTGATGCGGAAGTACGCCTGCAACGGGATGTCCACATGCACGCCCTTCGGCACGTATACGAACGAGCCGCCGGACCATGCCGCGGTGTTGAGGGCACCGAACTTGTTGTCTTCCGGAGGCACGACGGTGCCGAAGTACTTCTTGACGAGTTCAGGGTATTCGCGCACAGCGGTGTCCGTGTCGACGAAGATGACGCCCTGCTTCTTCAGGTCCTCCTGGATGGAGTTGTAGATGACCTCCGACTCGTACTGGGCGGCCACGCCGGAGACGAGGCGGTTCTTCTCCGCCTCCGGGATGCCGAGACGATCGTAGGTGTTGCGGATGTCGTCAGGCAGTTCGTCCCAGCTTTTCGCCTGCTTGTCGATTGGCTTGACGTAGTACTTGAAGTCGTCTGCGTTGAAGCCGGAGAGATCCACACCCCAATCGGGCATGGGCTTTTCGAGGAACGCCTTGAATCCACGCAGACGCATGTCGAGCATCCACTGCGGCTCGCCTTTGTCGGCGCTGATCGCGCGTACGACGTTCTCATCAATGCCTCGTTTTGCGGCTTCGCCGGCGGCATCAGAATCATGCCAACCATAGTTGTAGTCGCCGAACTGGCTGATGATCTCGTCATCCTTCTTGATCTTGTCCTCGTTGACGCGGGTACGATCAGCCACATACTGGCTCATCTCCACGTCAGCGGCGGCGTTTGGTGCTGTGTTTTCGGTCACCATCCTGCCTTCCTTGTATCACACTTAATCCTATGAAAACCTAGCAGAACCCAAGTGCAAACACTAGCCGCCCTGACGCATATTGGCTGTGGGCTTGATTACACGAATGCGATACAGCGATATTGGAGCCGGGCAAGCTTGTCCCATGCACACCGAACATCGCGTATGCGGCATTATGTGTCGCACCACTGCATGCCGTATTTGTTACATATCACACTGTTGCATATCACACTTGGATATGCACGCTCGTGCCCATATTGCACCAGTTGTAGAACCATTCGGCCACATCCCATCCGATACCCACGCAACCATGAGATCCGTTGGCAATGGAGGGCATTACGGCATCCGCTACATATCCGCCGGCAATACGGTGGATTGCGCAACCGGAGGAGAAGTAATTGACGAAGCCCACGTCTTTGACATCCCATGTTTCCACCGTGCCATCGGCAAGATTCAGCGTGCCGCTCATATCTTGACTGGGCAACTTTTGCCATACGTTGAAGTCACCTGTCGGCGTACACATCATGCCAACGCATTCGCCGGTGACGTTGTCGTTGCCCTCCGCGACCACGACATTCAATGTCTTGACCACCGTGTCATTCTCATAGGCATAGAGCTTACGGTCGGACAGGTCAATCGCCACGCGATGAGCGACCTTGACTTCCTGTTTGGGATCTACCTTGCCGTCCACATTCACTGAGCCAGTTCCCGTGGCCAGCACCTGAGCCAAGCGAGCACCAACCTCCGTATCCGCGCCATCGGCAATCACAATGCCATCATGGCCTTCTGTTTCAGTGCTCAGCACCTCGCCAGCATTATTGACGACGACCTTCTTGTCTTCACGTTCCAATTTGAGATTCGGCTTGATTTGCTCGTCATAGTATTGCTGCAGCTTATCGGCATCAAAGACCACGTAGCCATTACGTACTTCATTGTCTTTCAGCTTTGACTGCTGGTTGGCGTCGATGCGCATGGCCGAACCCAGCATGGACGCATTCACGGTGGCGATGTCTTTATCCGCCACCTTGATGGCCACGGCATTGTTCACTAGGGTTTCCAGCGTGGTTTTCGCCTCATCGGCAATTGCATTGGTAATCGTCGGTTCGGTTACGTCGAGTTCCACCCGAACGGTCTGTGGCTGGACACTGCCCAATGACTCCACTGTGGAAATGGCTTGCTTCGCAATGCTGGTGGCGTTGGCTCCCTGGCCATTTTCTCCCGCAATAACGTTGAAGCCACTGTTGTTATCGTTCAATGCGACTTGCGCGTCAACAGGTTCTTGTGCATCAATGTTCAGCGCCTTATCTACCACACTGCCATCAGCGAGCTCGGGATTGATTTGCGGGGCCACATCATGCGTAATCCAGAACGCATACTGTTGCCACCATGCGTCACCGCGTTGGGCATTGATGACATCGGATGCGATTGCTTCACCATCAACTTCGATGCCGAGATCTTTCAGCGTGAACGTCGCCGACTGCCCCTGGTATTTCGCTCGTACCGCGGTGTTGTCGACCTGGTCGTTGATTAGGTCGACAATCTCCTGCTCGGTTTTGCCGGTAACTGAATTTCCCCATAGCGTTGTGCCAGGCAGCACGTGATCTTGGAAGAACCAAACACCGCCGCCACAGGCAGCCCCCAAGGCAACCAGCAGACAAGCAATCACCACCCACGGCCAGATGCGGCGCCTCCTCATCTCATCGCCCTGAATGGAATCTGATGCAGCAGCATCCACACTGTCTGCCACAGTGCCGCTGACGGCATTATTCGCACCAAACAGAGGCGCAAACTGCTGGGTCGAGTCATCAAGGTGTTCGGTCATGGTCGGTCTTTCTGCGATGGCCTACTAAGCGTTATCTGCATACTACCAACACACCATAGAAACGGTAATTTTTTACCGTCGCCTTCCAATACATCATGCTGCATGATGCTCATACAACAAAAAATGACGTGGTGGCGTAACATC
>ERZ1673736.2112-NODE-2112-length-23112-cov-7.400833_pt1 | contig 23112 bp, 18 predicted proteins | sample MGYA00580212_ERZ1673736 | MGnify/ENA primary metagenome ERZ1673736 (study PRJEB41218, sample SAMN15661752) | gut metagenome | host: Homo sapiens | place: Canada: London | collected 2015-08-20/2019-03-30 | study: EMG produced TPA metagenomics assembly of...
TCTGAAACCTTGGGATGATTTGGAGGAAAATAAAATGGTGTAAAAGTGGTGTAAATAAACAAAAATCAGCTGTGAAGACTATTGAAAACTATTGAAAACAATACGCTTCTCATATAAATATGCAAAAAAAAGTGGGTTGTTATAATTTTTTACATATAAAAAGAAATTGTGAAATTTTTATCTTTAAATGTGCGAAAATTATGAAAATTATGCGTATTCATATACTTATACAGAAGAATTTTCATGTAATAAGGCTAAAAAATGAAGCGTAGCGGTAGAATACGGAGCTGATTTGCACAATAAAATATAAAAAAACCAAATAAATCAATACGTCATTTAAAAACAAATTCTTAACAAATAATGAACTTATCATACAGAAAGGCGGAAAAGCCCGGAAATACAGTATTTGTGCGGCTTTGGGAAATTTTGTACCTATCGTATCTTATCGTAATTTATCGTATCTTGATGAAAAAATGGTGTAGTAAATGGTGTAGTAATGGCTTAAGATGGACACGATAAATGGAAATATACAAATTGCTAACTTTAGTAACGAATTCCCGTGACTTCAGCCATGAAATTTTCACCTAAAGATTTAAAAATAAACAAAAGATTGCTTTATCATATAAAAAGGCAGAAAAGCCCGGAAATATAGTATTTGTGCGGCTTTGGGAAATTTTGTACTTATCGTATTTTATCGTAATTTATCGTATCTTGATGAAAAAATGGTGTACTAATGGTTTAAAATGGACGTAATAAATTGGAATGTACAAATTGAACAAAAACCAGATATCAAGATTAATACCGCCGAAGCAGACCTTATAGAAATAATCGTTGTAAGACTTGGCGGAGAAAATCAAAAAGGACTCGTTGATTTTTTATATGGATTGTTTTCAGGTAATCAGGAAAAAGTATTATCATATATTCCGGACTCTGATAAACCGGTCCGACAAAAGGAGGTGGCTGATATGTTAAGTATGATTTCCTATGTCGAGGAAAATGGTATAAAAAAAGGTGAAAACCGTTTAGGGACGCTTATGAATATTCTTCTGAAGAACAAACGTTATTCGGATGCGGAGAAGGCCTCTGAGGATGAAGAGTATCGTGAGGAGCTTTATAAAGAATAAATATAAATTATAAGCATATTCAGAGGTACATCGTTAGAAATTGTATGCACTGTAAAAAATATTAAAATATAAAAAGGCAGGTTTGTTTTAGGCTTGCCTTTTATAAATGGAAACTTTCTGCTTTGGCTGTTTTACTTTTTTCTTTTTGATATGACGGATATGAGGAGAAAGATTAGCAGAATCCGAATCCCAAAGCTTCTTGAAAAAATCATAAAAAGTACCAACATCTGGAGTATTGTCAAAATCAAATCCACTGAGGATAGCATAAAGAGGATTGATCTTAAGCTGGGAAACCCAGTCGGTAATGGAATGGACTTTAAAATCAATAGACAGAAGGTAAGAACGCTGCATGTAGGATGGAGTCCTTGGAGCAGGCCCAAACTTAGAATATTTGGCAGCAAGCATTTCATCAGTGTAAGAAAGATCGAGATTCCAGAAACATTCAATGATATCCCAGATATTGCAGGAAAAGGAATTGGAATCAGGTTAATATTTACGAAGATTTGTAACAACAAAGTTCTGGTAGTCAGTATGCCTGCCGCAATTAATAGGTAGCAAGAAAATCGCTTCCAATCGAAAAATATACTTTTGATCAAGGTCGGGAAGCGCCGCATTTTTCGGTGGATTTGTCAAGTAATTTTAGCAAAAAAGTGAGGGATTTTATAAAATGAGGGATCTGAAAGCCTTGATTTTACTGGGCTGAAGATTCCGAGAGCTTATTATCAGCTACAGTAGGTTTTCCATGTTAAAAAAAGTTTTAGTACCAGGAGCAATCCTTACAATCTGCTTTACTCCTGCAACTCTTTTCCGCCAAGAATGACATAATGCTTACAAGCAGCGACCTAAAAGGCCATTGGCTGCTTGCAGAAGCAGAATTCTCATACGAAGCAAGCTTTAATTCTAATGGAAACCGCCATGTAACCATGACTCAACATGAGGAGAATACGGATTCCGATTACTACCTGACTTTGCTTATAAAAGCAGACTGCATAAACAGGGAATAAGATTTGATATTATTTCATAAATCAGCTTTCAAACATCATCCCCTTCAAACCACCAAAAATCATCTTGTAAAGAGCTCCTATTAATGTTAAGATAAAATCACATAAAAAGTCTATTATCATTCTGAGTATGAGGACGAATGGAGGTGACTCCACCCATGGCAACTGAAACCAACATACAAGACAGTGAATTAGAAGCACGGTACGATAAATATAAAGGCATTATCAAAAATTTCACCCTTATGAGTGATATTTTCATGAGAAACGTATTCAAGCAAAAAGAATGCCTGGAATATGTTCTACAAGTTATTATGGAAAAACAGGGTCTGCGTGTAATTGACCAAATAATCCAAAAAGACTATAAAAATATGCAAGGACGATCAGCAGTAATGGACTGCGTTGCCAGAGATTCTGAAGGCAAACAGTTTGATGTAGAAATCCAACAAGATAATGAAGGAGCATCTCCCAAGAGGGCTCGTTATCATAGCGGCCTGATGGATATGAACACCTTGAATCCAGGCCAGGATTTCGATGAGCTGCCGGAAAGCTATGTGATTTTTATTACAAGAGATGACATCCTTGGATATGGACTTCCGATTTATCATATTGACAGACAGATTAAGGAGATTAGCAAAGCATTCCAGGATGAAGCACATATTATATATGTAAATTCCCGAAAACAGGACGATACAGAACTTGGAAGGCTTATGCATGATCTGCATTGTAAAAGAGCAGATGAAATGCACAGTTCGGTTCTTGCAAAAAGGGTACATGAATTGAAAGAGACACAGAAAGGGGTTGAGCTTATGTGCCATGAAATGGAGAAAATTTATAGCGAGGGAATGGAAAGCGGCGAAAAACGCGGTGAACTAAAAAAAGCGAAGGAAACAGCCCTTTCACTTGCAGAAATGGGATTACCTGTTGAAAAAATCGCAAAAGCTGTAAACCATAATGTGAAAGATGTCCAGAAGTGGATTGACGAAACTTTGTGTGTAACAAAATAACTGAAAAATCATTATAAAGGGGCAGGTCTGATTGACTTGCCTTTTTACAATACAATATCTTCTCTTACAGAAAGGCAGGAAAGCCAGAAAATACAGTATTTGTGCGACTTTGGGGAATATTGTACTTGTTGTATTTTATCGTGATATATCGTATCTTGATGAAAAAATGGTGTAGTAAATGGTGTACTAATGGTTTAAAATGGACATAATAAATGGGAATGTACAAATTGAACAAAAACCAGATATCAAGATTAATACCGCCGAAGCAGACCTTATAGAAATAATCATCGTAAGACTTGGCGGAGAAAAGAATGTCGCCTGTTATGCGACTTCCAAATAAGAAAAGCATGTTATTCTGAGATCAAACAAGAGGATCATAGAGTCAGGAAGATGACATTAATGAGTAAAAAGGATAACGCAGACCAGGATTATTTGGATCTATAAATCATTACGATGATTAAAAATTGTAAAAGGCGGTACAGATATGGCAGATCAGAAGCTGATTAATGAGGTGGGAAAATACATAGATAAGTATTATGAGCCGGTAAAGGATGATATCAAAATGGATAAAGAAATGAAATCCATTTTTGATAAAATTACAAAATTCCGGAAGAAGAGAGCCAAAGAAAGGGCTTTACAGGAAGAGCCTGTAGAAGAAAGCAGTTTGTCAGAAGCTGCATTACCGGAAGAGTTTGATGTTTCAACCATGCAGAAGACAAAAATAAAAAAAGGAATGTCTTCTACGATGTCAGTGAATCGAAACATTGACAATCTGATGAATCAGCTGGAAGAAACTTTCTCACAGAGATTGCTCCGCATGATTGATGAACGTGGTATGACAGATTCAGAAGCATATACAAAGGCATATGTGGATCGTCGTCATTTTTCTAAAATCCGAAAAGATGTCAATTATGTTCCGAATAAGAAAACTGTATTGGCTTTTACAATCGCTTTGGAATTATCATTGGATGAAGCGAAAGATTTACTGGCAAGTGCTGGATTTGCATTATCCAGAAGCTCAAAAACAGACATTATTGTGGCATATTTCCTGCAAAACAAGATATATGACATGTTTGAAATCAATGATGTGCTGGATGCGTATGGACAACCAGTGTTCTAACAAAATATTTCGGTGCAATGTCACCTGACAGGCGACCAACTCAGTTGATTCTGTAGATAAAATGTGATTAACAACAAATACCATAAGAAGTAATCCCACAAGGGGATACCATGATGGCTTGAAAACAAGCAGGTAAGGAGGTTATCACATGAATACAGAATTAACTGAGTTGGTTTTTATTTTGGACAGAAGTGGATCGATGGGTGGCCTGGAAAGTGATACGATTGGTGGCTTTAACGGCATGATTGCAAAGCAAAAGGCACAGAGAAAGAGAGTGAATGTGACCACTATTTTATTTGATGATGAAGTAGATATCATTCATGACAGATTCCCGGTGGAGATCATTGAACCACTTACGGAAAAAGAATACTTTGTGCGTGGCTGTACCGCTTTATTAAATGCAGTGGGAGCAGCGATTGAAAAAATGGATAATGTGCAGAAACATCTTCCGGAGAATCACCGGGCAGGAAAGATTATATTTGTTATTACTACGGATGGCTTAGAAAATTCCAGTGAGCATTTCACCCAGGAGCAGATCCGGCGCAAGATAGAAGCGAAGAAAGAGTGCGGCTGGGAGTTCTTATTTCTGGGTGCCAATATTGATGCAGGAAGAGAGGCTGAAAAGATCGGAATTGCCAGGAACAGATCCGTGACGTATGAAAATGATTCCAAGGGTATTGAATTGAACTTTAAAGCTGTGGGAAGAGCAATTTCAAAAGCTGTAGAAAGTAATGCAATGATGGATTTTATGGATGACCACTGGGCAGATGAGATTCAGGCATATAAAGAAGGAAAAAAATAGTGGACAATGCTAAAAATCGGATAACTGTATTAGTTAACTGTTTTAACTCCCTTAGATTATTCAAATGAATCATTCGCAAAGTCGAAGTTCCCATTTGCATTTATCATTGAAGAAAAACATCCAGTATGGTACAATAATATGGATTGAAAGTGTTAGAACGAAAATTAAAAATATACTTTCAAAATACAGGAAAACCATAAGTTTTGTATAACGAAGAGGGAATACATATGGCAGTATCATACAATGGATTATGGAAGCTATTAATCGATAAAAATATGAAGAAAGTGGATATGATGAACCAGGTGGGAATCAGTAGCAGCACCGTGGCGAAGATGACCAATGGAGAGCTTGTTTCCATGAAGGTTCTGGAAAAGATCTGCGAGAAGTTAGATTGTGATTTCGGAGATATTGTCCATTATGAACGTAAGCCACAAAGTGGCGGCGTTCATGAGCAAGTAGCAAAAGCGGATTGCGAATGTCCGCTTTGCCAGGAAACAAAGGATGGTAGACAGTAATGGAATACAGTGCAGGACTTACATCAAAATTATTCTGGCTGCAAGAGTCCAGAAAAACAGCAGCTTATATTCTGGAAGGACTTAGTAAGGCAGATATCCGCAAGATTGCCTGGGAGGAAAATATCTATCAGGTGAAGGCAGAATATCGAGCCTATGAGGTGTTAAATGGAACATACCGAAGGGTATCTGCCTTACCAGAAGCAGTATTACAGACATTTATCACTTGTGATGTAGAAACCGCAAAGATTCTGAATCTGATTGCAATTCTGATGGACAGCAGATTATTTTTTGAGTTTTTACATGAAGTATACGACGAGAAGATTCGATTAGGGGAAAAAGAGATCACAGACCGGGATCTGAATGTCTTTTTTGCAGATAAGGCAATGCAGAGTGATGTGGTTGCCGGCTGGACAGATACTGCAGTACGGAAGTTAAAACAGTGCTTTACTAGAATGATGTTTGAGGCAGGATTACTGGAAAGCAGTGCAAAACCAAGAACAATCAAGCCAATTCATATTGATTACCGGACAGAAGAATTACTGACTGAAAATGGGCTTGGCGAATACTTGAAGGCAGTGAAGGGAGTCTAAGAATGGCAAGATTAAGTTTGGAAGAACGACTGAACCGGATTGAGGATAAGATTTCTGAAAAGTCTTTCCGTGAAAATAAAGGACTTGGAAATGAAGTCGGATATTATGTGTTTGATTATGATCCGAGAGCTGAACTGGAAGTGCGCAATCATATCGCATACTTAAAAGACAGGATCAATAATGGCAATAAAGATTTTAAAATCATAGAATTTGACCTGTTTCATACAATGATTCAGGTATTGGAGGAAGAAGGATATCTGGAAGCCTTCTTTGATCTGGAAAAAGACAATGGCTTTTTTGATATGGCAGACAGTCTGGTAGAGACATTAGGGCTGGATGAAACGAACGAACTGAACCTGATTATCTCTAAGATTCTACAGGAAGATCTGACAGACAGCGTAATCTTTTTGACAGGAGTAGGTAAATGCCATCCGATCATTGCAAGCCATAATATTTTGAACAATTTACATCAGGTACTGGACAGTGTGCCGGTTGTGATGTTTTATCCTGGAGAATACAGCGGACAGGATCTGAAATTATTTGGAACGATGGATTCCAGAAATTATTACCGGGCATTTCGGCTTGTGTAAAACAAAGGAGAAGAAAAATGCAGATTAAAGAGATGTTTGAGAAACAGATTGACCGTGATATTAAGGGCGTAATCAAAGTAGGTCAGTCTGATGAAGAAAACGTATATCAGGAATTGGACGAATATGTAGTAACAAAAGAACTGTTAAAACATTTCCGTGATTTTTTCGATAACTATGAAAAGGGAATCAATAACAATACTGACAAAATGGGTGTCTGGATCTCCGGTTTCTTTGGAAGTGGTAAATCTCACTTCTTAAAGATTCTCTCTTATCTGTTAAAAAATAGTGTGGTAGAAGGAAAGAGAGCCATCGAGTACTTTACAGACGGAAAGAAAATCGATGATCCGATGCTGATTGCCAAGATGACCAATTCCGGAACGATTTCTTCTGATGTCATGCTCTTTAACATTGATTCCAAAGGATCTGCAAAGGTTGGCTCAGGGAAAGAAGCTATTGTGGAAGTCTTTATGAAAGTTTTTAATGAAAGGCTTGGCTATTGTGGCTCTATTCCATATCTTGCAGAATTTGAACGCCAGTTGGATAACGAAGGCAGATTTGAAGAGTTTAAAGAGAAATTTGAAGAAATTGCGGATGCACCGTGGGAGAAAAAGAGACAGGCTTTTGCAGTTATCCAGGATAAAATCGTAAAAACAATCGTGGCTATGGATTTCATGAGTGAGGAGGCTGCCCGCAACTGGTGTAAGAATGCAAAGGGAAACTATGACCTCAGTATTGAAAAGTTTGTATCTCTGGTTAAAGAATACTGTGAGAAAAAAGGACCGAACCATCATGTTATTTTCCTTGTGGATGAGATTGGACAGTACATTGCTGACGACACTCAGTTAATGTTGAATTTACAGACTATCGTGGAAGATCTGGGAACTGCCTGCAGAGGAAAAGCATGGGTCATTGTTACCAGCCAGGAAGATATTGATTCTATCACAAAGACAAAAGGCAATGACTTCTCCAAGATTCAGGGACGTTTCGATACCAGATTATCCCTGTCTGCATCTAATGTAGATGAGGTTATCCGGAAACGTATTCTGGAGAAAAATGAGATTGCAGAATCTGCATTGAAACTGTTATATGAGCAGAAAGAATCCATTATCAAGAATCTGATCACATTTACAGCAGATACAGCAGATAAAAAATTATATACAGATAAAACAGATTTTGCGGACTGTTATCCGTTTATTCCATACCAGTTCAACTTGCTTGGACAGGTACTGACGGCGGTGCGTACTCATGGAGCCAGTGGAAAGCATTTATCTGACCAGTCCCGTTCTATGTTAGCACTGTTCCAGGAATCTGCGATCCGATTAAAGGATAGCCAGGAAGGTGTACTGGTACCGTTTAGCTATTTCTATGATCCACTGCATAAATTTATTGACCATCAGCACAGCCAGGTCATTACCGATGCAGAAGACAATAGCAGACTGGACGAGTTTGATGTAGAGCTGCTGAAAGTGCTGTTTATGATTAAATACGTCAAAGAGATCAAAGCAAATGTAGATAATCTTACTACGCTGATGATCTCCAATATTGACGATGATCGTATTGAAATCCGTGGAAAGATCGAAGAATCCTTAAAGAAACTGATCCGAGAGACACTGGTACAGAAAAATGGAGAAATCTATATCTTCCTAACCAATGAAGAACAGGAAATCAATAATGCCATCAATAACGAATCAGTAGAAATGGGCGAGATTATCGGAGAGGCATCTACCGTAATCTTCGAGGAAATCTTTACAGATAAGAAATATCGTTACAGCAGCCGTTATTTATTCCCATTCAACCAGAAGGTAGATGATCGCTACTTCAAGGGAAATCAGTCTAATGATATCGGAGTATCCATTATCACACCATACGGGGAAGATTATCCGGATTCTGCCCTGCGTATGCTTTCCGCCCAGGAACATAGTGTGATTGTAAAATTACCGAACGATAGTACCTTCCTGGATGAGATTACAGATTCTATCAAGATCTATAAGTTCCTGAACAAAAATGCTTCTGGTGCAAGAGGAACTTTTGACAGTATCCGTCGTGCAAAGGAAGATGAACGTATTGAAAAGAAAGACCGTATCCGCATCTTTATTGAGGATGCCCTGAAACATGCGGATATCTATGTGAACGGAGATAAAGCAAATATCTCAGCCAAAGAGCCGGCAAGTCGTATCAATGAAGCACTTGGCAAGCTGGTAGCCATGCAGTATAACAAGCTGACCTATATGGAGACTGCACCGGAGCTTTCTGATATCGCTGCAGTATTCAATGGCAACGATGGACAGCTTTCTTTCCTTGGAACCAGTGATACTACACCGAATAAATTAGCACTGGAAGAAGTGATTCAGGTCATCGGTCTTAACAATGCAAGACATATGAAGACTTCTCTGAAATCTCTGCAGGATAAATTCGGGGTAGCTCCGTATGGTTTTGATCCGAAAGATGTGCTGTGGCTGGTTGCTATGCTCTTTAAAATGGGGAGAGTTTCCCTTACCTATAACAGCCAGAGTTTATCCATGTTGTCCAATACAAAAGATGAACTGGTACGTTACTTGACAAAACGTGAATTTGTCGAAAAACTGCTTATTGACATCAGGGAAAGAGCAACAGACGGACAGATACGTTCCGTAAAAGAAGTATTGAAAGATTATTTTGGCTTCTCCGTATCCAGTGATGATGACGATACTATTATGAGGAACTTTAAGAATAAAGCACAGGATAAGTTGGAAACATTTGGTGAAATCATGATTGAATATCGTGTGAATCCGAAGCTGCCATGCAAATCCTTAATGGAACAGGCGAAGAAAAATCTGGAAGAACTTCTGGCAATCAAAGAGCCGGTAGAGTTCTTTAAAACAGTAGATAAAAAGCGAGATGATCTGTTAGACGATGCAGATGATACTGCACCGGTATTCGATTTCTTTAAAGGCGGTCAGAAAAAGATCTTCGAAAAAGCATTGGAACAGATTCAGATGTTTGAAAACAGTAAGACCTACGTCCGGGAACAGGAGATCATTGATAATGTCGCCCAGATGGAGGCTATTGTGACAGCAAAGAATCCATTTGGACAGATTCAGAAACTGCCGGATATGTCTATGAAATTCGTACAGCAGTATGGAACTTTACTGGAAAAAGAAGCAGAAGAGATGCGACCAATTGTGGATGATGATCTGGAAAAAGTATTACATACATTGGATGAGAAAGAGTTTGCATCTGTATTTAGGGATAAGTTCGTAAATGCCTTTGCAGAATTAAAACAGAAACTGGATACATCCCATGAGATTGCCGCAGTTAAAAATATCAGACTGGAAAGTGATACATTAAAGCTTCGTTGCATGGATGAGATTACAGAATATGAGGATGCACATCGTCCGCCAGTAGTTCCAAAATCACCAATTGATCCGGTAACACCACCAACAGGTGGAGGTCATACAGAGCCACCGAAACCAGTAATCCCACAAGTTCAGCCAAAGAAACGTAAGAATGTATCTATTAGTAACGTGGCAGGTGCGAGAACCTATTCGATTGAGAATGAACAGGATATTGACAAGTTCCTGGCAGAGATGAAGCGAAAATTATTACAAGAACTGGAAGAGAATACCATCATAACATTGAGCTAATCATTCCAGTGGGAGGAAACAGTACATGAACAAGAATGCGATAAAGAAATTTGCCATAGAAGCAAGAATAAAATTAATAAATTCTGTAACAGATAAAGCTGGAATGCTTGGCATTACTTCCGATGGTTGCAGTGAACCTATTGCAAAAGGAAGCAATTTTGAAGTCTATCAAACTTCTGCTGGGACAGAAGTCACATTAGATGAGAACCAAAGTTTAAAAAGAAGAGCGTTGGTTCATGAAATAAATAAGGATGGTTTAACGCTGTGGTAGAAAAGGTTGCTTATACCTGGTTCAACAGAATCTGTGCTATCCGATTTATGGAAATAAACGATTATATGTGGCCAGAACGAGTTCGTATTCTTTCCTCTGAAAAAAAAGGAAAATTAGAACCTGATGTTATAACCCAAGCACCTAATATAGATTGGGGATTTTCTGATGACGAAAAAGAAGAAATTATTAATTTAAAATTAAGTGAAAAACCAGAAGATGCAGATGAATTATTCCGCAGAATTTTCTTAAAACAATGTCATTTACTTAATAAAATATTACCTGAATTATTTAAGGATGATTCAGATTATATGGAATTATTATTTGGAATATCTTATAACGATAAAGATGGAGTTATATATAAGTTAGTATCTTCTGAAATCGGAATTCCAGAGGAAAATTTCCGTATAGATTCAAATAATCCAACTGGTCAAATAGAAATCATAGGTTGGCTTTATCAATATTATATTACAACATTAAAAAATGATACTTTTGCAGATTTAAAGAAAAACATAAAAATTACTAAAGATCGCATTCCAGCAGCAACACAGCTTTTCACCCCTGATTGGATTGTACGATATATGGTTGAAAATTCTGTGGGTAGGATATGGATTGAGCATTTGCGTGCAATAGATCCAAATACAGACGAAAAAGCAACTGCTGAAAAATTTGGATGGAAATATTATCTTCCAGAAGCAGAGCAGGAAAAGTCTGTAAATATAAAACTGGCAGATATCCGTACCACATACAAAGATCTGAAACCAACAGATATTACCTGTATTGATCCATGTATGGGAAGTGGTCATATCTTGATTGTAATGTTTGATGTATTGATGGATATCTACGAAAGTGCTGGATATGATAAAAAAAGTGCAGTATATGAGATCATTGAGAAAAACATTTATGGAATAGATATTGATGAGCGAGCTTATCAGCTAGCGTATTTTTCTGTCATGATGAAAGGCCGGAGTTATGACAGGAAATTTTTACTTCAAAAAGGAATGAAACTGCATATACATCAAATTGAGGAAAGCGGGTATACAGATAAAAAGGGTAACAAACAATATTCATTTGATGAAGAGACGTTAAATTATTTTATAGGAACTGATACGGCTTTAAAACAATCCCTGAATAATTTAATTGATATAATGTTTGATGCTAAGGAGTACGGCTCAATTCTTAAATTTGATAATGTGGATTTTGAGTTAATATTCAAAAGATTAGACGAAGTTAACAATGAGATATCTTTATATAAAAACTCTGTTTATAAGGGGTTATATCCGTTTATTTCAATTGCATATATGTTGTCAACGAAATATGATGCAGTAGTAACAAATCCACCATATATGGGTACTTCTGGAATGGGAGCGAAACTATCAAAGTATGTGAAAGAGAATTATCCAGATAGTAAGAGTGATCTGTTTGCGGTATTTATTGAAAAATGCGGTGAAATGGCAAAGAAAAACGGTTATCAGGCAATGATTACGCAGCATGCGTGGATGTTTTTGTCTAGTTTTGAAAAGTTGAGAAATCAACTGCAAATGATAGATACTGTCAATATGGCACATCTAGGACCGAGAGCGTTTGAAGAAATCGGTGGGGAAGTTGTACAGACGACAAGTTTTGTGCTTAGAAAAAATCAGATTGCAAAGTATAAAGGAACATATTGCAGATTGATAGAACCAACAACACAGCAGGGAAAAGAAGAAATGTTTCTTGCCTGTGAAAAAAGATATTTTGCAGAGCAGGATAATTTTTCAAAAGTTCCGGGAAGTCCAGTGGCATATTGGGTTAGTGAAAATATGTATAATGTATTTTTAAAGGGAAAATTACTGAGCAAAATAGGAAAACCTGAACAAGGTATGGCGACAGCTGATAATGGAAGATTTGTACGTTGTTGGTTTGAAGTTGAGTATGGAAAAACTTCTATATATAAACAGGATTCTGCAAAATGGTTCCCATATAATAATGGCGGTGGATTTAGAAAATGGTATGGATTTAATATAGATGTGGTAAATTGGGAAAATAATGGTCAAGAAATAAAAGCATTTTCCAAAGCTTACGTTCGAAATGAAAGAGATTATTTTAAATCAGGAATTACGTGGAATGCTATAACAAGTAGTGATATATCTGTAAGATTTTTTGAAGAAGGTTTTATATTCTCAAATGCAGGAATGGCGATTTTTACAAGTAAACAATATCGAAAATATTTGTTGGCATATATTAATTCTTGTGTAAGTAAATCAATTCTTTCTATTTTATCACCTACTTTAAATTATAATGCGGGCGACATGGGAAATCTTCCTATTATTTATTCAGAAATTGTAAGTAATTCGGGAGTGTGTGATGAGTGTATAAAGATAAGTAAAAATGACTGGGATTCATTTGAAATCTCGTGGAATTTTCAACATCATCCACTACTTTACAAAACTACTACCATTGCAGGAGCATTTGAACAGTGGTGTAACAAATGTAATGAACAATTCAATCTGCTGAAAATTAATGAAGAAAAACTGAATTATATGTTTATTGATATTTACGGATTAAAGGATGAATTGAAACCAGGAGTAGAAGATAAAGATATTACCGTTCGAAAAGCCGATTTGAGTCGAGAAATCAGAAGTTTTATCTCATATGCCGTAGGCTGTATGTTTGGTCGTTATTCCCTTGACGGAGAAGGTCTCATTTATGCAGGCGGCGAATGGGATGGTAGCAGATATAAAAAATTTTTTCCAGATAATGATAACTGCATTCCTATAACAGATGAAGAATATTTCTCAGATGATATTGTCACACGTTTTGTAGAATTTGTTGAAACAGTCTATGGTGCAGACACGTTGGAAGAAAATCTTGACTTCATTTCCAACGCACTAGGAAACAAAGGAAACACTTCCAGAGAAGTCATCCGTAACTATTTCCTGAAAGATTTCTATCCAGATCATCTGAAAGTATATCAGAAGCGTCCAATTTACTGGCTCTTCGATAGCGGAAAACAAAATGGATTTAAAGCACTGATTTACATGCACCGTTATAATGCTGACACGGTTGGTAGAGTAAGAATAGATTATTTACATCGAGCACAGAAGTATGTAGAAACAGCTATACAGAGTGCTCAATATACCATTGACAATGCAACATCCGCTTCTGAAAAATCAAAAGCAACCAAAGCAGTAACCAGGTATACCAAACAGCTTGCAGAAATGAAGATTTATGATGAAGCCATTGCTCATATTGCCAATAAGAGAATTGAGATTGACCTGGATGATGGTGTGAAAGTAAATTATGAGAAATTCCAGGGAGTAGAAGTGGCACAGGAAGGAAAGAAAGCATTAAAAGTGGATCTTTTGGCTAAAATTAAATAAAGGAAACGAGGTGACAAACTGATATGAAAATCAAAAAGCTGACATTAAACAATTTTATGGCTTTTGGAAATGCTGAAATAAATTGGTCTGATAACATTAATATTATTTGTGGCGAAAACAGTACCGGAAAAACAACACTTTTAAAAGCGATGTACTCTTTGATAAAACCCCTTAGTAACGGCAGCAAGGACAATTTAACCAAAGAGATGGAAGAACAGCTTATTGTAAAAAAAATTCAAGGTGTGTTCCGCCCGGATGAAATGAAAATAGGAAGACTGGTAAGCCGTAAACAGGGAAGCAATCGAACTGATTTTTCTGTTGAACTGGAAAAAAAGCAAAAAATTGCAGTAGGATTTGGAAACAGACAGGAAAACCATGCAGATGTTTCCATAGAACAAGGTGAAAAAGCGAAGAAATACGATGTCATCTATATTCCTACAAAAGAAATGATTTCCACAGTAGAACATTTTGTTTCATTATATGATGAGTATCATATTGATTTTGAAGAAATGTACTACGATCTTGCAAAGCTTTTGGATCGACCGCTTTCGAAGGGACCTAATACTACGGAACAAAATCAGGTATTAAGCAATCTAGAAGACATCATGAAAGGACAAATTGTCCAGAAAAACAAGAAATTTTATTTTAAAATAAAAGGTGAAGGCGAATTCGAGATGGGATTGCTTTCTGATGGATATAGAAAGTTGTCTATGATTATCTATATGATTCTTTCTGGAAGCTTGAATAAGAATACGATTCTATTTTGGGATGAGCCGGAAACCAATATGAATCCTAAAATGATTCGTCCGATTGTACAGGCAATGGTTGCATTAGCCCAGATGGGGGTACAGATTTTTGTTTCAACCCATGATTATTTTATTCAACAGGAATTTAATATGATTGCTGCGTATCCAGAATTAAACCCACAAAAATTGGATATCCGGTTTATTTCATTATTTAGAGATGAAAGCTCTCATGATGTTCAATATGAAATGCAAAATTCAGCTTCCGATCTGGAACATAATGCGATCATGCAGGAATTCGATGCGATGTATGATAGAGAACAGAGGATTATTTATGGAGAATAATATCATAGAAGAAAGCGGATTGAAGTTTCAGTTTCCAGTGAATGACACTGTGATAAAATTTGATGATACAAAATTCTATCGAGATTATTTCAATAAATTGCCAGAGGCAAAGGGTGTCGATTTTATCTCCGTCAATAAAGATAAAATTGCATTCATAGAAGTGAAGAATTGTACTGGAGATGAGGGAAATTGTCGCTGGAGAATTGCACCGAATAACCAAAAACGCAACACAACGCACACTTCCATCATTGTGGAAGGACGAGACAGTCTGGACATTGAAGTAGCACAGAAAACAGCAATGACAGTAGCGGCTTTGATTGGAGCAAAATCTTTTGGCGATACGAAAGAATGTTTGATGGAATTGAAAGAATATATTCAGTTTTTGTCAAAGGATACCTTCTCAGATGATTCCAAAAAGAAATATGTGATTTTATTCCTGGAAGGTGACTTTGGCGGTAGGACACGAACCAAAAAGATGATTATGAAAGCATTACAGGATAGCATGAATAAAAAACTTCAATGGATCAATTGCAGAGTATCAGTGGTTGATTCTGATACATATGATTCGAGGCTGTTTCAGATTATAAGTTAAAGCTGTAGAAAAAATAAAATTGAAGTTCGGCGAGGTGATGGGGATGAGATTAAAAAGTATTAAACTTGTGAATTACAGGTGTTTTGTAAATTCAGAGATAGAATTTGATAAACACATCACATTGCTGATTGGTAAGAATGGAGTTGGAAAGACTGCGATATTGGATGCAGTGGCTGTCTCAGTCAGTACATTTTTATTTGGGATAGATGGTGGCATCAGCAGAAGTATCTTAAAGGATGATGCCAGATATGAGTTTCACGATTTGAACGGAACGATTGATCCACAGCATCAGTTCCCGGTAAGTATCGAGAGTACTGGTGATTGCCTGAATCAGAAAAATATGATATGGATTCGCTCTTTGAATTCTGAAAGTGGCAGGACAACCATTAAAGATGCAACCGAATTAACAGGACTTGCGAAGAAAGCACAGAATCAGATCATGACAGGAGATAAATCGCTGGTACTTCCTTTGATTTCTTATTATGGAACCGGACGTTTATATGCACAGAAGAAAGAAAAGAGAAATCAGAAATCTTTAACGGAATTTAAACGTCAGGTAGGTTACGTGGATTGTATGGCAGCAGAGTCCAATGAAAAGCTGATGTTGAATTGGTTTCAGATGCAGACATTGAAAAGCCTTCAGGAGCAGCAGAAAACAGGCATATTGGGTAAACCACTGCTTCTGAAAACAGTCGAAAAAGCAATTTGTAGAAGTTTTGAGAGAATCAGTGGTGCTAGAAATGCCAGCTTTATCTTTGATCTTGATACCCATAGATTGGTATTGGAATTTGAAACTGCAGATGGCGATGCAAAGAAATTTGCAATGGATGAAATGAGCGATGGATATAAAAACACGCTTAGCATGATTGGTGATATTGCCTATCGTATGGCAGTGTTAAATCCTACACTGGGAGATCAGGTGCTGAAAAAAACACCTGGTATTGTACTAATTGATGAAATTGATTTACATTTGCATCCGCAGTGGCAGCAGACAATTTTGAGCGATCTCCATGCAATTTTTCCAGAGGTTCAGTTTATTGTCAGTTCTCATGCACTTGCAGTTATCAATTCTGTTCCAAGAGAGCAGGTCCGTATTCTGGATCATGGAGAAATCTATATGCCTGCGGCACAGACATATGGAAGAGATGCTAATTCCATATTGCGGGAGGTTATGAAAGTATCGGAGTGTCCGGCTGACATCAAGCAGCGTATGGACTTATTCTATGCGTATATGGACGAAAACAATTACAACGAAGCAGAGATGGTTTTAACGGAGATTGAGTCGATTGTCGGAATAATAGATCCAGAGATTGCAGCTGCAAGAACATCTTTGGATTTGGAAAAAGCATTAGGACGGTAGTGTATTATGAAAACAGTCTGATGAGTTGTGTAAAAAAATATATAACGTAAGTTGCGCATAAGAGCAATACAGAAAACTTATTGAGAATCTTTTTGATGAATTATTTTCTGGCTTGAAAGTAAATTATAAATATAATAGAAATAAATGTAAAAGGAAAATTATCAGATAATTTAGAAAAGGAATAAAGGTAAAATTGTGAAAGCTATTATAGATAACCCAATAGTGCAGGGGATATTTATTGCAGTTGCTGCTCCAGCAATTATATTCATTGTAAAACATTTAGTGCAGGTAATTTGCCCAATTAGAAAAATTAAAGTTTTTTCTTCGTTTAAATATGATGAACAAATGTTAGCAGATGGAACTCCTGTGTTGGAAGAAAAACAAGAACAAAATAATTTTTTTTGCGTAACAGTTGCTCATTGTATTTATAGAAATATATCGTCACATAATATAGCTGTAAATAAGGCTTTTGTTGTCATAGATAAAATATATTTGAGAAGTTATAAAAGAGTAGACATTATTTGTCATTATTCAAAAAGATTAATGCATTTTTTTATAATTAATAATGGCAATATTGATTGTTACAATGTGAACGTTAAATTTTTAGCTAAAGACTGTACAGAAGCTGATCTTAAGGAATTACTAGGAGAGAAATTCTGTGAAAGTTATAGTATATCTGAACTTAAAGCAGGTGAAATATTAAAACTTGGATATTGGAAACCAAATAAAGAATGTTATATAAAAAAATACATGAAGGATAACTGGTTAACTTTTAGGGGAACTGTATATAGTGAGGGAGAAGAACTGATTTCAGGACAGTACTTGGGTACACTTTTAATTGTTAAAGAAAAATTTGAGTATACTTTTTGCCAAGGAGGTACAGCAGATGTTGAAAATGGTGCAATTCTTCTGAAAAATATGGAAAAAGAACCACAAAAGTTTGAACTCAATTTTCAGTATTCATTGGATGCGAATAGTGACAAACACCTTCAGATTGCGATTTATCCAAAACAATCTTGTTTCATAAAATATCATTTTGAAGTATATACGGACACTTTAGTTAAAATATGTAAATCAGATAAAGGGCAGGCTCATATAGACGTTCCAATATATGATACAGAGGGAAATTTTTTCTTCAAATTAAGGGACTGGTTAATGGATAATAAAATTGAACATTATTATTTGAATGATAACAGAATATTACAGAAACAAGTTTTATCATTTCCGCCAAAGTAAGGTTATATTTGACAAATAATAAATGTTTGGAAAAAAGGGGAATGTGTTATATGGAAAAAAGTAGTTGGCTTGATGGATTGTTAGAGTATTTAAAGGAAAAAAATAAGATTTCTGAAATAGAAGCAGATATTTTATCGACAATAGAAGCATATGTAAAAGATCCCTTTGATAGATCTGAGGCTGAGTATAAAATTACAAAAAATAATTATAAATATATGAATTTATGTGCAGCTATCAGCTTGCAAACAGGCAGCAACAGTAAACCATTTAATTATTTAAGTACAGATGATATAAAACATACGCTCTACTTACAAATAAAAACAATGAGTTTGATGGCACGTTTGGATATAGAGTCTTTTCGACGTACAATATAAATACTGAATTAAAATAAGAATGGGAGAAGTCCATGGATTTACAAAATATACAAGATCAGTTAAATACTGAATTTTCTAAAGAAGATACCTGGATTATATTCTGGTTTGATGATAAAGGAGAATATGAAGACGAGGTATCGGAATTACAGTTGGATAATGCAAAATTACATATTCTGGATGGAACGAACTGGTTTTATTCCAAATGGTTATTAAATGAATCAGATACAGAGAGCAAGTATCTTGTATATGCACCATTTCCAAAACCAAGTGATGCAGAGAATCCATTGGCAGATATGTATTATTACTCGGTGACCTACTACACAGACCGGGTATCTCAGATGTCACAGGAGATTGGAATTGATAACCGGTTTAAAGAACATCTGGCGCAGTACAGCAACTTCTGGAAAAATATGAATCGTATTGAAAAATTCAAAGAACTCGGCATAGACCATTTCAATGTGGAAACCATTGATATTGGTCTTATTGCCGTGCTTACAGATGTAAAGACTCCGAATTTTGAAGAAATTACAAGACAGTTATTATTAAATGATAACGAAGCATACATGAAAGCCTTGGAGGATAATGGACTTTTAGATAAGTTTTGGAAGTTATGTGAGAAGTATTTCAGCTACCAGTCTGAAAATCCGAATGTAGATGATTTGGCAGCATGTATGCTATTAACTTATGCATCAGTGGCGTTGAAAGATACTCTGCCAACTGTTCTGAAATCATATGTATTAAAAAAGAAGAATGATGTGGTCGTATTTGTCCGGAATCTGATGGACAATGTACTTTATCAGGATGCTTATGATGTATTATCAGAAAAAGTGGACAAGACGTTACGAGTGGTGAGTAGAATCCGGGATGAACTAAAAAAAGATACAGACAAATCAAAAGATCAGTCGGTACAGCTTCTGGATATTGCAAATTGTGATGTTTTCCGGGAACTGGATAATATCTTAATTGACTGGGCACTGGATCAGTTGAATGATGAGATTCTGGATGCACAGATTGATGGCATGAACCTTGCACAGATTGCAGAGCAGCGAACAGCAAAGTCCTGCCATTTTGGAAATGTATATAAAAATGAATATCAGGCAATCAAATATGCTTATCAGATGATGAAGGCGGTATCTGTTCTGGAAGTGACCAGTGATATCAAAGCTATGGTAGCTGATTATCAGAAACAGACATATTTGGTTGATTTTTATTATAGATGGTTTTACAGTACCTATGACTGTATTGAAGATGCAGAGAGATTTTCACAGGTAAGAGAGCGGATTGAGAATATGTATTCCTTTACTTATCTGCAGAAAGTAACACCGAAGTGGAATCAGGAACTGACAGATAATCTGATGGCAGATACCGGATTAAAACGTCAGGAGGATTTCTATCGGAATTGCCTGAAGGCTTATGAAGGAAAGAATCGTGTCATCGTTATTATTTCTGATGCTTTCCGGTATGAGTGTGCAAAGGAATTGATGGAACGATTAGAATTGGATGAAAAATGTACACCAAAACTGGAGTGTATGATTAGTGGACTGCCGTCTGTAACATCAGTGGGCATGGCAAGTCTTTTACCGCATAAGGAATTACATGTAGATGATAAGCTGAATGTCACAGTAGACGGACAGGGTTGCAGTGATCTTGTATCCAGAGATAAAATCTTAAAAGCACAGAATGAAAATAATGTGGCATTAGCTTTTGACGAAGTAGCAAGTGCTAATAAAGAGAAAATCCGTGAATTACTGCAGAAGAAGAATATTGTATATATTTATCACAATCAGGTGGATGCTCGTGGTGACAAGTCTGCCAGTGAAAATGAAGTATTTACAGCTTGTTCCGAAGCAATTGAAGAGATTCATAAGCTGATCAAAAAACTGACTGGCTATATATCAGCACCGAAATTCTTTATTACAGCAGATCATGGCTTCTTGTATAAGAGAGACAAGCTGCATGAATTTGATAAGGTATCCTATGACCGGGAAATCTGTACATATTCCAATAAACGGTTCCTGCTTACAACACAGAAAGTAAACGAACCGGGAATGAAGTCCAGATTGATGGCATATATGAACAATTTATATGTGACAACACCGATTGGAGCAGATATTTTCAAGGTAGCCGGTGGGGGACAGAACTATGTACATGGCGGTTCTTCTCTTCAAGAGATGCTGATTCCGGTAATTGAGTTGACAACCAATACCAGAGCTGTTGCTTACGATTATGTAGATGTGATTTTGACTTCCGTGAACCGAAAAGTGACGAATCTGATTACTTACTTTGATTTTATCCAGACAGAGAAAGTGACTGATACCATGAAAGCAAGAAGTCTGGTGGCATACTTTACGACAGAAGCGGGAGAAAAGATATCTTTTGATGTGCCGATTGTGGCAAACAGCCGGGAAGATGCACCAGAGAAGAGAACATTCCATGAGAAATTTACATTGAAGTCCAGAGAATATAAGTATGGTGATAAGTATTATCTGGTACTGGCAGATGCGAATGATGAGAAAAATATTCTGCAACAGTATGAGTTTATGATTGATATTGCGTTTGTGGATGATTTTGGATTTTAAAGAGAGGAAGACAGTATAATGAAAATCCAAAGAAATATTATTTATGCGACGTTGATTGGAAGTATTGTTTCGGCACTAGTATATGCGTATTGTGTGTTTCAATGGAACCCTGATGTGGAGACTAAAGGATATGAATTGCATACATATATATCAAATCTTGTTTTGGGAGTTTGGGGAAGTTCAATTATATCTTTGATATTAGGAATAGTTAGTTATAGTGAATGTAGAAGAAAAGATATGGAAGCGTTCATTTCTTCGCAAAGAGCGTTATTTGAGTATTGTTCATCCTTTAAAGAAAAAAATTCTGTGGATTGGTTTGATAAATATGTTGAATTATACCGAAATTTATCTAATAATTGGGCGAACATAAGATTTCTATTTGATCCACTAAAACGTCGATTGTTCTTGAAGGAATTTGTAGATTATTATGGAGATTTTATTCACTTAACACAGGATAAGTATTGGCTATTAGATCAAGATATTAGATCTGAAACGAAAGAAAAATTATTAAATGATATTAAAACGCTAGTAATTGAAGAGCAAACATATACTCAAGGAAGTACTAAGGTGACAACGGAGTATAATTTACTTACACATGATTTGGAAATAGCAATAAAAAACATTGATAACATATATAGGTGTAAGAAATCATTTCACAAATATAAATTTGAGAAAACACTTATGTCCGTTGATAACTTTACAGTATTAGATAAAGAAAATGAGACTTTTCTGAGAAAAATATGTAAGGAAGTAGATAAAGTAAATAGCACAGAGATTGATTTTAGAATGCCAAAAAAGAATGCGGATTTTTTGAAAAAATACGGATATTTATCGAATTATACATTGGATAATGCTGAAATGACATCGAAAATCAATTGCAATTTTATTGTGGATTACTATTTTGAAATGAAAAAACGGTATACACATATAAAATAAAAAGAGGGATGACATGGAAAAATTTGATATTACACGAGAAAATGAAACAGAGGACAAGCGAGAAGAAATAAAGCAAAAACTCCGTCAATACTATGACGGTCGCATTGTCCGGAAGGATTTAACAAAATCCATCCGTGAAGGTGCCAATGTTCCAGTCTATGTACTGGAATATCTCCTCGGACAGTACTGTAATTCCGATGATGAAGAGATCATTGAAGAAGGTGTAGAGAACGTAAAGCGTATTTTGAGAGATAATTATGTGCGTCCGGATGAGGCACAGAAGATTCTCTCTCTTTTGCGTGAAAGAGGCAGCTATACAGTAATTGACCGTATCACGGTTGTACTGAATACAAAGGAAGACCGTTACGAAGCTACATTCTCTAATCTGGGTGTAAAAGGGATTCCAATTCATCCAGATTATGTAAAAGATTATGACAGGCTGCTCTGTGGTGGTATCTGGTGTATTCTGCAGATGGAATATGAATTTATAGAAGAAGATAAGAAAAATACCCAGCCAATTCGTATCCGTAAACTGACCCCAATCCAGATGCCGCATGTGGATATGGATGAAGTGAGAAATGGAAGAAAAGCATTTACAAAAGAGGAATGGATGGATATCCTGCTTCGCTCTACGGGCTTGGAGCCGGAAAGTTTCAGTGAGAGGGCAAAATGGCTTTTAATTGCACGTATGATTCCATTGGTAGAGAATAACTTCAACCTTTGTGAGTTGGGACCACGTTCTACTGGTAAATCTTACATATATGAGCAGATTTCTCCGAATAGTATTCTGGTAGCAGGAGGACAGACAACGGTTGCCAATCTTTTCTACAACATGTCCAATCATACGGTTGGTCTTGTAGGTATGTGGGACTGTGTGGCTTTTGATGAGGTTGCAGGTATCAAATTCAAAGATAAAGATGGAATCCAGATTATGAAAGGATACATGGC
>ERZ1673736.2114-NODE-2114-length-23096-cov-54.651100_pt1 | contig 23096 bp, 10 predicted proteins | sample MGYA00580212_ERZ1673736 | MGnify/ENA primary metagenome ERZ1673736 (study PRJEB41218, sample SAMN15661752) | gut metagenome | host: Homo sapiens | place: Canada: London | collected 2015-08-20/2019-03-30 | study: EMG produced TPA metagenomics assembly of...
ACGGTACCCCATTGGATACGAACAAGCAGACTTACGGCTGCTCTTATGCTATCTACGGTTTGTCCGAACATTTTAGAGCAACGGGCAACAATGAAAGCCTGCAAAAAGCCATAGAACTTTACCGGACCATGGAGAGCAGAATCAAAGACCCCGTAAACGATGGTTATATAGAATCTTTCACCCGCGAATGGGGAGTTCCCCAAAAGCTGGGATATGATGGAGATGGCGTTGCCACCAAAACAATGAATACCCATATCCACGTATTGGAGGCATACACAGCTTTATATAAAGTATGGAAGGATAATGGCCTACGCGAACGTCTTACAAAAGTAATAGATTTGATAATAACCAAGCTCTACAATCCACAAACACATCACCTGATATTGTACTGTGATTCGAATTGGAACAATCTGGATGACATCGACTCTTACGGGCATGACATCGAAACTTCCTGGTTGCTGACGGAAGCTGCAGAGGCTCTGGGTGACCCGGAGGTTATCGGGAGGTGCAGGAAGGTAGCATTGGAACTTGCAGACGCCTCCTTGAAAGAGGGCATCAACCCGATGGGCGCCATGATGTACGAACGGCATAAGGACAAAATCAGGAAGGATGCTTCCTGGTGGTGCCAGGCGGAAACTGTGGTCGGTTGTATCAATGCCTGGCAACTGACTGGTGAACAATCTTATTTGGACAGTGCCGTCCGCACTTGGAACTTCATCAAATCACGGATGATAGACAAGGAGTATGGTGAATGGTTCAGAACGGTGCTGGAAGATGGAACTCCCCGCTACAAGGAGCCTAAAGCAAGTATGTGGAATTGTCCCTATCATAACAGCCGTATGGGGTTTGAGATTGATACCAGACTGAAATGACAACCTTTTATAGATTTGATATTATGAAGAATTTACGAATTTTCCAGTTTGGAATAGTTGTATTGCTGTGTGGTATATTATCTCTGCCGCTTTCTGCCCAGACGGAAGTGATGGCATGGAGCAATATCACGGGTGTCCGTGTAGACGGTGAATTGATAGACTTTGAGTCATCCCTGCGTGTCGGAACCTTGAAAGGAGATATGGAGATTACTGGAAAGGAGAAGCAGGTCCGTCCCGTTTTCCATCGTGAAGGGGACATGCAGGAAGTGACGACTACTCTGCGAGGTATAAAGTTCCATCAGAAAGTGACGGACAAGGGAAAAGGTCTGGTGGAGATTTCTATTGATGCGCTGTCGGACACTACTCTGAACCAGTCAGCCTATTACTGTATCGCCCTGAGTCCGGAAAACTACGCTGATGTCAAAGTAAGGACAAGTGGCAGGAAGCTGACCGCTACTTCGGCCAATAGGAAGTTGGAATTCAAGTTCAATAAGTCTGTAAAGGCCACGGTTGAAAAAGAGTCTACCGGTACTGTTGTGTATATCTCGCTGATGTCGATTCTGAAAAAGGCTGGGAGAACAGCATTGTCTATGGAACTGCATGCTTCCGGAGTGATAGATCACAGTGACGCGGAAATTACATTGGATATGCAGAATCCGGGAAGTTTGTTTGCAGGCTTTGGAGGGAATTTCCGCCTGCAGAATCCTGCTGCCGACCCTAAAGTGATAGATTACTGTCTGGAAAATTTGCGCGTAGCTTATGGCCGTGTGGAATTTCCGTGGAGATTGTGGCAACCCGAAGAAGAATCCGATCCTATTGCCGTGGCACAGAATGGGGGACTGAACAAGCGGGTGGAGGAAAGTCTCCTCATGGCAAAGCGCTTGAAGGCGATGGGAATGCCGGTAATACTAAGCTGTTGGTTTCCGCCTGCATGGGCCATTGACGGAGGTCCTGCAAGTTATGCCCGTCAAGATGGTGTCATTGCTTATCGTCTGGATAGCCGGAAAAAGGAGAAGATTTATAAATCCATGGCAGATTATCTGTTGTATGCTAAACAGCATTATGGTATTGAGTTCTCCATGTTCTCGTTCAACGAATCGGATTTGGGTATTGATGTCCTTCACACGCCGCAGGAGCATGCAGATTTCATTCAGGAATTCGGTGCTTATCTGGCAGGGTTGAATCTTCCTACCCGTATGCTGCTTGGCGACAATTCGGATGCTACGACTTTTGATTTTATCCTTCCTGCTTTGAACAATCCTGAGACTCATAAGTATATTGGTGCAGTTTCTTTCCATTCATGGCGTGGTTGTGATGATGTTACGTTAAAGAAGTGGGCGGATGCTGCCAAAGCGATCAATGTACCACTCTTGGTTGGTGAGGGTAGTACGGATGCCGCTGCTCATGGTTATGCCGAGATATTCAATGAGTCGACGTTTGCACTTTATGAAATCAATCTGTATACGCGTATTTGTGCTATTTGCCAACCACTGTCCATCTTGCAGTGGCAGCTCACTTCAGACTATTCGTTGTTGTGGGGAGACGGCATTTATGGCTCCAAAGGTCCTTTGCGTCCTACACAACGTTTCTGGAACATTAAGCAGCTGGCCTCCACTCCGGCCGATGCCTTGGCCATTCCGGTCAGTAGCAGCAAGAAAAAACTAAACTGTGCGGCTTTCGGAAATATGGTGCGTGGGGAATATGCCGTCCATATGGTCAATAATGGGGCGGATTGCGAGGCTGTCATCTCCGGTATCCCTGCAGAAGTGAAGGAACTGAAAGTCTATGTGACCAATACAAAAGACTGCATGAAGGAAACTGCAGTGAAGGTGGAGAATGGACTGGTACGGGTACACTTGCCGGCTATCAGTTTCATTACCTTATTGTCGGATAAATAATTTTGAAATGGAATAATATTAATATATAAAGAATAGTGATATGAATATAACTACATGTCTGTTTACAGTTCTGGGAGGAATGGCCACTTTAGGGCATCCTTCAGAAACTGTACGTTTGAATCAGTTAGGGTATTATCCCCAGCAGGAAAAAGTAGCTGTGGTGAATGCCGGTGAGGTACGTGAATTTACCATAGTAGATGCAGCCACGGGCAATCGGCTACTTTCCGGCAAACCCGGATATACCGCTTCATCCGCTTGGTCGGATAGGAGCAGGATAATATTGGATTTCAGTGACATCACGGTACCGGGAAGATATCTTCTGTTGGTTAACGGCGATTCAGTGGCATTCGAAGTAAAGGAAAAGGTGCTGTCCCCTTTGGCCGATGCCGCTTTGAAATCTTTCTATTACCAACGTACGGGTATGCCCATCGAAGCGACTTATGCGGGTCGGTGGAGCCGTCCGGCAGGCCATCCAGATGACAAGGTGCTGGTACATCCCAATGCTGCCGGGCCGGAACGTAAGGCGGGAGCGGTGATTTCTTCTCCGGGAGGATGGTATGATGCCGGAGATTATAACAAGTACATTGTGAACTCCGCTTATTCCATCGGATTGATGCAGGCGATTTATGCCCGCTTTCCTGACTATTTTATCCGTCAACGGGTGAACATCCCGGAAAGCGGAAACCACACGCCCGATTTGCTGGACGAGATGTACTATAACCTGAAATGGATGCTGACCATGCAAGACCCTGCCGACGGAGGAGTCTACCACAAGCTGACTACCCCTTCGTTCGAGGGATTTATCAAGCCTACGGAGTGTAAGCAGCCCCGTTATGTAGTTCAGAAATCAGTAACGGCGGCATTGGACTATGCTGCGGCTTTAGCGCAAGCTTCCGTGTTGTTTGCTCCTTACGAAGAGGATTATCCTGGCTTTTCGGAAGTGGCTTTGCAGGCTGCCGAACGTGCTTACGCCTGGGCAGAAGCGCATCCGCAAGCGCTCTATCATCAGGACCTCCTCAACAAGCAATATCAACCTGCCGTGGTTACGGGAGCTTACGGTGATCGTAGTGCCGATGACGAATTCTTCTGGGCGGCTTCCGAGCTCTATCTTGCTACGGGAAAGCCCGTTTACCGGGAACAAGTGAAGAAGCATCTGCCCACTGCATATAAGACTCCTTCTTGGGGCAATACCACTGCGTTGGGCGTGTTTGCCTGGCTGCAACCGGGCAGGGAATATCAGGGTGAAGACGTGGAGTTGGCAAATGCCATGAAAGACCTGCTACTGGACTATGCTGCCGAGGCTGTGCGGGGTGCTGACCGCTCTCCTTTCCACGCTCCTTACGGCAACGATGCCAAAGATTTCTTTTGGGGATGCCTTGCCGAAGGGTGTGCTAACCAAGCCACTTCACTGGTTTGCGCCTATTTGCTTACGGGTGAGAAGTCGTACCTGACGAACGCCTACCGCAATATGGACTACATTTTAGGAAAGAATGCCACGGGATATTGTTATGTCACCGGTTTCGGGATGAAAAGTCCTCTGTATCCGCACCATCGTCTTTCTGCATCGGATGATATAGAGGCACCTCTTCCCGGTTTCCTTGTTGGCGGTCCCAATCCTGGCCAACAAGACGGTGTACCCTATCCTTCCAATCTGCCGGATGAGTCTTATGCAGATGTGGAAGGTTCGTATGCTTCCAATGAAATAGCCATTAATTGGAGTGCTGCTTTGGTGGCGTTGGTGTCTTCGTTGGATGCTTTGATGTCAAAATAATGTTTCTATTCAGCCTGCTGCCTTATAAATTCGGATGGGCTGATGTTGAACTCTTCTTTAAAATGTTTGGAGAATATCTTGGGGGAGTTATACCCCAAGGTATATGCAATTTCCGAAACTTGCATCTGGCTTTCTGTCAAGAGTTGTTGTGCACGTTTCATACGGATGGTCCTGATGAATTCGATGGGTTTCTTTCCCGTTATCTTAATCATTTTCTTGTAGAAATAGCTGCGTGATATATTCAGGCTGCTGGCAAGCTCTTCGACGGAAAACTCGGTTTCGCTGATATTGTCCTCTACAATCTGGATGGCTTTTTCCACCAGCTGCTGGTCAAGGGGAGTGATGGTGATACGGCTTGGCTCGATTTTAATGTCCTGATTGAATATTTCCTGACGTTTGACGTTCATCTCGATAATCTTGTTGATGCGCAGCTTGAGGACTTCCATATTGAAAGGCTTGGTGATATAGTCGTCTGCGCCAACGCTAAGCCCTTCCAATTGGTGTTCTTCACTTGCCTTAGCTGTCAGGAGGATAATGGGGATATGGGAGTAGCGTATGTCATTCTTGATGGTTGAACATAGTTCCAGACCATCCATCTCGGGCATCATGATGTCACTGACCACTAAATCAATATCTTCCTTTTCCAGTACATTCAGTGCATGTTTTCCGTTTGTGGCTTTTAATACATGATACTGCCTGGCAAGACTTTCAGAGAGAAATTTCAAGAAGTCGTAGTTGTCATCTACGAGTAGTATGGTGAATGGATGGGATTCTTCTTTTATTTCCGGTCCTTCGACCGGTTCTCCGTTTTTGGTTTCATTACTGTTCTGGTGTAGGGGTAGGGCAATCAGGAATACAGAACCACAAGGCTGGTTATCCCTGACACAGACAGTACCCTGATGCATCTTTACGTATTCGGAAACAATGTGCAGTCCAATGCCGCTGCCTCCGTTGTTCGACTGGTTTTTGCCCGACTGATAGAATCTTTGGAATATTTTCTCCTTGGCTTCATCCTCTATGCCGCAACCGGTGTCGGTAAAGGTCAGTTCCAGATTTGTGCCTCTTACGGCAATATCCAGTGAGATGCTTCCTTTATTGGGAGTGAACTTGAATGCATTTGACAGGATATTTGTGCATATCTTGCGTATCTTGTCATAGTCAAAATCCATGAATACAGAATGTTGTGGAGCGGTAAGGCTATAGCTGATGTTCCGTTTCTGTGCTATCGGATCGAAAGAGTGGAATATTTCACTCAGAATGATAAGGATGTTGTCATGTTTGCATTTCAGGGTTTCAGCCTTGGCATCCAGCTTTCTGAAATCCAGCAGTTGGTTAATCAGTTCCAGCAGATAGTCGGCATTTTGTTTGACCATATCCAAAATGCCTTTACGATATTCGGGATGGTCTACGAAAAACTCTTCAAGCGGATTGATGATAAGTGACAAGGGAGTCCGCAGTTCGTGACTTATGTTGGCAAAGAACTGCAGTTTCATATTGTTGATTTTCTGCTGCCTTTCATTTTCCACCTCGATGGCCTGCATGATTTGTTTCTGCTTTTGGCGTAAGCGCAGATTGCGGATAATGGACAGAAGGATGCACAAAACGATACCGCTATATATGGTATAAGCCCACCAAGTGCGCCACCAAGGAGGGAGTATCTTTATTTTCAGTTCCTTGACGTTGGGGCTCCATATGCCTTGTGAGTTGCATGCCTTGACGGATAAAGTATAGTTTCCGGCAGTCAGCATGGATAGGTTTACTTTGTTGTTTTCAGCATAAATCCAGTTGGAATGAATCTTATAGGCATATTTTATCTTATCCGTTTCCACCAGGTCGAGGGCAGAGAAGGACAGAGTGAATGAATTTTCCTTTTCAGTGAAGGAAAGATGTTGTGCACATTCAAGTGAGCTGCCGTTCAGGATGTCCGGATGGGTCATTCCGGATTTGAGCTCAATACCGGTAAGGTAAATATTGGCATCATAACTTGTGGTCAGGATGTCTTGTGGAATGATAGTCTGGTAACCTTGTGGCGTGCCTATCAGTATATTGCCGTTCTGTAGCTTGAGGATGGCGTGGACATTGGTATCGTTGCATATCAGTCCGTCGCTTACGGAGTAGTTCACGATGGCGTATGTACCGTTTGTTATTTTGATTCGTGAGATGCCGTTGCCGGTACCAATCCACATCTGGTTGTTGTTGTCTTCCGTGACGGCTCTGACGAGGTTGGCGGCAAGTCCGTTTTTCTGGTCAAGGAAGTAGATGGAGTCGTTCTTCTGGTTCCATATACTCAGTCCGTGTGGATGTCCTATCCAAAGAAGGTCCCGGCTGTCCTTATAGACAGTGAGCATATTGTTCTCCTTGAAGCGGCCGGCTTCGGCGTAGATATTATAGGCTTGGGTTTCCGTATCGATGATAATGAGTCCTCCTTTGGTCGCTACGTAAAGGGTACTGTCTTTATCATAGTACATATCTCGGACAAAGAATTCTCCCGGACGGTACAAGATGGTGTCAAACTGCTCGGTTTCCGGATTTAACCTCTGTATGTATCCTTTCATGGTACCTATCCAGATGTATCCGTGTTTGTCTACCTTTACTGTATACACATTGTTCTCGAGAAGCTGGCTGTTACTTACTGTGTATTGTTTGATTTGCCCTTTCGAGTAGCATAGCAGTCCTTTCTGGAAGGTGCCTATCCATAGGCGGTTTTTGGAGTCGATGGATAAGTCGACTACAATATTGGCGGGAGTTGCTATCTTTTCGTATGAATCGGTCACTAGTGAACGTCGGATTAGTCCCGTACCGTCTGTTCCGTAGTAAATGTATTCCTGGCTGGTGTCTTCGCAGAAGGTCAGGATATCATCATATTCCAGGGATTTGTTGCATAGTATGATTTGGGACATGGGGCTATAATAGGAAATACCGTGTTTGAAATTCCCTATGTATATGGTTCCGTCTTTGTCCCGGTAAATGGTATTCAGATTGTTGCTGGCAATGGTGTGCGGTTTCAATGGATTGTGCACCAAGTTGGTAAGCGATTTGGTCAGGGTGTTGTAAACGAACAGCCCCATATGGCTGGTAAGTATCCATACGTTGCCGTCTCCCAGGTCGAGGATGCGTTGCACGCGATTGTACTGTATGTGAGTGTTATTGTTCAGGCTGATGTCCTCCCATTGCTGTGTAAAACTGTTCTTGTGCAAAAGTAGGCTGTTTTGGAAGGTGTATACCCATAGGCTTTCGTTTTGGTCTATGTAAATGTGTGGCTCATGATTCTCCAGCAAAGGTCTATAGATGGTGGGAATGGCTATTTCCTTGACTTCGGAAGTCTGCTTGCTGATACTGTATAGGGTACCGTTGGAGTACATTATATAAATGAACTGGACACCTATATAGAGGTTTGAAATCTTTTCAACTGCCAGTGGATAGGCTTTGATGGAGCTGTTGTCCATGCTTCGTATGTAAAGTTTGGAATAGTCGTAGGCCCAAAACTCATTCTTGGATGTTTTTCCCATCCTCAGAATGTTTTTACTGGGGATTTGCAGCCCATCGAGTATGGGTTTATAGTCATTGTCGAATTTACCGGTCTTATAATTATAGATACTGTAGCCGCTGGAAGTCCTTATCCATACATTGTCGTCCGGTCCTTCGAAAATTTCGCTGATGGCATCGTCCGGCAGGTCGGAGTTGTTCTGGTAATACTGCTGGAAGGAGTAGCCGTCGTATTTGTTGAGTCCTGATTCTGTCCCCACCCAGAGGAATCCCCTATTGTCTCTGTAGATGCTTCGGACACTGTTGTTGGAGAGTCCTTCTGTTGTAGAGAGCTGCTTGAACATGACAGCCGGCGGGATTTCCGCTGAGTTACCTTGAACAGTAAGGAGGAAGGCCAGGTTGCATATAAGGAATAGGAGCAGTTGTTTCATGTATTTTCTTTATTAGAAGGATTAACAATATTGTAACTGCAAACTTAAATATAATCCTTCGAACGAGCAAGGAAAGATTTGCGTATTCGTGTGGGATGATATCCTCCGTTTGGTGAAAAATAGTATGCATTTTGTTTCCAATGGCCCTATATGGGTTCTATGAAACAAAACCGGATATTAAAAGACATTTTTAAGGCATCTGTGTTTCCTTTAAGAAAAATACATTTGCAGGCGAGATCATTTAAATCCTAATAGTATGAAGAAAGAACTTTTAGCAGTGGCGATGCTGTTGTTTGCCGGTGGCAATCTGTTGGCACAGCCACATGTCAATGACGGTACTTCGTATTTGATGAACCAACCTCTGGACATGAGTACCGATTTCCGTGACTTGAGTAATACCTTGTTTTTTGCAGATCACCTGGAGTCATTCGATGCCAAGTCGGGTGAAGGGCTGGTGAATTGGAAACGCGGGCATCTGATGCCCCGCCAAGCCTTCAATACCAACGGTGCACAGCCCCGTAAAATGAGAATGCTCGATTTCCCCTTCACTGCCTATGAAAATGACCCTAACCTCAAATTCAAGATTGACTTTGTAACTCCGCGTACGGTACGTATCCGTATGCTAACGACCCCGGTGGAACCCAAACCTGCCGCTTCCATCATGTTGGCAAAGGAACCGGGCAGGGATGGAAGCTGGAAAGTTACCGAGACGAATGACAAGATTATCTATTCCAGCGACTATGGAACCATTCAGATTAACAAGAATCCTTGGAGAATCGTCTTGAAGGATAAAGCCGGACGTATCTTGAGCCAGACTGCCGCTTTGAGCGACGCGGACTCTACGCAGGTAAAATATACGCCGTTCTGTTTTGTGAAGCGGGGAAGCGACAATGCTCGCCGCATCAATCCGGTATTTACCTTGACTGCAGATGAAATGATTTTTGGTTGCGGAGAGTCTGCCACTGGGCTGAACAAGGCCGGACAGAAGGTGAACTTGTTCGTTACAGACCCACAAGGGCCTGAGACGGACCAGATGTACAAACCGATTCCTTTCTTTATGAGTAACCGGGGATATGGTATGTTTATGCATACATCCGCTCCCGTGACTTGTGATTTTGGTGCTACCTATATTGGGCTGAACAAAATGTTCATGGGTGACGAGAACCTGGATTTGTTCGTTTTCTTCGGCGAGCCGAAAGATATTCTGGACGAGTACACCGATTTGGTAGGAAAGCCGGGCATGCCCCCCTTGTGGTCTTTCGGTACGTGGATGAGCCGTATTACCTATTTCAGTGAAAAGGAAGGTTATGATGTAGCGGCCAATATCCGTAAGAACAAGTATCCGTGCGATGTTATCCATTTCGATACCGGCTGGTTTGATGTGGACTGGCAGTGTGACTATAAATTCTCCGAGAACCGTTTCCAGAATCCACAGCAGATGTTGAAGGATTTGAGGTCTCAAGGTTTCCATGTATGTTTGTGGCAGTTGCCTTATTTCACTCCTAAAAACCGTTATTTCTCTGAACTGATAGAGAAAGACATGTATGTGAAAAATGGAAATGGTGAACTTCCCTACGAAGATGTGGTGCTTGATTTTTCCAATCCGGAAACAGTAAAGTGGTATCAGGACAAACTGGCGGGATTGCTGAATATCGGTGTCAGTGCCATTAAAGTAGACTTTGGCGAGGCTGCTCCACTGAATGGTATTTACGCTTCCGGCAAGAGCGGATGGTATGAGCATAACCTCTATCCGGTGCGTTATGATATGGCAGTGTCCGAGATAACCAAGAAGTTGCACAACGAGAATATAATGTGGGCACGTGCCGCATGGGCTGGTTCCCAGCGTTATCCATTGCATTGGGGCGGTGATGCTGCAACTACGAACACGGGTCTGCTGGGTACGCTTCGTGCAGGCTTGTCCTTCGGCTTGTCCGGTTTCTCCTTCTGGAGCCATGATATGGGCGGCTTTGTAAAATCCACTCCGGAGGACTTGTATTGCCGCTGGATACCGTTCGGTTTTCTTACTTCCCATACCCGCGCGCATGGGGCACCTCCGACAGAGCCGTGGTTGTACGACAGCAAGCGTGTGCAGGATGTCTTCCGCAAGAGTGCGGAGATGAAGTACCGTCTGATGCCTTATGTGTATGCTCAGGCTAAGGAATGTACAGAAAAGGGCTTACCGATGCTAAGAGCCTTGTTTGTAGAATTCCCCGATGATCCGGGAGCATGGAAAGTGGATGACGAGTATCTCTTCGGTTCGCAGATTCTGGTTGCCCCCTTGCTTGAATCCGGTATGACGGGCCGCACAGTTTACCTTCCCGAAGGAAAATGGATAGACTACCAGACAGAGAAAGTCTACGAAGGCGGATGGCACCGGATTGAAGCAGGCAGTCTGCCGATAATCATGCTGGTACGTGACGGTTCGGTACTTCCTCATCTGAAGTTGGCGCAGTCCACTGCTGAGATGGATTGGAGTAAAATGAGCCTGAAGGTATACAGTGCTGACAAGAAGCAGGCAGAAGGATTGGTTTGTCTACCTGCCGACAACCGTATTCAGGTTGTGAAAGTGGATTGTGGAAAGGCCAAACCGCAACTGTTGAACCAGGTTGAAGGCACTTCCCTGAGTTTCTGAACTTAATCTTTGAAAATCTATATTGAATTCACCCCTGTCGGTATGGAAGAGAAAGGGATATAGTTACCGAAATCTGTGCCACTATGGTGGCACAGATGTGCCTTCCCAATGGCACGGCAGTGCCTCTATAGTGGCACAAAATTGTGTCGCATATCTTTTTCCCGATGTGCTTATGACCGGGGTATTTGTTAAACCTAAGTATTTAGTATTTATGAGAAATGTGATGAAGTATTTGGGTATCATGTCAGTATCGCTGGCATGTGCCGGACCTCTCTTTGCAACAAGCGTACAGCCGTTTGCAGGTGTCACTGTCGTACAGCAGAGTGTAGTTACTGTGAAGGGCCAAGTGGTGGATGAGAAAGGCGAGCCCATCATCGGTGCCAATGTCATTGTGGAAGGTACGACAAACGGTATGATTACCGATTTGGACGGTAACTTCTCCTTGCAGTGTCCCGTAGGTTCTACGCTGAAGACCAGTTACATCGGTTATCTGGCGCGAACGGTCAAAGTAACCGGGAATATGAATGCTCTGAAAATTACTTTAAAGGAGGATACCGAAACCTTGGATGAGGTAGTTGTTGTGGGCTACGGTACGATGAAGAAATCCGACCTCACCGGTTCTGTGGCTTCCGTGAATGCGGAGGAAATGATGAAGCGGAATCCGGTGAACTTGGGACAAGGTTTGCAGGGAGCTGCGGCAGGTGTATCTGTCATCCGTTCTTCCGGTGACCCGGAAGGAGGTTTCTCCATCCGTATCCGCGGTGTGGCAACCGTGAATGGTTCTGCCGACCCACTCTATGTAGTGGACGGTGTGCAGGTAGGAACTTCCATCGATTTCTTGAATCCTAATGATGTAGAGTCCATCGAAATTCTGAAGGATGCTTCGGCTACGGCAATCTATGGTACTCGCGGTGCCAATGGCGTCATTATGATTACTACCAAGAACGGTGGTAAGGGGAAGGCAAAGGTGAACTTTTCGGCCAACTATGCCCTCCAGTTCAATTCGAATAAGATTGATGTGGCTGATGCGGGCTTGTTTGCAAGTGCTGTACGTTCCGCCGTCAAGAATGACGGTATTGCCATGACCAATCTGGCATATGGCGAGGATTACATAGGCAGACTGAACAGCATTGACTGGCAGGATGAAATGTCACGCACGGCATTACAGCAGAACTATAACCTTTCTGCTTCGGGAGGCAGCGAAAATACCCAAGCCAACTTATCTCTGGGTTATTTGAACAACCAGGGTATCGTGATTGAGTCGAATTTTAAACGCTTGACGGCACGCGCTAATATCACTCACAAAGTGAAAGACTTTCTGCATGTAGGCTTGAACTTGAACTATGCACATTCGGAAAAGATGGGAGGAGGCAACCTGAGAAACTATGCACAAGCCATTCCAACCATGGATTATGTAGAGGACGGTGTTTTCTATTCCATGCCTATTGTGTTGCCCGACGGTACTTGGGGACATTACAAGAAAGAAGGTAATGGGGATGTGAACAAGGGAGCTGACAATCTGGTTGCTGCTGCCAAGACTGCCGACAGCATCAATAAATGGGACCGTCTGCTCGCCAGTGCTTTCCTACAACTCGATTTGTACAAAGGGTTGACCTTCAAAACTATTGCCAGTTATAATTATTATACAAAAGGTTATAATGGCTATACAGCCTATAATGATAGAACCTTTGGAACTCAAGACCGTAAGGACTCGTTCTCGCTGAACCAGAGCCAGTCCACTTCACTCGGTCTGGAAGCGTTCTTGAACTATGACTGGTCCAATGAGCATCACCGCGTAAGTGCAATGGCCGGTTTCTCTACCAGCGATACGAACGGTGCCTGGCTGAATTCCAGTGCCAACGATTTCCCGGCAGACAACATCCGCAAAATTTCATTGACCAATGCCCCATCGTCTAAGCAAACGGATGGTGGGCTGGATTTGAAGACAAGATTCCTTTCTTACTTCGGCCGTCTGACTTATACTTTGAACGACCGCTATATTGTGACTGCAACGGTACGCCGCGACGGTTCTTCGAACTTTGGTGCCGGCAATCGTTATGGTACATTCCCTTCCGCTTCTGTAGCTTGGCGTCTTTCCGAGGAAAAGTTCATTAAGGATTTAGAACTGTTCAGTAACTTGAAGTTGCGTGCCGGATGGGGACAGACCGGTAATGCGGGCAATGGTACCAACTTGTCCATAGCACAGTTGTCTTCGGCAAATGCAATGTACTGGTTCTTTAATGGTTCGAGTGTGATTAACGGTGCCGGTATTGCCCAGCAGAAAGAAATTGATACCAACCTGAAATGGGAAACCAATGAGCAGACAAATATCGGTATTGATTTTGCCTTTATGAACAATGAGCTTTCTTTCTCTGCCGATTACTTTATCCGTGACGCAAAGGATCTGCTTCTGTATCGCCAGATTCGTCCTTCTACCGGTTTCTCCAATGTCTATACTAACGCGGGACATATCCGTAACTCAGGTTTCGAGTTTACTGCTGCGTGGAACAAGAGCTTCAGCGATTGGAATATCGGCATAAGGCTGAATGGGTCTACCCTGAAGAACGAGGCTATTGAAGTCGGCGATCCGATATTCAGCAAGTCAGGGTCAGCACAAGATGGCGACAACTGGGACAACCACTCCATTACACAGAACGGCTATCCTGTAGGTTCCTACTATGGCTGGAAGGTAGAAGGCATTTTCAGAACCCAGGCCGAAATTGATGAAATGAATAGGCTGGCGGTTGAAAAGGGAGTTGAAAGTGGTGTATATCAGGACAAGACTACCCAGCCCGGCGACTATAAGTTTGTTGATTTGAATGGTGACGGGCAGATTACCGATGCCGACCGTACTGTTATAGGCAATGGATATCCCAAGTTCACTTACGGAATGAACCTTACCGCTTCCTGGAAAAACTTTGATTTCTCGATGAACTTGTACGGTGTAGCCGGTATGGATATCCTTTCTTATTCTTCGGCCCGCTTGACCTCAGTCTATGCACCCGACGGCGGTTATCAGAATGTACTGAAGGAATATATCAATAATGCATGGTCATCTTCGAATACCGGCGCCAAATATCCGCGTATCACCAAGACAGACTATAATAAGAACATGCGTGTGTCCGACGCCTACATCCAGAAGGGGGATTATCTGAAGATTTCAAATATTCAGATAGGATATACATTCCCGAAGAATGTGCTGAAACCGGTGAAAATGGAAAATGCACGCGTATTTGCCAGTGTCGACAATGTATGTACCATCTCTTCGTACAATAAGTTCGGCGATCCGGAAGTTGGTGACTCCAATGTATTGTATTCGGGATTTGACGGAGGACGTTATCCGTTCCCGATGTCGGTTACTTTCGGTCTGAGTGTACAGTTCTAATACTAACGGATAAAAAATATGATTATGAAAAACTTATATAAACTGTTGATCGGTGTGCTGGCCTTAAGCACCGTAACGTCTTGTGACGATTATTTGGAAGTGGATCATTACGATATTCTTCCGGCGGATTTCATGTTTAAAACGGAGGAGAATGTCCTTTCCGGATTGAACGGACTTTATGATACCTTTTATACGGACCAGCACGGTTCCGGTGATGACGAAACATGGGGATTCAAGCCTCAGGTATTTGCTGCCAACCATTCTACGATGGACTGTCAGGCTTCCGGTTGGGATGCGGAATGGCAGCGTCATGCCTGGAAACCCGATAAGGGTTCCCTGGAGACTGCATGGCGGATGAGTTATCGTGCAGTGGACCGTGCAAACCGTTTCCTGGCTGGCCTGGAGACGGCGGATGCCTCTATATTTGCGGACAGCAATTCCAAGACCGTTTATGAAGCGCAAGCACGTGCCATCCGCGGTTATAACTACCTTTACCTGACGAAACTTTTCGGAAGGGTACCGATGTTGTTTACCGGTGAAACCTATACTACTTCGGTAGGAAAGGCACGTCCGGAATCCGTGGATGAGACTTATGCGGCTATCGAGGAAGATTTGTCTTTTGGACGCGACCATCTGGACTGGTTACCCATGAATGGTGAATACGGACGTATAACCAAGGGGTTCTGCAAAGCTTATTTGGCCGAGCTGTATATGTTGAAGAAAGACTTTACGAAAGCCAAGACGGAACTAAAGGATATAGTGGACAGTGGAACCTATTCATTGGAGCCCTGCTTCGGTAACCTGCATGCCTGGGATACACATTGGACCAAAGAATCTGTATTTGAGGTGATGTATCATGAACAAGGATATATGGGCTGGGGAGCCGATTCGTCTTCAGATGCCATGATGTGGTACGGATATATGTGTGCGGCACCCGAATGGGGAGGCTGGGGGTCTCTCTGTCTTTCTTGGGAGTTTGTACGTTCCTTTGAACCGGGTGACAAACGCCGCCAATACTCTGCTGTTGCCAAAGGGGATACGCATCCCATTACCGGGCAGACTGTAGGGGTGACAAGTGGTTTTGACGGTCTTTTCCAAGGTTCCGAAAATATGCCTACTGTTTATTCCTTGAAATACTGGAGATGCAAGCCAGGTGAGAACAACAAAGTATTCAATCCTATTTCGTTGACTTTGAAGCGTTATGCAGGCATCATGCTCGACTATGCAGAATGTTGTTTCGAGACAGGTGACAACGCTACCGGATGGAACATGATACGTCAGATACGTAACCGTGCTTGGGGTAATTTGGAGATGGGAGCGACGATGATTGACCTACCCGCCGACATGTTGAATACCCAGACGGTGGAAGTGCCGGATGCAGAGACCTATTATACAAGCTATAAAGCAGCCAAAGGCTATACTTCTCCGGTATGGAAGGTGGCGCTGATTATAGAGCGTCGCCATGAATTCAATGCCGAGTTCTCGCTTTACCATGATTTGTGCCGTATGGGTATGTGCAAAGAATGGTTTGCCGCCGAATATCCGAAAACAGTAGCCAACTCTTCACAAGAGGCTTGTCTGCAGACTGGTGACTCATTCCGTTTCTTTGAGCACGAGGCTTATCAGGAAATCTTCCCGATTCCGACGAATGAGATTCTGACCAACCCGCTCATCAATCAGGCTGACCAGAATCCGGGATATTGATAAATTATAAATAAACACTTAATAATAAAATATTTGTGAGTGAAATGTCAGGCACCAGTAGTTGTTGTGATAGACGTCAGGGTCTGTCGTGATGAAAGCCGGTGTCTGACATGACAAACACCAGTACTTGAGACGACGAACACCAGTTTCTGATAAACGGGGAATTATACAAGGAAAAGTTTGATGGTTTTAGAGAATAATTATGGAAAGGAAGATGTTTTATTGGATAGCACTGCTGGTTGCGTCTTGTCTGGCAGGCTGCCGGTCGCATTCAGGGGAGACAGATATGCAGACACGCATGCGTACAGAGATTGTCACGAATGTCAGAGACAGCGTGTTGCCGTTTTGGATGGATTATGCAGTGGCTCCCGACGGCGGTTTTTATGGAACTGTATTGCGGAATGGTACTCCGGTAGTGGATGCTCCGAGAGGAGGGGTTCTGAATGCCCGGATTCTGTGGAGTTTTTCTGCCGCATACCGTACGTTTAAGGATGAGGCTTATCTGAAGCTTGCGGATAAATCGCAACGCTACTTCATTGATACATTTATAGACAAGGAACATGGTGGGGTATATTGGCTGGTCAATCCTGACGGTGAGGTGCTGAATGCTTCCAAATATACGTATGCCATGACCTACGCCATCTATGGGCTGGCTGAACACTATCTGGCAACAGGTAACAGCGAGAGTCTGGATATGGCTGTCGGTTTATATCATACCTTGGAGGAGAAAGGCCGCGAACCGCAATATGACGGTTATGTGGAATCTTTTACTGAAGATTGGAAACAACTGGATAATTATGATAACAATGCACCCAAGACTATGAATGCGCATTTGCACGTGCTGGAGGCTTATACCCTTTTATATCAGTGCTGGAAAGACGACGGACTGAGGAAAAGACTCGAATTCTGCACCGAGTTGTTTATGGACCGCATTTATGACTCTTCAAAGAGACATTTTAATTTGTTCTTTGATAATGCATGGAACAGTCTGGTTGAGATGGACTCTTATGGACATGATGTAGAGGCGGGATGGCTGCTTTGTGAGGCTGCCCGTGTGTTAGAAGACCGGCAACTGATGGATAGGGCGAATCGGCTTGCGCTGGATGTGACGGATGCTTGCTTGGCGGAAGGACTGAGTGACAAAGGGTATATGATGTATGAAAAGAAGGGCGGAAGAACAACCGGGCATGCCTCATGGTGGGGCCAGATTGAAACGATGATAGCTTGTGTCAATGCCTGGCAAATCAGCGGGAATGACGTTTATCTGCAATCGGCCGATACGGTTTGGACTTTCGTAAAGGACTGTATGATAGACCGGGAATACGGTGAATGGTACAGTGATTGTTTTGATGGAGAACCCAAGAAGGATACTCCCAAAGTGAGTATGTGGCGTTGCCCATATCATACGGTACGCTTGGGAGTAGAAATACATAATCGTTTAAAATAGTATTTATGAAAAAATTTATAGCAGGTGCAGCATCACTGATGCTTTGTATGGGGCTGCACGCCCAGGATTTCAGAATCAATCCATCGGGATATTTTGAGAATGGCGGGGCCAATGTGATGGTGTTCAGTGACGTCTACCCTGAAGGACACCAGGGAGGACTGACCCTTGTTTTGAATGGAGACCGCAGGGCTGCCAATGGAGATGTGCGCTTTGAAATCTCGCAAGGGCAGTGGCAGGGATTGCCCAAGATGAGAAGCCGGGTGGTGGATGAGGCTGACAATGAAATCCGTGTCACATTGAGTTATCCGGATTCGGCCAAACACATGGCAGGCTTTAATCCGATGCTTTATCCGGATTTTGTTTTTGGCTATACCATTAAGGTCAAAGGCGAGAAGGATTATCTGGTATTGACCGTTGATTTGGACCAACCAGTGCCCGAGCGGTTTGCCGGCAAGTTGGGCTTTAATCTGGAATTGGTACCTTCCACTTTGCTGGGCAAGCCGTGGATTATGGACAACCGGACGGGAGTCTTTCCCCACCAGGCGATGGGGCCCACCATGAAACAGTCTTCCAATATGGAGCATATCGGAGATTTCAATCCTGACGGGAAAGCTGATTTGGACCAGTTGCTGTTGGATAGAAAGACTTATAACCCGATGATTGCCGATGATATCGTCTCTGCTCCTTTGGCCGCAGGGAAAAAGTTTGTACTCAATCCTCAGGATGATTTGGCAAAGATTACGATTGAAAGTGAGAAAGGAGACTTGTTGCTGTATGATGGAAGGATAAATCATAACAACGGTTGGTTTGTGCTCCGTTCGGAGTTCCCGGCAGGGACAAAGGAAGGTGCGGTGAAATGGATAATCCGTCCGACAGTCACTAAAGACTGGCGTTATGCACCGGTGGTGCAAGCCTCTCAAGTAGGTTACCATCCTGGACAGAAGAAAGTGGCTGTCATAGAGTTGGATAAACGGGATACAGACTTCAAGCAACCTGCCCTTTATCGCATTGCTGCCGATGGCAGGAAACTGGTAAAGCAGCAGGCTGCCAAGGATTGGGGAGATTTCCAACGCTACCACTATCTGCAGTTCGATTTCACGGAAGTGACGGAAGAAGGGCTCTATCAGGTAATGTACGGCGATGCTGCTTCTCCGGTGTTCCGCATTGCCAAAGATGTGTGGGACAAGGGTATCTGGCAGGCAGAGGTGGAATACTTCTTGCCGGTACAGATGTGCCACATGCGTGTGAACGAAAAATACCGTGTATGGCATGACTTCTGTCATCATGACGATGCACGTATGGCCAAAACCGATATCAACCATATAGACGGATATACTCAGGGAACCTCTACTCTTTGTAAGTACCAGCCGGGTGATTTGGTTCCAGGGCTGAATGTGGGTGGATGGCACGATGCGGGGGACTATGACCTGCGTGTGGAATCCCAGGCAGGCGAGGCCTATATACTTGCCATGGCTTGTGAGAACTTTGGTGCCTATTGGGACGAGACTTCCATAGATTTTGAAAAGAAGATAGTCGAGATTCACCAGCCGGATGGAAAGAATGACTTGTTGCAGCAGGTGGAAAACGGTGCTTTGACGATAGTGGCGGGTTGGAAGGCTCTGGGGCGTCTCTACAGAGGGATTCTGTGTCCTACCGTACGCCAGTATGCACACTTGGGTGATGCGTCGGCCCATACAGACCATGTCAGTGGGACTGCCGACGACCGCTGGGTGTTTACGGAGGACAACCCTGGTAGGGAACTTCAGGTGGCTGCCTGGCTGGCAGGTATTTCACGTGTCTTGAAGGGACATAACGATGCATTGGGAGCGGATTGTCTGGAGATAGCCCGTGAATTGTTCAGGATTACCCGCTGCGACAACAACCGGGTGCTGACAGCCAAGGTACATGCTGCCGTAGAACTTTATCTGGCGACAAAGGAAGTGGAGTACCGTGATTTCGTTTTGCAGCAGCAGGATTTCATCTGCAAGAATATCCGTCAGACGGGTTGGTTCATCGGACGTTTCGACAAGGCTGTGGGAAATGCACGTTTCAGCAAGGCTGTTCGCAAAGCACTGCCGGAGTTGCAGGCTATGTATCAGGAGTATAGCAGTAAAACTCCGTATGGAGTGCCGCATGACAGAGGTAACCGTTCTTCCGGTTCATGGGAACCCCAGCATCTGGGCTACAATTACTGTTACCTGCATGCTGCCTATCCTGACTTGTTTGCACCGGACTATATTTTCAATGCTGTCCAATACCTGCTCGGTATGCATCCGGGACGTAATCAGGCAGCGTTTGTAACGGGAGTCGGTGCCGAAACGGTGAAAGCCGCCTATGGTGTCAACCGTGCCGACTGGTCTTATATTCCGGGTGGAGTGTCTCCGGGTACAAATCTGATTCGTCCCGACTTGCCCGAATTACTTCATTTCCCGTTCTTATGGCAGGAAGGTGAGTACTGTTTGGGCGGACATGCTACGTGGTTTATGTATATGGTATTGGCATCTCAGAAAATATTGAATGGTAATGAACAGTAAAATAAAGGTAGATAAGTTTGTAATTGTAGCTTTTCTGCTCTGCATGGTCTGCACTATGGCCATGCAGGCAAAAGCTTATGACAATTTTAAGGTATCGGTCTATGTACGTGCCTACGAGGTAGACAAGATGAAGGACATCCATTGGCTGGATTCGACTTGGAATGTGATTTCACAACAGTTGGAAGTGGACAAGATTTATTTGGAAACACATCGTGATTTACTGATTGTGGATGACGCCACCCTGGAGCAAGCTAAGAAATTTTTCCATGACCGGGGAATAGAGACTGCCGGAGGAATTACCTACACCATCAACGAGGCGAACAGTTTCGAGACGTTCTGCTATTCCAATCCCGAGCATCGTGAGATGGTGCGAAAGATTGCAGAACATACGGCAAAGCACTTTGACGAGTTTATTCTGGATGACTTTTTCTTCACCAGTTGCAAGTCGGACATAGAGATAAAAGCCAAAGGTACGCAGAGCTGGACGGAATACCGTTTGAAGCTGATGACTGAAGCCGGGCGCGACCTTGTGCTGAAACCTGCCAAGAAGGTGAATCCTCGTGTAAAGGTAATCATCAAGTATCCCAACTGGTACGACCATTTCCAAGGTTTGGGCTTTAATCTGGAGGAAGGTCCCCAACTCTTTGACGGTGTCTGGACGGGTACCGAAACAAGGGACCCTGCCGGCAACCAGCATCTGCAGAATTATCTAAGCTATAATATTATCCGTTATTTTGATAATCTGCGTCCGGGCTACAATGGTGGAGGATGGGTGGACTCCGGTGGACTGAATCTGGGTATGGACCGCTATGCTGAGCAGCTGCATCTGACCATGCTTGCCAAGGCTCCCGAAATCATTCTCTTTGCCTATAACCAGCTTCTGGGCGTGAAGTTGTCTCCCAGGTTCCGTACCCCTTGGCAGGGCATGGGCACCAGCTTTAATTATGATGAGATGACTGCCCCTATCCGGCAGAAGAACGGAACTTCCATAGAGCCTACCACCATGGCACGCATTGCGGATGTTGTATTGAAACAGACTGATAAACTGGTAGGTAAGTTGGGTAACCCCATTGGCATCAAGTCCTACAAGCCTTTTCATGTGGCGGGTGATGATTTCTTGCAGAATTATCTGGGCATGATAGGTTTGCCGATGGATATACGTCCCGTTTTTCCGAAAGACCAACAAGTGGTGCTGCTGACTGCCCAGGCGGCTCAAGCTCCGGAGCTCATGACCGACATTAGGAAGCAATTGCAAAGCGGACGGGATGTGGTGATTACAAGCGGCTTGCTGAAAGCCATTCCTGAAAAAATTGCCGAAATAGTAGAGTTGCGTTGTACCGATTTGAAAGCTCTTGTCAATGATTTTGGCCGATATGGACAAGCCGGACGCGATTTATTGATACCGCAGGTTCAGTATTATACGAATGATGCTTGGGAAGTAGTCAGTGCGGGCCGTCCGTTGACGGGAGGAGTATCGGGGTATCCTATTTTGTTGAGAGCTCCCTATGCCGCCGGCAATCTATATGTATTGACCATTCCCGATGATATGGGAAATTTATATGATTTTCCGGCAAAAGCCTTGAATGAGATTCGCCGCATTATGAGTAGGGATATGGATATCTATCTGGAGGCTCCCTCCAAAGTCGGATTGTTTGTGTATGACAATAAAACACTGGTGGTGGAGAACTTCAATGATGAACCGGTGGAAGTGCGTATTGTTACCGATGATGAGGTGACGAGGTTGGAAAATCTGGAGAATGGAGATATTCTGGCTCCCCTTCCTGCCGAACCCGTACAGAGCAGGCGTCCGGTGACACCAAAGAACTCTTTCCGTTTGTCATTACTACCCCATTCGTATAAGGCTTTCCAATATAAATGACGGGTAAGAAGATTGTCGGATAGTTATTCGGAAGGGTAACGGGAGGTCGGTTCTACAATGGGTCGGCCTCCTTTGCTTCCAGTCATCCGTGAGAATGCTTGTGTTCTTTCAATATCCTGTGCGGCAGTGTCCCGTGCCCCAGCAACTCTATCGGGCAGTTGAAGTTGCGTTCCAGCCATTCTTCCGTAACGCCGGTATCGGGATGGTAGTCCAGGGTTTCGTTGACGCAGGCAATGGACTTGACTTGCTGCAACACCGTGCCGATGTCGTGGCTGACGAGAATAATGGCGCAATCCTTGTTTATCTCTGCCAGCAGTTCGTAGAGGCGGGCTTCGAAACGCTTGTCGATGTATGTGCTGGGTTCGTCGAGAATCACCACCTGCGGGTCGGAGATGATGGCACGGCCCAGGAGGGCACGTTGCAACTGTCCGCCGCTCAAAGCGCCGATGGCACGCTGCTCCATGCCTTCCAGCCCCATGCGGGCTATCACGGCAGAGGCTTTCTCGCGGTGTCGGGCGGTGAAGCGTGAAGCCAGCGGCTTCTTGCTGCTGAGTCCTGAAAGGATGACCTCCTCTACGGTGATGGGAAATTTCCGGTCGATGCTGCTGTACTGGGGCAAGTAACCCATGGATAATTGACAATTGACAGTTGATAATTGACAATTGGCAATTTCGGAGGGGGATGGAGGGCAGGAGTGATATAGAATCTCCCCGGTAGTGGGTTTCAGCAGTCCCAGTATACATTTGATAAGGGTAGTCTTTCCACCACCGTTGGGACCGATGATACCCAGAAAATCACGTTCGTAGATAGTCAGGTTTATATCATGCAGTACGGTCCGGTTATCGTATCCGGCGCTGAGGTTCTTTATCTCTATAATGGGGGATGCAGGCATAGCTTCTTCTTCGTTAAATGGACAGAATCATCGTTTACTCTTTTACAAGCGCTCTGGCCGTATTCATCATCTCCTCCTCCCAGTCGTATGAGAGGGGATTGATAGCCACTACCCGGGTTCCGGTCTGCTGGGCGATAAGGTCGGCATTGCGGCGGTCGAATTCCG
>ERZ1673736.2124-NODE-2124-length-22992-cov-5.613768_pt1 | contig 22992 bp, 17 predicted proteins | sample MGYA00580212_ERZ1673736 | MGnify/ENA primary metagenome ERZ1673736 (study PRJEB41218, sample SAMN15661752) | gut metagenome | host: Homo sapiens | place: Canada: London | collected 2015-08-20/2019-03-30 | study: EMG produced TPA metagenomics assembly of...
AACTTTTTCCACTAATTTGGTTGTCACATTATAATAAAAGATTCCCTTTCCATAAATTTTAGTATGTTTAGGGAAAGCTTGATCTTTTGTCTCGAAATTAATAACATATATTTTATCATCACCTCTCTTATAGGAACTGTTTACAGAATAGGAAAAATTCTTCAAATGCGTTGGATTTAATGGAGAAAATATTTCTAAAGCACGTTTCATAACTAGAGCATGCTGATCAGGATAATCATGATACTCTATTTTCATTGATTCCTTACTAAACATCTGAACTTGAGAGCCAGGCGGTAAAAATACTGCACATTTAGGTAAAACTTTATTATTTATTGTAACAAACGGATCACTCCTCATCACCGAGATGGGTAACCAATTCAACGAATTTTTATCCTCAAAATAAAGTTTCTTATTCGACTGATTAAAATTAACTGAAAAAAATATCCCTTGCAATCCGGTAAACTCCCTATAGCGCTCATTACTCTTGAGAGTACGCAAATGAATTACCGATGATGCATAATTTTCCGCATAATTTTGTGAAAAAATTATAGCCATTTCTTTGACCAAATTTTCCGCCACTGATGCCGGATAAACCGAGACATCCTCTAGCACCACCATCATTGGTAAAAGTACTAATTCCTTTCGTTTCAACAACTCGCCAAAAGACATTTTCAACTCTTGATAAAATATAGAACGAAACGTTAGCGTATCACAAAATTGACACCTCTCCGGATCAATCCATAGACATCCATTGGCATCCGACATAATATGCAACTGCCGCTTTTCGCATGACACCGTAATATATTTAACTGGTTCTCCATCTATCGTTTTTAAAAATAATTGACGAATTTGTGCTATTGCTGGTAACTGCATGAACAACAAAAGCATCATTATCCTGATTATTTTATTGGAAGAATACATATTCGACATTGTATTTAAGACAATTCCCTATCTGCACAAACAGAAGTGGGAATTGTCAATCAACAAGTTAATGTAGTTTCTGGCAAACATCATTAGCTGTACTGCAGTCTAAAGCATCACCACCAGTTCCAGCAGTAACCTTTGAACACAATGGTCGAAATGAAATATTATTTCCACCATAACAACGTTTATCATCATGACACCGACAAATTACGACAGAACCAACACCTGATTCACCATCTGTTAATGCTTCAACATTCGCTAGCATGAATTTTTCAGCCTCAGACATTGTTACTTTTCCATAAGTTGTAAATCCCACATACCCAATCGCACAACAAAACATAAATGCGATCATTAATTTCACTTTATTCATTGTTTTATCTATTAGTTTATTTTCACCCAATTAAGCAGAGGGACAATTCGCCCGATATACATCACAATCAGTTGATCCATATAACTTTATACAAGCCGGACGAAATGAGATTTGATTACCAGCATAACAATGCCCATCGTTATGACAACGACAATGTAGCCATCCACTTGTTCCTCCTTCATCTTGTGTCAATGCCTCCACATTCGCTTGCATAAACTTCTCGGCTTCCGACATGGTCATCTTTTCGTGAGTTGTATAACCCACATACCCCATTGCACAGAACAAAACCGATGCAACTAAAATTTTTACTCTTTTCATTTTTTCTACTTTTTTATAACCAAAAGACTTTCCTTTTCGTTATTATTGTAAGCTTTTTCGTAGTCCTTTCTATTCGACTTGATTCAAAACCTTGTTTTGATAAAGTCACGGATGAAAGGGCTACCTTTTTCATCCGTTTCGATTAGATTAATTTTCTCTCTTTATCCTATCTTCCGTTCTTTTTATTAATTAAACATTATATTTTACCAGAATCGAACTCGTCCATTCATCAAGGTAAATGGACGTTCCTCCTTTCCTTCTGTCCGATTACGCAACCAGTACAACGCTCCCGAAGGCACATCATCATATTCGATATAATCTGTCGTGGCCACTTTCCTACCCAACGACACCCACTCGCCTTGATCAAAATACAACAACTCGTAAGTATCACCCGGATAGACTCCGTTTTTATCATTTTGAGTAATATACTTCACAACATCAACCGAAACAGGCTCTTTAAATTCCACTCCCGCAATCTTGGACAACGTCCCAAAATCCAATAAATCGTCATTAAATATATTTCGAGAAAGTAGTCCATTTTTATCCATCTTACCTGTAGGGTCAATGGTAAAGGTACTTTCCGCAGTTAATACCTCCCCATCCTGCATGAACTTAATCGATGCAAATGCCGGATAATTATAATTTACTTTCTTAACCATCCAGAACTTATACTTCTTTGTCGTGTTAACACACAATGTATCGTATGTCATGTAATTATAATGCCGAATCACGGCTATCGAATCATAAGGCTCTTTAGACAAATCATTAGTAGCATGTAACTGTACACCTATAATTGCCGCACCATTATAATCTCCTGACGGATTATAAGTGAATTTACGATTCAAACGCAATTTTTGTAATCGCTTTTTATCTGGAACAAGAGGTTCGACCTCGCCATTCGACCTTACCCACAAGGGATAATCCGCAAACACCTGATGTTTACCATCATAGTAACATGGCATATACATTATATCACGACCAATCTTTTCAAACATCACCTTTCCTCCCCGCATCTCACTCCAAGCAACTTCATTCCATGCCAAATTATTAAATACACATAAATAACCGTATCTCGTATTTGATTTGAATGTTTTAAATGTATAATTCAAGTCAACAGCATTCTCATACTCTTCCGTTACATCTATTTTATATGGATCTCGGATAAAGTGTGGAATAAAATTATCTTTATCTTCCGGTATCGGATTAATAAAACTGGTTTTACGGTACACCTTAGCTGTATATGGAGTATATGAATAATAACACTTACTATTCACGTATCGATGATCTCGAAGAATCGTCCAGTAATGGCGATTTTCCCGTGTCGGGTAGTGAGGGACAAAATCTACAGCTGTCGGTATACCAAATATCCGATTAATAATTTGGGTACTATAAGCTCGATCTATACAGTCCGCTTCATACATCCTCAACAGCGAATCCGAAAATTGTTCCTTAAACTTCTCATATCTGTAATAAGTGGGAATTTTAGCAGAAATATAACCTTGATATCCCCCCAAACTAAATCCTAGCTGATCTCCTTTATCAAAATTATACAGATGATAATAGGCAGAATCCTTCCATTCGATTAAAGGCTCATTATTAATCCTGTAAGGCAGTATATATTTAAAAAAATCTTCACACGACAGATCATAATGATTTTGTATATTCTCCCAAATAACAAACGACTGTTCTATATTTCTTATTAAATAATCAGACGTGATTTTATGTAAGTCATATTCAACCGTATTACCCCCCTGAGCTATAGCAACACGGGCTGCCATTAGGTAGAACATCAACTTAACTGCATTAGGTTGATCCCGTAACGTGGTATCAATATCCCGCTTTAACCTGTCCATCGTCTCTCCCGCAACGGCATAATGTGCCACCATGTTACTAATCAAATATTCCGCCGCCTTCAATTTCATTGAATCGGGTTTTTCTTTACGGTAGTAATCCAACACCTTTTGAAGTTCTCCCCGATTATCCCCACTCAATTTCAAAGCACTATTCACATCTACGAGCATGGGAACCACGACCACATCTCGATGACAACCCGTCATCGTGACACCTAATATCGAAAATAATAAAATAGCGAAAATCAATTTCATATTTTCAGCTCAATATCTTTTTTTCAAAATAATTACAATCTCAACTTAACCAGAGATACCCCGGCATTACCGGCAATTCCATACAATGCCCCTTCATCACAATCATAAGTGATCCCCGTTAAAGCAACATTGAAATCAAGAGTTCGAACCAAATTCCCCTCCCAATCGTATTCAAGCAAACGGTTCCCTTCAAAAGCTCCCTGCCTGTCTCTCTCGTAAGTTTTACCCGAATACAGCGCATACACGCGCTCCGCTGTCACCGCAATGTCCATAAAACCAAAACGATTCTCTCGTTTATACAAAACACGGGGAACGGGAGTTTCTGAAATCTCCGTCATAGGATAGCTCAAACGTTCCAGTTTCACTCGTTCGATACCTCCCGGAATTAATCGACAAAAATCAATCACACCACTATACATATCCGCACACACGAACGCTTGCCCGTCAGGACGAACCCGTAAAACACTACTAGCATATAACATTCCTTTCGTTTTCTCCTGCAAACCCGGATATTCCGGACAATCCGGATAAGACAAGCAATAACGGGCTGAACCGTCAGCCAAAGAGTAAAGCAAATAGCGCCCCTCCGCGTAAAAGCCCGTGGAGATAACAAAATCGTCTGTCTTCACCGCTATTAAATGTTGCTCACCTTCGGGAAGCTGTACAATCGTCTCTTCCGTTGTACCCCGTGTAAGCGGGGATATGGGGTTCTCGATCAATTCTCCGGTTCTAAAATCCAACGCTGTCACACTTTTCCCGTCAAACGAATTGAAAGAACTTAACGCTCGAACCCACCTTGAAGAATTACCTTTCTCCAAAGACAAATCCTCTTGTAAAGGACTCTCTAGATCAAGAGCTCGTGCCACCCCTTCCTTCATGTATGTTGTCCCTACTATTAATTTATTCCCTTGCTTGATAAACCCGCTCACATCATAAATCCCGGTCTGAGCTAAATCCGTCAAACGAACTACTTTTACACACTCGCTCTTTACCATATTCATGCTTTCGTCACCCATGTAACGATCGGAACACCCGAGCAAGATGCCTCCGAATAGCACGTACAATAACTTTTTCATCTTATTTTTAATGCAACGCCATCTATATCAATTCCATTCATAAAACAAAATCCACGAGCCGAGACACAAGGATAATATGGATTTTCTTCTTCAGGAGAAGTCAATGCCTCGACATTTTCCATCTTTAAAATTTCCCAATTCGTTTTTTGATGAATACTCCGGTTCAAACCGATGATAACTCCCGTTATCAGTAACAAGAACACCACAATTTTCAAACATTTATTCCGCATGACATATTTTATTTTTTATTTGTGACAAAGATGAGTGATTTATTTTCAAAAAACGAACAAAAAGGTTGCTTGGAGGTTGCTTTCTTCGTAACTTTGAAAATATAAACTTAAACATGAATCAGCGCCTAAAATATATTATCATTCTTGCTGTTTGCATTATCCTAGGTAACCAGCTCATTCACTTGTACTATTTATACAAGGAAGAAACAACTCAATATATATATCGGCAAAACAACATGATTACGGGAGCGGTTTACGAATTTAACATGCAATCGACGAATACTGCTAAAGGCGATCTTGTCAGTTACGATGCCTCAGAGAGACAATTAGTATATTATATTGACAAAAAAATAATAAGCTTTCAATTAAACCTGAAAGCCGATGTTCAACAAATCAACGAACAGAAAGCTTACGATATTCGAGACCCACAAGTATGGACCTTAAAAAATCTCTACCTCCATTTGCAGGCAAAGCAAGATTCCATGCACCTACAAGATCGTTCCATACAATTTGTTATCCAGGACAGTACCGGAAAAATAAAAGATTCCTACCCGACATCTCTCGAAACATTATCCTTTCGTCCTAAATACCAAACACCTCTCGGTTTCATTTCCGGTGATACATTGTATGCCGAATACAACTATCCCTACGTAAAATTAATTCAATCCACACTTTGGCAACTTATCCTAACCATCATCATCTCCGCTTTACTTATCACTTTAATCATCAACCTCTACCAAACGATTCGTGACGAGAAAAAGAGCGGAGAATACCGAGAATTATTTATCAGCAACCTAGTACACGACCTGAAACGTCCCATCGAAGACGTGATTAAAGTACTATACCTGCTCCGTGATTTATCTCCCGAAGAGCAAACATTATTTCTCAAGCAAGGTCGAGCAAAATTAGACAATATATTACAATCTATCAATCGTATGTTGCTTCAATCGACAGATGCTCACGGATTACGATTAAACATCAAGGATATTAATCTTCAGGAAATGTTGGAAACATTGCAACAAAAAGATCACTGGAGTGCAAATAAACTATTCGACATACAAATCGATTTTCAATCAGATGACCCGATGATCACGGGAGACCGTCATTTTTTATTGGCCGTTTTCCAAAATTTCATCGACAACGCCTTAAAATATTCCGGGGATCAGGTAACGATACATATCACGTGTACAGAACCGGATGTCCGACACGTGCAAATCAAAATTGAGGATAACGGGTTCGGCATTTCTTCTAAAAACTTACAACACGTGTTCGAACGTTTCCACCGGGGAGATTACCAAGAGAACAAGGAAATCAAAGGTCACGGACAAGGACTACATTACGCCCGAACCGTGATTCTCGCCCACGGGGGAACAATCGATATTGAAAGCGAAGAGGGCAAAGGAACCGCGATATTGGTCAACTTACCCAGACGAGCTAATGTCAAAAACAAATATAAACACTAAAAACATGGACACCACGATCAGAATACTTTATGCCGAAGATGATGCAGACGGAGCTAAATTAACGAAAATGATTCTCGAAAAAGAAAATTTCGAAGTAGAGATTGTCCTGAATGGTGCTAAAGCATGGGATGCATACAAAAAGCAGAAACCGGATATTCTCCTAGTTGACTTGGATATGCCCAAAATAGACGGGCTGGAATTAACCAGAATGATACGGGAAAATGACCGGCAAACCCACATCATCGTGTATACCTCTCATGGGGAACCCGCCAAAGAGATCGCCGTGCTAGACGCCGGAGCCGACGAATTCATACCCAAAGGCTCTCCCGAAGTATTGATCGCACACATGAAACGCCTTCGGGATAGAATAAAAGGATGCATGAACATTCCCCACCTGTACCAACTATCGAAACACACGACGTACAACAGTATCACCCGGGAAGTGACAATAAACGGGATCGCCACAAGATTACCAAAAATCGAAGGACGTTTCCTGCAATTATTATGTGCGAAGAACCATGAAATAGCCGACAAATCCTACCTCATCATAGGAACATGGGGCAAAGCAGACGGAAGCAAAGAATCGGAAGTAAAAAAATACATCAGCCGGTTACGTGGTTATTTGAAAGCCGATCCCTCGCTACGAATTGATCACGAGGGAGACGGTTACATATTAATATGTCTTGCCGATTAGTTTTCGCCCATCATCCGTGAAACATATTTTATAACCGGTCCCCATCCGACAATACCCCATAGTTGGGCTATCGCCTCTAGCCCCCTTCGCTACACCATGAACATACCATGAACACGATATCAACACAGCATAAATACAAACGAGCGTTCATGGTGAGAAGATAGTATGTTAGAACTGTCACTTTGTCCGGGAGTAAACATAGCTCAAGTAATGACATGAACCAGAGTTTTTATTAGACAGCCTATCTATTCCCGCTCCAGTTCCGCCTTGATCTCATTTATCACGCTTTGAGGCCGCAACGGATATCTCAATACCCTGCTCGTCACATTCCCGGCCTTATCTATGATTTTATACGTTGGATATCCATGTACCTCCATCTTCTCGATAATCATCTGCTGTTGTAGAGGAGGTAAATTATAATGCACGATATTTTTTCCCGTAAGATCGAATTCCTTGATAACATTTTTCCATGTCTCTTCGGGTGAACTATAAGCAAAATACATAAATACCACGTTCTCGTTCTCGAACACCTTCTCTATATCACCCATCAACGCCAACATATCCTTACAAGGTTCACACCACGATCCCCAGAAATCGAACAAAATCACATTTCCTCGATAAGGTTCAATCAACGCCTGCCAAAGAGAATCTGCATCCGAAATATGACTAAATTGCCCTACATCAATCAGACTTGCCTCGTAAGCTAATTTTTTATCGGCAATCTTCTGGTAGACAGCACTAGCCTGTTTCACCTTCCGGTTCAATATCGGATTCGAAATTCTAGCATCCACCAATTTCATCATTCCCGGTAACAATGGCTTATGATCATACTCCATTCCTGTCATAAACAATTGTGCATAGCAAAGTTCTTTCAATAAAAGATTGGGTACCAGCGTATCATAGAGTAACAACTCGTATTCCCGGGTGATAACCTCCTCCTGTTCCTGCACTTCCGGTATGGAGCGATAGGCATTCACTTTACCATAAAGCATAGATTTGTCAGCCACCACCGCCTGAAACGCATTTGTATCCGTAGTCTGCTGCCGACTCAAGTCCAAAATCTTTCGGTTGATATTTTCACACGTTGCTATATCTTCTGTTATCAATTCCTCAAACCTTCCGCTCTCCTTCAACCTCCTTAACGCCTCATAAAAACGATCATCAGGAATATAAGCCAATCCGACCCCATCAACATACCTAAATTTCTGATGATCCACGTAACCGGTATAATCTCGCAAAAATGTTGAGTAACGTTGAGTTATAAAATAACATAAAGGTTCATTTACCGAAAAATGAGTGTTCACATACTCCATGTATCCTGGCTCAAACCGTTGCCTCCTACCCAGATTAAACCGATTTTGCATCAACGTCGCCGCAAACTGGTATTTCCATTCATTTTCTATCGCCTCCTTGCATCTCTTTGAAAGGTTCGGGTATTTCCCGCAAATTGAATCGAAATATGCCACCGACTTCAAATAATCTGCCTCAGCCAAACGTAAGAACTCCATATCCGAACGGGCAATTTCCCTCAACTCGTACATATTTCTCATCCATAACGGATAAGGGAAACACGTGTACTCCTGATGAAAACGAGCATTCTTCCCCATGAATAACACATCCTTTTTTCCGTTAATCATCTCTTCCTTCGAAACATTCGGAACCGTCTTCCAGTCCGAAGCATCCGCATATAACAAAACCGTCTCCCCCGGCTCAACAATAATATTTTTCCACATCCGTCCCCATGCCAACCCAACTCGCTGAGGTGCACTCACGGTAAAACGAAGCGTAAACCGCCCGGAAGAATCGATTGGAGCAACGATTTCTTCTCCATCCTCTTCCAACAATTCATCATAGCTACAAGTAAACGTGTACTTCCGCAACGCCGGATGTGTCACCTTATCAAGATTACGAATATAACCGCGCATCGTGACGGTATCGGTAATCACGAGAGGTCTTGAAAAGGAAACAGTATCAACTCCTACCCATGCGACAAAATTTTTACCATTACACGGCCGAAATTCTTCTGCTTTTGCACCATCACGTGCTATAAAAATATTCCCGTTCTTCCCCTGCTTGATCTTGAGTGCTATCGTCTGATTGCCATTTTCCAGTACAGCCTCCATTCGTTTTTTTCCGAATTCCACTCGTTTATATTTCCAGAAATCAGAGTATGCAACAGCCCCGTCTTCATAAAAACCATACTCCCAAGCTCCCGTTCCCGAATTCGCCCAGTTACCCAAAAAATTACTGTTTACAACTTTCTGCCCCACAACTACCGAGGGAATCACGAACAGCACAAGAAAGACCAATTTTAAATAATTCATACATTACATTTTTGTTGTTCCTTCACTCGAAATCATCCGAGTGAAGGCTATAAAGGTAACAATTATATCTTTACCTCCGTTTGGGTTTCACTTTTAAATCCGGGTGACGCATATCATACACCTTCTTCCCGTATTCCGGAGTGGCAACCAAATCGGCAGGGATTTGCTTTTCTTCTTCCAAAGCTCGTTTCAACAGGTATTCCAAACCCTGCACGTAATAAAAATGAGGCATGGCATCATCCCGATCATACATATTATAAGCGACATATCTCAATCCTCGAACTTTATTTATCAAAGTTTCATAAGGTAGATCTTTATCGGAATATTCCGGGGATACTCGCACATAAAACGCAAGCAATTTCACGAACTTATGCTGGTCGATCGACGGATCTACTTTCAAACGCTCGACTTCGGCAAATGCCTCATCATACTTTTTCTGATTAAAAAGATCGGTCATCACACGCATCTTGATATTAAAATCTTTTCCCTCGAAATCACATAACTCCTTTATAAACTGAACCGGGGCGTAAGAGGTCGCCTCCATCAATTTCATATCTACTTCCTTTTTGCCGAATAATTCCGTGAATCGCACGTAATTATCGGAAACTTCTTTCACATAAGGATTTTGATATCCGGTAATACATTTGCAATACAACTTCCACACGTCCGGCTCTGTTAATTTTGCCCCTTTAGAAATCAACTCATCAAAATATTTTTGTACATCCCGACTTCCAGCAGATTTTTTATAACGGATATAATCTTTCAGAAAATCCAGATCATATTTTCCCTCGGCATACTTCTTGTCCATGTACACGGATCCTAATTTCGGGTTAATTCCCCCCTGGGCATCATAAAGAAAATCCTCTGCCGGTTTGTTACTCCCGCTACGATGTATAATCTCCTGACTCTTCGGGTTTATGAAAATATAAGTCGGGTAAGAAGTTACCCCATAACGTTTTGCCAGTTCCCGTCCCTCACCCTTTTCAGCATCAATTTTCAAGCAAACAAAATTCTTGTTGTATACTTCTCCCACTTGTGGAAGTACGAACACGGTTAACGACATGTTCAAGCACGGACCACACCATTCGGTGTAAAAATCTACAAAAATCTTTTTCTTCTCCTTCTTTGCCAAAGCAATCGCCTCATCCCAAGTCCCATGAAAAAAACGGATTCCGCTATCTTGCGCTCTTGACGAGAGGGAAAAAGCAAAAAACACGCATAAAAAAACAAATTTCTTCATTGATTTTAAACATTAAAATTTACCCTACCGATAAAGCGCCAGTAGGGTAAATCATTCACAATAATCTATTATTTAGAAACTTTTTTGAAAGCAGAAGCTTTAATAAAGCCAAAATATTCAGAACCATCAGAACGAGCTTTTTGTGGGGATGCCACGCCATCTGTCAAGCCATACATATAAATGGTTTTAATCGTTGCACCTGTTTCCACTACAGTCGTAGAAGAAGCCAGCAAATAATGAACAGAAGAAGTTTTCGGATCTTCGATCTTAGCTTTCCCTAAACTTACTAATGTCTCATTAATTTTTGTCAGATTCGCGGCCACATCTACCCACTCATCTATCGCAGGCAGATACCACCCGCTAACCCCCTCATAAGCATAAGTAGCAGCCCACATAAACGCAGAGTTTGAAGCTATATACGGAGTAGCAAGTGTCTTGTTAAAATCAACCATATCCCGAGTATTACCTTCACCATCAGTAAAATTGGGGGTAGAAAAGTCCATGCCGAGCCCATTCCCACTTCCACAATACCAGGTTGATTTCACCCCGTCAAGATTAATGATCTTCGCCTCCTTGATATTCGCATTATTCACCCAACAAACCACTCCTACCGGTTCGAAATCCTCGTTATAGTAAATATCCCCAACTTCAAAATATTCTTTGGGAGCCATCAACTCGTAAGAAATCGTATCTTTCGCCGTTCGTCCCGCCATTGTTACGGTCAAGATCATTTCGCCCTTCCGATCAATATCTGCAAAGAAATTGGTCGGTCCTACCATCTTAATTGTTTTATTTTCCAGTCGGAAATTCCACCCTTTAGGCTCTCCTGTTATCGTTAACTCCGCACCTTCCGTGTAATTTATGCCAATCTCAACCTTCTCCCCGCATTGAGCAACAACCTTTTTCGTTTCACTCGTCACGAAACAATTCACAGTTTCCTGTTCCATCGGATGAGCTGCCATAAACTCCCACATCAACGTGGTACACCTCACAACATTAATACCATGCCCTTCCTCTTTGAGTGTATAAATCTCCAAATCAGCATTTCCACCATGATACGTGCGGGTATCTACAGTTTTGTAATCCTCTATCTCGAAAGCAGCCTCTTTCAACACCATATCCCCCGGGAAATAGCCGCCAATGCGTATTGCCCATTGTTCCATGTTTTGTAATACTGCGGAGTGAATCACCGTTTCGTCGATTTCTCCCGCAAACACTCGGATAGGCACAGCCCTTGAAGGCAAATCTGTCTGATTATTGATATTCATCTGTCCTGCACGAGGGGTTACTGCCGCAAAATCTTCCGAACGATAAAAAGCCAACACGAAAGAAAAAATAGCTCCACTTGATTGACCTGTAGAATAAATCCGCTTGGGATCGACAGATGGTGAACTGCTCTTAAAAAAGTCAAGCATGGCGTCAACAAATGGCAAGTGATTCTCACTATTCTGCCAATTTACCGCCCCGCCACCATCACTATTAACCACAACTTCACCCGCCGGGAAACACACGATACAATTCTCCCGTGAAGCCAATTGACACAATGCATTCGTCTTGGTTATCCCGCTAATCGGGTCGGAAGGAAGCTCATCCTTTTCAAATCCATAGCTTCCATGAAATTCAAAAATTAACGATATCGGCTTACTTGTCACCAAGGTGGACGGCATGAAATATTTAAACCTTCTTTCCACAACCTGCCCATCCGGTTGCATAACATTCAATTTTACCAAATGTACCCCCGGGGTCAATTCTCCATCCACGGGAGGCTCTTCCTCCCCCCCTCCGGGTGTTACACCTTCCACATCTACCTTTTCTTTCTCTTGAGTTTCATAAGAACTATTGTCATCCACGCAGGAAAAGAACGCCAAGAAAAGAACGATCAACAAAAACAAATACTTTCTCATAATGTTCGATATCAAGTTTTACGACTTAAATATTATCTTTCAGCTCACCCTTGAACATTCCGTCACGCCAATGCGTCTGGTACTTAATCTCCACGTCTACCGGGATTCCGGAAATACCCTTGTAAGATTTTTCCTCGTTATACTGAACGTTCAACGTGCTACTGTTCAAATCAAAATAAAGCAAATCGCCTTTTGCCTCTTCTCCGGAAGCCTCCACATCATTTCCATACCGGGAAACCCCTAACAACAACGTCTTCTCCGTCCGGGACACGCAAATATCCGTGATCACCGCATCACCATCATAGCCCATATCTGTCAATTTTGTTACCAGATTACGAGAATTCGGAGCTATGCCGCTTTGAATATCCAATAAATTATACAAGTAAAGATTTCCATCGGTCACGAAAAACATGTAGTTCGTGTATTTCATGCAATAAAACTTCGTCGTAGACTTTATTACGTCTCCGGCAGCAATATCTGCCACCCACTTTTTCGTGGCGGTTTTGGTATTTTCTTCCTCGTACCCGGATTTAAACAACACCAGCCGACAATTATCCCCGTTATTCAACACGGCAACACATCCATCATCCGCCATATTCGTGGCACTTCCCCACAACAGGTTATATCCCTCAAAATATTTAAAATCCGCTTTTTTGATCTCTTTTACTCCTCCATAAGCACTACCGTACACAAACCGCCCATACGTTTTGTCAAACAAGATAATATCCCCGCAATCATACCCCATATTAATCAACGTTGGCGTATCGCCCGTCGGGTTCATTGCATCCCAAAAGCCAAAAGCAGAAAGCGATCCTTTGTGAGGACTTTTACTCTTGTACGTATAACCCGGTGTCCAGATAGATGGTGCCAGACTATAAGCCGTGTACAACGTTCCTCCCGATATTTCGGCAAAATGAGTGGACAACTGGAAATAACTTCCATAGGGGTTACTTCTCCAAATAGAAATTCCCTCTTCCATCAAATATTGACTCTCGTATCCTTCAATATCTGGTGGCGGATAAGAAGCCAATCCGGTATATGCCTCTCCCGTCAGGTAAGGATTTATCGTGTCCAACATTAAAGAACTCTTATCCAATAAGCTCACCCGGTTATCAGCCAACACCATAACCCGTCCGTAACTATTCACAAAAGGCTGACAACGATTTGCCTCGCTATATACAATCCGTAACTGTTTCGGCTCCACCCCCAACTGCTTACCATATCTATCCATATAATAATTCATGGCCCAATTGGAAGGCTTATCCAAACGCAAGTAAGACAATTCCGCCCTTCCTTGATATTTACTCAATACCATGATCAGATCTCCTGCCGTGGAAGAACTCACGTTCAAAGAAAAGCGATGATATTTCTCAACCTCGGTCTCTTTATCCTTTACCACGAAACGGCATGACCTTTCCCCTGGTACCATATCTATTTGTATCTCCAGATTATAAGTCTCCGCTAACGTTCTTCCGGTGACCTCCCACCGATAAGTAAAACGGGATGTATCATCATACATCGTGCCCTTTAACACGGGATAAATACGCAGACTGTCATCCACATCCCGGGCATATGAAGCATCGATTCCTTCCACCGTGATTTCGTTTATATCCCGGTACTCATAGTTTCCCTTGTCATCGTAGCACGCGTAAAAAAACAGCACCACGATAAAAAAACAACATATATTCCTTAAATTCATAATATATCAATTATTGATCAACATCTATTTCTCGACTTCCTGCATATAAGTCAGGTAAAGACGCATTCCCGTCTCGTCATCATATGTCGGCACGTTTCTTAAATAGTTATCCAATCCTCTGGCATACGTCCGTCCCTCGTTATTCTGATCAAACGAGCAATCTGACTTTTTATAATTTTCATTAAATGAAATCAGTATACGCCATTTTTTCGGGTGGAAATATCCCAATCCGCCATGACTACTCCACCAACTCGGTTGAGACAGATAATCGTTCAATAACAATCTCATACTAATTCCTCCCCGCAAGCCCAAATCAAAATCCTCACTCTCCTGCAAACGCAAATACAGACATTCGTTTGTGGGGTTAGCGAAACTCTTGTTTAAAGAATCCCGGTAAACAACAATACGCAGGGTGTCCGTCAATTCTCCGGGACGGAATTTCTGTTCTTGCGGGAAAGCCGCGTAATGTATTCCCTCCTTGGCCGTCGTTGAATCTGCCACGATCGTCACGTTATAGGTGCGTTCCGTTTCCGAGCCTTTACCCAAATATTGCATAACGATCTTCGCCGTATCCACCCGCACTGTATCATTCAACAAACCGAATGAAAACACGACCGAATCTGCATAAATACGCCTGTTATACACCGTGGAAAAATGCTTGAACTGGATCCGGTCTTTCCCCTCGTAAGGATAATCTATGTCTTGATCGCACCCGACAAACGAGAACACGATATAAACAACCGCAAACAAGTATATTAATTTACTCATACTCTTAATATTTATAATTAATTCTATCTATGTCCATCCTCAATTTCCGCATCAGGCATCGGGAACACGTACACCACATCCGATGGTTCAATATCCCCGGAAGAAGCCCCGGTCTCAATTTTCAAATTATTGCGTTTCATGACATACCACATCTGTCCCTCGCCTAGATATTCCCGACGCATTTCGTCCTGAATAGACTCTTTTGACAAATATTGCAAGTGAACATGATTTCGAATCCGGTGATCACGCAACACGTTCAAATATTCCAATGACACCTCGGAATCCATGTCAAAAGAACATTCCGCCACGATCAAATACATCTCCGAAAGTTTAATCATCGGCATCTTGCGGAAAAAGGCATCCGCGTTATCCATATAATATTTCATAAAATCTCCCAGATTAAACCATTTTGAATACCGGACATCGTCATTATTCCCTTCGTACCAGTTATAGTAACCACCAAAAGGTAAAGGTTTGAAACTAGTCACTCCATTCTTACTCTCATCACGATGCAATTTCTCACTATAATCCTTCAGCTCTTTATTACGTAGAGAAAAAATATGCTCGTCAGAGAACAACACGTCAGTTAAAGCCTCCGTCTGATCCACGCTAGCAAATTCCAGTAAACGGAACTTGCCGCTCTCTATAACCTCCTTGGCATAGGCAACAGCTTTCACGTTATCGCCTTTGGCTTGATAAACTCTCGCCAACATGGCCTTCACGCCGTACAAGTTCATCCGGGCCACATATTTATCCGCATCACTTTTCGAACTCAACGTATAAGGTACAATGGACACGATCGGATCGTTTGCCAGCAAAGTTTCGGCCTCCTTCAAATCATTAATCACCAATTGTACGATTTCCTCCACCGTGTACATCGGGGGTAACGATACGCCGAATTCTTTGTTATAAGGAATTCCTTCTGCCCGTGGAGAAAGTTTCACATCCGGACAAAACAGACGGTATAGGTCAAAATGCAGAAAAGCACGCAAAGCCAACGCTTCTCCTCGAACTTGATTCCGATTCGACTCCCCCAAAACACCTTTATTCTTATCTGCCCAATTCAGAATATTATTCGCGGAAGCAATACAATTATATAAATTCTTCCAAAAAGAAGCAATCGTACTCTTCACACCTGAATTCGTGTAATTAAAATCCTTAAAATACGTGTAAGCCGTACCAACGGAATTATAAGAATAATATTGCCCCATCAGATCCACGTACTCCATCGTAAGAGCTTGACCATACATACTCTTCCCCGCCATCTGACTATACACTCCCGCTAGCGCTTCCTGAAAGCCCTCAGCCGTACTGAACAACTTGTCCTCGTCCACCTTGTTCTCCAACTCTACATCCAGCCATTTATTGCATGAGGTCAACGAAAACAATAAACAAACCATTATAAATAACCGTGTCTTCATATATCAGTTTTTAAAATGTTACATTAAGCGCAAATGAAAAAGAACGAGCGAAAGGATAGGACGTTCCCCGCTCCTGCTTTATACTGGAAATACGGAACACGTCTGTCATCGAGAAAGTAAACTTGCATCGCTCGATAAACGTTCTAGCCAAAATATCCCTCGGCACATCGTAAGAAAGGGACAAACTGGATAGATTAATGAAATTATTATCCTGAACCAAACGGGTGGTCTGATATAATTCGCTCGTATCATCTATGCGCCTGAACATGGCCACATCCCCCGGATTTTTCCATCGGTCGTACAACACTCGCTTGTCTGCATTATACAGCGGATCGGCTCCCTCAACTTTTGTCGCCAACGTGGAATTATAAATCTTTGCCCCGTACTCGTAATTAAATAGTAAATAAAGATTAAATCCTTTCCAGTAGAAATTAGTCTGAACATTCCCTTGGAATTTCGGATTTTCGTCCCCGACTTCCACTTTATCATTTACATCGTACTCGTAAGTCAGAGAGCCGTCCTTTTTGATATAAATTTCATTACCGGTAGCCGGATCAATTCCCAACGAACGAACCACCATCAAGGCACTCTGAGAACGTCCTTCCTCGTACAAACGGAATACGGTTGTATCCCCTTTGGAATTAGCGGAATTCAAAGCCTCTTCGTTCATCTTTTTCATGGCCGTGGATAACTTCCGGATCTCATTCTTATTATGAGCTGCAGCAAGCGTCACGTTCCAGGTCATATCTCGCATCCGGTCGTTAATCAAGTTGAAACGCAAACGGGCCTCCAACCCTTTATTGTCGATAGAGCCCATATTTTCCTTGTAAGAAGAAAAACCTGTTGAGGGAGCCACATCCACGTTCAATAACAAATTCTGCGTACGTTTCAAATAAGCATCAAAATTCACCACGATAATATTTCTCCAAACACTCGTCTCGATCCCGGCATTATATTGTAACGTATTTTGCCATTTCAACGAGGGGTTTCCATAAGCAGAAAGTACTGCCCCGTAAATCCCGTTATACTCGGAAGAACTCTGGTATACATACTGTGTCAATGCCTGATCTGAAGTGAAATTCGTTGTACCAGTACTACCCACGGAAGCTCGAATCTTCATGTACCCGGTACCCGTCCAAAAGGATTCTTTATCAATATTCCAAGCAGCACCGACCGACCAAAAAGGAGCAAAACGGGAATTGCGTCCGAACTTACTGGAACCATCCGTACGGAATGATGCATCTAGGAAATAACGGTTATCATACCCCACGTTCAAATTAGCAAAGAAACCGACCATCTTGGTCTTATCATAACTCCCCGTGGGTTTGGAATCCTTTTTGAATTGTTGGGCATATTGAATATTCTTCAACTTATCACTCAAAAAACCGACGGCAGTAAAACCTTCCCCAGTCAAATTCGAAGTGGAAAGTTCGCTACCAATCCCCGCACTCACCGTATATTTATCTGCAAACACGTTGTTATACATGAACCGGATATTGGCATCAAAATTAACCGTGGTTGAATTACTGATCGTGTAACTACCTTTTTGATCCGGATCGGTCTGCGTGTCAAATTCTGAAGACTCTGCCGAACGGTATTTATCATTCTTGGTTATATTCTTGGTCAATGCAGCCAATCCTTTCACTTGGAAATGAGATGTTACTCGCCATTCGATACTTAAATTATCCTTTATTTCCGTGTAACGATTATAATCTGTATTCGGTAATGTGGCATCCAACAATGGATTTTTCAAGTTATTTGATTCAAATTTCCGGATAAGTTCTCCTGTTTCCGGATCTCTCTTTCTCTCGTACGGATTTAGCCTTGTATACTGAGAAAAATCACCATAAGGAGAGTTTTCCCCTTTCACGTCGTCCACGTTTAAGTCATTATTTACAATCAACTTGTTATCCAGATTGTAATTCAGATTCACCTTTGCTCCCCAACGCTCACGCCCGGAACCTTTCATGACTCCTTTGTCCGTGTCATATTTCAGATCCACGCCATAACGCATATGTTCATCGCCACCTTCCACGAAAATATTATAACGTTGATTCAAGGAAGTCCGGAGCGGAATGGACAACCAGTAAGTGTCCACACCGCGAACCACCTCTTCCAGACGCCGATTATAAGTCTCGTCCATCGTCATTTGTTGCTCTAGCCCGTTAGCCTTATAAACACCTGCCAAACGCTCGTACTCCAATTTCTCCCGGGCATTCATCAAATTATAGTCACTCAAATCAGGAGCTGAAATGTCATAGCGGGCATTTACAGACACGCGCAATTCACCTGACCGCGGACGGATCGTCGTGATCAGAATTACCCCGTTAGCTCCTCTTGAACCGTAAAGGGCCGTGGCCGACGCATCCTTCAAAATAGAAAATGCTTCCACCCGGTTCATATCCAAATCGTACACCGTCGTAGCTGTCACTTCTATTCCATCCATGATATACAAAGGAGCATTCGGATTCGTACGGGAATCATCAGCCGAACTCCTCAAATCGAAACCATTTTCCCCACGAATCGATATTTCCGGCACGTGGTTCGGGTCGCTCCCCCATTGATTGTTCGGAAGAGTACGCACGGAAGGATCAAAAGCGGAAATAGCTTGTAACATATTCAAAGAACCTACTTTCCGAAGTTCTTCACCTTTCACGGAAACTTCCGCTCCCGTGGAACTTTGCTTGGTACGGTTAAAATAACCGGTTACAACTACCTCTTCGACTTCTGCCGTCTCTTCTTTCATCACCACGTTAATCTCTTTCTGGTTCGTGTACTTTACATCTTGAGTCACCATCCCGATAAAAGAGAAAGAAAGTACTACATCTTTCTGTGCAATCCATGACACCTCGTACTCTCCCTTGTCATTCGTTGCCGTACCGATTGAACTCGATGCAGCACCGGGAATCTTCACCACAACTGTCACCCCCGGCAAAGGCATCTTACTCTCATCCGTCACCTTTCCTTTCACCGTCACCTTCTTGACCGTATCAGCCACCACTCGAGCTTGAGTCTCGCGGGAGGTCACAAAAATAACATCGCCTTCAAAGGAACACTTTAAAGAAGTCTTGGCAAAAACCTCTTCCAGCACCTTCTCTACGGCTTTACTTTCGGCTTTCACGTCAAACCGTGAAATACTCGACACATCCTTGTCGTTGTAAACGAAACGCAACCCCGTCTGTTTCCAGATCTCTTGGAACAACGTACTCATGTCGCATTGTCGCAAATCCAACGTAACTACTTGCTTTTGTGAAAAACCACTAGCCGTGGCTCCAAACACGAAAACAAGCATACAAATCGTAAACACTCTCATGATTTTAAAAATTTGAGAAAATTTCACCCTAGATAAGGCATAAAGTCCTTTCCATTCCATAAATTTGTATTTGAACAATTAAACATTGAATAGACCCGGAATTTCCGACCACCTATTCTTTTTTACCAATTCAAAAGATGGAGATGTTCCACCATCTTCATCTTTTTTACATACATACTATTAATAATTACACGTTATTTACAACTGATCACTACGCTTTTCCCTTCTACCTGAAAACGAGCATCGGAAATTTTCTCGAAAAGGGTGAATAATTGATTCACATCCCCGTATCGGAACAAATTACCGGATAAACGGATTCCCCTCAACTCATCATTTGTGTAGAACACATCCAGATTATACCAGATGCTCAATTTGTCCATAATATCTTCCAGAGATTCGCTTCTAAATATAAAATTTCCATCTTTCCATGCCACATGAGGTAAAACATCCACTTCCGTCAGGCGTAGATTACCATCTGTTTCCCGGTACTCTCCCATCTGTCGGGGATGTAAATCAAGCTCTCCCATTTTTCCTCGCAAATTTACACGGCCTTCCACCAACACGGTTTTCACGATACCCTCGGTATAAGTATTTACATTAAACTGAGTTCCCAAAACACTTATATCTAAATCATTTACTTTAACAACAAACGGATGTTCCGGGTCTCCGACCACATCAAAATACGCCTCTCCTTGCAAGATGACCTCACGCTTATTCCCCACGAAATTGACCGGATAACGTAACTCGCTAAATGAATTCAACCATACTTTTGTCCCGTCACTCAATGTCAATTTAAACTCTCCCCCTTTAGGCACCACCACTCGATTATACAAAACTTCCGAGCTATTCTCCCCCACTACAACATTATAGGTCATTCCCGCAACCGAATCGACATGGATACAAGTTCCATCCACTTCCCTCAATTCTTTGGCATTTTTATCCACGCTAACAACCTGTCCGGAAGCCATGTAAAGTATAGCCTGTGATTTCCCAGGTTGTATACTCTCCTGAACAAATTGCACCTCTGTTTTCTCTTCCCAGTACCAGAAAGCACTCCCCACAGACAACAGGATGACGGCACAAGCAACACTTCTATAAAAAATTCGCCTAAAATGCCGCTTCCGACGCAACCGATTAAATTGAATAAAGTTCCCCTCAATCTTTTTCGACCGCTCCGTCCATCGCAACTCCAGATGAGTTTTTTGATATGCTCGATAATATTGACGATTTTTCTCGTTTGCAGCCATCCACTCTTCTACTTTCTCCCGATCCTCGGGGGCAAGTTCATTTAGTAAATAGCGTAATAAAAATGAATCCACATCCTTTTCAAATATCATAATTTTACCATATTAATAATACTCATGATTATTTGTTCTTATAGCACAATGCCTCTATCTAGTTATCAAATCTATTCAATTTGAAACACGAGTCATGTTCTATATATAATACAGATCCAAAAGCAAAGTCATTGAATGGGAAACATTATTTAACACATGAAATAAAACATGATTCATCAAATCACGCTTTAGCAACAGATTTACAATAAGCCAGACACAACCAATATATCAAAATACTTTCTTCCTTTCCTGTAGCCTGCCTTAACTTCTTCAAGGCATTGACTAATAAAGTATTGACCGTTGCCACAGAAATATTCAATTCCGCTGCAACATCCTTATATCGCATACCTTTCAGATATACACATTCAATTATGTCCCGACTCCGGGAAGGTAATTTTTTAATTTCACGCTCTATTCGTTGAATAACCTCTTCTTCAATGTTGTCATACTCTTCCCATGGCTTCTCAAAATAGCCGAGATCACAAACGTATCGCACAGGATTGATTTTCACTTTCGCATTTAATGCCAAATTACGAATAGAAACAAAAAGATAAGATCGTAACGTTGAAGGTTGCAATTTTTCCCCGATCCGTTTTTCCCACAATTTGATCAGAAAATCTTGAACCAAATCCTCCGATCGGGAAATATCGTTCAAAAAAGTATCACACCATACAACCAAAGGCTTATAATATTCCTCGAAAAGGAATTCCATCCCCTTCGCCTTCTTATTTTTCAGCAGATCACATATCTGAACATCCTTCTGTTGCATATCTTCACGTTCGCTTTGGCACAAAGGTATAAAATATTCTCTTTACATCATATCAACAAATGTAAACAAGCACATAATAAAACATTGCAAATCTCAAATCCGTATTATATTTTAGCATTCAAAATTTAACCTTTCAATAATCCAATTTATGAAAAGAACAATTTTACGCATTACCTTCATCATTGGAGCAATTTTACTTCTCTCGCAGTGTGCCACGGTGCCACTCACGGGAAGACGCCAGTTGATTCTATTCCCGGAAGATCAGATGGTCTCCATGAGTTTAACTTCATATAGCAGCTTTTTGAAGGAAAACAAGTTATCTACCGACGTTGTCAACAAACAACGGATCAAAAATGTCGGGGCAAGAATCTCGAAAGCCGTGGAACAATATCTCGCTGCCAACGGACTGCAAGACCAGATTGCCAATTTTGAATGGGAATTTAACCTAGTTGTCAGCAATGAACCCAATGCTTGGTGTATGCCGGGAGGTAAAGTTGTCTTCTACGAGGGAATATTACCCTATTGCCAGAATGATGCGGGAATCGCTGTCGTTATGGGGCATGAGATCGCTCACGCCGTGGCACACCACAGCAACGAGCGCATGAGTCAAGAAGCTCTTATTCAATACGGACAGGCTGCCGCCACCGAAATTCTAGGACACAACCAAAGTGATTCAAGAAAAGCCATCCTCGCCGCCGCAATCGGCATGGGAACCAACGTGGGAATCGTTCTCCCCTTCTCTCGCAAGCACGAGTTCGAGGCGGATCACCTGGGACTGATTTTCATGGCCATGGCCGGCTACGACCCGAATGAGGCTGTTGCTTTCTGGACCCGTATGGCAAACGCATCAGCAGGCAAGCAACCTGAATTTCTGTCCACTCACCCTGCTGACGAAAAACGGATCGCCAGACTGAAAGCGGCCATTCCGGAAGCATTGAAATATAAGAGGAATTAAAGAACCATTAATTTGCCTTTTCCCGTTATTTTCAAGGAGAAAATTTCTACTTTTGTTGAATCATATCAATAAAGCATTATAG
>ERZ1673736.2134-NODE-2134-length-22902-cov-16.368757_pt1 | contig 22902 bp, 19 predicted proteins | sample MGYA00580212_ERZ1673736 | MGnify/ENA primary metagenome ERZ1673736 (study PRJEB41218, sample SAMN15661752) | gut metagenome | host: Homo sapiens | place: Canada: London | collected 2015-08-20/2019-03-30 | study: EMG produced TPA metagenomics assembly of...
CTTATGACCTTCCTAAAAGGCTAAGGTTAGAGTCGGGGTTACGGATTTGAGTGTACGCAACCCCGAGAAGTTCAGAATAAACAAGAAGATTACCTTCTAAAGAAATAACCAATCAACGTCTCTCATGAGGCACACGTGCAATTTTGAATAATAGATGTGACATCGAAGAGAAGGGTTAATTTCACAGGGAAAGAGAGCCTTTTTAAGCCTACGGCTCTCCTTCCTCTAGAATATCGTTTATAGGCAAATGGACAAAAGTTCTTGTGGTTCGAGTTTTCTTAGGCCTCCTCCATACTCTCGACTTTTTCTTATTAACTCATCAGGCGCGATTGAATTGAGTTTTTGACAGATATTGTCTAGTTCTTCCTGTGCCATCGGAAGAATTGGATATAGCCCTAAATAACTATTTAAAACGATAGCCTTACTTAAATTTCTTATAAATCTAAATGGAACAACATTCGACCTTCCCATGTAGGTGCAAATAATAGGAGCAGCCTTTCGTTTTTCCACGGAATACCATAATTTTCGATTACGAACGATATAACTGGATTTGGTAGTATCCGAACAAGTATTCAAAAAATCTCGGACCCTCGGCGGTAAATCTTCAAATTGAATGCTTGAATCAATACTAAGAACTGCTAATTTTGTCTCCAAAGGCCAACCGTCATGATCTGCTTTAATAACAGACCCTTTAAACACTCTCGGAGGTTCAACAACTGGTGTCAACCACTCTTTATCAATCCCGAGGGAAGCCCAGTCCGCCAGAGATCGTACAAAAAATTTATTATCTCCAGTAGCTATACCCCTCTTCGCAGAAAAAAAATCTCTTAATTTAATCCTTTTTTCTATGGTCTCGGATGATGAGAAATGTTGCCATTTAGGACATTGCTTAAGTTTACTAATAGTTGTTTCAACAATTTTTTCTGGAGTAACAAAATCTCCGTAGGTCAAAAGAACTTTATCAGTCAAATTTGCGGGGCGATTTTGAACAACCAAGACTGAGGATGAAACTAATGCGTCCTCAAACTGTAACTCCGTTGAGTTGAAAAAATGAACTCGTCTGACTGCCTTAGAGCTTGTAATTGCGTTTTTAATAACCAAGCCGTAATTAACCGAGAAGAGTTCTGAGGGTATAAGCCAAAATGCATAGCCGTCGGGAGACAATAGCTCATTTCCTCGCAAAATAAAATATGCGTGCAGGCCGGCCAATGAAGAGATCCTAACGCCTGTCTCTCTCCTCACTGCTTCCCCATATAATTCTTTTGCTTCTTTAGTTATATGGTGATGACGACTATAAGGAGGGTTTGATATTAAAAGATCAAATTTTTCATTGGGTTGGAAATTAAGAAAATCTTCTTCGAATATTTCGGTATGAATATCGCTCCATAAAGATGTTGCGGTTTTGAAAAAACGAGAATCTAGTTCGCAAGCCTTTACCATAGTTGTGTCTGACAAACTTCGAACTGCCGAAATAAAGGCTCCCGTGCCACAGGAAGGTTCCAAAACATTTTGGGCCTTTGGACACAAGCGAAAAGCCTCTTTTACAATTTGCAGAGCAAGCTTATACGGTGTTGCAAACTGCCCTTTTTTATTTCTTTCAGATGCTGGAATACCATGCTCTAGGCTAAGTTGGGCCGCTGCACGTAATCTTTCTTTCTCTGAAATGTTCATACTCCTAAAACCTCAAAGTCTTGAATCCTGTGTTCCCAAACCCAATCCATGTGGTTAGCGGCTTCATATCCTAAATATGTAGCATCGAAATAACCGCATAAAAAGAGGTCCAGTGTCACTTCTGGACCAAAAGTTGCCCTCAATTGAGAAACTTTTGTATCTTCTTCCTTCCTACGTTTGTTAGTATTTGCAAAATCTCCAGCTGACTTGCACTCAACAAACAATGGAAATTTGTAGTCTGAATTTTTTCGGCGAATAACAACATCCATTGGCGTTCTAACATACCCGTTAGAATCGTCGAATCCATTCTTAAACATAAGGACATTTTTATGAAAGGAATACGTTCCCAATGGAAGATCAATAGCCGACGCCTCTGGATCGTCAAATCTCACGTACCCTTTAGACTGAAGATAAGTCTCTATAACTCTTAATTGCCTTTCTTCTTGCGCATTTCTAATTTTTGGATCCGCTAAAGCACCCGTCAGACGGTCAGAGATTACAGCTTCCGCAACCTTTAGATTCTGTTCTTGTGGAAATCCCAACGTCTTGTTTAGGTTAAATAGCTCAACATCCTTTAACGCGTTGATTACTCTAATTATGGAAGGAGCAATTTTCTTCAGAGTTTTGGCATTTGGATTTACCTTGGTTTCAATATTCGCAATGGTTGCACTTGTTGCATTTACTAATCCAGCCAACCGATCACGTGCAATTGGAGGGGCACACAACATCCTTAAAATTTTCAAACTCGAAGGTTGAGCAATTAATAAATCCTCACTAATCTCTTTGAAACCGTTAGTTTTTTGACTTAGTTGAATTACCTGATCTAGGCACTTCAACCTCTCTTCTTTAAATGTAGTTGGAGCGAAGTTTAAAAACCACTCGTTGTACATTAATACAGACAAAGAGGTGTCTTCATTCCATCTATCAGGTCTTATCGAGTTTACTTTTGCGGTCAACATATCAAACAATTTGACGAAGCAGAAATACATTTCTCAATTGTATTAACAAACGAGATTGACATTTGAGAAACAATGAAATTTAATGTTTGAATCTCACAGCTCGCTGGGAAAAGAAGGAAGTTATTTGAAGTTCTCAGGGAGTTGGTTCCTGACGCTGAGCAGGAAAAGGAACAGGATTACGAAGAAGAGACAGATTTGTAGAGAGGCCGTCTTTAGTTCAGAGACCGGCCTCTGCTAGATACTCTAAATTCTGAAATATTTCAGCTCGGAGCTTAAACCTATTAGCCAGCTACTCTTTTGCCGCATTTTCACCCGCTATTCTTCCGGATGTGTAAGCCAAACCTAAACCCGTCCCGGAAGTGTAAACGCGGCGGTAGTAAGGTCTGTTTACCGTTTCGCCGCCTGCATAGAGTCCTTTAATAACCGATCCGTCTTGTCTCAAGACCTGGAACTTATCATTGGTTTGTAAACCCCCCATAGTTCCCATCGTAGCCGGAATAACTCTAACTGCGAAGAAAGGCGCTTTGTCTACTGCAACTAAGTAGTTCGGATCTTTGTGATAGAGGGCGTCGTTCTTATCCCTGCAATATTTGTTGTACTGTTCCATTGTGTTTTCAAGGTTCTGGGGAGAAACTTTCATAGCTTTCGCCAGCTCTTCCCATGTATTTCCTTTAGCGACAATGGAAGGATCATTTGCATATTTATTCAACAATTCTGCATTGGCTTGATTCTTACTATCAAGAATGGCCCACGCTGTCTTTTGCTCTGCAATGGGATCAACAATATAAGGCAAGTCTTCTTTCATGAAGCGTTTCCCGTCTTGATTAACAAAGACTTGTTCCTTGTATACATTCTTGGTCCTGAAGGTATTGCTTAATTCCTTCTGCGGTGAAACAGGCTTTAAACCCATAACCCAACCATCTTTGAAGCCGGCAGCTCCAATTTTTTTAGCCATAATGATTCCATCGCCTGTTGCCCCGCGAGTCGCGTTAGATTCTTCCGTAAACGGGGCGTAAGACGGTGTGTATTGTTGCAGCAATTCTTGGTTTCGGGCATAGCCGCCGGTTCCAAGGACCACAGCTTTCGCTCGTATTTCCAGCTTCTGATTTCCTTTAGAAGCCTTGACACCAATGACATTGCCTTTGTCGTCTGTAATTAGCTCTTCAGCCCGAGTGCCGGTCATCACCGGAACGCCTTCTTGATCCAGATATGTTTTGAAAGCCTTAATGACAAAGCGACCGCCGGCAGGACTTGATCCTCGTCCTGAAGCAGGAACAGGTGACTCTGCTGGAGCATGAGCGTAGTCCGGACCGCCATAACCGAAAGGTCTGGGAGCTGCGAATTTATAACCTATCGTATCTTCCATCCAATTAACGGTCTTATCGAACTCACTGACAGCCTTGTGAATCCTCTTTTCATCGGGCATTGCTTCATCGCCGCCGGGGAAAGAACGTTCTTGGTCTTTAATCCAAATCTTCGCGAAGCCGTCATCCGAGACATTTTTAGTTCCCGCACGTTTCTGAAGATTGGAATTTCCTGCTGCAATTGCACCGCCCGCAAGCGCAGAACTGCCGCCGATTAAAGGCAATTTTTCAAGAACAATAACCTTGGCTCCGTTTTGATGAGCCGAGGCTGCGGCAGAAAGCCCGGTACCACCTGAACCCACAACAACCACATCAGTATTTAATTTTTCGATACCGGCGGCATTTACTGTAAGGATAGGAAGAGAGGCTAAGAGGACTGCGAAGGAGACTTGTTTGATGATGTGCATTTTGACTCCAAATGTGCTTTAAAAAGCAGAAAATATAAAAGCTACCGAAACGGTTCGAGAATCATTTTGGAGTATAAAAATCTCCCCTTATTTCTCATACTCGTATTAACCCTCTCACCTTTTTCGGTTAAGAAATCATGCATTGAATCCATTATTAATTAATCGGCTTTGGAAAATTCTTGCATGGGATGCAAAGCCGCCTCATATCCGCTTCCTGTTCGTTGAACATGCATTTTGCTATCGGCTTCCTCCAGACCTAGTGTTGCCACTACGCCCTTGCCGAGTCGCTAACCCTTCCCCTCATCGGGCGGGTTCGGGATTCTCACCCTATAGAAGTGCGCCATGCTGGGCGCACACGAAAAAGCCCGCTAAGAAAAGCGGGCCCGGAGTTGCTCAACAAAGAATTACTTTGTATTCAAAGCGTCCTTGAAGAGTTTCCCTGCAACAAACTTCGGTTGAACGCAAGCGGGAATATGAATCTCGGCGCCTGTCGCCGGATTGCGGCCGGTACGGGCTTCACGCTTGGCGGATTTGAAGGTTCCGAAACCCAGCAAAGCAACTTCGTCGCCTTCCTTAACGGTTTTGACGATCTGTGCAGTCAAAGCGTCCAGAATCTCTTTAACTTCGGCTTTGTTCTTGCCGGCAGACTCGGCAACTGCTGCGATCAATTCTGTTTTGTTCATTTATTTCCTCCAATGAATATTTGAGAATAATTTTTGCAATATTACGACATTACCTTGTCAGACGAAGGCAAGAAAGGTAGAAGTTCCCCAAAAGAACAGACCCACTGCCATGAAAAGATAGGCTGCCGGTTTATCGCGGTGAAAAAGAAATCTGGGGCCTGCGATCAGCAAACACAAGATCCCCGCAAGGAACACCATGAAAAGCAGAACTTGGTTCAACATTATCAATCTTCTCCAACAGTTGATATTTTTTGGGATTTCCGTTATTTTCCAGGCTTTGTCTTCTCGGCTGAAGTTGTGGCTGGAGCCTCAACACAAACTTGGCAAAGTCGGTCATCCTGCATCTGAGTAATCTTTTGCTCTGCCATTGAATACGCAGCCATAGATACAAACACAAGGAAACCTGCTTTGGCTCCGTAAATCGTCCACATGGGGCAAGGGCTGGATTCAACACCCGAGCTCCACAACATCAGCCTGAATATTCCGAAAAAAAGAATAAAAGAAATGGCCTCAAACCCAAACAATATAGGTAAAAGGAACTGACATAAAAATTCCGACCCTACATCAAAAAAATTACCCGAACCAAACCATTAAGACAACCAAAGAAAAAAGAATAATTACTGCGATAAGATCGAAATTTTCTTCGTTGTGAAAGATAAACAGAGTGATTTTCTCTTGGATTGAAGGTTTCATTTTCCTTTGCCTTTGTCTTGAATGATTATTCCGAGAAAGAACTATGTGCTTTTGACCACAAAATAGCTCTTAAGGCAGGATTTTCTTTACCGATCAGATAACCACTGAGAAGCCTGAAATTAAATTCCTCAGTATTGCCTATTTCGGTTCTCGGTATTTGAATGAAGTTCGAAATTTAGCACTTCCCGGCAGCTTTCAGAAGCGCGTTACAGTCTCCTGTTTTCTTCTTTGTGGTCTTTTTCCCATCTTTTGTGATTTCCTGACAAACAGCGTCTGAAGTCACTGCCAAGGCGGAAGTGAAATAGCATCTGAATTGTTGGCCTTTCTTGGTAGCCACGCGGTATTCAACCGCATCCAAAGAGCCGGAACGCTCAACCAGCGTTAATTGGTCTCTGGAAATGCCTGTTGCAAACTCTGCTTTATCGAGAAGATCCTGTTCGGAGAGAACTGCGTTGGATACGTGGCCGCAGGCGGTCAGCAATGAAGATACGGCAACAACAGCCAAAAGAAGTTTATTTTTCATTTGTAAGTCCTTGATTGAGATTGAATTGTTTTTCTGTTTTGAGGTCGAACTCACTATTCAACCCTTCGATAAGCAGCCATTGGACAACGGTACTTCTCGGATAGTGGAAAGTAACCGATATGTCTTCTATCAGATCTTTCAGTTCAATGGGAAGGGAAACAGTGAAATGGCAGCTCTTCATCATCCTGCATTTATTGCTTAGGAGCTTTTCACGAAGACGGAAAAATCCTTCTTTGCGGGAAAGGTTTTCGGAAACCTTTGCAGACGGCTCCGGAAGATTTTCCTTAGGCTGAGAAACCTCCTGTTCTGCCTCGGGAAGGGGCATTGTTTTGTTTTCAACAATCGGTGGAAGGTTGTTCACTGTGCCGAGATTCCCTATTGGAGCAGACTGAGGATTCACCTCGGGAAATTCCGTCGGGACTTCTTTTTCTTCCGGAACGGGGGCGGTAAACCCGCTTTTTACTTGGACAATCCTATCGTCATAGTTCTGATAAAACCTTTTTTCTGCTTCCGAAATGCCCTGTTCCGCATTGTCTCTCAAGCCTTTTCTGACATCAATTTGGTTCATGCCTATACCTTTCTGTTTAAGAATTCTGTTTTTCTTCGTCTGAAGTGAAAATCGCCTGAGCCAATCTTCTGATCTCGTTGCAGGCTTTTGAATCCGGATTCTTCATTTCATAAACGCCGACTCCCAGAGCCGTTGCATTCCTGAAGGCTTTTCGCTTACCCAACGAAGTATCCAAAAATTCCAAGAATCCGCTTCTTCTGATCCGCTTTTCCGTGAGGAAGTTGTCAGAACCCGAAACATCCGCCATTGAAATGAAAGACAGCGCCTTGAACTCGGCACCGAACACCTCTCTTGCGTCCGTGATAATCGCCTTCAGGTCACCCAAGGCCGAAGCATCAACTGCGCTGGGAGTGATGGGAACAAGCAGAACCTCGGAGGACAGGATTGAAGCCACAAGATGAGATCCTGCGCGACCGCCGGAATCAATGATGATGTGGTCATAGTCGGCTTGGTACGCTTTGATCTGAGTTCTAAGCTGCACCGGATCAGGAAGAAAGGCACAAGGCTGGATCGGTTCTATTTCCAACTTGCCTCTTTCGGCCAGTGCTTTGAAGGCCGAACCCTGGATGTCGGCATCTACCAAGAGAACCTTTTTACCGATTCCCGTCAGATAGAGCGCCAACTGGACGGCGGTGGTGGTTTTCCCCGTTCCGCCTTTTGTATTTGCCACAACGATGTTCATATCTAATTAGAAGAAAAAGTGGTAAATGTGATATCCGAAATAAGTGATGACGCACAGGAAAGCGAAAGAGAAAATATCCAAACCCATAAGCCCTATAGCCATCATTGCCAGGAAGATTGTTGCAAGAGTATCGCCGCTCATTACAGCCTCACGTTGTTTCTCAGACATTGCTTCAACTTTTCTTTTCCACGGTGGTCGTAAATCACCGTAGTGCCGATGGAAGAGTGTCCGAGGGCGCCCCTTACCATCGAAAGATCCACTCCGTTTTCCAGCAGCCTGCTGGCAAACGTCCTTCTTAAGTCATGCGGAGAAAACTTTTCCAAATCGGACTTGATTCCCCGCTTCTGTAATATCTGTAAGATCGCAGACGGCTGAAGTCCGGAGTGGTAGAGCATCTCTCCTCTTCTGTCTATCGGACAAAAAACAAAATCCGAACCGCCTGTTCCTCTGACTTGAAGCCACTTCTCAAAAAGAAGCCAAGCCTGCTCAGGAAAAAACACTTCTCTTTCTTTGTTGCCCTTTCCTATGATCTTCAGGGAGCGGTTTGCAGCATCAATCTTGCTTAATCTGGCTCCCGCAATCTCGGCTCTTCTTAATCCCAAGCCGACACCGCAGGCCAAAATCGCCGCATCTCTAAAACCGCCCGCAGTATTTTCGGCAAGACAATCCGTAAAGAGTGTTGCCGTTTCCTCATAAGTTAAGGCCCGCCCGGATCTGACCCGACTTCCCTTCACGCTTTTAATGGAGTCAATGACCATCCGCTCGTGATCAGAGATCAGGTTTTCCTGCCAGGCACATCTGACAACACCTTTGATCGCCGCCAATACAAGATTGATGGTCGCGGGACTCTTTCCCTGTTTTTGAAGAATGGCACGGTAACCGATGACATGGGCCGCTGTAATGGTCTGCCAAGGACAATCCGTCCAATCGGTGAAACCGAAGAATCGAGCCGTTCTTTTCAGAATCTGCTCCATTCCGTCTCTGCTACTCCCTTCGCTGAGAGTAAGCAGATAAAGAGCAGCTGGGTTGGTCTGACGACGCTGAGAAGAAATCGTTACGTCTCCTGTTGTCTTGGTTGTCAGTTCAGTCGTGCTCATAGTTCAAAAGCAATTAAAGTATTTCTTACATTCCTATTATATCTCTTTTATCGTTGTTTTGTACTACATGAATAGTAGATTTAAACTTGAAACAATGCAAAACTACTGTTAATACTATTTGTACTTCTTCTCAATTACTTTGCTTGCGATCTAAGTTGAATAAGTATTTTTGTATTGGTCTCGCATTCCTTCCATTGGAGATATTAGAAAAGCATTTGAAGTAATCCGTCTTCCGGAAGTCCCTTATAATCGGGCTTATACGAGGAGATACTACAAATCCATTGGAAGTGTTGCCACTTAATTTGGCTTGTGTTTTTTGTAATTTTTGTACTTCTTGTGTTTGCTTCGTATTGTTTTTCTAATTTTTATATTCTCTTCTTAGTTCTTTTAATAGTATTTTATTTATTGTTTAATACAAGTGTTTTAGTAATTTAAATTACTATTGTTGTAGTTGAGAGAGTTTTTCAATTACAAAAACGGCAATAGTATTCCCTGTAGGGTGTACTTACTCCGTTATCAAAACGCTATGCCCGGAACAGCCTGCGACCCGCTTCAAAATGCTTTTTTCATAAGATTGGTTGACTCACTCTACTGCTTCCTTAAATGATGTTATTATTTTGAAAAGGTATGACTTTTTCAAAATAGGCAGTCTTATGAAAATCAGCAGAAGAAAGAGCAAACTCAACAGACAGCGCTACATTCAAATTCCGTTGCTCAACACCAATAAAGTCTCTGAGATCAAGTGGGCAGAGTGTTATTTAGCGATGGAAAGGCTGTTCAGAAAGCTTGGCATCAACGACAGAAAACTTTGGTCGGCCACATACGCCACAGATGACTCATTATTGCCCGAAGCTCCCAAGAATATGTGGCTCGGTTATTACAAATGGCTGAATTACTTTTACGGATCCGGGATCTATATCGTCAAACCAATTCGAGAGCTTCCCCAGCACTTGGGTGAAACTCAATACATTGCAAGAATTACCGAAAGAGAAGATAAAAAATTCGACTTCTACTTCTCCAATGATGAAAAGGTTACGCTGGACAACCTTGATGATGTTGAGTTTGTCGGCAAAGTCCAAATTTTCAAAACAGAAGAGGAACTGATACCCTTCTGGTTCAAGCAGAAAGATCAATTTTCGTTTCTGAAATAAGAATCCCTGACTATCCGATTAAAGTTTTGACACTCGGCTTTTCTAATTATGTCCAGCTTCAAAGACTGTGATTACGGTAACACTTACACCACAACTGAGGCTGGCAAGTTTTGTCTTGGGAACATCGATGTTCCTTAATTGAATAAGTGAGGACTCCGATAATTTCCCATTCCTGACCAAATTTCGGATGAACAGGTTTATACATCGGATTGAAGCTGTCGGGAGTAAGAAAGAACTGATCGCCCTGCTTGTTAAAGCGTTTAACTGTAAATCCATGATTGAAGATAAATCTGAGAGAACATGGAAACAAAACATTTGGGCTTATTTTGTTTCGGTTTCTTGCAATCATTTCGATGACCCAGCTTGTCCCAAAGTTTGTCCGACAGGAGCTCATGTTAAACATGTAGAACTAGGCGGCGTTGTTCTCATTGATCAAAATAAGTGCATCGGATGCGGTGCCTGTGCGGCCGCGTGTCCTTACGAAGCTCCTCAATTCTCCCCGCCCGAGTATGCGACTGTTTCACAGTTATTATGCAAAATTGACAATATGATTTTTGAAATAGTATTATTATTTCAAAAATTTTCCTCTTTTTATTTCATCATGGATAAAACAACTAAAAAAGAAAACCGTGGCGGCGCTCGCGAAGGTGCAGGCCGCAAAGGCCTTGGTAATACAAAACGTGTTTCCATTTGCCTTACAGATGAACTGGTTCCTGTTTTCAAGCAGTTAGGCGGCGCAAAATGGCTTCGCTGTGAACTGGAACGTGTCGCAGAACCCGCACGCACACTTGATACAGACGAGATTTTAGTTCCGGCAATGAATCCGACACATCTAAGCATTCCGGTCTACGAATGCGGTGTCCAAGCCGGATTCCCTTCCCCGGCAGAAAGCTATATAGACAGGTCACTGGACCTTAACGAATTCTTAATCGCTAATCCTGCCTCAACATTCTTCGTCTACGTAACAGGCGACTCAATGGACTTGGCCGGTATGGACGAAGGCGACCTCTTGGTCGTCGACCGCTCGCCGGAACCCAAGAACGGAGACATCGTCATCATGAGCATTAACAACGAATTTACCGTTAAGCGTTATGTGAAAGACGATAAGGGACTGCGTCTGCTTCCGGAAAGCTCAAACCCCATCTACAAACCCATTCTTCCCAAAGACTACGACGAGTGGCGCTTTATCGGTGTTGTGAAGTACACGATTAAAAGTAACTAAGTATGCAAGTGTTCGCGCTGGTGGACGGAAACTCTTTCTTTGCCTCCTGCGAAAAAGTCTTTCGTCCGGACTTAACTGACCGTCCTGTTATAGTGCTTAGTAACAATGACGGATGCGTCGTCGCTCGATCAAAAGAAGCAAAAAAACTCGGCATCAAAATGTGCCAGCCGTACTTCCAGATCGAAGAATTCTGCATACGGGAAAACGTCGCCGTTTTCTCAAGTAACTACGAACTCTACGCCAATCTCTCCGGGCGCATGATGTCCACCATCGCCTCTCAAGTTGGCTGCATTGATCTGTATAGCATAGATGAGTGCTTCGCCAACATGAGCGGCTACGAAGGTCTGGGTACTGAACTAACCCAGTTGGGCTTTCGGATCAAGGAAAAAGTATTTAGGGATGTCGGCATCCCAACGTGCGTCGGTATCGCACCGACAAAAACTTTAGCCAAATACTGCAACCATTTGGCCAAACACTACGCCGGGCTTAAAGGTGTGTGCAATTGGCTCGACTTAACGCCTCAAAGACAGGCAAAAGCGCTTGCTTGCGAGCCAGTTTCTGAAATTTGGGGTGTAGGGAGACGTTATACGGAACACCTAGAAAAGATGGGTATTCGGACGGCCTTAGATTTAGCCTGTGCAGATGCAGAGGCCATCCGAGATCGGTTTGGCATTACGCTTTCCATGACGGTAAGAGAACTTCAGGGAACCTCCTGTATCCCGCTTGAGCTTGTGAAACCAAAAAGACAGCAAATCATGAGAAGCCGCAGCTTCAGTCATTTAGTCTGCGACAAAGACGACTTGCTGGGCGCCATCACGTTCCATGCTCAGGAATGCGGAAGAACCTTGCGTCGCGAAGGTACGGTAGCGCACACCGTCGGTATTGTCTTGAACACGAATCCTTTCCGTCTGCAAGACGTCCAGCAGCACGCCTATCCGTGCGTTGGTCTTCCTTATCCTATTTCGGATACCAATACGATTATTCATTACGCCCGACGGTTACTTAATCAGACCTATCGCAAAGGGTGCTTGTACAAACGTGCCGGGGTATATGTTGGCGAAGTTATTTCAAAAGACGCCGTCACGAAGGATCTTTTTGAAGAACTGGAGACCGAACGGCAGCAAGTTGTCTGTGAACTGATGGATTCAATCAACACGCGCTTTGGTAAAAATACGCTCTGCTTTGCAGCTTCTAAATTAGGCAAAGACGCTTGGAAAATGTCCCGTGCGCGTTTGAGCCCGGGATATACAACCTGTTGGAAAGACCTGCCCCGCATCGGTCCGCTCTTAATGGAAACGGTGCCGTTCTGATTGTGCAAAAACTACTCCTCCTCAAAGATATTTAGCGTACTAATGTTATTTTTATAATTATTCTCTCCAAAAATTCCTTTAAGAAAGCTTGAGCTTCTACAAAGGTATTTAAAGACAAGTTTTTTCTCCAATCCTCGAACGTTTCCACCAGTGCCGTTGAGGGTCGGTGCTGATCGAAACGTTTGAGTTTCTTTTTCCTTTGGAGAAAACATATGAACAAAATCTTTAAAAAGATTTGGAACCAGTCCCGAGGATGCTTTGTGGCAGTTTCCGAAGCTATGACAAGCGCGTGCCAGAATGCCGGTAAAGCAATGCTTATTTCTTCGGCTTTGGCTCCGTTTTTTATCTCAAGCAGCGTCAACGCTCTGGAAGTATTAAGCGGAGAAGTTGGAACGAATCAAATCAGAAGTCAAAATAAATACGGCGCAGTCTATGACAATGTGACCGTCAACGGGAACCTCACTCATTCCGCATCACAAGGTCCGCAATATTTGTATATCGGCTGCACCAATCGCAGTCATGAAACTTTCCCTGACATAACCCTCACCGTCAACGGCAATCTGACAGTGGTAAACGACGGCTGGATCGCTCTCGGACATAACAATCAGGGCTCGACTCCTGCAAAAGGAACTTTGATTGTTAATGGGAATATGAATGTTTACGGAACCGTTAACGTCGGAGATCGCTCTACTTACCATAATTCATCCAGTGAAGCTCACGTAACCGTTACCGACACACTTACTATTGGTTCCGGGGGAATCTTCCAAAACAACTCCGACGGTATCTACGGCTCCATCAATCTTAATTCTGAAATGAATATCGCAAATATCCGCAACAGCGGTATTTTCAGGATGCTCGGAGGTCAGTCCGTTGTTGGAAACTTCGGGAACCTCTACCAAGAAGCGGGGACTTTTCAGCAAACCCCCAACAACATTTACCACTTCTCAGGCACCGTTCGCTTAAACGGGGGCAGCCTCGATACGGCTGATTCCATTGTCATCGGCCAAAGAACTGGTAACTTCTCAATTGGTAACTCACTTGTTCTAGCCGGAGGTTCGCTTAATCAAACGGGTCTCCTGACACAAAAAGCGGGACAAGTTTCAGTAACCAATGGTTCTTATGCTTTTGGCACCATCAATAAAGAGAACGGTTCGCTTTCCAATGCCGCAACACTTTCAATAACAAACTTCAATCAAGCCAACGGTTTCTCCTCCAACAGCGGAAACCTTACCATCGGTCACGCCGATCTCTATGGCACCTTAAACAACACCGGGACGCTGAGTTTGACCGGCAATGTCACGAGCCGGGGAAATCTTTTCAGCAGCGGTACCTTGAACAACCGAGGCAACTGGACGGAAACCAACCGAGTCACGATTGCCGGGAATTTAAACAACACAGGCTTTGCCAATTTTCAGAACGGTTTCCAATTCGGAAACGGACGCCTGACCTCTTCAGGGACAATCCAGACAAATAACGCTTTCGACGTATTCGACTCTCTAGGTACGACCGGACAGCAGGATCTGCATTATGTCGCTCTGAATTCAACGGTTCCGCAAGAAGCCAAAACAAGTCTCACGGACTTTTTCCTGAAGTATTTGCCGGGAACCGTTGCCAAGAGTTTGGCCGATCATGCATCGTTTACGGGAGGAAAAGTCATTGTGACCGGCGTCAATTTGACTCAGACCCAAGCGGCCGATTTAACAAAGGCATTCAAAGACAAGTTTTTTCTTCTAGGCGTCCAACAAGAAACCGCTTTGCCCAGTGCTTCTGACGAAGTTCTGAGTTAAGCGGTTTTGTATTCGGAGGTTTCTTATGAGTTATTCAATTGAACATAAAGTGTCGGGCAATGTCCATCCGGCAATTAAATACATGATGGATTCTGACCGTATTGTCGGGTTCTACCGTGTAATAAATACCATACGCGCCGGTTACTTTAACTCTTACTCCCTTGCTCTTCCAAGGTTCTACGTCAAACAGGCGGCAACGCTCAGGCATGTAGTTAAGAGAAAGTATGGCTTCTTTGAGTTCTGCAATTACTTTTTCAGCCGTTTGGGGAAATCCAGTATCTGCAATGTAGTCGTAAATTTCCTGCAATTCTTCCTGAGCTTTCTCAGAGACAACAACCTGAAAGTTCATTTGATGTCTCTGTGTTTAATGCGAGAAAAAGCTTCTTCTGCCGAACAGAAACGTCCTTCCTCAAAATCTTTGAAGCTGGCTTCAAAGACTTGGTCTATATCTTGTCTGCTCATTTGTGAAATGTCTAAATGTTTAGGCATTTTCAGCTCAAAGGGCAAAGCCTTTTCGTCAACAAGTCGCATAAGAAAAATGCGGATTGCATCCGACATGGTTAACCCCATGGAATCCAAAACCAAGGTTGCATCCTTTTTGAGCTGCTCGTTGATGCGCACTCGGATGATTTCATTAGCAAGAGCCTGCATATCAGTACCTCATTTAAGAAACGTAATCACTTTGTAACCACAATTATAAAAGGAAACAACAATGAACAAAATCTTTAAGTTTTGAAATGAACGATCAAACCAAACGAATTTCCACTTTTTTTCCAAGAGCTGAGGCGTATCTTTTAAGCATTCCTAAAGAAGGAGGTGTACCGTTTAAAAGACCGGCTTCTAAGCGGCAAACAACGGAACGGGTAGTATTCATTCTCTGCGCTACCTCAGTCTGCGAAAGTTTTTGCTGCATTCTTAATTCGATAGCCTTTTGTAAGGCTTTGAATTCCTCTTCAGACTCTTCATATGCCTTGGCAAATTCAGGGTCTTTCATTTGTTCGCTAAAGAATTCTTCGTGTGTCATCGAAGCGCATTTAACCATCTTGATTAACCTCCGCCATTCGTTTAATTGCCAGATCCAAATCTTGTTTGGGAGTCTTTGCCGATTTCTTGTAAAGGTGAGAAATACGATCTCGTCCTCGTCTTTTACCTTCCGCAACTCAGAATTTTATTCAGACTCTTTCCCGTGTATACGATCTCGTCCATAACACAATCTGTTAGCAAATCTGCTAACAAATATAACTCAAAAAGAAAACTCCTTAAATCCGACTCCGTAAGATAAGATTTTTTGAAGAAAATGCTCAACACCAACCCAAATACTTCTCAAAAAAAGAATCCCGCTCTTGCCTACCTTTCCAGGCTCGGTTCGTCCCGTTCGGTGATCACGATTTCCAACTGTCTGAAGCATATAGCCGTTATTCTCGGAGCTTCTGATATTGAAACCGCTGATTGGGCGAAACTAAAACGCAATCATTGGACGGAAATCAAAAGGACACTGACAGAAAAAGGCTGCAGCGGTGCAACACAAAATCTTTACCTGACTGCTTTCAAAACAGTGGCGAAAGAGGCTTGGACGCTGGATCTCATTCCTCAATCGTCTTACCTGAAAATTCAGGCTTTGACAGGCGTCAAATATGAACGGCTGCCAAAGGGCCGCAGTCTGACCGGAAAGGAAGCCTGCGGTCTCCTGACCGCGTGCGACGACGGCACGAATCAAGGCAAGAGAGATAAGGCTATGTTTGCTCTAATGCTCGGATGCGGTTTAAGACGGGCTGAAGTTGTGCAGTTGGAAATGAAAGATTGGGACTGCTGCAACCGATCTTTTTGTTTCATCGGAAAAGGCAACAAGGAGCGCCGAGTCTTCGTCCCAAAGAAAATCGACAGGATCATTGACGAGTGGCTCATGGCGCGGGGGTTGGAAGACGGAATATTTTTCCCTCGAATCTGCCCGGGCGCAGATAAAAGTAAACTTCTCTTCAGAACAATGCAGCCGTCTTCCATCTACAGGATTCTCCAAAAACGAGCTGGATTGGCTGAGTTGGGTAAAGTTCGTCCGCATGACTTGCGCAGGACTTTTGCCACAAGGATGCTTGAACAGGGATGCGATCTTTTTATCCTGCAGCGGGCAATGGGGCATACGTCAGTCGCCACAACATCGCGATACGACTATCGTGGGGAAACCAGCCGCGAAGAAGTTTGCAAACACCTGGATGTGTTTCTTTGAGCCTCATAAAACGGAAGCACAAAAATAAGGGAGAGATTTTTTAGACCTCTCCCTTTCTTGGCAGCCGCCTCAGAAGAAGCGGCTTGGGTTTACGTTAGAAGCGATAACGGGCTTCAAGCTTGAACATATGGTCGGCCTTACCCTTCGTACCGCCGGTGAATCCATAGCGGACGCCGATGGTAGCCGGGCCTTTGTCAGCCTGGACGCCTAAGTTCACGTTCGTACCGAACTTGCCTGCAAATTCTCCGGAGAGCTTGTCGCTAACACCGTTGAAGTTGGACAGTTTGGTCTTCTGCTTCGTATCGCCGAACTGCGGGATGACGGTTACGTCGGCCTGCGGGCGAACCTTCCAACCGGAGGCTGTTGCAATGTCGGTTCTGACTGCAACACCAATCGGGAGCTGGAAGGTGTTCGTGGCATCGGCCTTGTTGCTCCAAACCTTCTTACCGTCAACCTTCGTATCGTAGTTGCCCGACTTGGCCCAGACGTATCTGAGACCTGCGTGCGGAACGATATTGGCTTTTCCGGCGGGAATAGTCGCTTCGGCACGAGCACCGAGACTGAACATATTCGTCTTGACATCCGCGTCAGCTTTATTGAATCCGGCTGCATTGATCGACTGAGTAATATCGGAGGAGTTGCGCATCCAGCTCAATGTACCGATGAGGTTGACCTTTTCGACCGGAGCGTAAGCACCGTAGGCGTGCAGACCGAACGAGTTGTACTTGTTCTTTGTCTTCAGAACGTCGCCTGTGGAGTCAAGCGAACCGTGGTTATAACTGAAGGCCGCGCCCAAGATAATCGGTTTGTCTGCGAACTTGCGGTCGTAGCCCATAACAAGACCGTAGGCGTTTGTATCGAATCCGGCTTTAGAAATGCCGGTTGCGCTGAGGCTCTTGTATTTCTGTTTGCCGCCGATGACGTCAATCCACAGGTCGTTGCCGCGTTCCCACTCGCGCATGACACCGTATTCGGTGAACGCTTCGTTCTTCATAGAGACGCGTCCTTCAATCGAATCGGTTGCCGAGTTCAAGTCATTCATCGCTACGGACATAGCACCGCCTGCGAAGGCGATATTAGCCACGGAGTTCAGAATCTTGGTCTTGCCTGCAACATCCAATTCTTTGTCGCGAAGTACGCGGCAAACGAAGTCTGCACCCGGATCACCGGACTTGCAGTTGAGCATATCGTCGTTGGCGATATTCGGAATTGCAATGTCAGGATAGACAGTGCGGACATCGGCCAGCGTTGCATTGACCCAAATCTTGCTCGGGTCGTTATGCAGCTTCAGGATCCAATTGATACCGGAGCCGTCCTGCGGCAGAGCGTAGAGGTTATCGCCTGTCCAACCTCCTGTCCACATACCGTCGGATTCATTTCCGCCTGTGATGTAGCCATTAACGATTGTGTAGTCGCCCACTTCTTCAATATTGCCGAGAACTAGGTTTGCACCCGGTTCAACCGTAACTTTAGCAACGTTGGAAGTTGTGTTGAACGCAGACTTCCCGTCAGTCAGGATGGAACTGTCGATAACGGTCAGAGAATCCTTAGCGAAGTAGAGGTCGCCGTTTCCGATCTGGACGTGATTGTCTTTATCTGTCCAGACTTCCGGACCTACTGCAATTCCACCTCCGGGGCCTGTCGTCACGTTGGTCGTGATAACAAGTCTGCTTGGTGTTCCGCTCGGTACTGTCGGAGAGCCGATGGAGTCAGCCCAATCGAGCCCGCCCTTCGGTCCGAGGTTCAGATCGCCGTTGTTCTTCACGTAGATATTCGTGTCGATAACGTCGTTCTTCGGATTGATCTCAGCCGTCACTCTGTTTTCAGGAGTTCTGTCCTTATCGTTGCCGATAACGAGGTCGCCTCCGTTCAGATCGGTTTCAACGGCATTGAGACTGCCTTCGCCGATGTTGACCAGACCGTCGTCTATCGTCAGTTTTTCGGTTTCAATGTCGCCGGTGTTGTTTACATCACCGCCTGCAACAACAACGTTGTTCCAAATAGACGTGCCGCTGTTGTCATGTTCACCGCCCTTGTCGATAGTAAGGATGTCGCCCTTTTCATAGCCGGAATTGTCGGACTTGCCACCGTCGCCGATGGTCATGTCGTCGTACTCGGACTTGCCCTGGTTGTCAAGATTACCTTTAACTTCGGTATTCTCAACGCCCTTAGCATCAACTTCACCCCTATTGGTCTTATCGCCTTCAATGACATATTTGTCATTGATAGTCTCTTTACCGCCTTCTTCGGTAGTGGCCGAGCCTCCGACCTGAACGGTTTGGTTGTTCCAGATCGAGGTTCCTGAATTGATGTGCTCACCGCCGTCTTCGATGATGAGGATGTCTCCTTTCTCGTAACCGGAGTTGTTCGACGTACCGCCGGAAGCGACGGTCATATCGTCGTAGTTGGAGGTTCCCTGGTTGTCGAGAGTACCCGTAACCTGGGTATTTTCAACACCGGTCGCATCAACTTCGCCCTTGTTTGTACGGTCTCCCGCAACTACATAAGCATCGTTGATTGTCTCTTTGGCTCCTTCTTCAACGGTGGAAGTGGCTCCGTCCTGAACAGTAACGTTGTTCCAAATCGAGGTTCCGCTGTTGCTGTGTTCGGCACCTGTTGCAACCGTGAGGATGTCACCCTTTTCGAAGCCTGCGTTTTCAGACTTGCCGCCGTCTGCAATCGTCATATCGTCGTAGTTGGCCGTGCCTTCATTGCGAAGGATGCCTGCTACGTTGGTAACTGCCGTCTTGGTAGCGTCCAGAACAGCTTCAGCGCCCTTGTTGACGAACTCACCGAGAACGTCGAACACACTGCCGACATCGAGCTTACCGGCGTTTTCGCCTTTGCCCTTATCGGCAACGGTGACACCGTTCCAAATGGATGTGCCGGAGTTGGCGTGACTGCCTTGAACCGTAAGAATATTGCCTTTTTCAGTACCGCTGTTGTTCGAACTTCCGTCCGGAGCAATCATCATATCGTGGTATTCGGCATTACCTTCATTGACGTGTGTTCCATATACCGATACTTGATCGACTTTGGAAGCATCGAGAACGGAGTTTGGACCTTTGTTCAAGAAAGAACCCACGACATCAAACACAGGAGCGTTGCCGTCTTTTTCGTCCAGAGACAGTTTTCCCTCGTTAACGGTCGAACCATTGCCGGTCAAACTGTTGGTATGCAAAATGGCATTGGAGTGAACGTAAACATTACCGTTGTTTGCGATAGTCCAATCTGCAAATTCGCCGTTCTTGGCTTCCAAAGCTCCGTTTTCTCCGATATTGGAGGAAAGAATCCATCCGACTGTCGGTGTAACACCGCCGTGAGAGCCGAACGTAAACGTACCGTTATTCACGTCAATGGAACCGCCGTCGGCGGAATCCTTCAGCAGTTTATTGGCATCATCACCAAAAGAACCTTCAGGAATTGCATTGACGGCATTGCCGACAAGAACCAATTCCTTACCGCCTTCGATTGTGACTTTATCGGTATGAGAGACATCTTTGAATCCCATACTAATATTGATCGAATTGGTATTCGGATCATTGGACTCGGCACCAATGATCAAACCTTTGATCGTCTGAGAAGCATCAGTGCCTTTGTTGTACTCATCTGCGAACTCGTTGTGCAGAGTTGTGGTGTTGAGCACGATACCGGGGTTCAGAACAACGTCGAGACCTTCTTTTTCAAGATCATTAGCCGTTGTTACTGTGAACGGAGCGGTCATCTGACCAAGGAAGTTGATCGTCAAATTGGCAGCATTTTCAAATGCGTTGGCGATCTTGTCGGTCACGCTGACAATCAAAGAAGAGCTGAACCAATCGTCATCAAGAGCGAGGTTGCCACTTTCGACGTTGAGACCGGTCTTGATTTCGTCTTTGACTGCACCTACCGTCGTAGCCGTAAGAACCGTAGTCGGAAGCTGAACCGTACCGGTTTCAGGATCGGCTGCGTCGATTCGGATGGCTTCGGTAGTTACGGAACCGAAAATCTGATCTGCGCTTGTCTGAAGGACACCGCCTTTGAGGTTAATGCTGTCGGCCTTGGAACCGTCAAGCTTAATTTCGGCAACATCAAGAACGCCGCCTTCCATGATGTTGACGGTTGTGTCGCTGTTGACGACACCTGCCAGCACCTGAGTCAGGTTGTCCTTGTAGTGAGCTTTGTCCTCAACGGAATCTTCGTTGTTGATAACCGGGGCCTTATTCGGACCGGAGATATTGACAACGTTGTTTCCAAGAAGACCTGTGACATTGCCTTCGGCATCACGGACTTCGGAAGCGTCAAACACACCGCCCATGATATTCAAGGTCGAGTTTTCAAAGAAACCTTTATCGGCCTTGAAGTTTCCTGCTTTCTGGTTGTACACCGAGTCTTTGGCATCCAACTCGGCAATATTGAGATTGCCTTCATGCAGATTGATGGTGCCGCCGGCAGATACAACCTGCTGGAGTGTGGTGTCGCCATTTGCCGTGAACTGACCGTTTTCGCCGATCTGAGTCAAAGCGATACCGGAAGTGTCGCCGGCTTCATTGACAAATTCACCGCCTGCGAGGTCGAGCTTATCAGACGTGGCTGTCGCTCCGGCTTTATTCACAAACTTATCACCATCACTCATGGCGATATTGGCAGCATCAACCGTGCCTGAGTTTTCGGTATTTGCCGAAGCAAATACATCGGAAACGGTGATAACGCCTTCGTTTGTAAGGTCTTTGAACCCGACGCTCGCAGCGTCAATTACGCCGTCAGCCTTCACAGATGCAATTGTTGTTTCCTTTACACCAACTGTACCGCCCGAGATCGTGCCCTTTGTGAGCTGAAGATCGGTCAGGTCCAGCAAGCCGCCGTTTTGAATTGCCACGTCGCCGGTATCGGACATAGCAATTTCCGTAACTCCCGCATCTTTAAAGTATGCAGAAGCGTCATTCGAAACCTGTCCGCCGGTGATGTTTAATCCTGTCAGAGCAAGGTTGCCCTTATTGTTGACAAGGCCGCCTTCAACATTCAAAGCGTTGGTGTTTTCCATTGAGCCGTTGTTGTTCAGCTCGCCGTCTGCAACGGTAACGCTCTGAGTACCTTCGACCTTAATCGTACCGTCGTTGTTGACAGTACCCTGAAGTTCGGAGGCGTTGTTAAGGCCGGCAATCGTCAGAACTGCGTCTGCGGCGTTGGAAACAATGGATCCTGCCTCGGTCAGCAGAGAATCGAACTTGACAAGCGCATTGTTGATGAAGTTGCCTGCTTCCGCACCTTCAACGTCAGAGGCTGCTGCCTGAACGACGGATTTCTCGGCATTGAGTTCGCCGCTGTTGCTCACGTCACCTGCAACGGTCAGTTCATCCGTTACAGACAGTTTGCCTTGGTTATCCAGTTCCCCACGAATTGCATAGGTTCCTGAAGCTCCGGCCAATGCGTTGCCAGCCACCGTCAGTTTTCCGGCTGTCAATTCGGCGTCTTGACGGTTCACTGTGCCGTATTCGCGCAGAGTCAGATCGTCAAACGATGCAGTTCCTTTGTTATCAAGATAACCGCTGATATCGGCAGTACCGATTTCAAATGTTCCATGATTGACAAACGAATTATTCGTGTTGCGGGAAGCAATATTCTCAGCCTTGAAAAGGCCATGATTGCTCATAGCGCTGCCGTCAACAGCCGCATAGTTTGTGACAATCAATTGAGTGGTCGTGTCGTCAGCATTGCCAATGACGAGTCCTTCTCTGTCTTCGCCATAACCGGCCGAACCATTGTTCAAGGTATCAATAGTGAATACGCCGTTTTTAACGATTACCTGACCGCCTGCTCCGCCAAGTTGATTATTAACCGGAGAAATTCCGATATTGAGTTGTGCAAGGTGTCCCTTCGTTGCGCTGGCCGAGCCGTAAGAACCAAGCGTTAACTTGGAAGGTGTGACAGTACCGTTGTCGTTGCGGTTGCCGCCGACCCACACAGTGCCGTCCGCCAACTCAACCGGAGCGAGATTGGGATTAGGTTGGGACTGACCCACTAAAACGAAATGGCTGCCGTTGTTGATGTAGAGGCCGTCTGTTACGCCGGTGACGTTCATAAAGCCCATGTTTTGGCTCAGTACATTGGGTGTACCGGAACTCGGAACGACAATCGCACCCTTTTCGTTAACACCGACTACCAAGGAAGTGGCTCCGGGATTGTCGGTTGTTTCGTTGGAGAGTGTCTCATTCGCAAATGTTGCATAGGCTAGAGTGCCGGCAGCCGTGGCTTTAATAGAATTTGCGAGATCTACATTAAACCTCTCTGCTGCTTTGCCGTTAAATGCGACTTCGAGCTCACCGCGACGTTCCGCCGGAACGTCTCCGATGGCTACAAGCTTGTTGACTGCATCGCCGGCCAGCGCAGCGCTGTATGAGGCGTCGTCAAATGCGACAGTGCCCCACTGGAAAGCAACGCCTTCGGCCACGGAATCAATAACATTGCCTACCCCGGTCACAATCTGAGGATTGCTCGTGACTTCTACTTTGTCGTCCGGGTTAACCGCATCTAGGTTAAGTGTTGAATAATCCAGATCGGCAAAGACCTGATCCAACGTTG
>ERZ1673736.2140-NODE-2140-length-22875-cov-5.265469_pt1 | contig 22875 bp, 17 predicted proteins | sample MGYA00580212_ERZ1673736 | MGnify/ENA primary metagenome ERZ1673736 (study PRJEB41218, sample SAMN15661752) | gut metagenome | host: Homo sapiens | place: Canada: London | collected 2015-08-20/2019-03-30 | study: EMG produced TPA metagenomics assembly of...
GTAGAGCATGTATCCGGCAATTTAACAGATCATTTTGATCCGAGAAGCAAGGTGTTAAGATTATCCGATGCGACCTATGGCTCACAGTCTGTGGCGGCAATCGGTGTTGCTGCCCATGAATGCGGACATGCTATTCAGCATGCCAGAGGTTATGCTCCGCTTAGTTTCAGAAGTGCGTTGGTTCCTGTGGCGAATTTCGGAAGTACGATAGCCTGGCCGCTTATTTTATTAGGATTTCTTTTTTCAGGAGAAACATCTGCATTTTTATTGAATCTTGGAATTCTGGCATTTTCACTGGCGGTTCTGTTTCAGATTGTAACGCTTCCGGTGGAATTTAATGCTTCCCGTCGTGCTATGCAGGTGTTAGGAGATACTGGGATGCTCTATGGAGATGAACTAAGTGCGGCAAGAAAGGTGCTGACAGCAGCGGCTCTTACTTATGTGGCGGGAGCTGCATCTGCAATCTTGCAGCTTCTCAGGATTGTCCTGCTTGCGAATAGAAGAAATGACTGATAAGAAGGAGAACTCTCCCTATGGCGGCGGTTGATATGAGAGAACTGGCTATGGAGGTATTGCTTTCTGTAACCAGGGACGGGGAATACAGCCACATTGTTCTTCGGAATGTGCTTGAAAAGTACCAGTTCCTTACAAAGCAGGAGCGTGCCTTCCTTACCAGGATAACGGAAGGAACACTGGAGCGGATGATAGAGATTGATTATATTATTAACCAGTTTTCCAAAGTAAAAGTAAATAAAATGAAGCCGGTTATACGGACAATTTTAAGGAGCGCGGTCTATCAGATGAAGTATATGGACAGCGTTCCTGATTCTGCTGTCTGCAATGAAGCAGTGAAATTGGCAGGTAAGAAGGGATTCCGGAATCTGAAGGGGTTTGTGAATGGAGTGCTCCGGAATATAGCGCGTAATCTGGACAATCTTTCCATGCCTGACAGGAAAGATACAATAGAGTGGCTTTCCGTGACTTACTCTATGCCGGAGTGGATTGTAAAACAGTGGCTTTCTTCCTATGAGGAAGATACGGTGGAGAAGATGCTGCAGGACTTTTTGAAAGAAAAGCCTACGTCTGTCCGCTGCAATCTGAACCGGATCAGCCCGGAAGAGTTGATACAGAAACTGGAAAGAGAAGGAGTGCGGGCAGAAAGGCAGACACTTCTGCCATATGCGCTGTGGATATCCGGCTATGATTATCTGGAGGCGCTTCCAAGCTTCCGACAGGGGGATTTCCAGGTGCAGGATGTAAGCTCCATGTTGGTGGCGGAATGGGCGGGTCCGCAGGAAGGGGATTATATTATAGATGTGTGTGCTGCGCCCGGCGGCAAAGCGCTCCATCTGGCAGATAAGCTTGCCGGGAGCGGGTGCGTGGAGGCAAGGGATCTGACGGATTATAAGGTGAACCTGATTCAGGAAAATATCCGCCGTACCGACGCCGCTAATATCCGGGCAGTCCGGTGGGACGCGCTCGTTTTAGATGAAAATGCAGTGGGAAAAGCAGATATTGTGATTGCCGACCTTCCCTGCTCCGGGCTGGGAGTTCTGGGCAGGAAGACGGATTTGAAATACAAAATGACGGAAGAGACCCAGAAAAAACTGATAAAACTGCAGAGAGAAATCCTCTCTACAGTCCAGGCTTATGTAAAGCCGGGGGGAAAGCTTATCTATAGTACCTGTACCATTCATCGGGGAGAGAACGAGGAAAATGCGGCCTGGTTTGCGGCAGAGTACCCACAGTTCGAGTTGAAAAGGCAGAGGCAGATGCTTCCCGGGGTAGATCCCTGCGATGGGTTTTATCTTGCGCAGTTTGACAGAAAGGAATAACGGATGGAGAAGAAAGATATACGTTCTTATACATTTGAGCAATTGCAAAGAGAGATGGAATCCATCGGCGAAAAGGCGTTCCGGGGCAGGCAGATTTATGAATGGCTGCACGTGAAGCTTGCGGAAAGCTTTGATGAGATGACGAATCTGTCCAAAAGTCTGCGGCAGAAACTTTCCGAACGATATGAGATACGAAAGGTATCCATGCTGGAACGTCAGGTTTCCCGAGAGGATCCTACGGAGAAATTCCTGTTTGGGCTTTGCGACGGGAATGTGGTGGAGAGCGTCCTGATGAAATATAATTACGGCAATTCTGTCTGTATTTCATCTCAGGTGGGGTGCAGAATGGGATGCCGTTTCTGCGCGTCTACAATTGGAGGGTTGGTGCGGAATCTTACCACATCCGAGATGCTGGGGCAGGTCTATCAAATTCAGAAAATCAGCGGAGAGCGAGTATCGAATATTGTAGTGATGGGAACGGGTGAGCCGCTGGATAATTATGATAACTTTCTGAATTTTATACATATGATAAGTGATGAACATGGATTGCATATCAGCCAGCGTAATATTACTGCTTCCACCTGCGGGATTGTGCCGAATATGTACCGTCTGGCAGAAGAAAAACTTCAGATTACATTGGCGCTTTCCCTCCATGGGTCCAGTCAGGAGAAGCGAAAGAGGCTGATGCCTATAGCGAATAAATATAGCCTCGACGAAGTCTTGGATGCATGTGATGTTTATTTTGGGAAGACTGGAAGAAGAATTACCTTTGAATACAGTTTAGTGGAAGGTCTCAACGATACACCGGAGGATGTCCGGGAATTGACAGAGATTTTGAAAAAACGCAGTTGTCACCTGAATCTGATACCGGTAAATCCGATTAAAGAGAGAGAATTTCGCAAACCAAGCCGTAAAAATGCATTGGATTTTGAAAATAATCTTGAAAGAAATGGAATAAATGTTACAATAAGAAAGGAAAGAGGTTCCGATATTGATGGAGCCTGTGGACAATTGCGGCGGCGGTATGTGTCAGCCAAAGAAGGAGAAGCGCATGAAAATTTATGCAATGACTGATGTCGGAAGAAAACGGGAAGTCAATCAGGATTATGTATTTGCTACGGATCAGAAAATCGGTCCATTTCCGAACCTGTTGGTAGTAGCAGATGGCATGGGGGGACATAAGGCAGGAGATTTTGCGTCGAAATATACAGTAGAAGTTTTGAAGGAAGAGCTTATGGCGAGTGAAGAGGGTAAGCCGGAGCAGATTTTAAAGAAATGCATCGATACGGCGAACCGGAAGTTGATTGAGGCCGCATCTTCGGATATAAAGCTGGAAGGTATGGGAACAACTCTGGTAGTGGCAACAGTCATAGGGAATACACTGCATTTTGCTAATATCGGCGACAGCAGGCTGTATTTGATTGATAATAAGATTAAGCAGTTGTCTAAGGATCATTCTCTGGTGGAAGAAATGGTCAGACTCGGAGGAATCCGGGCAGAGGACGCAAGAAATCATCCGGATAAAAATATCATCACACGCGCAATGGGCGTGAAGGAAGAGGCAGAAGCTGATTTTTATGAATATCGTCTAAAAAGGGGGGACGTTATTCTGATGTGTACGGATGGACTCAGTAACATGGTAGAAGATGAGGATATGTTTGGGCTGGTGAAAGGAGCAAGGGATATTGTAGAAGCGGTGAATCTGTTGATTGACCGGGCAAACTACAATGGCGGCCGGGACAATATAGGCGTTGTGCTGGCGGAACCGGTTGCCGGTGAGGTGAGTATATGGTAAAAAGTGGAATTTTTCTGGGAAAAAGGTATGAGGTATTAAGTAAAATAGGTGCAGGCGGAATGGCAGATGTTTACAAAGGAAAGGATGTTATGCTGAACCGCTTTGTTGCGATTAAGGTATTAAAGAAAGAATTAAGAGAAGACGAGACATTTGTAAAGAAATTCCGCTCCGAGGCACAGGCGGCGGCAGGTCTTTTGAATCCCAACATTGTAAATGTGTACGATGTAGGAGAAGACCGCGGACTGTATTACATGGTTATGGAGCTTGTGGAAGGGGTAACATTAAAAGAATATATTGAGAGAAAGAAAAGGCTGTCGGCGAGAGAGGTTATCAGTATTGCGATTCAGATGTGCAATGGAATCGAAGCTGCACATGAGAGAAATATTATTCACCGTGATATTAAGCCTCAAAATGTAATTATTTCTAACGACGGCAAGGTAAAAGTAACGGATTTTGGCATTGCCAAAGCGACTACGTCTAATACAGTAACCATGGCGGCCATGGGTTCTGTTCATTATACATCGCCGGAGCAGGCGAGAGGCGGCTATGTAGATGCTAAGAGCGACATTTATTCTGTGGGAATTACTTTGTATGAGATGGTGACGGGACATGTGCCTTTTGACGGGAAATCTACGGTAGAAGTGGCGTTAAAGCACCTGCAGGAAGAGATTACGCCGCCTTCTGAGCTGGTGCCGGATATTCCATATAGTTTAGAGCAGATTATTTTGAAGTGTACACAGAAGAATTCTGAGCGGCGCTACGCATCAACGAAGGAATTGATTCAGGATTTGAAACATTCTCTTGTAGATCCGGAGGGGGATTTTGTAAAGCTGATCCCACAGCAAAATGCGGATACGGTCATTATTACGGAAGATGAGTTGGACAATATCCGCAGCGCGTATGAGGATGAAGACGAAGATTATGATGACGACGATGACGAATATGACGATGATGATGACGACGATGATGACGAAGAAGAGGATGAATACGGCGGACGGGAGCATGGAAGCGATGAAGTGAATCCCCGCATGAATAAAGTCATGAAAATCCTTACCGTTGCGGTGGCAGTCATTGTGATTATCGTGCTTGCCGTTGTGGTTGGCAGGGCGTCAGGTATCTTCCAGTTTGGACCCAGCACAGATACGGAGACATCGGACGAAAAGGTTAAAGTGCCGAATGTAGTGGGTAAGACGAAGGAAGAAGCAATTGATATCTTAAATAAAGCAGGTTTGGGGTATAAACTGGGAACTGAAAAGGAATCAACGGAATATGAGGCGGGAACTGTAATGGAGCAGTCTCCGGAAAGTGGTGAGAAGGTTGCTAAGCATACGCAGATTGAATTGATTATTAGTTCGAAGCTGGTAGAAGGAGAGCAAGAGGTGCTTACCGTACCGAATGTGGCGGGAATGAATGAGAGCGATGCGATGAAGGCCTTGAATGACGAAGGGTTCCAGAAGATTACGTCAGAGGCGGTGTATAATGATTCAGAGCAGGGGACGGTTATCGGGACAACTCCGGCGGCAGGAGCCAAAGGCACGAAGGATACGGAAATCGTGATGCAGGTCAGCAAGGGACCGAAAAAGCCGGATAAAGTTTCAGTGCCGGATGTCAGAGGAAAGTCCGAGAATGATGCTAAAAGTGAGCTTACGTCTGCTAAGCTGAAGGCGGGCAATGTGACGACAGAGTACAGTGATGATTATGAAGCAGGACTGGTCATTTCTCAGTCCGTAGCCGTCGGTGAGAAGGTAGAGGAAAATACCAGTGTAGACCTGGTTGTCAGTCTTGGAAATAAACCGATTGCCGTACCGGATGTGGCTGGATATACGGTTGATGGGGCGAAAGAGAAGATCAGCGCCGAAGGACTGTATGTATCAGATGTTATCTATGAGGACAACGCCGATGTCCCGGAGGGGTGCGTAATTAGCTGTGATCCGGGTATAGGCGAGACTGTGAGCAAGGATACAGGTATTGTCCTTTATGTAAGCAGAGGTGTTGAAATTACCACGGAAGAGATTGCACCTACACCGCGTAATGAGGCGGAATAATATATGCGGGGAAAGATAGTAAAGGGAATTGCCGGATTCTACTATGTTCATATAGTAGAATCCGGTGTTTACGAATGTAAAGCAAAAGGAGTGTTCCGCAAAGAGGGACAGAAGCCTCTGGTCGGAGACGATGTAGAGATAGATATTTTGGAAAAAACAGAGAAAACGGGAAATATTGTCAGGATTTTCCCACGAAAAAATGCATTGACCCGACCTGCTGTGGCAAATGTGGATCAGGCGATGGTAGTATTTGCAGTAACGAAACCAAAGCCGCATTTTAATCTGTTGGATCGTTTCCTTGTTATGATGGAAAGCAAGGGAGTTCCGGCAATACTCTGTTTTAATAAAAAAGACATTGCCGATGATCTAAGGATACAGGAATTGAGAGAGATTTACGGAAGATGTGGTTATCCGATTTTATTTTCAAGTGCGAGAAAAAAGGAAAATATTGAAGAAATCAAAGCGCTTTTGAAAGGGAAGACGACGGTGGTTGCGGGACCATCCGGAGTGGGAAAATCTTCAATCATTAATCTTCTGCAAAGTGACATCACGATGGAAACAGGAGAGATAAGCCGCAAGATTGACAGGGGCAGACATACAACACGGCATTCAGAATTAATAGCGGTCGACAAGGATTCCTATATCATGGATACACCGGGATTCAGTTCATTATATGTAAATGAGTTCGAGAAGGAAGAACTGAAATATTATTTTACGGAGTTTTCTCCGTATGAAGGACACTGCAAATATAATGGCTGTGTTCATGTGCATGAACCGGGCTGCGCCGTGAAAGAAGCTCTTGAGCGGGGAGAAATTCACAGGATCCGTTATGGAAATTACCTGGATATGTACAATGAGCTGCAGCAGAAGAGGAGATTTTAATGATGAGGTATGTGTTATCGCCATCCATTTTGGCAGCGGATTTTACAAATCTGGGAGAGCAGATCCGGCTGGTGGAAGAGCAGGGGGCAGAGTATTTACATTTTGATGTGATGGACGGTATGTTTGTGCCGAGTATTTCTTTCGGTATGCCGGTGCTGCAATCGATAAAAAAAGCAACCAGCCAGCTTATGGATGTGCATCTGATGGTGGAGGAACCGATCCGCTATGTGAAGGATTTCCAGAACGCAGGCGCAGATAATATAACCGTGCATCTGGAAGCATGTAAGGATCTGAGGGAAACAATCAGAGAAGTCCATAGTTGTGGACTCCGCTGTGGGGTATCTATTTGTCCTGACACACCAGTTGATGCCGTGCGGGAATATCTTGATGATATAGAGATGGTATTAATTATGAGTGTTTATCCCGGATTCGGCGGACAGAAATTCATTCCGGAAGCATTGAAGAGGATACAAGAACTCAGAGAGATGATAGAGAAGATAGAAGCCCCTGTTGATATTGAGGTAGATGGAGGAATTTATCCCAGCAATGTGAGAGAGGTTCTGGATGCGGGGGCAAATGTAATCGTTGCCGGATCAGCAGTGTTTAAAGGAAATCCGGCAGAAAACACAAAGAAATTTATGGAGATATTAAAGAGTTATGAGTAATAAAGCGATCATTGTCAGCGGAGGAGCACTTAACGAAGAGTTGGTATTAAATACGATCAGAAGAGCTGAGAATCCCTGTATTATCGGAGTGGATAAGGGGGTAGAGTTCCTGTATGAGCACCAAATCATTCCCAGTTACATCGTTGGTGATTTTGACAGTTTATCCAGAGATATTGTGGACTACTATAAGAATGAGACAAAAGTTCCTATCCGGGAATATAATCCGGTAAAGGATGCTTCTGATACAGAGATTGCTGTCAGGCTTGGTGTGACACTGGGGTGTGAGAAAATACTTATTCTGGGAGCCACCGGAGGCAGAATTGATCATTTATGGGCGAATGTACAGACATTGATGATTCCCTTTAAGGCAGGCGTAGAGGCTGTAATTTTAGATTCGCAGAATAGAATACGTCTGATAGGCGAAGAGACGCATCTAAGAAAAGAAGATGCCTATGGCCCGTATTTTTCGCTGTTCCCATTGGGCGAGCCGGTGTATGGATTGACCCTTGAAGGAGCAAAATATCCTTTGAGTGAGCATACCATGACGGCTTCTGACAGTCTGTGTGTCAGCAATCAGATTGAAGAAGACGAAGTTGTGGTGAATTTCAGAAGCGGCATAGTGATTCTGATGGAGACGCGCGATAAAAAATAGAAATTACAACAGAGAGGAAATGAGACAGATGAAATTAGGCATAATTGGGCTTCCTAATGTAGGGAAAAGCACATTATTTAATTCTTTAACAAAAGCAGGAGCTGAATCGGCGAATTATCCATTTTGTACGATTGACCCGAATGTGGGCGTTGTAACGGTACCGGATGAAAGATTGAATGTCCTGGGTGAGATGTATCACACAAAGAAGATTATCCCGGCGGCGATTGAATTTGTAGATATTGCCGGTCTGGTAAAAGGGGCGTCGAAAGGAGAAGGGCTTGGAAACCAGTTCCTTGCCAACATCCGTGAAGTGGATGCTATTGTCCATGTAGTGCGTTGTTTTGAGGATAGTAATATTATCCATGTGGATGGCAGTATTGATCCGCTTCGAGATATTGAGACTATTAATCTTGAGCTTATTTTTTCTGATTTGGAGATTTTAGAGCGCCGCATTGCTAAGACGGCGAAGGTGGCGAGAAATGATAAAACAGCGGCAAAAGAGCTGAAGCTTTTAGAGAAGATAAAAGCACATCTGGAAGAAGGCAAGATGGCGAAAAGCTTTGAAGGAGCGGAGGACGAGGACGAGCAGGAATGGCTTGCAGGTTATAATCTGCTGACTTATAAGCCGGTGATTTTTGCGGCAAATGTTACGGAGGAAGATCTTCCGGATGATGGCGCTTCCAATGAGGGCGTGTGCAGGGTACGGGAGTTTGCCAAGGCAGAACACAGTGAAGTGTTCGTAGTCTGTGCGCAGATTGAGCAGGAAATTGCTGAGCTGGATGAGGATGAGAAGAAAATGTTCCTGGAAGATCTGGGGCTTAAAGAGTCCGGCCTTGAGAAGTTGATTAAAGCAAGCTACAGCCTTTTGGGATTGATTAGTTATCTGACGGCGGGAGAACCGGAAGTGCGTGCATGGACGATTACCAAGGGGACAAAAGCACCTCAGGCTGCCGGGAAGATCCATACGGATTTTGAGAGAGGATTTATCCGGGCGGAAGTAGTGGCATATGATGATCTGATGGCTTGTGGTTCTCATGCGGCGGCAAGAGAAAAAGGTCTGGTTCGTCTGGAGGGAAAGGATTATATTGTACAGGATGGAGATATTATATTGTTCCGGTTTAATGTGTAGATACTTTTTCTGATTAGACAGCCCGCTGCCTGGCGGGCAGAAGTAAGGCAGGAAAGGAAGAAAAAGATATGCATACTTCAATTGAATTTCCCAATTTAGGGATTCATCTTGAAAATGTTGGAAAGACATTGACTATATTTCAGTTCGATATTGCGTATTATGGCATAGTGATTGGACTGGGAATTGTAGCAGGGCTGCTTGTGGCAATGTATGTGGCAAAACGTACGAAACAGGAACCTGAGAATTATATCGACTTGGCGATGTTTGCAGTAGTATTTGGCATTATTGGAGCAAGGATTTACTACGTTGTGTTTTCCTGGGATATGTATAAGGATCATATTCTGAGTATATTTAATATCAGAGAAGGCGGGCTTGCTATTTACGGCGGTGTAATTGCGGCAGTCATTACGGTGTTTGTGTTTGCGCGAGTGAAGAAACTATCTGCACCGCTGCTTCTGGATACGGCAGTATTCGGACTGGTGACAGGGCAGATGATTGGCAGATGGGGGAATTTCTTCAACAGAGAAGCGTTTGGTGAGTACACCGATAATCTGTTTGCTATGAGGCTTCCGCTGGACGCAGTGAGATCGACTTCTGATGTGACGGAAAAGATGTGGGCGCATCTGGAGACAATAGACGGTGTGGATTATATACAGGTACATCCGACCTATTTATATGAATCCATTTGGTGTCTGTTGGTTCTGGTTTTACTTTTCATTTATCTAAGACACAAGGTATTTGACGGTGAGGTGTTCCTGGTTTATCTTGCCGGCTATGGAATCGGAAGGTTCTGGATAGAGGGATTAAGGACAGACCAGCTTTTGCTTCCGGGAATCGGGCTTCCCGTATCCCAGGTATTAGCTGGCGTGCTGGTGATAGTTTCGGTTATATTGATTATTGTCTTCCGTCGGAAGTCCGGTAGAAGGCAGAACCGTACACATTCTTAAAAAATGCAGGCATATCCCGGAAGAAGTATAAACTTCTGTGGAATGTGCCTGCTTTTTTTGAGGGGAGTGCTGATAATCATTATAGATATTTAGTTAATAAATCCGAAGCAGTTCAGTATAACAATCAGTGTCAGAACCGGTACGACAACGGTCATAACCACTTTGTCGTACATAGATAATTTTCCATCTCTTCCATTTTTGGTAAGTTCTTTTTCATATTCTTTGTAGCCCCATACCTTACAACAGTAGAATGCTGTCAGCAGACATCCGAGTGGAAGAAGGATGTAACCGGAGAAGCTGTCAATCCAGTCGTAAATGTTGTAATATACAACGCCTGTGTTATATGCCCACCATGGAAGTTTCACACCGCTTAGAAGTCCGTGTCCCTGGCTCAGAGAGCAGAAGATGCCGCCGATGAAAATAAATACGGCACAGATAACGGTTGCAATCCGGTGGTTGATATGAAATTTCTCTTCTACACATTTGACCGGAATTTCCAGGATAGTAAAGTAAGTAGAAAGTACGGCAAAAATAATGGCGGTAAAGAAGAAAAATCCGATGATATTTCCTCCCGGTAGTTTGCTGAAGATGTCTGTCATAGCGAGGAAGATCAGAGAAGGTCCTGCTGACATCTTAGAGCCTGCGCCTACTACGGTGGGGATGATTACAAAACCTGCAGTTAAAGCAACCGTCGTGTCGCAGATGGTAACCATCATGGAGTCTTTCCGGATGTTGGCGTCATCACTGACACTTGCACCAAGTGTTACGAAGATAGACCACCCGATACCGACAGAGAACATTACCTGCATACAGGCATCAGAGAACGTCTTCCAGGTTACCTTCGAAAAATCCGGAATCAGATAAAATTTCAGACCGTCAATTGCGCCATCAAAAGAGAAAAGCGCCCAAAATCCGCAGATAATTAATAATACGAATAATAACGGCATGATTACTTTCGTAACCTTTTCTACTAACTCGGTGATACCTCCGGCTAATAGAAGTACGGTAATAATCATTAAGATTCCGGCGTAAATCAGCGGTTCCACCGGGTTGGAAATAAAGTCCATGTAATAGGCTTCCTTGTCTGCGCCGAAGTTGCCTCCGAGAAGATAGGCAATTGCATATTTTAATACATAGCCGCTGACGATGATATAGTACATATCAATTAAAATAGTACACAGAATATTGATCGCACCTGCAAACTTCCATTTTTTGTTTACGACACCGTATGCGTCGATACCATTTGTCCGGGCATAACGTCCGATTGCGGATTCCATTTCCACTACCGGGTGGCCCAGCACAATACACATAACAATGTAGATTACGATAAAAGCGCCTCCGCCTCCGCCGTAAGCGAGGTAAGGAAATTTCCATATATTTCCCAGACCGATAGCCGCGCCTGCGGCGACCATAATATAGCCGAATCTCGAATTAAAATTAGATGCGGCTTTTTTGTTTCCTTGTTTACTCATTAACATTCCTCCTGACTTATTCTGTTAGGTTAATAGAAAGAGGCTGCTCTCACAGATGTGAAAGCAGCCTCTTTACCACTCCTCTTTCTTATTATATTCCCATAAGAATTACAGGGTCAAGTCAGAGAAGAATACTTAGCGGTTTCTTAACGGCTTTCCTCTTTGCTTATTTAATGAATCCAAAACAGTTCAGTATAACGATTAAGGTCAGAACCGGAACGGCCACGGTCATAACTACCTTGTCGTACATCGATAATTTTCCGTCCCGGCCATTCTTGGTAAGTTCTTTTTCATATTCTTTATAGCCCCATACTTTGCAGCAATAGAATGCAGTCAGGAGGCAGCCGAGAGGAAGAAGAACATATCCTGAGAAGCAGTCAACCCAATCGTAAATATTATAGTATACAACGCCGGAACCATATGCCCACCATGGAAGCTTCACGCCGCTGAGAAGTCCGGTGCCCTGGCTTAAGGAACAGAAGATGCCGCCGATGAAAATCAGTATGGCAGTAATCCAGGTTGCTTTGCGGTGGTTAATGTGGCATTTTTCTTCGATACATTTTACCGGAATCTCCAGGATGGTGAAGTAGGTGGAAAGTACGGCAAATATCAATGCGGTGAAGAAGAAAACTCCTAAAATATTACCGCCCGGAAGCTGTGAAAAGATTTCTGTCATGGCAAGAAATACGAGGGACGGTCCCGCCGCCATCTCAGATCCGGCTCCCACAACAGAAGGAATGATAACGAATCCGGCCGTCAGGGCAACGGCGGTATCACAAATGGTAACCATCATGGAGTCTTTGCGGATATTTGAGCTGTCGCTCATGCTTGCTCCAAGGGTTACGAAAATAGACCATCCGATACCGACAGAGAACATTACCTGCATACAGGCATCGGCAAAGGTCTTCCATGTAAATTTTGAAAAATCAGGAATCAGGTAAAACTTCAAACCGTCAATGGCGCCGTCAAATGCGAATAAAGCCCAAAAACCGCAGATGAGCAGCAGTACGAATAATAACGGCATGATTACTTTCGTAACCTTTTCTACTAACTCAGTGATTCCCTTTGATAATAGAAGTACGATAATAATCATTAAGATTCCTGAGTAGATCAGTGGCTGGACGGGATCAGAAATGAAGTTCATATAGTAGGCTTCTCTGTCTCCGCCGAAATTTCCGCCTGTCAGATAAGCAACTGCGTATTTCAATACATAGCCGCTGACGATGATATAGTACATGTCAATCAGGAAGGTACATACAATGTTGATAAAGCCGGCAAATTTCCATTTCTTGTTGACAACGCCGAAGGCATCAATACCGTTCGTCTTTGCGTATCTTCCGATTGCGGATTCCATCTCTACGACCGGATGCCCAAGAACGATACAGAGAATGATGTAGACCACAATAAAAGCGCCTCCGCCTCCGCCGTATGCAAGGTAAGGGAATTTCCATATGTTTCCGAGTCCGATAGCCGCGCCCGCGGCGACCATGATGTAGCCAAATCTGGAATTAAAATTGGCTGCAGGTTTCTTTTCCGTGCTACTCATAAAAACACTCCAATCTCTCTATAATTTTTTCAGATTCAATATCTGTACTTCAATCCAAATATCCCCCGACTATTTTGGATTGTAATAAAAAAAGATGCGCTCACTATGTGTGAGAGCATCTTTACTCTACCGAATCCTCTTTTTTATTATACTTCAAATGTGAAAATATGTCAAGATTGTGTTAAGAAAGTGCAAAAGATTGTTAAAAAAATATCTTGCACCAGGCTCTGAAAGGAGTGCCGCATTGCTTGTTTTGTATGGAAAAACGAACAAAATAAAGGTAGGAAGCACTAGACTTTTCATAGGTTAAGGACTATAATAATTATACACGTTGAGAATTATTTTAATTCTGATTAATGAAGGAGGAACAATTAAAATGGCAAGAAAAATGAAGACCATGGATGGTAATCAGGCTGCGGCTCATGCGTCATATGCTTATACTGAAGTTGCAGCTATTTACCCGATTACCCCGTCATCCGTTATGCCGGAGCATGTGGATGAGTGGGCTACCGAAGGCAGAAAGAATATTTTTGGACAGACCGTTCAGGTAACCGAGATGCAGTCAGAGGCAGGCGCGGCGGGCGCTGTACACGGTTCGCTGGCAGCGGGAGCTTTAACGACGACATTTACGGCATCTCAGGGATTACTCCTTATGATTCCTAACTTATATAAAGTAGCAGGTGAGCAGCTGCCGGGTGTATTTCATGTATCTGCCCGTGCCCTTGCAAGCCATGCGTTATCCATTTTCGGAGATCACTCTGATGTATATGCCTGTCGTCAGACAGGAGCTGCGATGCTCTGTGAGTCCAGCGTACAGGAGGTAATGGACCTGACACCGGTTGCACACTGTGCAGCACTGAAAGGCAAACTTCCGTTTATTAATTTCTTCGATGGTTTCCGTACATCTCACGAGATCCAGAAGATTGAGACATGGGATTATGAAGATCTGAAGGATTTGGTAGATATGGATGCAATCGATGCATTCAGAAAGCATGCATTGAATCCGAATCATCCATGTCAGAGAGGTTCCGCTCAGAATCCGGACATCTTCTTCCAGGCAAGAGAAGCATGTAACCCGTACTATGATGCAATGCCTGCAATCGTACAGGAGTACATGGACAAGGTGAATGCTAAGATTGGTACAAATTACAAGCTCTTCAATTATTACGGTGCAGAAGATGCAGAAAAGGTTATTGTAGCAATGGGTTCTGTATGTGATACGATTGAAGAGACGATTGATTACATGATGGCTGCAGGTGAGAAGGTCGGCGTTGTTAAGGTACGTCTTTACAGACCGTTCTGTGCACAGGCGCTTATTGATGCAATTCCGGATACGGTTAAGGTTATTAATGTTCTTGACAGAACAAAAGAACCGGGAGCACAGGGAGAACCGTTATACCTGGATGTTGTTTCTGCATTAAAGGGTTCCAAGTTCGATGCAGTTCCGATTAATTGCGGACGTTACGGATTAGGATCCAAAGATACGACACCTGCTCAGATTGTTGCAGTATTTAACAATACAGAAAAAGCAAGATTTACAATCGGTATTGAAGATGATGTGACGAATCTTTCTCTTGAGGTTGGAGCACCTCTGGTTACAACTCCGGAAGGAACGATCAACTGTAAGTTCTGGGGACTTGGAGCAGACGGTACTGTTGGCGCAAATAAGAACTCTATTAAGATTATCGGTGATAACACGGATATGTATGCACAGGCTTACTTTGATTATGACTCCAAGAAGTCCGGCGGTGTAACAATGTCTCATTTACGTTTTGGTAAGAGCCCGATTAAATCTACTTATTTGATTCACCAGGCTAACTTTGTTGCATGTCACAATCCTTCTTATGTAAATAAATACAACATGGTTCAGGAATTGGTAGACGGCGGTACATTCCTTTTGAACTGCCCATGGGATATGGAAGGTCTTGAGAAGCATCTGCCGGGACAGGTAAAAGCTTACATTGCAGACCATAATATTAAGTTCTATACAATTGATGGTATCAAGATCGGTAAAGAGATCGGACTTGGCGGACGTATCAATACAGTTCTTCAGTCAGCATTCTTTAAGCTTGCTTCTATCATTCCGGAAGAAGAAGCTATTGATTTGATGAAGAAAGCAGCGAAGGCTACTTATGGAAGAAAAGGTGACAAGATTGTACAGATGAACTATGATGCAATCGATGCAGGCGCTAAGCAGGTTGTAGAAGTAACGGTTCCGGATTCATGGAAATCTTGTGAAGATGAAGGATTATTCTCACCAGAAGTTAAGGGTGGAAGAGAAGATGTTGTTGACTTCGTTAAGAATATCCAGGCTAAGGTGAATGCACAGGAAGGTAATTCACTTCCGGTATCAGCGTTCAATGATTATGTAGATGGTTCTACACCATCCGGCGCTTCTGCATATGAGAAACGTGGTATTGCAGTAGATATTCCGGTATGGAAATCAGAGAACTGTATCCAGTGTAACCGTTGTGCATATGTATGTCCGCATGCTGTCATCCGTCCGGTAGCGCTTACAGAAGAAGAGCTGGCTAATGCTCCGGAAGGAACAAAGGCTATCGATATGATTGGTATGCCGGGTATGAAGTTTGCAATCACAGTATCTGCGCTTGATTGTACAGGCTGTGGTTCCTGTGCGAATGTATGTCCTGGCAAGAAGGGCGAGAAGGCTCTCGTTATGGAAAATATGGAAGCAAATGTGGCTTCTCAGGAGGTATTTGACTTTGGAAGAGAGATTCCTGTTAAACCGGAAGTCATTGCTAAATTCAAACCAGAGACCGTTAAGGGAAGCCAGTTTAAGCAGCCGCTTCTTGAGTTCTCAGGCGCATGTGCAGGATGTGGTGAGACACCTTATGCTAAATTAATTACACAGTTGTTCGGTGACAGAATGTATATTGCGAATGCAACCGGATGTTCTTCTATCTGGGGTAACTCTTCACCGTCTACACCATATACGGTAACTCCGGAAGGTAAAGGACCGGCATGGGCGAATTCCTTGTTTGAGGATAATGCTGAGTTTGGTTATGGTATGCTGCTTGCCCAGAAGGCAATCAGAAAGAGAATGAAAGCTCAGGTTGAGACAATTCTTGCTTCCGATGCAGAATGTGCTACGGCTGAAGTTAAGGCGGCTTGCCAGGAATATCTTGATACATTTAATTGCGGCGCTTCTAATGGAGATGCAGCGGACAAGCTGGTTGCTGCGCTGGAAGGTGTTGATTGTGACGTATGCAGAGACATTATCAATAATAAAGACTTCCTTGCTAAGAAATCCCAGTGGATTTTCGGTGGTGACGGATGGGCTTATGATATCGGTTTCGGCGGTGTAGACCACGTGCTGGCAAGTGGTGAAGACATCAATGTCATGGTATTTGATACTGAGGTTTATTCTAATACAGGCGGACAGTCCTCCAAGGCTACGAAGACAGGAGCTACGGCTCAGTTTGCAGCAGGCGGAAAAGAGACTAAGAAGAAAGACCTTGCAGGTATTGCTATGAGTTACGGTTATGTATACGTAGCACAGATTGCTATGGGTGCTGATTTCAATCAGACTGTAAAGGCAATTGCAGAGGCTGAGGCATATCCGGGACCATCACTCATTATTGCTTACGCTCCATGTATCAACCATGGTATTAAGAAAGGTATGAGCAAGGCTCAGACCGAGGAAGCATTGGCAGTAGAGTGTGGATACTGGAATAATTTCCGGTTCAATCCTGCAGCTGAGGGAGCTAAATTCTCACTTGACAGCAAAGAGCCTAAGCAGGAAGGATACCAGGCATTCCTTGATGGCGAAGTTCGTTACAACGCTCTCAAGAGAGCTAATCCAGAAAAGGCTGAGAAGCTCTTCGCTAAGAATGAGGCTGAGGCTATGGAAAGATATGATTATCTGAAGAAACTGGTAGCACTGTACGGTGCAGAAGAATAAGAATTAAAAATAAAAATGCTATGCAAAAGGTTAGCCGATTGTATAGCATTTTTTTATGATATTATGATAAGGAGCAGAAAAAGTGACGGTTTCAGAGATTATAGTGGAAATGGTAAAGCAACCAAATGGAAATAAAACGGTTGACAAATGGAAATAAAAGAAATATAATTATGGAAACTATTAGTGGGGAGGCTTCTATGACTGTAACAGAGATGAGGGCGAAGAAGAAAGAGATGGGATATACGAATGAGCAGATTGCAGAGCTTTCGGGAGTACCATTGGGAACGGTACAGAAGATATTTGCCGGTTTAACGGAGTCCCCAAGGTATGATACGCTTAAGGCACTGGAAGCAGTGTTCCAGGAGAATGTGAATATGGTTTCGGAATCTGTGAAAGCATACAGAGTAAAGAAACAGGGAGAATACACATTGGAAGACTATTATGCGCTGCCGGACGAGCGGAGAGTGGAATTGATTGATGGCGTGGTCTATGATATGTCATCGCCGACTTCCGTGCATCAGATTCTTGCCGCGGAGATTTGGCAGCAGATAAAGTCTTATATCAATAAAAAGAGAGGAACCTGCATTCCCTTTGTGTCTCCGCTGGATGTTCAACTTAACTGCGATAATACGACTATAGTACAACCGGATGTTTTGGTAGTTTGTGATAGGAGCAAGGTTAGGAATCGATATATCTGTGGGGCGCCGGATTTTATTGTAGAGATTCTGTCAAAATCTACGAAAAAGAAAGATATGTTCATTAAGACGGAGAAGTATATGAACGCCGGAGTGAGAGAATACTGGGTGGTTGATCCGGATAGAAAACAGATTATTGTCTATGATTTTGAGCACGATGAGTATCCATTAATTTATGGATTTGATGCTAAAGTACCGGTATTTATTTTTGGAGGGGAATGCATGGTTGATTTTGCACAGATTTATGAGTATATGAGTTTTTTGTACGAACAATAAAAGATGAATAGACGGGGATAATCTGGCAGGGTGCTTTGGCATATGAAGTTAAAGAAACTTTAAGAAATGCTTTCGCAAAATCTTCTGTTCTTTGTGCTATGATGCGGGGAAAGAGAGGAGGGGGAATTTGTGAAAGGTATATGGATTGACGTGTGCATGGAGTTCTATTCGCTTTTGGCTGTGTTCATCCCATGTATGATATATCAGTTTTATGCTGTAAAAAACCGGGTGAATCCTAAAAGGAAGGTATCAAAGAAGCATTTGGTTTGGACGTACATATTTATACTATATCTTTATATGGCGTTGTCAGTGGCGGGTATGGGAAGTATCTGGGATGTTACGTATTATGATCCGGTAATTCGTGCGGAAGAAATTAATTTGATTCCTTTTGCAGCAGAAGGAGCCATAACTTATATATTGAATGTGATTATGTTTATGCCGCTGGGGTTTTTGCTCCCTTTTATCTGGAAAGGATATCGGTCTTTGTGGAAAGTGGCAGCAGCGGGATTCTCATTTTCTCTGGCGATTGAATTGGGTCAGCTTTTCAATCGGCGCTGTAGTGATATTAATGATTTGCTTATGAATGTGCTTGGCGCTATAGTTGGCTATGGTATCTGGCTCGGTTTTATGAAAATATTTAAGAAAAAGAAAGTAGTGGATTTTTCACTGAGACCCTGGGAAGCTATGATGTACATGGTATGTGCTGTCCTGGGAAGATTTTTCCTCTATAATTGGCGATGGTTTGTTCACTGATGTTCGGGCGGTAAGAGGCAACAAAATGAAGCCTTTTTTCAAGAGACAGTCTATTGAATTATGTTTACATATGTGCTATTATGTTGACACGATAAAAGGGGGAGCGGTTTATCAGAATTTCTTAAGCTTCATTCGCAGCTTGTGTATCAATCGGTACAGTTCTTATCTAAAGAGAGGGAATGAGATCGTCTGTCTTATCCGTATACAATAAGACAGACATCTTGTCTTGTGAATTACCCGATATTTTATTGATTGTCAGGATATTTTCAGTTCTTCCAGCATTTCGTATACGGTTTTTTGGTTTCCGGGATGTCTTTTATATGGTGCGATTTCACATAGTGGTTTTAATACAAATTCTCTTTTATGCATCTCGACATGCGGGATACATAAGTTTTCTGTATTCAGGAGAAGATCGTCATAAAATATAATATCCAGATCCAGGGTTCGCGGTCCCCAGCGGAGAATTCTCTCTCGCCCGGCATTCTGTTCAATCTGATGCAGCCTGTTTAAAAGTTCTTCCGGAGTCAGCAGTGTGCGCAGTTCCAGGCAGCCATTCAGGAATTGGTCTTGATCGGTGACTCCATAAGGCTCTGTCACAAGGAAGGAAGAGAGTTTTGTTACTTTGCAGCCCGGGGTTTCGCCCAGAGCATGAACGGCCTGGTTTAGATATCCTTCTTTGTCACCCATGTTAGAACCTAGTGCAATGTAAGCTGTGTGCCAGCAGCGTTCGATTTCTATGGAGACGGTCTCCAGGGACATGCCGATTGGCGCCCATGGTTTCTTGATTTCCAGGCAAATCCGTTCCAGCCTCGGGGTATTCAGAAGCAATGTCTCTGCAAGAGCTTCTGCTGCACGTTCAATTAATTGATAAGTATGTTCTTGAAGGAAGCGTTGGATAAATTGGCAGGTTTCCCCATAATGAATGGAAGCTGTCAGGTCATCGGTCAGTCCCGCTTCGCGGGTATCGGTGTAAAGGATTGCCGAAACAAGAAATTTTTGTCCCAGGGTATTTTCTTCCGGGAAAACGCCATGTTTAGCGAAAACTTCCAGGTTTTTAATCTTAATTTTATCCATGATATTCTCCTTAATTCACAGAATGTTCCCGTAATATTGCTTCTGTCATCTGGATAGCGCGGCGGTTAGCGCGTACGTCATGTACTCTGACGAAGGAGCATCCCTTGGTTATTCCATAAACGGTGGTGGCAAGAGTTCCTTCTTCTCTTTGGTTGGCAGGAAGGTCCAGAGTTAGGCCAATGACGGATTTTCGTGAGGTTCCCAGTAAGACCGGGTATCCCAGCCGGTGCATGCAATCAATTTTGCGGATGATTTCAAGGTTCATTTCGTAATTTTTGCCAAATCCTACACCAGGATCCAGAATAATCTTGTCATCGGAGATTCCGGCAGCTTTGGCAAGTCGTATGCATTCTTCCATATCATTCAGGAAATCCGGCAGAAACTGCTGGTAAATGGCTTCCATTCTGTTATGCATCAGGCAGCAGGCAGCCTGATGCCTGGCGATTAGAGCAGCCATCTGTTCATCATATTTCAGCCCCCAGATGTCGTTGACTAAGTCGGCTCCGGCTGTTAGCGCAGCTTCTGCTACGGCGCTTTTGTAGGTATCAACAGAGACAGGAACGTCGAATTCCTGTTTTAGTCTTTCGATGACGGGAACTACCCGTTCTATTTCTTCCTGGTCTGTAATCTGTGAGTGCCCCGGTCTTGTGGATTCGCCTCCTACGTCCAGAATATCGGCGCCATCAGAGACCATTTCTCCGGCATGTTTTAGTGCGGCATCCAGATTTTGGAATTTTCCGCCATCGGAGAAGGAATCCGGGGTTACATTCAGAATTCCCATAATATAGGTGTGGTTTGCAGTGTCAAAATTTTTATTTCCAATAATCATATTGTTATCTCCATATTCTTTTTTGTTGTACTCCAGTTACATTCCGGCTCGGCAGGACAGGCAAAGCAAGTGCGGGAGGCTTTGTCGCTTTCATATAGCAGATTTTCCAGCAGGATAGCGTTTTCCCTGAGTTTTCTGTGCCCGCGGATTGCAGTAAGAATTTCCTGCTGTTCTGCAGGAGTGAATCGGATCCTTTCCGGCATGTCGGAAAGAATAATTCCGGCAATCTCAGCACTTTTGATTTCGTGAGGGATTCCTTCTTCGTATTGGGCATATTTTCCAATATCGTGAAGAAGAGCAGCAGCATAAATACTCTCCTTTTTTAGACCCAGATTCCGCTCCAGATTTCGGATATAGGCAATCCTTGCCACAGCAAGCAGGTGGTCCATCTGGTGGCAGCAAAAGAGCCGTCCTTTTTCAAGAGCGGCGAGTTTTGCATAAGAAGCGGTATAGAGAGGATGGTTTTGTATAAAAAATAACTGTTCCATGCTGTTACCTCCGCAGCATTTGGAAAAAGCGTTCTTCCAGTGCCGGATCACATTCGAATTCGCCTCGTTTTGCCAGTGTTACGGTCTGGCTTCCCGGTTTTTTAATGCCTCGCATGGTCATACACATATGCTCTGCTTCCAGCATAACTATAACGCCCTTGGGCTGCATATGGGTCATCAATGCATCGGCAATCTGGTCTGTCAGCTGTTCTTGAAGCTGCAGCCTCCTGGCAAATACTTCTACGGTCCGGGCAAGCTTGCTTAAACCTACGACCCTGCCGTTAGGAATGTAGGCAATGTGCGCCTTGCCATAGAAGGGGAGCATATGGTGCTCGCAGGTGGAGTAAAAAGTAATATCTTTTTCCAGAACCATTTCGCTGTTGTCTGTGCGGAAGGTTTTACTTAAGTGGACGGCAGCATCCTGATCCATGCCATTGTAGAGTTCTGTATACATTCTTGCAATTCTGTCAGGGGTCTCTATAAGCCCCTCCCGATTCACGTCTTCTCCCATACCTTCCAGAAGGAGGCGCACAGCCTGTTTGATTTTTTCCTGATCTATCATGATTCTATCCTTTTCTATTTTGTATTTATTGTAATATGGTGCACTGTCTTTATAATCTCTCCCAGATAAGACAGGGAGCCAAAAGCAAGAATAATGTCGTCTTCTTTCGCTTCTGACAGAGCATTTTCCACAGCCGTTTTTTCATCCGGTTCAGATTGGATGGAGATATCCGGCGGACAGTATTTTTGCATTACTTCGGCCAGCATTTCTGCCGGAAGTGAACGCTTCCGGTCGGGAAGTGTAAGGGTATGGATTGACTTTGCCAAAGGAGCCATGACGGCAGCAATTTTTTCGTATTCTTTATCTTTAAAAACGCCCATGATGTAAATGAGGCGCCTTCCGGGGAAATAAGACTCCAGGGTTTCGCGGAGACAAATGGCGGCAGCTTCGTTGTGAGCGCCGTCAATAAAAAAGAGGGGAGTATGGCAGAGGCAGGTGAACCGTCCCGGCCATATGGTTTTCTGGAAACCTTTGTTTATGGAGTCCGAAGAAACAGGATATCCCAATGTCTGCAGGGCGCCAAGAATCTCCAATGTCGTGATTGCGTTATCAAGCTGGTGTTTCCCGGCAAGAGAACAGTGGAAAGGAACATAGTTTTTATAAAGAAAAGTCTGTCCTTCATAGTTTTCTTCCAGGATATAGGCAAGACTTTTATCCGCAGGATGAAAGGGGCATCCGCAGTCTTTGGCAGAATCGGCAAGGATTTTCATAACCTGTGGAAGCTGAGGGGCGGAAATGACAATACAGCCGGGTTTCATGATGCCTGCCTTGTTTTCTGCGATCTCTTCCAATGTGTTTCCGATAACGCCCAAGTGATCGCAGCTGATAGATGTAAATACTGCACAGATTGTATTTTCGATAATATTCGTGGCGTCCAAAGCGCCGCCAAGCCCGCATTCCAATACGACAAAATCACAGCCCTGTTCTTTAAAATACAAAAAAGCTATTGCAGTTTCGGCTTCAAATACGGTAGGGCTTCCCTTTCCGGTGTTTTCCATGCGTGCGATAGCTTCCTGAACTTTTTTTGTTAATCTTGCAAATGCAGATTCAGATATCCATTTTCCGTCTACCTGAATGCGTTCCAGATAGGAAACTACTGTCGGTGATACATATCGTCCGGTCCGGTAGCCTGCTTCACTCAATATGGTAGAAGTGTATGCGAGTACAGAGCCCTTTCCATTGGTTCCGGCAATATGTATGAATTTCAGCCCCTTCTGCGGGTCTCCCAGTTCATGCAGCAGTTCCCGGACCGTATCCAAACCAAGTACACTTCCGTATTTCGACACCTTGTCCAAATATACCCTTGCT
>ERZ1673736.2141-NODE-2141-length-22854-cov-5.631343_pt1 | contig 22854 bp, 14 predicted proteins | sample MGYA00580212_ERZ1673736 | MGnify/ENA primary metagenome ERZ1673736 (study PRJEB41218, sample SAMN15661752) | gut metagenome | host: Homo sapiens | place: Canada: London | collected 2015-08-20/2019-03-30 | study: EMG produced TPA metagenomics assembly of...
GCTGGTGCCCAACTGCGATAAGATCGTGCCCGGCATGGTGATGGCAGCGGTGCGTATGGATGTGCCTGCTGTGGTCTGCTCCGGCGGGCCGATGCTGGCGGGCAGCTACGGCGGCGAGGAAGTCAGCCTTTCCAAGATGTTTGAGGCGGTGGGCGCCTATAAGGCGGGGATGATCACCGCCGACCAGCTGGAGGACTGCACCTGCAACTGCTGCCCCAGCTGCGGCAGCTGCTCGGGTATGTACACCGCCAACAGCATGAACTGCCTGTGCGAGGCCATTGGCATTGCACTGCCGGGCAATGGCACCATCCCGGCGGTCTATTCCAAGCGGCTGCAGCTGGGCAAGCATGCCGGTATGGCCATCATGGACCTGGTGCGCCGGGGCATCACCGCCCGGCAGATCATCAATGAGCGGTCCATCCGCAATGCATTGACCTGCGATATGGCACTGGGCTGCTCCACCAATACGGTGCTGCATCTGCTGGCCATTGCATACGAAGCCGGCGTGCCCATCGACCTGGCGCTGTTCAACGAGATCAGTGCAAAGACCCCCAACCTGTGCCATCTGGCCCCGGCAGGGCCTACCCATATGCCGGATCTGTACGCTGCAGGCGGCATCCCGGCGGTGCAGGCGGAGCTGGCCAAAAAGGGCCTGCTGGATCTGGATGTGCTGACCGTGACCGGCAAGACCCTGGGGGAGAACATCCAGGGCGCCCGCATCCTGGACACCAAGGCCATCCGCCCCATTGAGGACCCCTACTCGGAAAACGGCGGCCTGCAGATCCTGTGGGGCAACCTGGCCCCGGATGGATGCGTGGTCAAGCGCAGTGCAGTGGCGCCAGAGATGCAGTGCCATTCCGGCCCGGCCCGGGTATTTGACAGCGAGGAGGAGGCCATTGCCGCCATTTATGCGGGCAAGATCGTGCCCGGTGATGTGGTAGTGATCCGGTACGAAGGCCCCAAGGGCGGCCCCGGTATGCGGGAGATGCTGAACCCCACCTCTGCTCTGGCAGGCATGAAGCTGGATAAGACGGTGGCCCTGATCACCGATGGCCGGTTCTCCGGCGCATCCCGCGGCGCTGCCATTGGCCATGTCAGCCCGGAGGCTGCCTCCGGCGGGCCCATCGGCCTGGTGGAAGAAGGGGATACCATCTCTATCGACATCCCCCATGCTAAGATCACGCTGGAGGTGCCGGAGGAGGTGCTGGCGCAGCGGTTGGCAAAGTACCAGGCACCGGAACCCAATATCCGCACCGGCTGGCTGTCCCGCTATGCCCGGATGGTCACCAGTGCAAACCTGGGCGCAGTGCTGAAGTGAGGCGGATGGTATGACGAACAAGGAGTGGCAGACCCGTCTGGCGGGCTTGGTGGTGTTCCGTCCACTGGGACAGGACCCGGTGTTTGCGGCGCTGGAACAGCTGATCGGTCTGCTGGGGCAGAAGCCGGAGCAGCCTGCAGTGCTGAGCCGTGCAGTGGCCCAGATGGAGGGGGAGCTGTTTGCCCATACCACCGATCTGTCGGCCTATCTCTCCGCTGCCGTGCTGGAGGCAGAGACGGTCTGTGTGCGCCGGGCTGCCCAGGGCGCGCTGCCTGCGGTATTGCAGACGGCTCTGGACCGGGAGCTGGCGCTGCTGCAGGCGGCCTGCGGCCTGACCTTGGATGACCTGCTGGAGGAAACGGGGGAGGATACCCGCCGCGCGCTGGAGTTTCTGCCCCGGTGGGAGACAAGCGCTGTGGATCTGGCTGCGGCATACGCCCAGCGTATGAGCCAGGTGGGACGCAAAGGCTACGGGATGTTTGCCAAGTACCATGTGTTTACGGTGGAAAACGGCCAGCTGGTGCCGGTGAAATACCCGGACCCCCAGCGGCTGGAGGAGCTGCCCGGCTATGAGCGAGAGCGGGAAAAGGTGATCGCCAACACCCGTGCCCTGCTGGCGGGGATGCCGGCCAACAACGTGCTGCTGTACGGAGATGCCGGCACCGGCAAATCCAGCACCGTAAAGGCCATTGCCAACGAGTTCGCACCCCAGGGACTGCGGTTGGTGGAGGTGAAGAAAAATCAGCTCTACCAGATCCCGGAACTGATGGACCAGCTGGCAGACAACCAGCTGAAGTTCCTTCTTTTCATCGACGATCTGAGCTTTACTGCCAACGACGACAACTTTGCAGCGCTGAAAGCGATCTTGGAGGGCAGCGTGGGCGGCCGGGCCAAAAATCTGGCGGTCTATGCCACCTCCAACCGCCGCCATCTGGTCAAGGAGACTCTGACCGACCGCACCGGGGACGATATCCACGAGGCGGACACCCGTCAGGAGCTGATGAGCCTCTCTGCCCGCTTTGGTCTGACGGTGACCTTCCAGCGGCCGGAAAAGGCCCGCTTTGAGGCCATTCTGACCGAGCTGGCCCGTCAGCACGGCATTGAGATGCCGATGGAGCAGCTGCTGGTCAAGGCCGAGGCGTTTGCCATCCGGGCCGGGGGACGCAGCCCCCGGGTGGCAAAGCAGTTCATCGAGCAGTGCGAGAGCGGCGTGCAGAAGTGAACCGAACAACAAAAAACCAGGCAGAGAAGCTCTCTGCCTGGTTTTTTTGTTTATTTGGGCAAACGGCGTATGCTGGCTCAGACACGCTCTGAGACCAGCTGGAACCCGGCGCGGGCCAGCTCCTGGCGGATCTGCTCGATCTGGGCGGCGTCCCGGGTCTCCAAAGCCAGCTTCAAAAAGCAGCTGGAGATGGGCATATTGGGGTCAGAACCATCGTGGAGCACCGACACCACGTTGCTGCCGCAGCGGGAAACGATGCGGGCTACCTGCTCCAGCTGGCCGGGGCGGTCCTCCAGGGCGATGGTCAGGTTGGCTTTGCGGCCGCTCATCACTAAGCCGCGGGTGATGACCCGGTTCAGGATGTTTACATCAATGTTGCCGCCGGAGACCAGGCATACCACCTTTTTGCCTGCCAGGGGCAGCTTGTGGAACAAAGCGGCGGCCACCGGCACAGCGCCTGCGCCCTCTGCGACCAGCTTCTGGTTCTCCATCAGGGAGAGGATGGCCGCAGCGGTCTCGTCCTCAGATACAGTGACGATATCGTCTACATATTCCTCGCAGAGCTGATAGGTCAACTCGCCGGGGGTCTTGACCTGGATGCCGTCCGCAAAGGTGGAAGCGGCGTTCAGGGTCTGGTAGCGGTGCTCATGGAGGGAGCGGTACATACTGGGCGCACCCTCTGCCTGGACGCCGTAGATCTTGACCTCCGGACGCAGGCTCTTGATGGCGAAGGCTACGCCGGAGATCAATCCGCCGCCGCCCACCGGCACGATCACGGCATCCACATCCGGCAGCTGGTCCAGGATCTCCAGGCCAATGGTGCCCTGCCCGGCAATGACCTGCTCGTCGTCGTACGGGTGGATAAAGGTCATGCCGGTCTCAGCCTGCAGTTCCACTGCCTTGTCGTGGGCGTCGTCGTAGGTGCCGGGTACCAGGCAGACCTCTGCGCCCAGGTTCTTGGTGTTTTCTACCTTCATCAAAGGGGCGCCGTCCGGCATACAGACGATGCTTTTGATGCCACGGCGGGTGGCTGCCAGCGCCACGCCCTGGGCGTGATTGCCCGCAGAGCAGGCGATGACACCCCTTGCGCGCTCCTCCTCGGAAAGCTGACTGATCTTATAGTAAGCGCCCCGGACCTTAAAGCTGCCGGTGACCTGCAGGTTTTCGGTTTTCAGGTAGAGCTGGCAGTCACAGTGCAGGCGGGGGGCCTCGATGAGGTCGGTGCGGCGGGCAACGTCTTTGAGCACAAAGGCGGCGTGGTAGATCTTATCCAAAGTCAGCATGACGATATACTTCCTATCCTTTTTGTACTCCCGCCATGCAGTGGGCATGGATGCGGGAATTTTAGTATAGAATACTAAAATTGATTTGTCAAATGAATTTTGCTCACCTATAACTGCGACAAGGCGCAAGGGGGACAAAAGCTGTTTTTTCGGGCTTTCCTCACAGACCGCTGCGCCCCGGCCCGATGCGCAAAAACTTTGGCCCGTGCATCTGCACGGGCCGTGTGAAAGGTTTTTTGGTTCCTTTTTCTTGCAAAAGGGGAAGCACCCGTATGCCCGGCAGCTCCTGCACCCCCATAAGATGGTTCAGATGCAGTCCAGAATGGCATCGCCCATGGCGGCGCAGCCCAGGCAGGTGCAGCCATCGCTCATCGTATCGGCGGTGCGCAGGCCCTTGTCCAGAACGCTGGCCACGGCGTCCTCAATCGCCTGGGCTTCATCGCGCATACCGAAGGAATAGCGCAGCATCATGGCCGCCGAGAGGATGCAGGCGGTGGGGTTGACGATGTCCTTGCCGGCAATGTCCGGAGCGGAGCCGTGGATAGGCTCATACAGGCCGCGGGTGCCGTCGCCCAGAGAGGAGGAGGGGATCATGCCGATGGAGCCGGTGATCATGGATGCCTCGTCCGAAAGGATATCTCCAAACATATTCTCGGTAACGATCACGTCGAACTGACTGGGGTCCTTGACCAGCTGCATGGCGCAGTTGTCCACGAACATCTCGCTGTACTCTACGTCCGGGTACTCGGCTTGCAGCTGGTGCATCACAGCCCGCCACAGACGGCTGGTGTCCAGTACGTTGGCTTTATCTACACAGCAGAGCTTTTTGCGGCGCTGGCGGGCTGTTTCAAAGCCGATGCGGCCAATGCGCCGGATCTCCTGCTCAGAGTAGGGCATCTGATCCACGGCCTGTTTCTCGCCGCTGGGCAGGGTGTCGGTGCGATGCTCTCCAAAATACACGCCGCCGGTCAGCTCCCGCACGATGATCAGGTCGATGCCTTTGGCCACGATCTCCGGTTTCAGCGGGCTGGCGGGGGCAAGCTGCGGCCAGATGCGGGCGGGGCGGTTGTTGGAGTACAGGCCCATCCCTGCACGGAGCCGGAGCAGCCCTTTTTCCGGCCGCTGCGGGCCGGGCAGCCCCTCCCACTTCGGGCCGCCTACGGCGCCCAGCAGCACACTGTCTGCCGCCAGGCATTTGTCCAGCTCCTGCTGGGGCAGGGGGTCTCCGTATTTATCAATGGCCTCGCCCCCCATAGCGGTGTCCACATAGTGGAAGGTATGGTCGTATTTTTCAGCGATGCGGTCCAGCACACGCACCGCCTGGGCAACGATCTCAGGGCTGGAGCAGTCGCCCCAGATAACAGCGATGGTCTTTTCCATATGGCCCTCCTTTTACTGGTCCGGCTGGCGGTTTTGGATGGCGTTCATCAGCCCGCCGGCGGCAATGATCTCCTGGATAAAGGGCGGGAAGGGCTGCGCCTGGAAGCGGCAGCCGGTGGTCTCGTCGGTGATAAGGCCGGTATCAAAGTCCACCCGCACGGTGTCCCCGGCGGCAATGGCATCCGCAGCCTCCGGACACTCCAGGATGGGCAGCCCGATATTGATGCTGTTGCGGTAGAAGATACGGGCAAAGCTTTTGGCGATGACCACCGAGATGCCCGCTGTTTTGATGCACAGGGGGGCGTGCTCCCGGGAGGAGCCGCAGCCAAAGTTCCATCCGCCCACCATTACATCCCCGGGCTGCACCCGCTGCACAAAGTTTTTGTCGATGTCCTCCATGCAGTGGGCAGCCAGCTCCTGGGCGTTCTGGGTATTCAGATACCGGGCGGGGATGATCACATCGGTATCCACGTTGTCGGGATACTTAAAAACAGAACCTTTTGCATTCATGGGGTCGCTCCTCCTTTTCTCTCAGACCGTGCGGGGGTCGGTGATATAGCCGGTCAAAGCACTGGCGGCGGCGGTAGCAGGGGAGGCAAGGTAGACTTCGCTCTTGACGTGGCCCATGCGCCCCACAAAGTTGCGGTTGGTGGTGGACACACAGCGCTCCCCCTCAGCCAGGATGCCCATGTATCCGCCCAGGCAGGGGCCGCAGGTGGGGGTGGAGACGATGCACCCGGCATCGATAAAGGCGGTGGTCCATCCCCGGAGGATGCACTCCCGATAGACGGACATGGTGGCCGGGATGATGATGCCCCGTACGCCCTTGGCGATATGGCGGCCCTTGAGGATCTCGTAGGCAGCCTGCATATCCTCCAGCCGGCCGTTGGTGCAGCTGCCGATCACCACCTGGTCGATGCGGATGCCGCTGCCCTCCCGTGCGGGGTGGGTATTCTCCGGCAGGTGGGGGTAGCTGACCGTGGGTTCCAGCGCAGACAGGTCGATCTGGATGGTCTGCTCATACACGGCATCGGGGTCGGCTTCATAGAACACCGGCGGCCGCTGGCTGCGGCCTGCCAGATACTGACGGGTCACCGCATCCACCGGGAAGATGCCGTTTTTGGCACCGGCTTCAATGGCCATGTTGCAGATGCAGAGACGGTCCTCCATGGTCAGGCTGGCCACGCCCGGGCCGGTGAATTCCATGGACTGGTACAGCGCCCCATCCACCCCGATCTGACCGATGATGTGCAGGATCACATCCTTGCCGCTGACTCTGGGCGGCAGGGTCCCGGTAAGCACGAACCGGATGGCCGAGGGGACCTTGAACCAGGCTGTACCGGTGGCCATGCCTGCGGCCATATCGGTGGAGCCTACCCCGGTGGAAAAGGCACCCAGGGCGCCGTAGGTGCAGGTGTGGCTGTCGGCGCCGATGACACAGTCCCCGGCGGTGACGATGCCTTTTTCCGGCAAAAGGGCGTGCTCAATGCCCATCTCGCCGACATCGTAGAAGTTGAGGATGTCGTATTTGCTCGCAAATTCCCGGCACTGTTTGGACTGGGTCGCGCTTTTGATGTCCTTGTTGGGGGCAAAGTGGTCCAGTACGATGGCGATATGCTCTTTATCAAATACCTTGTCGAACCCGGCACGCTCAAACTCGTTGATGGCTACCGGGGTGGTGATATCGTTGCCCAGCACGATGTCCAGCTTGGCGCGGATGAGCTGCCCGGCCTTGACCTCGGCAAGGCCCGCATGGGCGGCAAGGATCTTTTGCGTCAGGGTCATTCCCATAATGATACTCTCCCTTCATTTGCTGTTGATGGCGCTGACCAGGGCACGGATTCCGGCCACGATGATGTCGGTGTGGGAGCCTGCGCCCCAGCTGGCGGTGCCATCCCCCCAGGTAAGCCCCACATAGGAGGCAGCGCGGGAGGTGGAACCCTGGTCCAGGCTGTGCTCGGCGTAGCTTTCCAGATGGAAGTCCAGGCCGGTGGCGCTCTGGATGGCGTTGGCTACAGCGTCCAGACGTCCGTTGCCCACCGCAGTGACCTGCTTGCGCTGTCCGTTCAGGCACAGGGTGACGTCGGCGGTGATGCCGTTGACCTGGGCGAAGTGGGCCTCTGCTACGTCCAGCGGGGTGGTCTTGTTGAGGTAGGCGGTTTCAAAGATATCCAGCACCTCCGCAGCGCTGAGCTCTTTGTGGCGGCAGTCGGACACGCCCTTGACCTTGTAGCCCAGCGCCTCCCGCATTTTGGGGGGCAGGTTATATCCATAGTTCTGCTCCAGCACAAAGCCGATGCCGCCTTTACCGGACTGGCTGTTGATGCGGATCACGTCTGCATCATAGGTGCGGCCGATGTCGTGGGGGTCGATGGGGATATAGGGGCAGGTCCAGCGGTGTTCGCCCTGGGCTTTGCGGTAGGCCATGCCCTTGGCGATGGCGTCCTGGTGGCTGCCGGAGAAGGCGGCAAATACCAGCTGCCCGGCATAGGGGGTGCGCTCATAGATATGCATCCGGGTCACCCGCTCGTACACCTGGCAGATGCCGGGCATATCCGAAAAATCCAGCCGGGGGTCTACCCCATGGCTGTACAGGTTCATGGCCAGGGTCACGGCATCCACGTTGCCGGTGCGCTCGCCGTTGCCAAACAGGCAGCACTCTACCCGCTGGGCACCTGCCAGCACAGCCAGCTCGGCACAGGCGACGCCGGTGCCCCGGTCGTTGTGGGGGTGGGTAGAGAGGATGACGCTGTCCCGGAAGTGCAGCTGGCGGGAGCAATACTCCACCTGGCTGGCGTAGACGTGGGGCATGCTCATCTCCACAGTGACCGGCAGGTTGATGATCATGGGGCGGTCTGGGGTGGGCTGCATCACGTCCAGTACGGCATTGCAGACCTCGACGGCATAGTCCACCTCGGTGCCGGTAAAGCTCTCCGGGCTGTACTCGAACAGGAAGTTGCCCTCGTACTCCTGGCTGAGCTGCCGCACCAGCTTTGCGCCGTCCACAGCGATCTGCTGGATCTCGGCTTTGGATTTATGGAACACCTGTTCCCGCTGAGCCGAGGAGGTGGAGTTATAGAAATGGATCACCGCCCGGGGGGCGCCCTTTACCGCCTCAAAGGTGCGGCGGATGATATGGTCCCGGCACTGGGTCAGCACCTGCACTGTGACATCGGCGGGGATGCGGTCCTGTTCGATCAAGGTGCGCAGAAACTCATACTCGGTCTCGCTTGCGGCGGGGAAGCCTACTTCGATCTCCTTAAAGCCGATCTTTACGAGCAGATCAAAAAACTCCAGCTTCTCTTCCAGGCTCATGGGGACGATCAGCGCCTGGTTGCCGTCCCGCAGATCCACGCTGCAAAAGGCGGGGGCGGTCTCGATATGGTCTTTTTTCACCCAGCTGTCGTAGCCGGCGGGAGCCGGGTAATAACCCGGTGCGTACTTGGTGGCGTCCATCATTTCTGGTCTCCTTTTCCCCGGTGTGTTGGCAAACAAAAAGCTCCCGTCTCTCAAAGGAAGGTTCATCCTTTGAGAGACGGGAGCCATCAAATAGCGTATAAAAGGCAGCCCGCGGTACCACTCTCGTTGCTGCACGGTATTGGTGCAGCCCCTCAGCACGATCGGCCGCTTGCACGGCGAATCGCTGCCCGGGTAACGGTGGGCTTCCGTCCAGGCTTACTAAGGCGTATGCCGGTTGAGTCTGGCTGCTCAGGGGCCAGTAGACGGGACCATCCGCACTGCCTTGCACCATCCGGCAGCTCTCTGTACGCAGACCATGACCCGGTTTTTCCCCTTCGTTGCATTTGGTCAAAATGTTTTGGAAGTGGGTTCAGTTTAGCATAGCCTTTTGCGCAAGTCAAGAGATTTGCAGGGACTGAAAACATGAAAGATGTGCAGATGAAAAGCTATAAAATACAATAAATTTCAAAAGGCGGCGGTGGGGCGCCCGGCATAAAAGAGCGGGCGGCACCCTATGGATGCAAACTGCCCCCGCTGTGCTTGCGGTACACAGCGGGGGCAATTTGTTTGCGGTATTTGGTTTGGTGTAGGAGGAATCATGTGCAGGGGTGCGGTTGCGGCCCCGCGTCCCTGTGCCATTATAGTATCACGAAAATTCTGCGAAATTATGCTCTTTCTATGAAGCTTTTGTGAATTGCCGCAGGGGTCATTCCAGTGCTTTCATGCTTTCTACCATGCTGATGCGCTTGACCTGCAGCCGCATGAAGAAGCATACCCCAAAGGTGAACAGCATGGTCAAAGCCACACTATACACAAAGCTGAGGGGCGAGATGGAGCGGATGAACATCATCCGGTCCATCTCCACCGTGCGCACGATGAACTGATGCAGCGGGGTGCCCAGCAAAAGACCCACGGCAGCGCCGATCAGGCTCAGCAGCTCGATCTCCCGGAAGATGTAGCGGTAGACCTCCTTGTCGTAGAAGCCCAGCACCTTGATGGTGGCCAGCTCCTTTTTGCGCTCGGCCAGGTTGACGCTGATCAGGTTGTACAGCACCACGGCTGCCAGGGCAGCGGCGCAGAAGATGATCAGGATGACCACATAGTTCAGGCTGGTGACCATGTTGTTGAACATACGGGTCAGATCCTCGGTAAAGGATACGCTGCTGACGTAGTTGCAGCTCAGCAGCTGGGCCCGAAGGGCATCCTCCTGGTCCGAATCGGCGCAGTTGGTCTGACCGAATACGGTGTTCCACTCCGGCTGCTCGCCCAGCAGGGTCTCCAGGCTCTGCTGCGACAGGTACAGCCGGGGGAAGATATAGTCCTCGGCGATGCCGGTAAGCACCAGATCCACCCGTCCGCCGGAGGGGCTGTCCACGGTCAGGGTGTCCCCAACGGACAGCTTGAGCATCTCAGCGTTCTTTTCGGTAAGGATGACGCTGTCGGCCTCAAAGGGCAGGCCCTCGCCGCTCTTGCGGTCCCGGAAAGTGAAATACCGGGTCATCTGGCTGGGGTCCTGCGCACCCACCACAGTGGCGGTGACGGTCTCATCTGCCTGGCTGCTGCGCAGAGTTACGTTGTGGGTGTAGAAAGCGCCCCAGCTCTCCACGGCGTCGCTGGTCTCCAGCTTATCCGCCAGCCCGTTCTCCAGCTCCAGTGCCTGGCTGCTGTTCAAAGAGACGGTAAGGTCGGTGTGGGTCAGCTGGGTGGACTGTTTGGCCACCATGGGCAGGATGGAGTCCTGGATGCCGAAGCCGATCAGCAGCAGGGCGGTGCAGCCTGCCACGCCCAGCACGGTCATGAAGAAGCGCTTTTTATACCGGAACAGGTTGCGGGCTGTGGTCTTTTGGGAGAAGCTCATCCGCTTCCACAGCGGGGTGATGCGCTCCAGCAGGATGCGCTTGCCGGCCACCGGGGCACGGGGCAGCAGCAGCGCAGCGGATCTCTCCCGCAGGCTGGCCCGGCAGGCTTCCAGCGTGGCCAGACCGATGATGGCGGTGCTGACCAGGACCGAAATGGCAGCAAGGCCGGGGTAGAACCGCAGGTGGAAGGTGGGCAGCTGGAACAGCATCTTGTAGGCTTCCCACAAAATAGAGGGGAACACGATGAAGCCCAGCACCATGCCCACGGCACTGCCCAGCAGGCTGGCAGCAGCGCCATAGAACAGGTACTTGGAGGAGATGCTGGCGCTGGAGTAACCCAGTGCTTTCAGGGTGCCCAGCTGCAGGCGGTTCTCGTCCACCATACGGGTCATGGTGGTGGTAGCCACCAGAGCCGCTACCAGGAAGAAGAAGATGGGGAACACCCGGGCGATGGCTTCCATGCGGTCCGCATACTGCGCAAAGGTGACAAAGCTCACCGTGCTGTTGCGGTCCAGCACATACCACTCGCCGGATTCGATCTCGCTGATCTGTTCCTCTGCATCGTGGATCTGCTGCAAGCCCTCGGCCAGCTGGCGTTCGGCATCGGCTTTTTGGGTCAGGTATTCGGTGCGGCCATCCTCCAGCTGCTGCTGACCGGTGCGGTACTCGCCCCAGCCGGAGTCCAGTTTACTGCGGGCATCGGCCAGCTGGCTCTCGGCAGCATCAAAGGCGGCGTAGGCGGTGGCGGCGCCGGTGCTCAGATCCAGCTGACCGCTCATCAGCGCCAGTTTCATCTGACGCAGGGCGGCTTTGGCCTCGGTGACCAGCGCTGTGTTGGAAAGATTGGGCGAAGAGATCAGCCCCTGGGCATACATCTGGCGTTTGCCCTCGTCCAGCTGCTGCTGGTAGCCTTGCAGCTGGTTATAGATGTTATCGTAGGCGCTTTGGGCTTTAGCCAGCATATCCCGCAGCTCGGTGTACTCCTCGTCGTCCGGCTCGGCCTCTTCCAGAGCGTGACGGGCGTTGTTCAGGGCGACCTCGGCATAATCCAGCAGCGGGTCAGCGACCTGCTTGAGATTGACCAGCATTTCGATCTGCGCCAGCTGATCCTCAAATTGCAGCATCTGTTCCTGGCCGGAGAGCAGCTGGTCTGCACCGCCGGTCATGGTCTGGGGCAAAGATGCCTTTTGCGCTTCCAGCTGGGCTTTGCCAGCAGAGTACTCCTGTTCGCCCTGGTTCAGCTGGGCAAGGGCTGCATCCAGCTTCTGCTGGGCGTCTGCAAGCTCTTGCTCGGCCTGATCGAATTCGGACTGTGCCTGCGCCTTCTTTTCCTCATAGGTGGCCTTGGCATCTGCCAGCTGGTGCTGGGCATCCTCGATCAGCTGGGTGCGGCGCACCTGGCATTGTCCGGCGCTGATCCCGCTGATCCGGTCGGCCACGGTGTCCATGGCATCCTGGTATTCATCGGAGTAAGCGCTCAGCCCCTGCACCCCAGCTGCCTTGATATAGCAGGCGGTATAATAATCGGTTGTAAAATTGCCCTCCGGCACAAAGACGATCTGGTCCAGCGTGCCATCCCCGGCGGTGCTGGTCTCGGGGTTATTGGAGATGTACTGGGGGTCCTGCACAGCGCCCACCACGGTGAACTCGGTGCGGCCGAGGCCCGAATCCTCCGGCAGATGCAGCACAGTACCCTCCGGGATGGGGGTGCCGTAGCCAATGGTGTGGACCACACACTCATTGGGGGCAGCGGGCATCCGTCCGGACAGCAGTACCAGACGGTTCAGGTTGGCAGGGTCCTGGGATACGGGGTCGGCGGGCAGCTGCTGCATCCGCACCACCGACAGCTCTTCGTCCCCGTTCCAGCGGGCTTCCAGGTCTGTAAACTGCACCGGCATCACAGCCTGTACGCCCTCAACACCGGCAATGGCGTCGATGTCTGCCTGGGACAAGCCCAGGGTGGAAAGCACCCGCAGGTCAAAGACGTTCTGCTGGGCAAAGTATTCATCTCCGGCCAGCCGCATACTGGGGGCAAAGCTCACCAGGCCGGTCAGCATCATGACCCCCAGCAGCACGATGCCAAACAGGGAGATGAAGCGGCTGAGATTACTTTTGAGATCCCGCAGGATATTTTTGCGATAACTTTTTGTCACGATGCTCACCACTCGATCTGTTCTACCGGGACGGGGTGCTTGTTGACCTCATTGGAGAGGATCTGGCCGCTGCGCACCTGGATGACCCGGTCGGCCATGGCAGTCAGGGCCGAGTTGTGGGTGATGACGATCACGGTCTGGCCGGTGGTGCGGCAGGTGTTCTGCAAAAGGGCCAGTACCGATTTGCCGGTCTTGTAGTCCAGCGCACCGGTAGGCTCGTCGCACAGCAGGAGCTTGGGGTTTTTGGCCAGGGCACGGGCGATGGCCACCCGCTGCTGCTCGCCGCCGGACAACTGTGCGGGGAAGTTGTTCAGCCTCTCCCCCAGGCCAACGCTGCGCAGGGTCTCGGCGGGGTCCAGCGGGTCGCGGCAGATCTCGCTGGCCAGCTCCACATTTTCCAGGGCGGTGAGGTTCTGCACCAGGTTGTAGAACTGGAACACGAACCCGACGTCATACCGGCGGTAGGTGGTCAGCTCCTTGTCCGTAAAGCGGCTGATGTTCCGTCCGTCCAGCCAGACGCTGCCCTCATCGCAGCTGTCCATGCCGCCCAGGATGTTCAGCAGGGTGGTCTTGCCGGCGCCGGAAGGGCCGACGATGATGCAGAATTCCCCTTTGTCTACATAAAAGTTGAGATGATCGGCAGCGGCGATCTTGACGCTGCCCGTTTGATAATATTTGGAGACCTCTTCAAATTCTACAAAGTGCTCCATAGTGTCGCCTCCTTGCATGGGGTCGCCTCCGGCGGACCATGCCCCCGGCAAAACCGGGTAATGGGGCGGAGAGCGGGATGATAGAATGGTTTCATACCATACTAACTATAACATAAAATGACAAGGTTTGCAGACGGCAGTAACTGAATTTTCAAAAACTTAACAATCGTTTACAACCGTGCAATAAATAGGGGCGGCGCTTGTGCCCAAAGCAGACGGCGGGGGAGAGACTGGGGCGGGGCGAGGGTTGAAAATCAACCGGCGGCGCCAAACTTAGCTGTATTTTTGTCTTTGTTGTGGTATAATCCTATATTGGGCAATCATATCTGAAAAGGGGAGATGACATGAAAAGGAGAACAGCGCTGCCGGATTTGCTGCTGTTGTCCGGGACGTTGTTTGCAGCCTTTGTGCTGGTGGCGACCATCCAGCGGATCACAGGGCGGCTGGACGGCGTTGCGTCCATGGTGTTTCTGCTGGGGGCTTTTTTGGTGTCTCTGTACACAGAGGGGTACTTCTGGGGGGTGGCAGCCAGCCTGCTGGGGGTGCTGGCGGTAAACTTTGCGTTCCGCTCCCCCTATCTGGAGCTGAACTTTACCGTGCCGGAGAACCTGTTTTCCGGCGTGGTGATGCTGTTCGTTTCGGTGATGACCAGCACACTGACGACCCGGATCAAGCGCCAGGAAGCACTGCGGGCCGAGACGGAAAAGGAGACCATGCGGGCCAATCTGCTGCGGGCGGTGTCCCATGATCTGCGCACGCCGCTTACCTCCATCTATGGGGCCTGCTCCACCGTAATGGAGAGCTATGACTCGCTGGATAAAAGCCAGAAGCTGAAGCTTCTGGGGGAAGCCTGCGCCGATGCGCAATGGCTGAACCAGATGGTAGAAAACCTGTTGTCCATTACCCGCATCGGGGGAGAGGGCCCGGCGGTGCAGAAAACGCCCACCGTGCTGGAGGAACTGGTGGATACGGTGGTGCTCAAGTTCCGCAAGCACTGCCCGGGGCAGGCGGTGGAGGTGCAGATCCCGGAGGATTTTATTGTGATCCCTATGGACTCCATGCTGATGGAACAGGTGCTGACCAATCTTTTGGAAAATGCGGTCTACCATGCAAAGGGGATGACCCGGCTGATCCTGCGGGTCACGGCAGAAGGGGAGAAGGCTGTTTTTGCGGTGGAGGACGATGGCTGCGGCATCCCCAAAGACAAGCTGCGGAACCTGTTTACCGGCACAGCTGCCAGCAGCTCCGCCGACAGCAGCCGCCACGGCATGGGCATTGGTCTGTCGCTGTGCGCCGCTATCGTCAAAGCCCATGGCGGCGAGATCTGGGCCGAGAGCAAGTCCGGGCAGGGGACGAAGATCTGCTTCTGGCTTTTGACCGACATCAATCAAACAGAGGAAGTGCAAGATGAGCAATAACAAGTTCAAGATCCTGGTGGTGGAGGACGAAAGCAACATCAGCAGCTTTATCGAGACGCTGCTGGAGACCAGCGGTTACCATGCGCTGGTGGCTCATACCTGCGCCATGGGGCTGACCCTGTTTGCCTCCCACACGCCGGATCTGGTGATCCTGGACCTGGGACTGCCGGATCGGGATGGACAGGAGATGATCCGTCAGGTGCGCAAAAAGACCCTGACACCCATCATCGTGCTGTCTGCCCGCACCACCGAGCAGGATAAGATCCAGGCGCTGGATCTGGGAGCCAACGATTACATTACCAAACCCTTTGGCACCGGGGAGCTGATGGCCCGGGTCCGGGCGGCGCTGCGCAGCGGCCACAGCGGTTGGGGAACGGCACCGGGGGGCGTATTCCGCGCCCAAGGACTGGAGATCAACCACGAGCGGCGCAAGGTATTTGTGGACGGGCAGGAGATCAAACTGACCCAGACAGAGTACAACATTGTTTCCTTTTTGTCCGAACATGCAGGCCGGGTGATGACCTATGCCGCCATTGTTCGGGCTATCTGGGGCGATATGGACTGCGGCAGCACCAAAAAGCTGCAGGTCAATATGGCAAATATCCGTAAAAAGCTGGGCAGCCGGCCCGGCAGCAACACGTACATCTTAAATGAACTGGGGGTCGGCTACCGGATGGTGGACGAGGACCCCGGCACAGAAGAACAGGAGACGACATGATTTTTGCACTGGTAGTATTTGCCGCCACCTATGTGGCGATGCTGGCCTGGCCGGAGCGACGCCCCTTGGCAGCGCTGACGGGAGCGGCTATTTTTGTGGTGATGGGACAGATGGGCGTCTATCAGCTTTCGCTGGGGCAGGCGCTGGCCGCTGTGGACTTCAACGTGCTGCTGATGATCGCCGGCACGATGGGCACGGTGTCGCTGTTTATTGAGAGCAAGATGCCCCTGCGCCTGGCGGAACAGCTGATCCGTCATGTGCCGGATGTGCGGGGCGCAGTGACCGTGCTGGCGCTGTTTGCCGGCGTGATCAGCGCTTTTGTGGACAACGTGGCTACGGTGCTGATGATCGCACCGGTGGGCCTGGCCATTGCCCGGCGGCTGTCCATCTCGCCGGTGCCGGTGCTGATCGCCATTGCGGTTTCCTCCAACCTGCAGGGCGCCGCCACCATGGTGGGTGATACCACCAGTATGCTGCTGGGTGGTTTTGCGGAGATGAACTTCTTCGACTTTTTCTGGATGGAAGGCCGTCCGGGCATCTTCTGGGGCGTGGAACTGGGCGCACTGGTGTCTCTGGGGGTGCTGTGGGTCCTGTTCCGCAAGGATCGCCAGCCGGTACACGCCGAAGGGGACACCAAAGTAGAGGACGATGTGCCCACGGCGCTGATGATCCTGACGGTGGGCTTTTTGATCATTGCTTCGTTTTTGCCGCAGCCGGAAGGCGGCATCTGGCTGACCCTGTATGAGCTGCGCAGCGGCCTGATCTGCTCGGCAGTGTGCTTGTTTGGCGTGGTGCGCAGCCATTCGGTCAAGCCGGTGGGGCAGATGTTCCGTGCGCTGGATTGGGACACCCTGGCTCTGCTGTTTGGTCTGTTCATCCTGATCGAGGGCATCCGTACAGCCGGTGTCATCGATGCGATGGCCGGGCTGTTTTATAAGGTGGCAGGGCAGCAGCCGTTCCTGCTGTATACGCTGCTGGTATTTGTATCGGTGCTGGCATCGGCGTTTGTGGACAATATCCCCTATGTGGCTACGATGCTGCCGGTGGTGCAGAGCATTACGGCACAGATGGGCGGTATGCCCCCGTATGTGTTTTACTTTGGCCTGCTGACCGGTGCGACGCTGGGCGGAAACCTGACCCCCATCGGCGCTTCGGCTAACATTACCGCCATTGGAATGCTGCGCAAACAGGGGGAGAAGGTGACCACCGGCGACTTCCTCCGCATCGGTGTGCCCTTTACGCTGGCAGCCGTACTCAGCGGGTATGTCTACCTCTGGCTGGTCTGGGGCGTGTGAACCGCTTGCCGGGGGGCCTTTTGAGGGCTGAACCCCTGACAAAAAGGAAAACGTTCGTTCTTGCCAGGTAACAGCAGGGGCAAACTTCCTGAGTGAACCGAAAAAACTTATAACAAAAAAGAAAACTCCCCGGAAGAAGTCTCCTTCCGGGGAGTTTTGCTGTGTATAGGATGGTGTGAGATATCAGGCGTCCGACCGGGAGAAGGCGTTCTTCATCTGGCTGCTCAGTTCAAACAGCACCTTATCCAGTGTTTCGGAGGCTTTTTTGCGCAGCAGGTCTGCGACAGCTTGGTTGGCCTCCTGCCGCAGGGCGGTGCGGGCGGCGGGGTCCGGCTGAGCCAGCAGCTGTGCGTCAAAACGGTTCAGGACAGCACGGCTCTGGGCCAGCACTGCATTTTCGTACCGCTCGATGTGGATGGCGGACTGGGCATACGAAGCATCGGCCATGGCGGCGATCATCCGGCTGACCCAGTAGAAACTATCGGTGGAGACCTCTCCGGTGGTACAGGACAGATAGTCCGGTGTGGTATCTACATTGGGGTAGAAGGGGGCCATGGTATTAAAAGCGTTGGAGGCAAAAGACACCCATTCCACCGCACTGCTGTCTGCGGGGAAGCCCGGCCGCAGCTGCAGCAGAGCCATCAGGTCGGTGCGGTTGACCCCGATGGGCCGGAAAATACCCTTTTGGTTGGGGTCGGCGCTGCGGGCATAGGGGTCGTAGGGGGTTCCCTGGTAGTGGGAGGAGAGCAGGTACTTGATCTCCTCCGGCGTGATCTTCTTTTCCGGCACCATGCACCAGGGCAGATCGTCCGAGCGGGGGGTGTAGTCGGCGTTGGGGCCATCCCATACCTGGGTGCGGGGGTTCAGATGACGCAGCATGAACCAAGCCCGCGGGGTGTTGTAGACATGGTCGGCATCGTCGTGGCTGCCAAAGGCGGCACGGGGGTCAAATACACCATCCATGGAAAGATCCAGATGGTTGTCGGCAATAAACTGGCGCAGGTCGGCAGAGCACAGATGCTCCCGCCGTGCGCCAAAAGCGTCCTGCAGGTCAAAGGAATCCAGTCCGAACTGGTTGGGCATCACAACATAGGCGTCGTCCGGCACCCGGCGGGCGATCCAGTGATGGCCGCCGATGGTCTCCAGCCACCAGATCTCGTTTACGTCCTGGAAGGCGATGCCGTTCTTTTCATAGGTGCCGTACTGCTCCAGCAGGCTGCCCAGGCGGGCCACACCCTCCCGGGCCGAGCGGATGTAGGGCAGCACCAGGCGGACGATGTCCTCTTCCCCGATGCCGCCGGGGACCATGGGGTCTGCCCCCAGCACCCGGGGGTTGGAGGTGATGGTCTCGGTAGCGGTCATGCCGACATTGGCTTCATTGACGCCGGAGGCTGCCCAGATCCCCTCGCCCTCTATGGCATTGGGCAGGATGGAGCAGCGCAGCGCCGCAGCCGGCAGAGGGATCTCCACATGAGAGATCACCGACCGGTAGACCGGGGACTGTTCGTCCGGGTGCAGGATGGTGAACTTTTTGGGCATAAAATGTCCTGCGCCGGAGTCATCGTTGCGGGCGATCATGGTCGAGCCATCGTAGCTGGCCTTTTTGCCCACCAAAATCGTTGTACAAGGCATGGAAAAGACCTCCTCTTCTTTTTGGCCGCGGTGGTATGGACCAGGGCGGCAGACATCTTTCCTTGATTGTAGCACGCAGGCTGTGGCAGCTCAAGAGGGAAAACGAAAACGCAGCCGGGCAGTCCCACATATATAGGGCAAAGGAAAACAGGATTGCATTTCGGTGCGCAGATGATATGATTAAAGGGAGAGAACACAAGAAACGGGACTGGGCAAATGGGCGGATGCGGCAAAGCCACAGCCCCTGTGCCCCGTGCAGGAGGGGGAAACGAAATGATCTATACCGTAACGTTCAACCCGGCGATTGATTATGTGGTGCAGCTGGACAGCCCGCTGGAGATCGGCGGGGTCAACCGGGCCAGCGCCGAACACTGCGTGCTGGGAGGCAAAGGCATCAATGTTTCGGGGGTACTGACAGAACTGGGCTGCGGGAATGTGGCGCTGGGTTTTGTGGCGGGGGAGACCGGGGCCTGGCTGGAGCGGGGTCTGGCTGCCCGGGGGCAGCAGACCGACTTTATCCGGCTGGACAGCGGGATGACCCGCATCAATGTAAAGATCAAGGGCGCAGAGGAGACCGAACTCAACGGCGCAGGCCCGCAGATTACCCCCGAGGCGATGGAACAGCTGTACCGGAAGCTGGATGCCCTTCTGCCGGGGGATGTCCTTGTACTGGCGGGCAGTATCCCTGCCTGTCTGCCCCAGGACACCTATCAGCAGATCCTGACCCGGCTGAAGGGGAAGGGGGTCCGGACGGCGGTAGATGCCACCGGGCAGCTGCTGATGAATGTTCTGCCCTACCGCCCTTTCCTGATCAAGCCGAACCATCACGAGCTGGCAGAGCTGCTGGGTCGGGAGCTGTATGGGGACCAGGAGATCGCCGGCGCTGCCCGTGTATTGCAGCAAAAAGGCGCACGGAATGTGCTGGTGAGCATGGCCGGAGAGGGGGCGCTTTTGCTGGACGAAGAGGGCTGGGTCCACCGCATCGGCACCCCGCAGGGACGGGTGGTCAACAGCGTGGGGGCCGGAGACAGTATGCTGGCGGGCTTTATGGCTGGGTACCTGGACAGAGGCTGCTATGACCACGCTCTGCGGCTGGGCACTGCTTGCGGCAGCGCTACGGCATTTTGTCTGGGACTGGCGCAGCGCCCGCAGATCGAACAGATGCTGACGCAGCTGGAGAAGGCTGCCTGCCGGACGGCAAAGGATGCAGATTGAAAAAAAGAAATATCCATTAAAATATACAACAAGGCAAAAAAGGACGGCCATACCGCGTGCATGGCCGCCTTTTTTGGCATATGAAGGATATTGGACGAAAATCTGGGCGGCTTTTAACGAAAAAATTGTGGATTGTGACCGAAAAAAAGTTTGTGATATATAAGATATGACGAAAGTAGCCCACACAAAAAGGACGTTTGGCGTTTTTGTTGAAAAAGAAAATAAAACATGATACAATGAACGCTAAAGATATTTTTGCGGCAGAAAAAACAAAATTGCTGCATCCCACCGTGCTTTGTATCGGGGTTTGGCAGACCCGGTCCTGGGCTGCTGTTTGGGCAGCCGGGAGCAAAGCTTTCTGCACAGCAGGACGGAGGGTTGTGGAAAATTCGGTCCACAAAAAGGGGGAAACGATCGTTGTCGATCCAATTTTTACAATATCAGCAGGAGATGTTCCGGTCGGTAATGGAGCGTCTGAATAAGGAAGGACGCGCAGTCGTGGTGCAGCCCAAGGGCACCCACAGCCGGGCTATTGTGGAACAGCTGTGCAAGAGCTGCCCGGAGCAGGCGCTGCTGTGGCTTGCACCGGAGTGTCCGCAGAGCCAAGGAAAGGTCAAAGGGCTCTCGTACCAGCAGCTGGCAGCTTTGACCCCGGAACAGTGGGTGGAGCTGGTCCGCTTTGCGCCGGAGTACCTTGTCTTGGAGGATTTTCATCACAAGGGCAGCGGCAGCTGGGCCGAGGCGCTTTGGGCACTGCTGGAGCTGTGCCCGAAGCTGCGGGTGCTGGGCCTGACCAATATCCCTGTGCGGGAGTGGGGTGTGCGGCCCGCTTTGGCAGATGAGCTGTTCCGCGGGCATCTGGCAGCGGAGCTGACGCTGGGCGAGGCGATCGCATATGGTCTGCTGCCTGCGCCGGAATACACCGTGCTGCTGGCACCGGAGCAGCCCATGCTGCAGCGTCTGCGGGGCAACATCAAGAGCCTGCGTGTGGGTGGCGGCCCGGAGCCTCTGCGGGAAGAGCTGGAGGCGCTGCGCTGTGCGCTGGAACATGGCCCCAGCTTTGGAGAACTGGCGGCACAGGCGGTCAGCCGGCGCAATGGTCTTTACCTGGCAGTGTGTGTGGACGAAGCACAGCGTCAGATGGTGATGCCCCGCATCAAGGAGTGGCTGGCCCTGGTCAACCCCCGGGTGGAGGCATTCCGCGCTGGTGTGCCGGATATGCCCACAGCTCATGACCCGGAGACCAAGGGGATGAAACTGGTGTTCTGCACACCGGAGAATGCTGCCCAGGCCGGGCATGGATATGACGGTGCACTGTTGTTCCGCCGCGGGCAGGATACAGCGCAGTTCCGCCGGCAGCTGAACTGTGCCCTGGAAGCCTGCCGCGGCCCGCAGACCGAGATCCTGGATGTGCTGGACGATCTGGAGGCAGTGGAGGATGTCAAGCTGCTGAAAAACAGCATCGCTCTGGCTGTGCGCCATCTGCGGGCAGCAGGGGCAGCGGTCCTGCCGCTGGAAAAGCTGGCACTGAACGAGCCTTTGAAAGAGATCAAGCAGATGTACCAGCAGCTGCGCCGGGATCTGGATACCGGGTGGGATGCAGCCCTGGTGCAGGCGCAGAAATACTATTCGGCCAATGGCACCCTGGAGATGCCCCGCAAGATGATCGTGGGGGACAATCTGGACCTGAGCGCCTGGGTGGCTGCCCAGCGTCAAGTGCGGATCGGCCGGCGGCCTGGCTACCTGACCCAGCGGCAGATCGAGCAGCTGGATGAGCTGAAACTGCCCTGGCAGGGCCTCAGCGGGCAGACCTGGGAGCGGGGCTGCCAGGCAGCGCAGCGCTACCGTGCAAAATATGGCGACCTGCTGGTGCCGGTGCGCTATCAGTCGGAGGACGGCCTGTGCCTGGGAGAGTGGATCGTATACAACCGCCAGCGCCGGCAGACCGGGATGATGTCTGAGGATCGGGTGGACCGGCTGCAGAACCTGGGTATGGTATGGGATACCTCTGCGGCGATGTGGCAGCACAATTACCGGGAGGCTATGCGGTATTACCTGGACCATGGCAACCTGGAAGTTCCGGTAAAGTATGTCACGCCAAGCGGTTTTGCACTGGGGACCTGGCTGGGCACCCAGCGTGCCGCCTATAAAGCGGAGCAGCTTACCCCGGAGCAGACCGCACAGCTGGAGGCTCTGGGCGTGGACTGGACCGACCGGAACAACCGCAAATGGCAGATCGCCTATGAGTCGGCTGTGCGTTACTATCAGGCCCACGGCAATCTGAATGTCCCTTCGGAGTATGTGGACGAGAACGGGGTCTTGCTGGGCAAGTGGATCTCCCGGCAGCGGTATGCAAACCAGAACCCGGAGAGCAGCAGTGCCCGCATGACCGAGGAACGCCGCCAACTGCTGGATAAGATCGGCATGGAGTGGGGCAAGGCAGAGCCGTGGCAGGAGCATTATAAGCTGGCTTTGGCCTACCGGCAGGAGCATGGCACCCTGCGGGTGCCCGCCACCTATAAAACAGAGGACGGCGTCTGGCTGGGCACCTGGCTGTGCCGCCAGCGGGCGGCGCTGCGCAAGGGCAATTCTCTTTCGCCGGAGCGCCGGGCGATCTTGGAGCAGCTGTTTGCCGGAGAGGAAGAGAAAAAGCCTGCAAAGCCCCGGGTGCGCTGCGCTCGCCGGGAGCAGAACTGGCAGCAGAATTACCGCCGTGCAAAGGCATATTACAAGACCCACGGCAATCTGCTGGTGCCGGCCAGCTATGTGGATGAGACCGGATGCCGGCTGGGTGTGTGGATCTCCAACCTGCGCGCAGCGCGGAAAAAGCGGCCGGATTCCTCGCAGGTGACGGCGCAGCACGTGGCGATGCTGGATGAGATCGGCATGGAGTGGGATGCCCGCACTGCAAAGTGGGAGTGTGCCTATGCCCGGGCGGTGGAGTATCGCGCCGCCCACGGCAGCCTGTTGGTGCCGGTGAACTATAAAACAGAGGACGGCTTCTGCCTGGGTGACTGGGTGCGCCGTATGCGGGAGGCCCGCCAGGAGAAGGACCCCAAGCTCACCGAGAGCCGGATCCAGAGGCTGAGCTCCCTGGGCATGGTCTGGGATATGGACTGAGTGTCCGTTCTGGTTGATAAAACAAAGCAAAACATCCGTACCCTTAGGGGTGCGGATGTTTTGTTTATGGCG
>ERZ1673736.2176-NODE-2176-length-22597-cov-20.768477_pt1 | contig 22597 bp, 23 predicted proteins | sample MGYA00580212_ERZ1673736 | MGnify/ENA primary metagenome ERZ1673736 (study PRJEB41218, sample SAMN15661752) | gut metagenome | host: Homo sapiens | place: Canada: London | collected 2015-08-20/2019-03-30 | study: EMG produced TPA metagenomics assembly of...
ATACCCCCTGTCGGCCGCATGAGAATCCCTCCACGGGTTCGCATGCGGCCTTTTTTGTTTTGGCTCGGCCCGAGCAGGCCGTTTGTCTCGATCTGTAACATCTAGCAGAGATTTTTGGCCCCAATTGTTACAAATTGAGATGAACGGGGGCACCCGGTTCGAAATGTCTAGATCTGTAACATCTGATTCGCTTTTGGCCATCTAACTGTTACAGATCAAGACAAAGATGATGGCTGGGTAGACAAAATCTCGATCTGTAACATCTAGTCGAGTTTTTGGGTCCTAGCTGTTACAGATTGAGACAAATGCACAGGACAATCCCCCCAATCTGTAACATTTGGTTGGTGATTTCACCCCTACCTGTCACAGGTTGAGACAATTTGATAGTGGAGTCCTCATTTACACGTCATATCGCGTAGCGCTCACGCGTTGATTCCCCACAATGACAGGAGGTAAAAGTCCTCCCGCATCGCCTGTTGGCAATCCCATAGCGTTAGCTAGCAGATGACCTGCGTGTGTTCCTCGATGGCGGCACGATTCTCGGCGGCGATACCCGGTTCGCACACCACGGCATCCAGGCTGTCCAAGCGACAGAAGGTGTAGAAGTCGCGCTTGCCGATCTTGCTGGAATCGGCGATCAGATAGCGTGAGTCGGCCTTGCTAAAGGCGAGCTGCTGGATACGGCCCTCGTCCATGTTGGACGTAGATACGTCGCCATCCAGAATGCCGTTGGCGCCGATAAACGCCGCGTCGATGCCCAACGCACGCAGGGTATCCTCGGCCGTTGGTCCCACAAAAGCGGCGGTGCGGCGACGGTACATACCGCCCACGAGGCACAGGTCGCAATCTTCGCGCGCCTCGAGCAGGTTAAACACCGAAAGCGAATTGGTCACAATGCGCAGGCGAAATGCCGGCAGCATCGAGGCCATCTGCTCAACCGTAGTGCCCGTGCCCAAAAAGATGGTCGAGCCCTCCTCGATGAGCTCAACGGCGCGGCGCGCGATCTGCAGCTTTTCCTCGGCATGCTTAGTGCGCTTTTCGCTGTGCGAATACTCATGGCGCAACATAGCATGGGGACGTCCCTGTGCGCTACGGGCGCCACCGTGCACGCGCTCGATCTCGCCCAGGCTCGCAAGTTCTTCGAGGTCGCGGCGAATCGTCATATCCGAAACGCCCAGCGCATCCGAAATCTCCTTGACCGAAACCGTGCCCTGCTCTTCGAGCAGCTGACGAACCTTATCCTGTCGCTCTGCCTTAATCACGATGAATCCTCGCCGTTCTTTGCGCGCATATCATTCAAACAGTAACGAACAAATTGTATCAGACTCGTGCGCGTCAAAAATGAACACCCGCACAGCTCCAATCATCACTTTTTTGAGAAAAATACCCCCTGCTTTAGTGGGGTGTAGTGATAATCTCGCCTGTTCGCGCTACAGTTTGTCAGAAATACCTCGATGTTAGGAACCAAATGATCACTTCCGAGCTTTTCGGCACCGCGCCGTGCGGCACCTCCGTTCATCGTTACACCCTCAACGGGCCCGAGATCTGCATTCGCATTATGGACTATGGCGCCACCGTGCTGGGTATCGATGTGCCCGACATTCCCGGCAACGTGCGCGATGTGGTACTGGGCTTCGATAAGCTCGAGGATTACTTTGACAACCCCGCCTGCTTTGGCGCGACCATCGGCCCCGTGGCAAACCGCACCGCGGGCGCCACGATCACCATCGACGGCACGGACTGGCACATGCCGGCCAACGAAGGCGTCAACAACCTGCACAGCGATCTTGAGCATGGTCTGCACAAGCGCGTATGGGACGTTGAGCTCGACGAGACTCACAACGCCGTGCGCATGACCACCTCGCTTAAGGATGGCGAGCTGGGCCTGCCCGGCAACCGAACCTTTACGGCTGTGTTTACCGTTACGCGCACCGGCGTCTTCCGCATCGAGTATGGTTGCGAGAGCGACCGCGCCACCTACGTGTCCATGACCAACCACACGTACTTTAACCTTGCCGGCCATAACGCCGGCATGGACTGTGAGCACTTCTTTATCGCCAACGCTGCCCACTACTTGCCCATTAACGAGCAGAACATCCCCACCGGCGAAATCGCTCCGGTCGAGGGAACACCGTTTGACTTTCGCGAGCTGCGCCCCGTCGCACCCGGCATGGAGGCCGACGACCCGCAGATTAAGCAGGCCCGTGGCTACGATCACTGCCTGTGCATCGATGGCTATCAGTACGGCCGCAACCTGCGTCGCGCCCTACATGTCGAGGAGATGTGGACCGGTCGTGAGCTGGACTACTACACCACCGCCCCGGGTGTGCAGCTCTACACCGGCAACTGGCTGGGCGACGAGCACGCCAAGGACGATGCCAACTATGGTTGGGGTGCCGGCTTTGCCCTCGAGGCAGAAATGTACCCCGACACGCCGCACCAGCCGCTGTTCCCGCAGGGCATCTTGGGCCCGGGTCACCCCTACAGCAATGTGATCGAGTACCACTTTATGAGGCACTAAGCTCACAACGCGACATCTCGCACAGCAGCGCCCGCCGGCACACCGCCGACGGGCGCTGCTTCATGCCTAAATCCTTCTTTTCGATGCCACCGAATTGGTGACATAACAAAACTATGCCGAATTACTACGATGAACCCACTATGTCCGACCACGCGCTGGTTTATAAAAAATTAGCAACTCGTCTACCTGCGGTTTTATTCTCTGCAAATTTGGCATGCTCGGCGATAAGCAATTCATCGTAGTAAACCGGCATAGTTTTGGCGGACAGCGCCACACAGATCCCCTACGAAGGCAAAATGATCCGTTTTCCTCCGTCCCCAAGGGATCAGTTGAACAGATTGCCGATGGGATCGGGGGCGGAACTGGGGAGATGGCGGATTTCTAGCTCTATACCGAGCTTTTGCAACTCTTTGAAGGCGGCGATGTCTGTATCGCCTACGGCAACGGCAGGCGTTGCAGAGCGCTTGCCCTCCCCCGCCCGCATATGGCCGATACTAATCTTGGTTATTGGCACACCGCCCTTAACCAGCGCGAGCGCATCGGAGGGTGAGGCCACCATGATCAGAATCAATTGGCGAGGCGTTGCGGTATGAATGATGTCGATGGCCTTTTGTACCGAGAAAAACCGCGTCCAAACGCCTTCTGGCGCCGCCACCCTCATGGGTGCCCATTGGCGCGAATCTGCCGCGATCTCATCGTTGACGATTAGGACAAGGTTGGAACCCACGGCTTCGTTCCACAGCTCAACGTCTTGTCCGTAAATGAAACGGTCGTCGATACGTGTGAGAAGGATCTTGGGTTGAGCCATGGCTGCCCCATTCTGTTTGAGACCCATACGAGCGGGACGTCGACCACCAACTCAACAGCTGGTCAAGCGCCAGATGGACGCCGCAGACATCACGCCTCTAATATTAGTGCATTTAAAGTGAGAAAAGCCGTCAGAACCCTTGCGCGGATGTGCGATGTCCCGTATCATAGACAGCCGTTGACGCCTCAGTTGCGCCATCACATGGCCGCCAGCGTAGCTCAGTTGGTAGAGCACCGCTCTCGTAAAGCGGGGGTCACCGGTTCGAGCCCGGTCGCTGGCTCCATTGCACAAGATAGCCGCCTTCGGGCGGCTTTTTTGTTGCCGATTTTGAGTGCGTGCGTGCCAATCCACGTATCGTAACGGCCTCAACCCCCCTACTCAAAAACAGAAAGCCCCGCCAACCGCAATCCCCAAAGGAATCGCGATCAGCGGGGCCCAAGCGCATTCCTCCAAGGGATAACGCTCGCAAAACGAACAGCTCAGCCGAGCGGCTCGTTACTCCTCCCAGTAAGCGTCTGCAAGCAGCTTAAAGCAGATCTTCTTGACCGGCTGCGCGCCATCGCCCGGGAACTCGAGCGTGGGCATGTGAGGCTCGCCGGCAACAAACAGCGCAAACTTGTCGTCAGCAAGATCGCCGGCGATCGAGGCGTCGGAATCGACCAAATCGTAGTCGTCCTTCTCGTCAAACTCCTGGACCAGCGTCAGGCTGCCCGTGGCGACCTTAAAGGCCTCGCGACCCTCGACGTCGATCTGCAGGTCGTGATAGCGCTGATGCGTCTCGTAATGAGCCTCGGCCTCGGGACGCGTCGTGGGAGCCATGACGTTCGCATAGACCTTGTCGCCCAGAATCGGATGGCTGCCGACCTCGAGCTGCGCCGGATCGTTCTCCTCGAGCCAGTCAATCAGCACATCGAGGCCCTTGAGCATTCCGCGGTATTCCTCGATATCGCCCAATGCACCGTAAATCATCTAAATCCCCTCTCGGATCGTTTCTTTGGCGGCTACTCGATAAACGCGTTACCGACGCTGTTGCCGCCCACATACGTCTCGACCAGGGTAAGGTCGGGATTGAACACGACAACGTCGGCGTCGCGCCCCGACATAATGCTATCGCACTTGTCGTCGACATGAGCTAGCAAGCGATGCCGGGACCGACGCCCAAGCCCTTACAGCTCGGTCACGACAACGCCGTTGTAGACCTCGTCCCAACGGTCCATGACCAGATGGCCGGTCATAGGATCCATGGCGTTGAGCTTGCCGCAAGTGTTGGCGGTTCGCAGCACCGTCTCGTCGTCTGCGCCAGCAGCGATGGCATGCGCGAAGCCTGCGATAGTGGAGTCACCAGAGCCCGTTGCGTTAACGGCAGGGATATCGGGCGTCTTTGCGCGGAACGCACGGCCATTGTGGAAGCCAACGGAGCCGGCAGCGCCCATGGACACGACGACCCAGGGGATATCGGAGAAGCGGGCGTCAGAAGCGAGCGCGGCGCGGAGCTCGTCCACATCGTCGGTGGTAAAGCTCGTGCCCAGAAGGCCGTTGATCTCGGTCAGGTTAGGCTTGACCAGCTCGGGCTTAACCTCGGACTTGAGCGCAGCCTCGAGCGAGGCACCCGAGGTATCGAGCAGCACCTTGGCTCCGGCGTTCTCGGCAATGCCCGTGATCTTGGCGTAGTAGTCCGCCTCGACGCCGCGGGGCAGCGAACCCGAGATGGTGACGACGTCGGCCTTACCTGCAAGCTCGGTAAACTTGGCGGTAAAGGCATCGAGCTCCTCGGGGGCAATTGTCGGGCCGCTCTCGAGCAGCTCGGTCTGGTTGCCGGCGTGGAGAATGTTGAGGCAAATTCGAGTCTCGCCCTTGATGGGCACAAAGTCGTTGTTAATACCGTTGGCGTCCATGAGCTCAGCCATGTAGGCGCCCATGTGGCCGCCGAGCAGACCGGTTGCCACAACGTCGTCGCCCAGCTGACCCAGCACGCGGGCCACGTTGAGGCCCTTGCCGCCGGCGGTCTTTTCGGGCGTCACACGGTTGACGTCGTCGATAATGAGCTCATCGAGCTGATAGCGCGTATCGACAGACGGGTTCATCGTAACGGTGAGGATCATTTTTAGCTCCTTATCTCGCAGGCTCCTTGTGCCTCGCGATACGAGTCGACAAAACGGAATTACAGAATCTCAATCGTGAACGAGCGAACGACGGTCTCCTTGGGCTTGGCGACAAGGCAGCCGCGCTTATGCTCAAGCACGTCGTCCTCATCGGAGCAGGTCGAGAGACCGCCCCAAGGCTCAACCGCCACAAAATCGCCCTCGGGCTTGCTCCACACAATGAGATATGGGAAGCCCTCAAAGCTCAGGCGGACGCCCTTGTCCTCGCCCTTTTTGGAAAGCGTGACCTGACGGCTCTCGAGCACGTCAAAGATGGTCTCCGCAAAATCGAAGAGCTCGTGCGACAGGGGCAGCGTCTTTTCCACCATGGGGTTCTTGGAGCGGTTTGCCACGTCAATCAATCCAGTCGAGGGAACGGCGGTGCAGAGCTCCGCAGCCTCGTCTTTCTCAAAGCGCAACTCGTAGTCCGTATAGGCCTCGCCCTCATCGAGCGGACACCTAAAGCCGGGATGACCGCCGATAAAGAACGGCATGTCCTCAGTCCCCTCGTTGGTCACCTCATAGGAGACGCGAACGGCATCCCCCTCAAGCGTATAACGAGCGACAAGCTTAAACGGGTACGGATAATCGCTCAGCAGCGCGGCGTTATCCTCCGAAGCCAGGCACATCGCCAGCTCGTTCTCGCTCTGGCTCAGCAGCTTCCACTCCTGTTTGCGCGCAAACCCGTGGCGAGCGAGCTTTACATGATGCCCGGCAAACGTCATGGCGCTGTTGTCGCGCAAGCCTCCGCAAATCGGGAAGCAAATCGGTGCCTGGCCGGACCACACGGCGGGATCGCCCTGCCACAGATACTCGCGACCTCCGGCCTCGATCGAGGTAAACGAACCACCAGCCGTGGACACCTTAATAGAAATCGAATCGTTGGAGAGAGCGTATTCCATTGCCCATCCTTTCGAACAACTGCTTTTTGCTCGCAAGTACCCGTCTCGGCCCTAACCAAAGGACAAACCCGCACGTTCATCGATGCGTCCGGTATCCCAGCCATGTAACGGGGTACCATACAGACATTGATGCAATTACAGCTGAAAGGCCTTCTTATGCGAACCATCATCCTCTACGCCTCGCGCCATCACGGCAATACGAAAAAGCTCGTGGACGCCATCGTCGAGGCACACCCCGAGATCGATACCCTCGACGTCAAGGCGCTCGGTAAAAACGAGTACCCCGACCTGCACGAATATCATCTGATCGGTGTCGCCACGGGCATCTATTACTCCGAGATCGACAAGGACATGGCACGCGTGCTCACGAACGTGCTGCAGCCGCAGGACAAGGTGTTTGGCCTTATGACCTACGGTGGCAAGAACAAATGGTACGGCAAGGATATCGATGGCATCTGCCGCATGAGGCAGGCCATCTTTATGGGTGTCTACGGCTGCCCCGGCTTTGATACGTGGGGACCGTTCAAGCTCGCCGGCGGTGTCCAAAAGGGACACCCGACCGCTGAGGAAATTAAGGGCGCCGTCGACTTCTTCGACAAGATCGAAGACGAGTATGGCGACATCATCGTCGAAGAGTACGCCAAGCGCGAGAAGCGCCTAGCATACGAGAAGGAGCATCCTGCAGGAGGCCTGGTGGCCGGCGTTAAGCGCACGGCAAAGAAGATCGCTAACAAGCTGTAACTGTGAAGGTGCTTTTGAGCGTTTAACCCATACGGCGGGTCCGAGCAGATTCGGGCCCGCCGTCTTTTTCTATCGTTACTCGGTAAAGGCGTTGCCGACGCTCTGGCCGCCAACATACGTCTCGACGAGGGTAAGCTCATGGTCGAACACGACAAAGTCGGCGTCGCGACCCGGCATGATGCTGCCGCACTTATCCTCGATGTGCGCGGAGCGTGCCGGCACCTCGGTTGCCATACGAATGGCGATATCGGCGCTGGCGATGCCCCAGTCGACGATGTTCTTGACGCCCTGGGCAAGCGTGAGCACCGAGCCAGCAATGCTCTTGCCGTCGGCGAGCCAGCACAGGTTGTCCTTCATGATGACGTCCATGCCACCACTGGTGTAGCTGCCCTCGGGCATGCCGCCGCAGCCCAGGCAGTCAGTGATGAGCACCGTGTGTTGCCAGCCCTTTGCCTGCAGCAGCGCCTTGATGGCGGCAGGGTTAACGTGCTTGCCGTCACAGATGATCTCGGCGTAGGTCTCGGGCGTGGACATGGCAGCGCCCACGACACCGGGCTCACGGTGATGCAGCCCGCGCTGACCGTTATAGGTATGCGTAAAGCAGCTGGCACCGGCGTTGATGGCGGCGATGCACTCATCGTAGGTGGCGTCGGAGTGACCGATGCTGGTCACCACACCCTTGGCGTTCAGAGCAGCCGCATAAGCAGCGGCACCGTCGCGCTCGGCCGCCATGGCGCTCTTGACGATGCGACCACCCGCAGCCTCCTGCCACTGATCGAAGACCTCCTCGGAGGGATCGATCAGGTAAGCGGGGTTCTGCGCGCCCACGTGCTTCATGGTAAAGAAGGGGCCCTCCAGGTAGATGCCCTGAATGCGAGCACCGCAGAAGTCGGGGCCGCGACCCTCGTCCGCCTGAGCGATGGCGGCGCAGGCGTCCTTGATCTGCTCGACGCCATCGGTGAACGTCGTGGGCAGCCAGCTGGTGGTGCCGCGACGGGCGAGCTCGGTCGAGCTGATATCGATGCCCTCGGGATCGTTATCGGTAGTTGAGTGGTTGTAGAAGCCATGAATGTGAGTATCGACCATACCCGGTGCGATCCACGATCCCGTGTAGTCCTTAATCTCGCAAGAGGGCTCGTCGGCCTGCCACGCGCCAAAGACGCCATCCTCGACCATAAGATAGCCGCCCAGTTGCGGGCCTGCCGGCAAGAAGAACTTGTCAGCCTTAATTGCGTACGTGCTCATATGCACTCCTTGCTTCTAAAGCAGTTGACTGTAGTGATGCTTATACCCAGCTCACGTAAAACAAAAAGCGCCCGCCCGCCGTTATGAGCGGACGGGCGCCCTTACAGGGGGACGCGATTAAGCGGTGAAGGGGTGAATCGTCACGCCCTTAACCACGCGGTTGACCGTGCCGGTGGGGCTCGGCGTATCGGGCGTGTTGCCCACGCGCACGGAGTTGAGCAGGCTGATAGCCTGGGCAAACATCACGAACGGCAGGGCAAGGTAGCCCTCGGGAAGCGCCTCGTAGCCCTTAAAGGTGAAGGACTCGCCCTCGTAGACGGTAGCGCCATCCTGCTGAACGGCAACGGTGTGCTGAGCGATCTTGTCGCCACCGATCTCGTTGAGGATGTCGATGTCGTACTGACGGGTGTAGGCGTCGTTGTTGACGAACACGAAGACGAGCGTCTTATCGTCGACGAAGGACTTAGGTCCGTGACGATAGCCCATGGAGGTGTCGTAGGAAGTAGCGACCAGACCGTGAGCGAGCTCGAGGATCTTGAGCTGGCTCTCCTGAGCAAGGCCACCGAAGGAGCCAGAACCCAAGTAGGTCACGCGGTTGAAGTCGCCAGCCAGGTAATCGGCGATCTCAGGCTCACGGGAGATGACCTCCTCGCCCATCTTGGCAATCGTCTCGACCCACTCGGCCTTCTGCTCGACAGTGGCAGTGTCAAAAATAAGGGTGGAGAGCAGGGTCATGCAGGAATAAGAACCGGTCATGGCGAAGCCCTTGTCGTTGGCGCGCGGAATGAGCAGCGTCAGCGCGTTAGGATCATCGGCAGACTCGACGGCGAGCTTGCCCTCGGGAGCGCAGGTGATGTTGAGGAACTTAACGTTGTGGACGAGCTCCTTGGCAACGGCAACGGCGGCAAGGCTCTCGGGGCTGTTGCCAGAGCGGGCAAAGGAAACCACGAGCGTGGGATCCTCGGCGCGCAGGAAGTCGCGCGGGGCGCTCACGATGTCGGTCGTGGCGATGGGCTTAAAGTCGTAGAGATCAGTGTTGCCAGCGTGACGCAGGTACGGGGCGCAGGTATCGCCAACGTAGTCGGACGTACCGGCACCGGTGAAGACAACGGACAGACGACCCTCGCCCATAGCGCGAGCCTCGGCCAGGAAGGCCTCGATGGCCTCCTTGTTCTCGCGATAGATGTTGAGCGTATCACGCCAAAGCTCGGGCTGCTGAGCAATCTCGGCCGTGGTGATCTGGGCGCCGAGCTCGGTGAGCTCCTCGACACTCTTCTCGAACATTTCTAATACCTCTCTCTAGAAGTAATCCTCTGACGTGCAATTATACACTTCGGTTGGTTATCTGGTAGTAACCAGTTAAATGCAAAGAATCACCATATGGAAACAATGCGAGCACTAGTTGCTGCGCTGGTGGTAAACCTTGTATTTAAACTGATCGGCACGAGCAACCGAGAGTGTGTACTCCACTACCTCGTTTGACTCGTTATACGTAGTCCTGACCAAATCGAGCACAGGCGAGCCCTCGACAATTCCCAAAAGGTGGGCATCGGTGGGACGGGCTATGCTCGCATAGAACTCCTCTTCGGCCACGCGAATCTTTTGCTGAAAGTCCTGCTCAATCACATCGTAAAGCGGCTTACGCTCCAGCAGCGGTCGCTTTAGGGACAGAAATTGACGAACTGGTAGATAGCTGCGTTCGACCATCATGGGCATGTTGTCGGCAGAACGAAGGCGCTTGAGCTTAAAAATGCGATCACCGATGCGCAATCCCATATGCTCGGCCAGATTCTTATCGGCCTCCATCTCGCAAAACTCGAGAATCGTGGTCTCGGGTTCTCGACCCATCGCGCGCATCTGCTCGGTAAAGCTGTAGGACTGCATAAGATTGGTTGCTTTTGCCGAACGGTCGGTCACAAAGGTACCGCGACCGTGCTGCCGAACCACCAGTCCTAAACGCTCCAGTTCCTGCAGAGCCAGGCGTACCGTAGTGCGCGAGAGACCATAGCACTCCGAAAGTTCGCGCTCGGAAGGAATCATGTCACCGGCGCGATATTCATGGTCAATCTTTTCGGTCAGAATATCGACCAGCTGATCGTACAGCGGTTGCTTACGCGCTCCGATCGCCATTCTATCCTCCCTTTTGCTCGAATTCGGCTAACTACCTAGGGTGTTATGCATTATCTGTCTGCCACACCCGAATCATTAAGAAAACAAAAGCCGCGCGCTCTTTCGAGCACGCGGCTTTTAACATACACATGGCTTAAGGGGTCGGGGTGTGAGCCGCGTAGGGACACACCCCTCAAGCTAGAGCCTTACCAGATGCTCGGCCAGAGACCAAGCGGGCCAGCGCCCAGGATGCCAAGGACGAAGAGCAGGAGAATGCCCTTGGTCGGGGTCCAGCTGTGCTTAGCGAACATGTAGTAAAGCAGCAGCGTAAGCATAAGCGGGACGAGCTTCGGGACGATGGTGTTGAGGGTGTCGGCAACAGAGAAGTTGACCGGATCCTCGGTAACGGTGCCGTAGGTCACGGACTCCATGCCGTTACCCAGATCGGTGACGCCGCACTCGACAGCGTTGCCGTCGGCATCGGAAGCGGTAAGGGCGTTGCCGTCCTTATCGGTCATGGCGATGGTACCGGCCTCAGCGGTCTCGGTATCGATGCCCTCCATACCGGTGAAGTTCTCGGCCTCCTTCTCGGAGACGATCACGGTAGTAGCGGAGAGGCCACGGGTGGTGCCGTTGGGGATCTGGAGGTTGATCTGGGTGCCACCCATGGTAACGACCAGGCAACCGACGACGAAGACGCCCATGATGGAAGCGGCACGCGTGAAGGCCTGCATGTTGGCGGTCAGAGCGTCAATAGCGCTGGTGCCAAGCTTGTAGGACCAGTTCATGAGCCAGAAGCGCAGAGCGAACTGGACAGCGTTGAAGATCACCAGGAAGATGATCGGCGCAGCAGCGTTGCCGTTGATGGCCATGTTGGAGGTGATGCCGGCCGTGATAGGCACAAGCGTCAGCCAGAACAGGGCGTCACCGATACCACCGAGCGGACCCATTGCGGCGACGCGGACGGCGCGGATCGTGGGGATGTCAACCTTGTTCTGCTCGAGCGAAAGCACGATGCCCATAACAAAGGTGACGAGGAACGGGTGGGTGTTGAAGAACTCCAGGTTGTGGCTCATGGAAGCCGCGAGGTCGTTCTTGTTGGTGTGGATCTTCTCCAGACCGGGGATGATGGAGTAAAGCCAGCCAGCGGCCTGCATGCGCTCGTAGTTGAACGATGCCTGCAGGAAGCAGGAGCGCCAAGCCATCTTGTTGAGGGTCTTCTGGTCGAGCTGCGGAGCAGGAGTGAGATCCTCGTAGTGCTCCGGGATCACATACTCATTAGATGCCATCTTCGAAGTCACCTCCGTCAGAAACAGCTGCACCCTTCAGCTCGGTCTGCTGCTGGAAGTCCCAGAAAGCGATGCCGAAGCCGATGAGAGCGAGGATGAGCAGAGCAGGGGTTGCCAGCGAATCGTTGGCAACGGTGATGAGCGCGAGGCCAAAGCCCATGAGGAAGAAGCCCCACATATCGCGGTTCATCATAACCTTGAGCAGGACGGCGAAGCCGACGAAGCGCATCATGCCGCCTGCAGCGGACAGACCGGTCTGCAGCCAAGTCGGGATGGCAGAAGCGATGGTCTGACCAATGGTAGCGCCAGCGATGAAGAACAGGGTGACGACGACAGCGAAGATCAGGCCGAGCAGAGCCATGGCGAAGTAGTTCAGGCGCTCGATGCCCTTGGTGTCCGCGTTGTGAGCCATGTTATCGGCCGTGGACATAAGCGGGGACATAAGCGTGAAGACCAGGGTAACGCCAAGCTGGCCAAGCAGAGCGAACGGAATGGCGAGGCCGACTGCCGCGTTGGGCTCGAGGCCCGTGGCGATAGCGAGAATGGCTGCCATGATGCCGCCGATGACGGCGTTAGGCGGCTGAGCGCCTCCGATCGGCATGTTGCCGATCGTCATGAGCTGATAGGTACCACCCACGAGAAGACCGGTGTTGAGGTCGCCAAGGATAAGACCGATGACGGCGCCGGTGACGATGGGCTGATAGAGAGACTCGAGGAAGTCAAACTGGTCGATTGCCGCGATGAACGTAACAACGAAGACCAGAGCGATCTGAATGATCGAGTATTCCATCTTGCTCCTCCTTTCAAAATGTATGTACGCACTTTGGATATCACGTACAGAACGTCAGGGTTTCACTCCTGACAACGTGGATCACGAGGATTACGAGAAGAGCTTGCTCGTGTCCTCAACAGGCGTGCTCGGAACGCGCCTGATCTCCAACTCCACCCCCAATTCCTGCAGCTCTTTAAACGCAGCGACATCCTCGTCGTTAACTGCGACGGAGGTGGCGACTTGGCGCTTTCCTTCCGACATGTGCATGTTGCCGATGTTTACCTTCTTTATAGGCACACCGCCCTTGACGAGCGTAAGCACGTCTTCCGGTGTTTCGGCCACGATGAAGATCTTCTGGCGCGGGCTCGCCTTGCCAATGACGTCGATGGTCTTCTGCAGGGAGAAGAAACGCGTAGCGACGCCGGCGGGAGCGGCCATCTTCATGAGGTTCTGGCGCATGGTGTTGGACGCCACGTCGTCGTTGGCGACGAGGATGAGGTTGGAGCCCAGAGTGGAGTTCCACTGGGTGGCAACCTGACCATGAACCAGTCGGTTATCGATGCGGGTAAGAAGAATGTTGGGTTCTGCCATGTTGATCAGCTTCCTTTCGATATTTGCTGACGACAGTTACTTGATCTCCTGAATCGCGTAACGCGAAACATCTACGACGGCTCCGGATCGGACTTTGATCTGGACCTTCTCGCCTTCGAAGCCTTTGACGGTTCCGTAGATACCGCCGGCGAAAAGAACCTCCTGACCCGGCTTGAGCTCGGTGTGCAGCTCCTTGAAGTACTTCTGCTTCTTCTTCATGTTGATTTGCGACCAGATGGTGTAAATCAAGCCCATGATGACAAGCAGGCCTAAAAGGGCGACCGAGGAGCTCAGGACGTTGGCTCCGAAATCGGCCATTAGATGCCGTCCTCGTCGCCGAAGATATCCTCTTCCTCGGAGCCGGCAACGGATGCGACCGTCTGGGCGGTGACGCCCGTCTGGCCAACGGTCACGGCCTGCTCGCCAAGCTCGGCGAGCGTGGCATTGCCGCGGAGGAACAGAAGCTCAATAACCATGGGAAGGTTGGTGCCAGTCAGAACCTCGACGTTGTCGACATCCTGGGCAATCATCATCGACTGGTTGAACGGGGTGCCGCCAAGCAGGTCGGTAAAGACGAGCACGCCATCGCACTCCTCGCGCATGGCGGTAATAGCGGCGCGGAGATCCTCACCGTAGGATGCGGCCTGGTCGCCCTCAAAAGGAACGACGGTAAAAGCAGGCTGGTCGCCGGCAACCATAGCGATAGCGCTTGCAAGGCCGGGTGCGAACTGTCCATGACCGGTAAGAATAAAGCCAACCATTCAAATTTCCCTTCCGAAGGTGTGTACAATCTGAGTCCGATGATTTTCGGAAGCCAGCGGGCACTCGCCCTTAAAGCTTCTTAGAAAGCGTTCTTTGAAGACCAGTGGTTTCTAAACTGGTAGTAACCACGTGACGTGTTGTTGTCACTATATCACCCCAGAAGAGGTCGCTTTCGTTGATTCATACGGTAAAACGTTTTTGCACCGCTCACGGTGATAAATCGACCGTTTACCGGTCGTTAACACTTCTACCTGCGGTTTTGAAACCGTTTCGAAATGCTTTGGCAAAAAATCTGATCTTTTCCTGTGTCTAAACAACGCAGGGCGGCTAAAAATAGCGTGTAGAAAAATTGCAGGTCATTGTGAAGATATGTGAATTGGTCTTTTTGACTTAATACCAGTTAGAACCAGTTTTGAGATTATCGGTGCACGGTAGTTTTCGACCGTTCACCGGTTACTTGCAATCGTTTGCAGTTGTTTTCCCAGATGAATTAGGGAAACACGACGGGGCGCTTGCGCGGGCGCAAGGCCTACCCTAGTGGTTTCGGTAACAAAAAAGCCCGCTAGAACATTATCCGTTCTAGCGGGCTTAATCAGGTAGATCGGTTAGCGTGCAGTAGTTCAGGCAAACCTTACGCAAACAGGCCGTAGATGCTGATGTTGGCCTTGGCGTAGAGGCCGTTAGCATACTCGGTCCACTTGGAGCTGGCGCTCGAAGCCTGCGAGGAATACTGCTGATAAGCAGTGTAATAGGCGGTCATGGCCTGCTTGTAGGTGGCGCTATCGGCTGTAAAGGCATCATCGGCAAAGGCCTTGGCATAGGTGCTGTCGGCATCCTTCCAAGTGCCCTTCTCGCTATCCCACTCGTCGCCGGCAAGGTTGATGATGTAGTCGGCGTAGTCCTTGCTCGCGGTGTCCTCGTTGCCGTCAGAAGGCTCGGTCGGAGCAGTCGGCATGCTTGCGGAGCTGTCGCCCACCTTCTTCTTGTAGAGCTTCTGCAGCGTCGCGGACTGACGGACGATCCGCTTGGCCTGGTCCTTGGACACGCCATACTGTGTGGCCATGGTTTTGTAGTCCGAAGTGCCGATGGAATCCTCGGCGTACTGCTTCATTTCCTTGGAAGAGACGGTAATGCCCTCGTCCTCGGCAGCGTCCAGCAGGATCTTGTTGCGCACATAGGACAGGATAACGTCGGCAGACGGAGCGGTGTAGTTGCCATCGCCATCCTTGACGGTGTCGAGGCTGTACTGGCTCTCGATGGCCTCGCGCGCGGTGATGTCGCTCTTCTTGCCGTTGTAGCTGTAGCTTGCCACGGTCGAATCGAGCTGGTCCTCGGTGAGGGTCGCCGAGCCGACGCCCTTGCCGCCAAAGCCGCCATTGCCAATAAAGAGGCCGACCACCGCAGCGATCACGACTGCAACCACAAAGGCGGCAATCATCGTCTTCTTGTGCTTGGATGCATGGTCGTCTTCGTCGGAGTCGTCGTCCTCGTCTTGCTCCTCGGGCATCAGATTCTCGTCAGCGGCATCCGCGGCAATCTGAGCCTCCAGGCGGGCGTCCTCCTCCTCGGCCGTCGTACCGGCAGCAATGTGCTCAGCAGACGTACCGGCGACCAGATCGATCTTCTCGTCCTCATCACCGTCGGGGCCTTCGCCGCGCTCGATGATCTGGATGCCGTCGATCTCGTCCTTCTCGTCCTTCTTTTGAATCAGACCCATTCAGTTACTCCTTGTTAGGAAACATAGTCCGCAATAGAATACGCCCGACAGAGCGCCGGGCGTATTGATTCTCAGGTTATACGCAAACACTTAAGTACTATTTAGGCGTTTGCAGTCTGCATGCCTTAGGCCAGGTGCGCGATAACGGCATCGGCAAAGGCCTGCGTGCCCACAGCGCCCTCAACGGAGCCGGTCTGGGCACGACGCACGTCACCGGTAACCTGCTCGCCCTCGTCGAGCGTGGCAGATACGGCGGCGCGAATGCGATTGGCCGCGTCGTTCTCGCCCAGGTGATCGAGCATCATAGCCGCAGACAGAATCTCGGCCGTGGGGTTAGCTATATCCTGGCCAGCGATATCGGGCGCGGAGCCGTGCGTCGCCTCGAAGATGGCGCAGTCGGCACCGATGTTGGAGCCGGGGGCCATCCCTAAGCCGCCCACCAGGCCGGCGCACAGGTCGCTCACGATGTCGCCGTACAGGTTGGGCAGCACCAGGACATCGAAGTCGTTGGGGTTCTGGACCAGGCCCATGCAGGTGGCGTCGACAATCTTGTCGTTGAACTCGATATCGGGATAGTTGGCGGCCACCTCGCGCGCAACGCGCAGGAACAGGCCGTCGGTCGCCTTCATGATGTTGGCCTTATGCACGGCCGTCGCCTTTTTGCGGCCGCAGCGGCGGGCATACTCAAAGGCGTACTCCACAATGCGGCGGCTCTTGGCGATGGAGATCGGCTTGATCGAGATGGCGGAATCGGCGGCGAAGGTCTTCTGACCCGAGCGCTCGACAAGCTGCGAGAGCTCCTCGACCTCGGCAGCGCCCTCATCGAACTCGATGCCAGCGTAGAGGTCCTCGGTGTTCTCGCGCACGATAACCAAGTCGACGTCGCGGAAGCGCGAGCCGTCGCCCGGCTGCGACAGGCAGGGGCGCACGCAGGCGTACAGGTCGAAGTGTTTGCGCAGGGCCACGTTAACGCTGCGGAAACCCGTGCCGACCGGCGTGGTGATGGGGCCCTTAATGGCAACCTTGGTCTCGGCGATCGCATCGAGCACATGTTGGGGAAGCGGCGTGCCAAACTCGTCCATGACGCCGGCGCCGGCCTCCTGGACGTTCCAGTTGATCTGGACACCGGTGGCCTCGACCACGCGGCGCATGGCCTGCGTAATCTCGGGACCGATACCGTCACCGGGAATCAGGACTACATCGTGCGCCATAATCTGTTACTCCTCGTCTTCGGCGGCCTCAGATTTTTTAACGCTAGCACGCTTCTTCTTTTTAGAGAGATCCAGGCCAAAACGTTTAACAAGCATTTCGCAAATCTCGCTCGAACGGGCCTTGAGATAGCTGCCCTTGCCGTTCTCGGCGTCGAACTTAAGGCGCAGCGCGAGCTTCTCGGCAACCTCGGCATCGATCTCGCCCTGGCCAAACTCGTACAGGCAACCGAGCATATCGCGATACTCAAGGTCGCCGTGGTAGCACTGGATAGCCTCATCCAGGATCGGCCAAGCCTCGCGCGAACGCTCGACGCCCGTAGCCCCCCACACGCACAGCAGGTGGAAGGCGGCGTAGCGCAGCGTGGAGGAAATCTCGTCGAACAGCGCGGTCTCGGCGCCCTCGAAGGCATCGCCCAGCTGCTCGGGGCAGGTGGTGGCGAGCGCCGCCAGGGCATCGAGAGCCTCCCAGCGGGTCTGAGCCTCGGGGCGGTCGAGCGCCTCGATCAGCGCGGGCACGCAGGGCACGACGCGCTGCGGATCGCGCTCGGCAAGCAGGTGCAGCACGCGGGCGGCAAACTGACGGATGCGGCGCGTGGGGCAGCCGAGCTCCTTGACCAGGCGGTCGACGGCGTTCTCGTTCTCCTCTGCCAGCTGAAGCTGTGCCAGCTCCTCGTCGGTGAGCTGTTCTTCCTTGTTTTCTGCCATAGTTACCTCTTCTTACTATTTCTTAACGTGCTTGCTAGCACCCTTGCTGTCATCGGTGACCGAGATGAGCTGTCGGTCGGCCGCACCATTGCGGCGTGCGCGACGGCGGTCCTCGGCATCGCCCGCATCGGCGGCGGCGCGATGGGCCTTGTTGACGTTAAAGACCTCGTCGTGCTTGCGCCACGGGCCGACGGACTCGCCAAAACTCATCTTAAGGCCGGCGATAAAGCCGCCGAGCCAGCCGATCGGCGCAAACTGCACCAGCGGGAACAGCGAAAACACCCAGGTCAGCAGGACGACTGCCGCCGCACCTGCAAAATTGGCGATCCAGTAGTCGCGCTTGGTGATGACGCGCTTTTCGCACGCCCACTGGCCGCATAAAAAGCCGATGTAGATCGCAAAGAGAAAGAGCACCAGCGCAAGCACCACGAACGTCCAGCTCATGGTCGCTACTCCTCGTGATGGTGGCCGCAGCAGCACTCGTGGCCGTCGTCATGGCCGTGGCCGCCGCAGCACTCGTGGTCCTCGCCGTGGTGGTGGCCGCAACCGCACTCGTGGTCGTCGCCGTGCTCGCCGCAACCGCAGCCGTCCTCGTGGGCACCATGCTCCTCGGGGCGATACTGCGACCAGTCCAGACCGGCGGCGATGGCGTCGGCCTCCTCCTTGTAGAGTACCGTGATGGCCTGGGTGCCCAGCTTGGCGCCGCCAATGGCGTCGAGCATATCGTAGAGCGTAAAGGCCACGTCGGCACCGGGCAGCGCAAGCTCGCGATCGTCGGCGTAAGCGAGCGCCAGGCGCAGGTCCTTAATGAAGTGCTCGACCATAAAGCCGGGCTTGTAGTCGCCGTCGAGCGCCTTGGGCGCCAGGCTCTCCATGGCGCCGGACTTGCCGGTACCGCCCAGGATCATCTGGCGGGTCTTCTCCAGGTCAAGGCCGCTCAGCTCGGCAAATGCCATGGCGTCCGCCATGCCGACCATGCAGGCGCCCAGCGACACCTGGTTGGCGAGCTTGGCAGCCTGGCCCTTGCCGGCGCCGTCGAAGCAGCAGATGGTTGCCGCAAAGGTGGAAAGGATATCGCGGACCGGCGCGATGTCGTTCTCGGTAGCGCCCACGATAGCCGTGAGCGTACCGGCGATAGCGCCCGACTCGCCGCCGGTGACGGGGCAGTCAAACGCCATGCGACCAGAAACCTGGGCAGCCTCGGCAATGTCACGGGCGAGCTCGGGCGAGCTCGTGGTGAGGTCGATCAAGACCGCGCCGGGCTTAGTGCACGCGAGCAGGCCGTCGCCCGCCAGGTAGAGCTCCTCGACCTCGGAGGGATAGCCCACCATGGTAAAGACGACGTCGGCGTTCGCCACGGCATCTGCCGGCGTATCGGACCAGACAGCGCCGCGCTCGATAAGCGCGGCGGCCTTGGACTTGGTGCGGTTGTTGACCGTGACGGGATAGCCGGCATCCAGGATGTGGCCGGCGATGGGGGCACCCATGATTCCGGTGCCGATAAATGCGACGGAGAGCTTGTTTGCCATGAAACCTTTCCTTTTGGGTTGGGTGTTGTTACCAGGTTAAATACTCGGTGCCAGCGTTTCGGCCGTGACTTGAGGGCACTTGCAGCCGCAGCGCCTGTCTACTCACCGCGCACACGGCGTGCGATGCGGTCGGAAAGCGAGGCTTTCTCGGCGCGGTTCTTGCCCCAAAACGCGCAAGCCACCATGCCGGGGCCCACATGCGAGCCGATGGTGGGACCGACGGAACTACGGATGATGGTGACGTCGGCGCAGCCTTCCTCCTTGCGGATGGCGGCCTCGAGCCAGTCGCCGTCCTTCTCGGCATCGGCCGTCATGATGGCGATGGGCATGGTGCGGTCGGGCACGTAGTTCTCGCGGAACGACTTGAGGATGGACTTGAGCGCCTTCTTGCGGCCGCGGTTGACGCCGATCAGCGACAGCGAGCCGGCAAGGTCGTAGGAGAGCTCGGGCTTGACGTCGAGCTTTGCCGTGAGCTGTGCCGCCGCGGGCGGAATGCGGCCGCCGGCAGCCAGCGCGTCAAAGCTCTCGAGCGTAAAGTAGCCGTGGACGTAGGTCTTTGCCTCGTTTGCCCAATCGACCAGCTGCTTGGCGGTCAGTCCCGCTGAGCGCTGGCGCACGGCCTCGAGCGCCAAGAGCGCACCGGTCGCGCAGGGCAGAGCGTTGTCGACCACGTAGAGCTCAAAGTTGGGATACTCGGCGCGCACGGCGTCCGCCGCCTGGCACGCGGAGTTGTAGCTCGACGACAGCGCCGAGGTAAAGCACAGGTAGACCGTGGGCGTACCTTCTTTGGCACACTCGGTAAAGAATTCGATATAGCGACCGAGCGACACGGCGGAGGTAGACACGCGAGCGCCGGCGCGCATGCGGTCGTAGAACTCTTTGGGCGTGATGCTCGACCAGATATCGTCCGTGCGCTCCTCGCCATCGATGATAAAGGGGAAGCCCAAGATATCGACATCGAGGTTCGCGGCGACCTCGGGGCTAAAGTCGCAGCAGGTATCGACGACGATGCGGCAGCGGTCAGAATGGCCGGTAGATGCAGCCTTGTCCATCAAAGCGACTCCTTACGTAAAAAAGGCGACCACCCGCATGGGATGGCCGCCAACCGTTAACTCATGCAAGTTAACGTATTTTACTCGTCAAGTGTTTCGATACGGGGCTTGATGATGCCATATCCACCATTCTTACGGTGATATACCACATTGATGAGACCGGTCGTCGCGTTCTCGAACACGTAGAAGTCGTGGCCCAGCAGATCTGTCTGCACCAGCGCCTGCTCCTCAGTCATCGGGGTGACGTCGATAACCTTCTCGCGGACGAGCAGGTCGTCCTCTTCCTCGGGCAGCAGCAGGTCGGCCAGATCCTCAACGCGCTCGACCGGTGCGACATCCGCCGCGCTAGCACCGCCCTGGCGGTTGTCCACGACCTTGGTCTTGAACTTGCGCAGCTGGCGGGTGACCTTATCGGCGGAGAGGTCGATGGCGGCGTACATATCTGCACCGTGCTCGGCAACGCGAATCACCGAACCGCGGGCACGAACCGTAACCTCGACGATTGCCGGGTTGGGGTTCGAGGGGTTCTTCTCATAACGAAGTACGACGTCGACCGTCATGGGCTCGATATCGAAAACCTTGAGCGCTTCGCCGATCTTCTCATCCACATGCGCACGCAGAGCATCGGTTACCGTCGTTTTGCGTCCAGAAACCTTGATATCCATACGTGGCTCCAATCTGCCTCGGGGACTTACTGTACTGGCTATGTACCCATTGCCGTGCATTTAATCACGCGGATTCCCAAAGACCCGAATAACGATTGCTTGATACCGCATACCGAAGTCTCGCACTTTTCTGTGGCAAAGTGCGCTATGGGAGGGCGACGGCGACTTTGGTTTTGCACCTAAAAAATGTCTTTGACCTGCTGGTTTTATGGAAACGAAAAAGCCGGGCTCCCCTGTTGGGAAAGCCCGGCAATGCGTGTTGAAACCGTGAAGAGGCGTCTCTCCTAGCGCATAGGAGACGCCACCCCTAGCAATAACTAGCTATTGAGCTTGTTAATGTCGTCGTCGGTGATAGTGCCCTCCTGGCTGGACGATTTATCCTCGGAGGTTGTACCCTCGCTGTTCGAATCGGAGGATGCGGACTCACTGGATCCGGTGTCGGTCGACTGTACGTCGGCGCCCGAGACCGTCTTGGTGGTGAGGTCATAGGGCATCGTGCCGTACCAGACGGAGTGGACCGCCTCGAGCGTGCCATCGACCGTGACACCGTCGAGGGCATCGCTCACGGCACGGCATAGCTCATCGTTGGCCGCGAGGCCCGCGACGCCGAGCGTCGAGGGCGTCTCGAGCGCGCCGACGTAAGAGATCTGGCTCATCAGGCGCGCAAGGTAGCCGCCGGCCGTGGAGTCGCAAATCACGTAGTCGATCTCGCCGGACTCGAGCGCCTCAAAGCACTCGTTGATGTTGGAGAAGGTCTTTTGATTGGCCGTGATGCTCTGCTTGGCGAGCGCTTCCTGCGAGGCCGAGGAGGTCTGAACGCCCAGGGTAGCGGTGTTAAGCGTTTCGGTGGAAACGCTCAGCGACTCGCCGTCGCTCGTCTTTCCGAACACTGCCGCAGCGTCGTACAGGCAAGTACCAAGCGTGCTGATATCACCATCCGTGGAATTGATGTCGCCAATGAAGATGTCGGCCTTTTTGTCGCCAAGCACGGAATCGGCAGAAGACGCATCGACGAAGGCAACCTTAAGGCCCATACGGCTTGCAAGGGCGCGGGCAGCGTCAACTGCGTAGCCCGTGAGGTTGCCATCGGCGCCCTGCATGGCCTGCGGGGCATCGGAGGTATCGAGGGCAACCGTCAGGGTACCGGGAGTGACCAGGGCATCGTCCGACACCGTAGGGGTAACGGTCTCGCGCTCGATCTGGTCAATCGTGGGTGTCGTGAACGTAGACAGTGGGTTGAACGCGCATCCGCTCAAACCCAATACGGCAATGACCGCCGCGGTCCCAGCACCTAACCGAGCCGCGTGCATCAAGCTGCCCCTCACCATGTCCACTACCCTGCCTTCTGTGTCGTATACAATCCGTGCATTGCGCGGAATAACGGGTTGTTCCCACCAGCTGACCTGGTATTTGACCCCACACTTGCGCACCGGGGTGTTTGCTCGGGAGGCCGTAGCCACCTTCACGACTGGCCCGCTCGCCCGCGAGGCGGTATTGCCCCAAAGAAAGTAGAACGGACGGTACGGCTTACATCTAGGACGCGCCATGATCGCGCCGCGCGCACGCGGTCGCTTACGTGGATCCCTTTGACCGCGTCTGTCTTGGACTAGGATGGACATTTCGTCCGTCCGCAACCACAGCCTGGCAGGAACGTAGCGCATTATAGCTAAGTTCAAGCTAAAGTTTAAGGTTAGGGGCGTCATTCGCACCGTGAGCACAGATTTTGCAGGTCGGAGTGGACTATTCGTGCCCCCATGAAGCCCGGAGCTCCCCTACGGGGAGCTCCGGGGCACCCGTCTCAGGGTGCCGTGGCCAAAAAATAGCAAATATGAGTACT
>ERZ1673736.2194-NODE-2194-length-22429-cov-17.398275_pt1 | contig 22429 bp, 22 predicted proteins | sample MGYA00580212_ERZ1673736 | MGnify/ENA primary metagenome ERZ1673736 (study PRJEB41218, sample SAMN15661752) | gut metagenome | host: Homo sapiens | place: Canada: London | collected 2015-08-20/2019-03-30 | study: EMG produced TPA metagenomics assembly of...
ATAACGGAAAAGTGATGATTTGGGTACTAATTATTTTTTATGCGGTTGTCCTGCCGGCAGAACTTATGATTTTCGTATCAGTTCAGCCCTGCGTCTTCCTGCCCGCTTCATTCCCAAACAGGCTTTTCACCGTCAGAACAGCGGCTCCGGCCATAATAAAGAGATCCCCCAGGTTAAACACCACTTTCTTTAAAAATCCGGCCTGAATGCTGAAGTAGTCTACCACATAGCCCCGTCTCAGCCTGTCGCAGAGATTGCTGAGTCCTCCTGCAAGCACCAGGGCATATCCCGCCTTTTCCGCCCGGTATCCCTTCTGAGTTGAGAGAAAGCACAAAATTCCCCCTGCCATGCTGGTCAGGCACAGAGGCAGCTGGCGCACCAGACTGGGTCTGTGCTTTAAAACTTCAAAGCAGAATCCCCTGTTATGATTTCTGTAAAGTTTAATCCTTCCCCCTGTGTGATCCATACTCCTGGGGAATCGTTCCGGGCTCTGCCCCTCCACCAGCTGCTTCAGGCACTGGTCAAGCCCGAACAGCGCAGCAGCCGCTCCCAATAAATACATAGCCGTCTCCTTTCTTTCTGACAATCCCGTTTGTTCTGCTTCCTATCCTATCACGGTTTTCTGCTCCGGTAAAGCCGGGAAATCCCTTCTTTTCCTGCATGTTTCGGCATCTCTCTCATATAGTTTAGAAACAAATATTTCCAGAGGTAAAACCATGCCCTGCTCGCATCCCTCCGCTTCTTCGGAATACGCTGATTTTATTATACGCTATTTTGCCTTTCCCCAGTCTCTTTTATCCACCATTGAGGAAGGATGTCTTTCTTTTATCAACAGCCAGTTTGCAGTTGTATACAGGCCTGTGGAGGAAGCGCTTCCCATCACGCTGAACCGTTACTCCTACTCCTCCATTCCCAATCTCTACACGCTGTTAGACGCCTCCAGCATGGAAAGCTCCGGCATTCTGGCCTCCTTCAGCCAGCCTTCCCTGAACAAGCAGGGAGAAAATACGATTATCGGTATTATTGACACGGGAATCGACTACCGAAATCCTGTTTTTCTGGGAGAGGATCGCTCCACCCGGATCCTGGGAATCTGGGATCAGACGATTGAGCTGAATGAAAGCGGCGTTTCCAGGGAAAGGGCCGGACAGCTTCCGGAAGATATTTTCTACGGAACTGCCTACACGAAGGAGGACATCGACCGGGCGCTGGCCTCTGATTCGCCCCTGGATATCGTTCCATCCACAGATGAAAACGGACATGGAACCTTCCTGGCCGGGATCGCCGCAGGCAGACAGGAGCTGTCCGGAGGGGAAGCCTTTACAGGCGCCGCCCCCAGGGCCTTTATCGCTGCAGTCAAATTAAAGCCGGCCAAACAATACCTGCGGGATTACTATGTGCTCCCCGACTCTGCCGAGGCCTATCAGGAAAACGATATCATGATGGGAATGAAATATCTGCTGTCCCTTGCCAGGACAAAAAAGCTTCCCCTGACGATTCTGCTGGCCCTGGGAACAAACCTGGGAAGCCACGAGGGAACCTCCCCTCTGGCTCAGTATCTGGATACCATCAGCAATTTTCCCGGCATTATCACAGTGACGGCCGCTGGCAATGAAACTGGATACAGCCACCATTTCTTCGGAACCATCGGGACGGACGAGGAATTTGAGGACGCGGAGCTTCGTGTGGCCGAGGGCGAGGCCGGCTTCACCCTGGAGCTGTGGTCCCAGGAACCGGAGCTGTTCTCCATCGGCTTCCTCTCCCCCACAGGAGAGCAGATCAGCCGTATCCCCAACAATACCCTCACCGAGCAGCGCATTACCTTTGTCCTGGAAAATACAGTGATTTATCTGAACTATCAGGTGGCGGAGGCCGGCACTGGGAGCCAGCTTATTGTCATGCGCTTTGTAAAGCCCACCCCGGGTATCTGGCGGATCCGGGTGTACAACTCCCTCTATCTGCGGGGCGAGTACCATCTGTGGCTGCCGTCTAAAGGCTTTATTTCTGACGACACCTTTTTTCTGCGCCCTTCTCCCGACACGGTGGTGACGGAGCCAGGAAACGCCTCCCAGACTATCACCGCCGGAGCCTTCAACCACCGAAACGGCGGCATTTATATCCACTCCAGCCGGGGCTACACCCGCCTGGGCCGCGTCAAGCCTGATCTGGCCGCTCCAGGCGTCAATGTGGACGGCCCCGGCATTCAGGGAGCCGCCGGTTTTCCCATGCGCGCCATGACAGGAACCTCCGCGGCGGCGGCCCATGTGGCAGGCGCGGCAGCCAATCTCCTGTCCTGGGCCTTCCGCGAAGACAGTATCTCCTATATGAATACCTCTGTGGCCAAAACCTATCTGATCCGGGGCGCAGACCGGAATCCTGTCTTCGCCTATCCCAACCGGGAATGGGGATACGGAACCCTCAATCTTTACGGCGCGTTCCTGCGGCTGAGGGAGTGAAAATATCTATACAGGAAAGCGGCAAAAACGGCGAACAGCTGCGTTTTCAGCTCAGTTCGCGCATTTTTTATCCGCCATTCGCGAAAACTCGCCTGCGGCTCAGACACTTCGCTCGGTGGCGGAAATTAGCGCAAACTTCCCATTGAAAGCCTCGCTATCATCGCCGCTTTTGCCGCTTTCCTCTGGCTTTTGCCTTGACTCTCCGGAGCGGATATGAAATAATTGAATCAAATCACAAGTTTCAGGAGGTTCGCTTATGGCAAGGAATAGAAAGCTGTTGTTTCTTACAATCGCTGCGTTGTTTCAGATTTTCTTTCTGTACCAGCTGGTGTTGAACTACCACGTGTACACGCTGGATCCTGCGTTCCGTTCCTTTGCCGAGGATTTTCAGTCGGATGCCTTTTCAGACGGGTACACTGGAACTCTTTTTATCGCAGAGCTGCTTTTCCAGTGCGCCCTCTTCTTATCGTTTGTCTATGCGGCTGCATCGGCTCCGGATCTTTCCTGGGTAAAGCTGGCTTTCGGCGCAGCGGCGGCTTTCATCCTGTACCAGGGCCTTATGCTTTTGTTCCGCCAGTTTTCTTACCACTGCCGCCTGTATATGGCGCTGACAGACACAGAGATCCTATCCCTGTACCTGCTTCTGCCGGTTCTGAAGCCTAAAATGTTTCGAAAAAATTTTAGTAAATAGCCCAAAAGCAATAATAATAAATTTTGGAAAGGAAAAACAGCACGTTTCCCATTGTTTGAGGGAAATTACTTCCGTGCCTATATGAAAAATATATGAAAAAAAATTCACCCAAATCACGTTTGACAAAAGAAGAAGAAAATTATATGGATTTTATATGGCAGTATCCCAACGGCATTTTAAGCCATCATATCTATGAGCATTTTCAAAAGCCCCGCGGAACTACTGCAGCTATCCTGCACAATATTTCCAAAAAAGGGTTTATAACCTCTGTCTCTCAGGGACGCGAAAAACTTTACACACCTTTAATCAGCAAGCTCCAATATCACCAGCTGAACATACTTGACTCAATGGAACGTTCTCTGGGAATGCGGTCCATTGCTTCTTTTCTTGCTTCCTTCTGCGGCAGAGCAGAACTTACAGAAGAGCAGTATACTAGACTCACTTCTCTTTTAAACGATATAGAAAAAGATAATACTTTATAGTAATATCTATTTTCTGATAATTATGCCATTTTATTTATTTTCCATCTTATATATTGACATATTTAGAAAAATAGAGTATATTATAAACATATAAACTTTGAATCGTTTCCTTTTTCACAGTACAGCACAGAAAGTGAAAACATATGAATACTGTCATTCTCTTTCTTCTATCCATAAATATCACAGCAAGTATTCTATTTGGCATTATAATTATTTTCCAAATAGTCTCCCGACAGGGCAAAGCAGCCTGGCACTATGGACTGATGAAACTGCTGCTTTTATACTTTTTACTGACGCTTGTCCCCTTTTCCGTATTTGTAAGCGCAAATATAAATTCTATCAGCCTGATAACCCTTCATTTGCCTGACTTTAAACAGGCTGTTTCCTACCATAGTTCCGATTTTTCCGGTGTGCTTGATATAGAACGCTTTTTTCTTCTTCTATACGGCCTGTACATATGGCTGGCCGTTGCCCTGTTTCTCTTTTTGATTCGGATGGCTGTAGGTATTTTCTCTTTCCGAAAGCTTCTTAAAAACTCTGTGGCGGTTACTGACAGACTGATATTATGCCTTGTAAAAGAGTGCTGCAAAGCTATAGGGATAAAGAGGGAGATACCGGTCTTTTTTTCTTCTGTTTTGTCCTCTCCCGTTGTATCTGGCTGTATCAACCCCCGGTTATTTTTAGCGGATGGCAGTTTCAGCGAGGACGAGCTTCGTTTGATTATTACTCATGAACTTTACCATTTTAAAAGCCGCGATATCTTTTATCGCTTTCTTACAAATGTACTTCAATGTATTAACTGGTTCAATCCTGTAATCTACTTTTTTGAACTTATATTTTACGACTACGGCGAAATGGCCTGTGACGAATATGTTCTTCGTCACAGCAGCTTTTCTGAAAAAAAGCGCTATGCCAGCCTGATCCTGGACTCTGCGAGAAAATCAAGTAAACATATGTTCTTAGCTTCTTTTCTCTGCGATTCTGAAAAAATTATGGAAAGGAGAATTTTTAACATTATGAAAAATCATCCAAACAAACACCCACGCCTGGTAGCAGGCATTCTAGGCTTCGGATTCATGCTCTGTCTCCCGGCCGTATCTTATGCCTCTGTGCAGGGAATTGCAAAACTACAAACTTCCTTTCTGGATTCTCCTATTGTTTCAGTCGAAGAACTAGAAAATGAAGCTCTCCCAGCTCCCGTAGAAACGGTTCAAAATTATATTCTTCCTGAATCAGTTTATTCTGACAGCGCGCTTACAAGAGGTTCCAATTCCGTAAATGTCTCTGTCAAAGCAGGGAGCGCTCACTTATTCCGCAATACCTACTTGTCATCTGGAAGCAGCGTTTCCTTTTCTCTGTCCTCCAGCACAGGCGGAAGTTTTTCTGCCGCGGTCATTGACGAAAACGGTACAGCAAAAACAGTAAAATCCAGCGACGGCGTCCTGGCCTCCACGGTGAAAATATCCAGCGATGGTTATTATGAAATTGTAATTGAAAATACCTCGTCTGAAAATATGACAGTTAGCGGAAATATTAAACTATAGTAATTTTATTTTTCACATTGCAGACTATATTTTGCAAAATATAAATACGAATAAGGAGGTATGAGCCAATGGACAGTGTCTTTTTTCTGAACCTTTAAATTGACATTACTTACAGGAGGTATTTTTATAAAATTTAGACGCAAACTTATGAGCATCATTCTGGCAGCAATTATGATGTGTACCGCTTTTGTATCCTCTGTTTGGGCAGCAGAAGCTACTATCTCAAATGACTCTCTGCAAAATGCTATGCAGACTGAAATTGATAAGGAAATAAAAATAGCTCAGGATGAAATTTATAGACAGCTAGAAGCTCAGGATGCCTTAGTTCTTTTACCCGTATATGAAGAGCTTATTTATACACAAATAGAAGAACAAATCTCAAGCGAATATGGAATTAGTCCTAGCACTTCCAGAGTCTCTTACCATGCTCCTAACGGTGGGATGGTTACATATTTATCTCCCATTAGCGGAGCACAACCAACGGAAGTTGCTGTAGTTTGCTTAAACGAAAGTGACTCCTATGATTTTCTTTTAGAAAATTATTCTTTTAATTTAAGAAATGTTCTGTCAACTGTCATTGGATATATTCCAAATCTCGGAAGTGTTACGGGAATCATATTAGATATTGCAGGGATTTGTGATAGCCTAGCTGTAACTTCTATTAAAAATGCTGGAAGATGTGCTAAAGTTGTTAATACTTATAGCAGAGAATATGGCACCAAAGCTTCTGTTGTAACTGGTTGGACTGATAGATTTAACATTATTATTCCAGACAATGCAACTAGTATTAATTTTACTGCTTTCTAATCAACTACAATGGGGTTGCTTTATTGCAACCCCCAATTCTTTTCCCCACTCAGGAGGTGTGCTTATGGCAAAGAACAGAAAGCGGCTGTTTCTTACAATCGCCGTATTATTTCAGATTTTCTTTCTATACCAGGCGGTTTTTAACTATCATGTGTACACGCTGGATCCTGCGTTCCGTTCCTTTGCTGAGGATTTTCAGTCCGATGCCTTTTCCGGCGGGTACACCGGGGCTCTTTTTATCGCGGAACTGCTTTTCCAGTGCGCCCTCTTCTTATCGTTTGTCTATGCGGCTGTATCGGAACCAGAACTTTCCTGGGTAAAGCTGGCTTTCGGCGCAGCGGCAGCTTTCCTCCTGTACCAGGGCCTTATGTTTTTGTTCCGCCAGTTTTCCAGCCACTGCCGCCTGTATATGGCGCTGACAGACACAGAGTTCCTGTCTCTGTACCTGCTTCTGCCGGTTCTGCGGCCTGCCTTGTTCCAAAAGAAGAAAACGGCCCTGTAGAAAAAGTTTCCTATAGCGTCAGTACACCGACGCTAACATAAAAGCAGAACAGCTTCTGCCAAAAACCTGCAAAAGCTGCTCTGCTGCTGTTTTTTCTATTCCTTCTATTTTTTCTGTATTTTCTGCTCTTTCTATTCCCTCTATCCCCTCATCTCAATCATGGGCCCGCCGCTTTTCTCCAGATAAGCTCTGGTGATCACCACGGATCCAATATTAGGATCCTTGGGAATCTCATACATAATATCCTGCATAAAGTTCTCGATAATCGCTCTCAGAGCTCTGGCTCCCGTCTCTTTTTTCAGAGCCTCCTCCGCAATCCACTCCAGAGCGTCGTCCTCGAACACCAGCTTGACCTCGTCCATGGCCAGAAGCTTCTCGTACTGGCGCAGAATGGCGTTCTTCGGCTCTGTGAGAATACGGACCATCAGATCCTTTGTCAGGGCCTGAAGCGTTACCATAATGGGGAGACGTCCCAGAAACTCCGGAATCATGCCGAATTTTCTCAGATCCTCTGTAGCCGTATAGCTGAGAAGCTTTGGATCCTCATCGTATTTTCCTTTCAGCTCTGACGCAAAGCCCATGGAGCTGGATTGGTTCAGCCTCTCCTTAATAATATTCTCCAGATCCGGAAAGGCTCCGCCGCAGATAAAGAGAATGTTGTTGGTGTCCACCGTAGTCATAGGCGTCAGTGCGTTTTTCTGGTTCGATCCCACCGGCACCTCCACCTGGCTTCCCTCCAGAAGCTTTAACAGCTCCTGCTGCACCGATTCTCCGCTGACGTCGCGGCTGGTCGTGTTCTTCTTCTTGGCAATCTTGTCGATCTCGTCGATAAAAATAATGCCCTTCTCCGCTCTCTCCACATCGTTGTCAGCCGCCGCCAGAAGCTTGGAAATCACGCTCTCAATGTCGTCTCCAATATAGCCGGCCTCTGTCAGGGTCGTGGCGTCTGCAATGGCTAACGGCACGTCTAAAAGCTTTGCCAGCGTCTTTACCAGATACGTCTTTCCGCTTCCTGTGGGGCCAATCATAAGGATATTGGACTTTTCAATCTGAACGTCGTCCTCCGCCCCTTCCTGGCCAGAGGTCTGGCAGAACGCCCTCTTATAATGATTGTAGACAGCCACGGCGATGACCTTTTTCGCCTGCTCCTGGCCGATCACGTACTGATCCAGCTTTGATTTGATCACGTGGGGCGCCGGAATGTCCTTAATGGAAAATTCCTTTTTCGCCTCCTTATCCTGGCTTTTCTTTTTCACCTTATTTTTCTTCGGAATCTCTGTATTCAGGTTCTGAAGATTGGAAAAGTCGCTGAGGTTCATATTCATGTAGGGCATGTTCTGAAGCTGGCTCAGATCCAGGCCGCTCTGGGTCACTGTGTCGAAGGCCTTCTGCATACAGTCATGGCAGAAATTCATGCCTCCCGGCATAGTAATCATAGGGCCTGCCTTGCTCTCCGGCCTGCGGCACACATAGCAGATCTTCTCGTACTCGTCGTCCTTATGATCTGCCTCCCTGTCAGACATTCCTGCCTCGTGCTTCTCCTTTTCGGCATCCAGAACCGCCGTCTCCTCAGACGCCTCGTTTCCTCTATCTCTCTCTTCGTTTCTGTCTTTCTCTCTGTCGTCCAAATCGCTCTCCCTTTCCCAGCCGGTTCAGCCATTTCTCCCCAGCTGTCTCCTGCAAAAGCTGCATGAGAGTATCATACTATATTTTCATCGTCTTAGCAATCCTGCGGCTGCTCCGGATTCAGGAAATTATATCCATTCAGCCGCACGTTTTGTCTCCCCGCAGCAGACAAGAAGAAAAGAAATCTTCCCGCAGCTTCCAACGTAAAGCGGGGAAAATTTCTTTTCTTTTTTCTATCTGCTATCTATTCAGTATCTGTTATCTATTCAGCTGCTTATTTCTCCTGATCCTGCTGCAGGTTCTTCTCTGCGTCCTTTCTGTAGCCCAGAGTTACCTGAACCTCTCTCTCGGCGTAAGCGCCGTTGTCCAAGGACTGTACGGTCAGAGTCACAATCTCGCCCCCCTTATAGTAGGTCAGCATTTTCTGCAGATCCTCTGCCGTTCTCACCGTCTCTCCGTTTACCTTAGTGATAATGTCTCTCTCCCGCAGGCCGGATCCGTCTGCAGCCTGGCCTTCCACAATCTTGTAGACGTAGATTTCCTCCGGCATTCCGTAGGCCTTGGCCATCTGGCTGTTGATATCCTGAATCTGGATTCCCAGGTATCCCTGCTCATCCTCTGCCACCGCTACCTTGGTGGTCTTGGTCATCAGGTCGTCGATAATGTCCTTTGCATAGGAGATCGGAATGGCGTAGCCTACGCCCTCTACCTCTGTGCTGGCCATCTTGGCCTCGTTAATGCCAATGAGCTTTCCATTCATGTCCAGAAGCGCTCCGCCGCTGTTTCCAGGGTTGATGGCCGCGTCTACCTGGATCAGATTTTTTGTCACGCCTTCAATATCCACTTCCTTATTGAGAGCGCTGATGTAACCCACTGTGACGGACTGTCCCTCGCCCAGGGCGTTTCCAATGGCAATCACGCCGTTTCCAAGCTTTAAGCTGTCGGAATCTCCCATCTCTGCCACCTTAATCTGGGACAGAGTCTCCGCCGGAATGTCGCTTAACTGCACCGCAATCACCGCCAGATCCGCGTCCACATCTGTTCCCTTTAACGCTGCCGCTGCGGAGCTTCCGTCGATGAAGGTTACGTTCATCTCCTCTGCATTTGCAATTACATGGCTGTTTGTCACAACCAGAAGCTCTGTGTCGCTCTTTCCTACAATGATTCCCGAACCTGCGCTGGACGCCTCGTACTGCTGGGTTCCAAAGAACCAGTCCTCTGTCGTGTAAAGCGTCTTATTGTTAATCGCTACCACTGACGGCATGGCCTTTTCTACAATGGCAGATACGTCATTGCCTGTGCTGGCCTGAATCACCGCTCCGCTGGCTGCCTGGGCCTGAGTTTCCGGCTGCGGCGCCTCTGTGGGGGCCTGGGCTGATATCTCTGTCTTTTCTGTCTGGCTTCCGCCTGTCAGGTAATTGATTCCCGCCATGGTTCCGCCTGCCACGCAGCCAAACAGCAGTCCGGCCGCCGCGATCCCGGCCGCTTTCTTAGCCAGCCGGCTTCCTTTCTTTCCGCTTCTGTGAGAGTCGCCGCCGTTTTCCTGATTCCCGCTGTTCTCCGCCTTCTGCCAGCTGCTCTCACTTCTGCCTTCCTGGCTCTGGCCGCTTCCATACTGATACGTTCCGTAGCCTGTATTTTCTTCTGACGGTCTTCTGATCTGGCCGTACATGCGGCGGCCTGCGCTCCGATCCTCTGAACGCCCTGTATGGACGCCATCCACGTAAGAACCCTCCGTGATATCCACGTCATTTTCTCCATTTAACGGCTCGTGATTTTTCTCCCAGTCTTTCTCATTATACATAACAGCTGCTCCTTCCTCTGTTCCTATCTATCGTTCATAATACCTTATGATGTCTTCTTTTTGTTTACAGCCATAGTCTACCAATGATTTGTGATGGAAATGTGAAAATTTTATAATGAAATTGTGTTTTCTGCCGGTTTCCTATCTGCTATACTGTGTATAGCGTCAGCGGGCAGGGGACGGCACGCCTTTGTGCGCTGGCATCAGCGTCCATGGACGCCGCAGAGAGGAGAGAATATGACCATGAATACAAATGCAGTTGTACATATTAAAAAGGGAGGCGCCAGATCTTTAAAGGCAGGAGGCGCATGGATTTATGACAATGAAATCGAGCGGATTGAAGGCAGCTTTGAAAACGGCGACCTGGCGGCAGTCTGCGATTTCGACGGCTACTGCCTGGGATACGGCTTCATTAACACCCGTTCTAAAATCACGGTGCGCATGATGTCCCGGAAAAAGGACGCGGTGATTGACGATGCGTTCCTGGAAATGAGAATCCGTAACGCCTGGGAGTACAGAAAGGCAGTAGGCGACATTTCCAGCTGCCGCGTCATCTTCGGAGAAGCCGACTTCCTGCCCGGCATTGTCATCGACAAATTTTCGGACGTCCTGGTGGTGGAATCCCTGGCTCTTGGCATTGACCGGATGAAGCTTACCATCGTGGATATTTTAAAGCGGGTGCTGGCTGAGGACGGAATCATCATCCGCGGCGTCTACGAGCGCAGCGACGCCAAGGTCCGCCTGCAGGAGGGCATGGAGAGAATCAAGGGATTTATCGGAGAACCGTTTGACACAAAGGTGGAAATCGTGGAAAACGGCGTCCGCTACCTGGTAGACGTCAAGGACGGACAGAAAACCGGCTTCTTCCTGGATCAGAAATACAACCGCCTGGCCATCCAGAAGCTCTGCCCCGGAAAGCGCGTTCTGGACTGTTTCACCCATACCGGTTCCTTTGCCCTCAACGCAGGAGCCGCAGGGGCAAAGGAAGTGCTGGGCGTGGACGCCTCAGAGCTGGGCGTCAGCCAGGCCCGTGAAAACGCCGCGTTAAACGGCCTCTCCGACCGCGTTTCCTTCGTATGCGCCGACGTGTTCGAGCTGCTTCCTGAGCTGGAGCAGAAGGGCGAGAAATTCGACGTAGTCATCCTGGATCCTCCCGCCTTCACAAAATCCAGAAACTCTGTGAAAAACGCAGTGAAGGGCTACCGGGAAATCAACCTGAGAGGAATGAAGCTGGTCAAAGACGGCGGCTATCTGGCCACCTGCTCCTGCTCCCACTTTATGACGCCGGAGCTGTTCACAAAAACCATCCGCGAGGCGGCTGGAAACGTCCATAAGCGGCTCAGGCAGGTGGAGTACAGAACCCAGGCAGCAGACCATCCCATTTTATGGGCTGCAGACGAATCCTACTACTTAAAATTTTACATTTTCCAGGTGGTGGACGAAAAGTAGGTTTCTAATAAGTATTACTTATATATAGAAATTAGGCTTTCTGCAAAATACAGGGGTTTTTTAAAAAATATAGGGAAATTTCAAAAAAACTATTGCTTTTTTGGCGAAAGTCTGCTTATCTATTATATATGACACTTATAAAAACAAAGATAGCGAGGTATGCGAAATGAAACCGATCAAAGAGGGAAAGGTCCGCGAAATTTATGACAACGGCGACAGCTTAATTATGGTTGCTACTGACCGTATCAGCTGCTTCGACGTGATCCTGAACAATGTTGTGACAAAAAAGGGAACCGTGCTGACTCAGATGTCCAAGTTCTGGTTTGATTTGACAAAGGACATCCTTCCTAACCATATGATCTCTGCCGACGTTAAGGATATGCCGGAATTCTTCCAGCAGCCTCAGTTTGACGGAAACAGCATGATGTGCAAAAAGCTCCAGATGCTGCCTATCGAGTGCATTGTGCGCGGCTACATCACAGGAAGCGGCTGGGCCAGCTACCAGAAGAACGGCACAGTCTGCGGCATTACCCTTCCAGAGGGCTTAAAGGAGTCCGACAAGCTGCCTGAGCCGATTTACACCCCTTCCACCAAGGCGGAAATCGGAGATCATGACGAGAACATTTCCTATGAGCAGAGCATTGCCCACCTGGAGAAATACTTCCCTGGAAAAGGCGAGGAATACGCCGCAAAGCTTCGCGACTACACCATCGCTCTCTATAAAAAATGCGCCGATTATGCTTTAAGCCGCGGCATCATCATCGCAGATACAAAATTCGAGTTTGGCTTAGATGAGAACGGCAATATCGTCCTGGGAGACGAGATGCTGACTCCAGACAGCTCCCGCTTCTGGCCGGCAGACGGCTACGAGCCAGGCCATGGCCAGCCGTCCTTTGACAAGCAGTTCGCCCGCGACTGGCTCACCGCCAATCCAGGCAATAACTGGACGCTTCCGGAGGAAATCGTGGAGAAAACCATTGACAAATACCTGCAGGGCTACGAGATGCTGACAGGAGAGAAGTTGAAATAAGCAGTTTTTTATCTATCAGATATACATACGAAGGGGGATACCTGAAAACAGGAATCCCCCTTCTATTTCTATGATACGATTCTCACATCAATGCCGATCTGCTCTAAATATCTTTTCCAGGACGAATCCAAACCGCTGTCAGTTATAATCATATCTATTTCATTTAATTCTGCAAAATGATTTGCCTTCACAATACCGAACTTGCTGGAATCTACCAGAAGAATCCGCTCTGCCGACGACTCAATAAACGCTCTCTTATTAAAACTGCTGTGAGCGTTAATACATGTAATTCCCAGTGTTTTGTGAACGCCTGACGCTGAAAGAAATACCTTGTTGGCACGGAGAGTTCTGATAAAATCATCTGCCTGCTGTGAAGAGAAGGTCTGATCCGTCCGGTCGTAATAGCCTCCCGGCATGACAAGATGAATATTCGGATATTTAAGAATACCTGTCAGCAACGCTACGTTGCTGCAGAGGGCTGTAAATTTAAAATGAGTAGGAAAAAAAGCTGCCAGGCGGGCTGTGGTGGTTCCATTGTCCATAAATACCCAGTCGTCCGGTTCTATCAGTGAAGCCGCATATTTTGCTATCTTCTCTTTCTCCCGAATATACTGCGTACTCGCCAGGCAGAAATCATAGGCGTCCGGTTCAGAGGAAACCTCCACTCTGCCTGCATTCTCAGGAACTGCCGCATAGCCATGTATCCTCTGAATAGAGCCACTTTTTTGAAGCAGATCCAAATCCCGCCGGATCGTCATCTCCGATACCTGTAAAAGCTCAGCCAATTCTGTAGTTGCTATTTTCTGACGCTGATTTACAAGATGTACAATCTGTTTCAGCCTTAACTCTTTATTTTCCAGTCTTCCCATATATTAAATTCCCTGCCGCTTCATCATTTTTTATCTCCATTTGCAAAAATCTAAATCTGCCAGCATATGCATTTTTCCAGATTCTTCCAACTTTAAAGATAGCAAATTATAGGTTCAAAATCAATATATAATTGCAGAAACAAACGATTCATATATTTTAATCACAGACATACTCATGACTTTTCATATATTCCCGAACCTGACTGAGCGTAGGCATGGCATCCGAGCAGCTGTGGCCTGTTATGGTAATAGAGGAAGCGGCAGCGGCATACCTCAGCGCTTCCTCTATAGACATACGTTGAAGAAGTCCATAGCAGAAAGCCCCTGAATACGCATCTCCTGCTCCAAAGCTTTTCAGTACCTTTGTTGGGTAAATACCGCCTCGGACGCAGGAATTTTCTGTAAAAATAAACGACCCTTTTTTTCCATTTTTGATAGAAACCAGCTCCGCCCCCTTTGAAAGAAGCCAGTCAGCGCTCTTTTGATTATCGCTGTTTTCTCTATGAAATACATACTCCATCCTGTTAAATTCATCTCTGGTTCCTATGACTATATCTGCCTTCTGAGCAGCAAGAGTCAGATATACGCTCACCTCTTCTAAACTGTCCCAAGTTCCTTCCCTATAGTCCAGATCCAGCGCTATCCTTGTCTGATTCCTTTTGGCTAAATCTATGGCGGCAAACACAGTTTCTCTGGCCGGAGAGTGGGACAGAGAAGTTCCGGAAATCAGGAGAAGTTTGTGGGCTGCAATGTATTCCTCATCCAGCTCCCATGGGCTCATCTGAAGATCCGCACAGTCATTCCGGTACATAAAGCAGTTGCAGGTATCCGGAAGAATTTCTCCTATTGTAATCCCTGAACGGATTCCTGGCTCTGCTTTTTGTATATGGGACACGTCAATTCCTTCTTTTTCCAGAAATCTGGTGATAAATTTCCCCAGAGGATCGTCTGAAACCTTTCCTATATATCCTACATTCAATCCCAGGCGTGCCATGGCCACAGCCGTATTGGCAGGAGAGCCTCCCACGTATTTCCTGAATGTAACCGCATCCTCCATAGGACCTATTTCGCTGGCATACAGGTCGACTGTGGCGCGCCCAAAGGCGGCTGTATCCTTAGGCTTTGACCACTCAAACTGCAGAGCCATATGATTCCTCCTTTCTCTCAGTTTCTTCCAGTTCTCTTAAAAGCTCTTTTGTCTCTTTTACACTAAGTCCGTGATGAATCATCTCCCCCAGGCTTTTTACAAGAGCTGTTGTATGGGGATACTGGAATACAAACCTGCCATAAGTTACTCCGACTGCCCCTGCATCCAGTACTTCTCTGGTCTGCTGCAGAAACTCATCCACATTTCCACACTTCGTACCTCCGGCAATCGCCACACGGGTGGGTACTGCCGCTACTACTCTGGCAAAGCTGTCCGGATCTCCGGTATAATTCGTCTTTACCAAATCCACACCAAGCTCCGCTGCCGCTCTGGCTGCATAAATCACATTTTCCTCTGCATACTGCCTGCTTTTTTCAATCTGGTTTCCCCGTGGATAGATATGACTAATCAGGGGAATCCCATATCTATGTGCTTCCTTGCTGATTACCGCAAGCTGATGCAGCTGCTGTTCCTGATTGTCTCCTCCTACAATACATCCGCAGGAAACAGCGTCCGCGCCATAGCAAATTGCCTCTTCTACATCTGCTGTCTGAACATCCGATTCATAATGATAAATTCCAAATGTAGTAAGTTTCAAAACTAAAGGAATCTGCCCTGCATATGGACCAAAACATTTTTCCGCAATTCCCTTATTCATGGTAATGGCATTTGGATTTCCTGCTGCCATATCCCTCAGTGTTTTTTGGATTGTATCGAGGCCGGGCATAACCCCTCTGGCAATGGCGTGATCTACTGTAAGTCCAAAGTATTTTCCGTCCTCACCCGGAATCAGACGTTTCATGCGAATTTCTTTACCAAGCATATCTTTTACTCCTATCCTATCGTTTTTGTTCTTCTAAATAAACAGATATATAAATTCCGGACATGCCGTCGTGACAATAATCGCAATCAGACCAACCAGCATAAACGGCAATGCCTCCTTAACGGTCTCTCCAAACGTAGCATTGGCAATCTTAGACGAGACAAAAATTCCTACTGCGAACGGAGGAGTTAAAAAGCCTACACACATATTTACTATCATAATAGCACCAAAATGAATTGCCGTAATGCCATAGGTCTGAGCCACCGGGAGAAGCAGAGGCGTCATGATTAGAATCGTCGCATTGATGTCCATAAAGGTTCCCATAAATAGGAAAAGAACATTGAGCATAATCAAAAAGCCTATTTCTGATGAAATATTGGAGGTAATCAACTCAGACAGAAAATTGGAAATTCCCGCAATTGTCATGACCTTTCCCGCTACCTGAGAAAATGCGTTTAAGAGGCCAATAACTGCTGTAGATGCTCCTGCAATCGCACACATCTTAAAAAATGTGATTTTGATCTGTTTTTTCATGATAAATTTAATCACCAGATAATACAAAATTCCGTATACGCAGCTGACTGCCCCCGCCTCTGTCACTGTACAGAAACCGCCGTAAATTGATCCATAGATAATAATCGGCATCAGGAGAGCGGGAAATGCGAGAATTGTAGTCTTACCCACATCCTTCAATTTAACTGAAAAATTTGTATTTACTTTTTCCGGCTTCTCCTGACGGCGCGCAATCCTGAAATAGTTAACCAGGCAGTAGCCTACAGCAAACAGAAAGGCCGGTCCGATGGTAGCCATCCAGATCTCCGAAATTTTAGCTCCGGAAGCCAGGGAATACATAATACCCGGTACCGACGGCGGAATTAAAATTCCCAGAAAACAGGTTGCCGCCAGCAGCGCTGATACGTAACCATTAGGATATTTTTCTTTCTGCAGTTCCGGAACCATCATCTTTCCAATAGCACTGATAGTTGCCATCGCAGAGCCCGTCAAAACTCCGAAGGCCATACATGCAAAAATTGTAATCATTCCGGTAGCGCCCCTGACGCGTCCTACAAAAGACTTAATCCAGTTGATCAGCATTCTGGAAATACCGCTGTATTCCATAATAACGCCGGCAAAAATATAAAATGGAATTGCAAGAAAAGAGAAGCTGTCAATTCCTGAAAACGCAAACTGCGGCACAATGGAAAGCTGAATTCCTCCATACAGCAGAACCAGGAGCGACGAAGAACCTAACGCATAGGAAACTGGCATCTTAAACAGGATTGCTATCAACATAAATGAAATTAAAAAAATCAGCAACGCATTTAACGCAGACATATCATCCTACCTCCTGTTCTTTTTCATTCTGAGCCTGTTCCTCTTTTTCTTCCATTTCTCGATTCCGATCCTCTGATTTTGTCATTTCTGCCAAAAACATATACACACAGTGAACCGCTGCCATAATTGTTCCTGCAAACACCGGAAAATAAATCCATCCCATAGGAATATGCATAGTCGGAGACGTCTGAGAAGAAGAAAAAATAGTCATCATATAATCCCAAAATATCTTTGCAAAAATGACCTGGAACACAAAAGTAGAGATAATCGATGCATACTTTAAATATACAGTCCCCCTCTCCTTCATACGCCCTTTCGCCTTGTCAAACACCTGCTGCAGAACGTCAATTTCTGTATGCTGTCCATAATAAACAGCATATGCAGAGCCGATATAGGAGAGCCATATAAACAGATATCTGGTCAGTTCCTCTGCCCAGGGAACCGAGATAAAGAAGAAGTACCGGCAGACAACCTCAATAAAGATGCAGGCTACCAGAAATGCCGTGATAATACCCAGAATAACCGTTTCAGCGCTCAGCATCCCATCATTCACCTTTTTGCAAACCTTGACAAACGATCCCATACTTCCTCCTTCAGCTATTTATTTTTATACTCTCCGCTGATAATCATGTCCATAATCTCATTTCCATAGGTCTCTGCTGACTCGTTCCAGATCTGCTCATAAATAGTCTGAAGCTGGTCTTTCATGGCATCTGACGGCTGATCTACTGTCCACTGTCCGTTCTTTTCTCCCTCATCCATCATTTTCTGAGTTTTGTCATTAAAGAACTCTGTGAAATCATCCGACACTTCTTTGGCACATTCCTTGAAAATTTCTTTGTCCTCGTCGCTCAAAGTGTCCCAGAATGGCTCTCCTGCAATAAAACATCCTCCCGAATAACAGTAGTTCAGCTCCGTAATATGGGTAATAACATCTGTGATTCCCTGATTAGTGTAGTTAAAGACTGCATTGTCCAGACCATCTACTGTGTTTGTCTGCAGTGCGTTTAACACCTCTGAACCTGAAATCATAACTGGAAGCGCTCCACACTTTTCATAGAAATTGACAACAGAATCTACCGATGGAGTGCGGATTTTTAATCCTTTCATATCTTCCAGCTCTGTTACGGGACGTTTAATATTGCCCAACTGCCTAAAGCCATTGCTGTAAGAGGAAAGACGAATTAATTTATTCTCAGCCATGATTTCTGAAACCTGATCTGCAATCCATCCATAATCATAAATTTCCTTTGCCTCTTCCTCATTTTCAACCAGACCGGGAAGCCATGCGAATCCCAATTTTCCATCCAGCACGCCGTCTACCGTCATATCGTCACTCATTAAAATGTCCAGAGTTCCCATCTGGAGCATCTGAGCGGCGTCGGCTCCTGAACCTAAAGAACCTGCTGCAATTACATTTCCCACATACCGTCCGTCTGTCTTCTCTTCTACAAGCTTAGCAAATTGTTCCACATAAGGAGCGCGGTCTCCAGTTACATCAGCTGTCACGCTAAAGGTAACCGCGCCTTCTGACGTCTCTTTCTGCTCTCCGCCTGCAGCTGCAGTTTCCTGCCCTGCATCTGCAGATGTCTTATCTCCGGTACAGCCTGACAGACTTCCCACCACCATAACCGCTGACAATGCAAGTACCCCAAGTTTTTGAATTTTTCGCATAAATACCCCTCCTTAAAATAATAAAATAACTCTCTATTTTGTTAAAATGCTGTGCAGTACAGCAATTTTAGCCGTATCCTCCAGAAGTTCCGCCAAGTTCAGACATTCTTCCATCTCCGTTCCCATCACCAGAATCCCATGATTCTTTAAGAAAAACGCCCTGCTGGTCTCCGGCGCTTCCTTCACCGTCCTGTATACCGCCTCTGCCAGCTCAGGGCTTCCCGGCTTTTCATCTGGAATCACTGGAACCTGCGTAAGTTTAAGCTTTGCTGATTCTGTAAACAGCGGAAGCTCCTGATTCTCCATGGACCACAAAATACTGTAGCAGGGATGCAGATGCATCACGTAGTTGATCTCTGGCCTCAGACGGTAAATATGAAGATGAAATGGCGTTTCCTTTGACGCTCTCTTTCCGTCCTGCAGATCTGCCGGCTGTCCATTCATGGTCATAAGTGCCAGATCCTGTTCCTTTACTCTGCGCAGAGAAACGCTGCTGGCTGTAACTGCTACATATCTGCCGCACCTTGCGCTGACATTTCCGCCAGCTGCGCTTACCAGATTTTTCCCGTAGGCTATTCGCGAATATTCCATAATTTCTAAAATCTGTTTTCTGTACTCTGTTCTCCAGGCTTCTAATCCCATCAATACCAGACCTCTCTTCGACACATCATTTTCTCCAGCGTAGGCTCCGTTCCCATACTGCCGCCTTTTAAGGAAAATTCCTTTCCTTTCATCACTCCGTCTAAAATCTTTCCCTGAGCCGTGCCTGGCTCAAGAGGCCTTCCAAGCTCCAGATAGTTAACACCTGACGCCTGAAATACATTCTGCGACGTTTCCCCTCCTATCACTATCAGACGTTCAAAATCATCGCTTCCGCAGACCTCTGACGCAGCCCTTTTGACTGCCTCTAAAATACAGCAGCTGGTTCCCGGCTGATAAGAATACTTTTCTGTCAGAGGAAGCAGCATCGTATTTCCAATTTTAATGCTCTCCTTCATCTCCCGGATGCATCTTTCTATTGCCCCTGCATCTCCGTCTATATAAGCGTCTATATCCAGAGGCGCCACATGAAGTCCTCTTTGTCTGCTGTATTCAATCTGTTTTCTCGCAATTCCATAAGCAGATGCGCAGAATCCAAGGCATCTGATGTCCCTCGCTGGAAAAAAAGTTTTCTGCCAGCTGCCCAGAAAATATTCTGCCAGGCCGTCTGCAATTCCCAGAGAACCTGTCCAAAATACATTTCTGTAAACAGGATAAAGAGTCTCTATCAGCCTTCTCGTATCTTCCCTGGTAACAGCGTCAAAGACAATAATCCGGCAGCCTTCTGAGATTCTTTTAGAAGTTTCCTCCAGAATCCTTCCACCCTTCACTGCGTCGATATCTACCAGCCCTGCCTGAATCCCATGCTCCGCTCCGAGAATCGCAGGAATAAAAGACTCCTTCGGCGGCATCACCGGATCGTCCGCATACACAGATTTTGTAAGAATCTCCCCTTCACAGTACTGATTCCCATATAGAGTAAAAGTCCCCAAATCCGGCGCATGATCTATTACAAAAGCCAGATACCCTGGCTCTGCTTCCAGCAGCCCCCTCAGCTCCATGGAATCATTTCCGCGAAATCCCGTTCCGATCTTTTTTATCAGGAGCTGTCCGTCTGAATCCAGCTTCTTCATTAAGTCAAAATGAAGCTGTCTGGCGGCTTCCGGCGCTGTATTCCTGGAGGACAGATTAATAGAAATCATCTCATCCCCTTTCCTCGGAAAAGCGCTGTCCCTCGAAAGACAAATCGTTACCTTTTTTCCACGTCCCGTAAAGTAACTTCCGGAATCCGCAGCTCCTGTCAAATCGTCCGTAATCTCTGTAAACATATCCGCCCTCCCAAAACATACCTGTAATGTGCCATACGCTTTGTTATCGTTCGAACATATATTGAAAAATATGTTTGTTTTATGTTTCTTATGTTACTTCTTTTATCGAATATTGTCAATACTTTTTGTCGTTTTTATCCTGTGTATTTCTAATATTTTATAGTACTTTTATGTTTTTTCAGTTTTAATGTTCGAACAATCATATTCTATCAAGTTTTCACAATTTTCTAATCCCGTTTCTTCACATTAACAGTTCCTTCCATATCATAGCTTCCTTCTGCATAGCAGTTTCCTTTTGTAAAGGCTCAGTATAGTGTCAGTGTACAAAAGCAATGCGGTCAGACGCTCATAATCTGGGCTGTTTTTGCCTTTCCGGACTCAAGAGGAGATAATCAGAGTTAATTTACAAACAAAAAAGGAGGGCTTATCGCTCCCTCCCAAATTTCATTAAAACTGATTGCAGCTTTTACCATCTGCCCAAAAATCTGTCATTCTTTAAGTAAAACATGATTTTTTTCATATTGAATAATACCATCCTTCTGCATTTTTGAAAGCTCGCTGCACATAGTGCTGCGGTCAACATTCAGGTAATCTGCCAGCTGCTGGCGGTTGTATGGAATCAGAAAAGAATTGCTTCCAGCGCGTTTGACACACTCTGAAAAATAAGACATCAATCGTCCTCGTATGGACTTAGAACTTGTATGCTGAATTCGCTGAGAAAGCTGCAGATTTTTGTGGGCACAGACTGTCAGTAAGTTTCGTGCAAGCTTTGCATGAAAGGGGCAGGCATTGGTACATAGGGTCAAAATGCATCCCACATTCATAAAGAGTATAGATGTCTCTTCCATAGCAGATACTGTAACCAGCATTGGCTGTCCTGGAATGCAGGCATATACCTCAGCAAATACAGAGCCAGGTGCTGCGTTTCCCAAAACACTGTTATTTCCCCAAATATCACAGCTAGATATCATAACCATACCAGACAGCACAACTCCGACATTTTCTGTAACACTTCCTTCCGAAAGTATAACCTCCCCCTTTTTATAGCTTCTCCTTTCAGCATTCAGGCAGCTTAAAAGAGATGTAATTTCATCCTCTTTTAGCCCCTGGAACAGCTGTATATTTGACAAATTCATACTTTCTCTCCTTTTATTTCCATAGCAACGAATTTTCACTTTTCATTATATTATACCATATCAGCAGGAAAACGCTGTGGCAAAGAAGGCATTTGTTTTTATTTAATATGCGAACGAGAAAATAAGTTCAGATGTATTTACAGTTGTTATATTATGCCCAGAAAGCAAATGTACTTTTCTGTAAATATATCATAAAACGGATATATTCTATCTCAGCAGAAGCTTACCAGCATATACACATAAGGCAGTACCAGGTGTCCCCCCTATCACTTCTACAGCTTTATAACTACACATCAGCTTTATAGTGTCCCACCATTTTTCTTTATAATGACTGTAAATTAGTCCTATGCTAAAATTGAATGTATATTAAAATACGGTTTTCATCCTCTTAACCAGCCACTTTCCACTCATCCTGTTGAAACTTGCAATACAGTTCTTCTTAACCATTGAGAATATATAGCATAATAACTATGAACTCATTTATCATTGTAAAAAACTCGAAACACTTGAAAAACAGATGCTGTGAATATCCATAACCCCAAATTTTAAATCAGTTCAATCACTCCCTCAATCAGGAGATGAAACGACTAAATACGTGCATTGAAGGTGCATGCTGTTAATGATATGCAAAAGTTTTTGTTTACAAGTTCCTCATAGGATGCAACTCTATCTAAATAGCGTGCCAATATAAAACGTAGATTTCTACTCACACGCCCCTTACGGGGCGCGACCGCTGTTTCCGATGCTTCCCTGACTTCTTCCTGATTTCTACTCACACGCCCCTCGCGGGGCGCGACTATTCGCAATTTCTGCCCGTAGTCCCACTGCCAATTTCTACTCACACGCCCCTCGCGGGGCGCGACTGTACTTATCATCACTCTTTCATCTTCCTCTGGATTTCTACTCACACGCCCCTCGCGGGGCGCGACCTTAAACGCCTGAATTGCCTGGCTCATCTCTTCCTATTTCTACTCACACGCCCCTCGCGGGGCGCGACGGGGATGGGGAAGTGATTTAAGAGAGTATACTATAAATATTTCTACTCACACGCCCCTCGCGGGGCGCGACTGGTGAGACCCTGGGCACTGCATTTTGCCGCCAATTTCTACTCACACGCCCCTCGCGGGGCGCGTGGTGTTAGAATATAAATAGTACAAGTCAAAATGAGAATTCCTTATAAGAAAAA
>ERZ1673736.2210-NODE-2210-length-22336-cov-5.341771_pt1 | contig 22336 bp, 17 predicted proteins | sample MGYA00580212_ERZ1673736 | MGnify/ENA primary metagenome ERZ1673736 (study PRJEB41218, sample SAMN15661752) | gut metagenome | host: Homo sapiens | place: Canada: London | collected 2015-08-20/2019-03-30 | study: EMG produced TPA metagenomics assembly of...
GGAGCCTATGCTTTCCACTCCTTCCGGCAGTGTTATGTTCTTTAAACTGTAGCAGTGGCTAAATGCCTCGGATCCTATACTTTCCATTCCTTCCGGCAGTGTTATGTCCTTTAAACTGACGCAGTGGCTAAATGCCTCGGATCCTATACTTTTCACTCCTTCCGGCAATGTTATGCTCTCTAAACTGCTGCAGGCAAAAAACACACCTTCTTCTATACTTGTTATCCCTTCTGGCAGTGTTATGTTCTTTAAACTGACGCAACGACGAAACGCACCTTTTCCTATACTTTCCACTCCTTCTGGCAGTGTTATGCTTTCTAAACTGTCGCAATCAAGAAACGCATAATCTTCTATTCTTTTCACTCCTTCCGGCAGTATTATATTCTTCAAACCTTCACAGCAACCAAACACATAAGAATCTATTCCTGTGACTTTATATCCGTCTATTTCTGCCGGTACTTCTAGTTCAGTATCCGTCCCCTTATACCTGGTAATCAAGGCAACCTCGTCCTCGTCTGTATCACCATAATGAACATAATACTCCCAATCACTTTCCTGCTGTTCTACCATTTCCTCATTTCCCACTGCTTCTGTCGGCGTCTCTTCCGCTAACACTGTTCCCGGCAGTAAACCGACCGCCATGCACAGACACAACACTCCCGCTACAAATTTTCTCTTCATCCTTCTTCCTCCTCTTCTCTAGTTCCTTTTCACAGAGTTTCTACTTCCATTTTACTCCCTTCACCTATGCATTTCAATCATTTCCCCAGCCACTCCTCTATTTTCTCCCGCGTTCTTTTCGTTGCGCCCGGGTTCGCCCCGCCGGAGTTAATTCCGATTACCACCTCTTCTGTTTTCACAATACTTGGAAAATAAAAATCACACATCTCTTTTTTATCCGCCACATTCACGCATATTCCCAGACTCCGGCACAACCTGCCGATTTCTGCATTTACTTCTGTGTCTCCCGTGGCGGCAAGCACAATGTCCGGCTTATCGCTCCCGGTTATATCGGACTCCCGGTATTTTCTCTGTACCCAACGGAATTTCTCCAAGTCTGCATATTGTCGGAGCTTTTCGTCTAATGCAGGGGTAATTACGGTAATGTGGACAGTAAAATCCAACAGCGTCCTTATACGTCTGGCTGCAATCTTCCCGCCGCCCACAACAAGAATCTCCTTCTCCGATATATCTACAAACATCGGAAAATATGCCTTTTCCATCTTCTTATTCCTCCCAGTATGCATAGCGGTACTCCAGCGCTCCGCTCGCCGGAATCTGAGTAATCCCTTTGATTTCCGGACGAATCAGATTGCAGCTTTTCATAGCAAAAAGCGGAATTACATAGAACTGCTCTCCCACCGCCAGCTGCTCTGCCTCATGCAGAAGCTCCATGCGCCGCCCGGCGTCCGTCTCACTATCGGAAGCCCGTACAAGCGCATCGTAGGCCTCATCCTGTATACCGCTGCAGTTATAGGTGCTGTTGGAAAGCAGCATGGACAGATACGTGTTCGGGTCAGCAAAATCTGCCGTCCAGTTCATGCGGCACAGTTCAAAATCTCCCGCGTGGCGGTCTGCGTAATTGACTTGAAGCTCCTGCGCCTCCAGCTCAATATCTATATTCAGATTTCTCTTAAGCTGTTCCTTTAGAACCTGGGCTGTGTCAGAATCCATTTCCAGAGAAGGATATTTGTACGTAAGCACAGGAAAGTCTTCCCCGTCAGGATAACCAGCCTCGGCAAGAAGCTCCTGCGCCCGCTCTACATTTTCCTCAAAAGGCGAATCGCTTTCTTCTACAAAATAATTCCCCGTTTCTTTATTTTTCATATATCTGGCAACCAAATTTACCGCAGGTTCCGTGTCTGCCCCTACAATACTGCATAATTCTTCACGGTCAATAGCGAGCGTAATCGCCTCCCGGACCCGCACATCGTTCAATGGCTCTACCTCCAGATTTGGATAAATGTATCTGGTGGCGATCGTGTCCGTAACCACAAGATCTTCCTTTCCTTCATACAATTCCATCACATAAGAGGGAAGGGCTGTCGCCACATCCACCTCCCCGGTTTCATAGGCGCTTGCCATGGACTGCTGGTCATCAAAAAACTTGTAGGTAATCCGGTCGAGTTTCACCGCATCCTTATTCCAGTAATTTTCATTTTTTTCCAGAACAAAATACTGCTCCGGCACATACTCCACCAGACAAAACGGCCCATTTGCCACGCTAGAGGCAGGATCCTTATCCCAGCCGCTTCCCACTTCATCTGCATACTTCGCACAGGAGGGCGTATACACCGGAAGCCGTAGAAGATCCAGGAAATACGCGCAAGGCTCTGACAGATGAAATACCAGCGTATCATCATCGGGAATCTCCACGCCCAGGGAATCTGCATCCTTTTCTCCGTTATAAATAGCTTCGGCATTTTCTATAGGGAACAAATAATTGGCATATCCATTACCGCTTGCCGGGTCAAGCGCCCGTATCATGGTGTTCAGGAAATCCTGCGCACACACTGGCGTACCATCCGACCACAGGGCATTTTTGCGCAAATGGAAAGTCCACACCGTAGAATCTTCATTTACCTCATACGATTCTGCAGCGCGGTATTCAATTTCTCCATTTTCGTCAAAAGTCAAAAGCTCATCCAGCGCCGTCACGGAATAAGCCAGATAGGTAAGTGCAATCATCCCGGCCGGATCCAGCGAACCAGTCTCACTGTTAATGGCAACGGTAAGCTCTTTTGTCTCTCCTTGCTTCTTATTCCCGGAACATCCGCTTAAAATACCTGTCATCAACATAATTGCTGCCAAAAGCAGGACGCCGCTTTTCTTCCACTGTTTTTTCATTCCTTCTCTCCTTTTTTAACCGCAGGCTATATCTGCGAAGTCATCTCATAATCCGGCTTTCTTGCACTGCCGTCTTTATCAGAATAAAGAAAGCAGGCAATCTCTCTTGTGCCAAACCGATAGTTTCCCGGCTGCTCTTTCAGGCATCGCTCCAGTGCATAACCGCAGTGCCCGGCGTAAGGGCAGCCTTCCCCATGATTTTTCTGCCGGTTCTCTGTCCTTTCTGTCACAATTCCCTGACGCTTTCTTCTTGCCTTCAGAGGATCCGGCGGCAGGCCCGCCTCGAGAAGCTCTTTCGTATAAGGATGCCAGGGCTGTGTACAGATGGCTTCGGTATCCCCTGACTCTACAATTCTTCCCTGGTACATCACACCCATTTTCCGGCTGATATGATGGACAACCTGCAGATCATGGGAGATAAACAGATATGCCGTTCCCTTCTCTCTCTGAATTTTCTGTAAAAGTTCTATTACCTGCATCTGAATAGAAAGATCCAGGGCAGACAGCGCCTCGTCCAGCACAATCAGCTCCGAATCCAAAAGAAAAGCTCTTGCAATCGCAATTCTCTGTCTCTGTCCGCCGGAAAATTGCGCAGGATATTTTTCCCCATCTTCCCGGGAAAGCCCTACCATCTCAAGCGCCTCCCATACCCGCTTCTTTCTCTCTTCTCTGCCGGAAATGCCATTTACTGCCAGTACATCCTCCAGCATTGTCCCGATTCGCATTCTGGGATTTAAGGAGGCATAGGGATTCTGAAATACCATCTGTACCCTCTGCTGCCGCTCTTTTCTCCTTCTGCCGCTTCTTACTGCCGACGATCCAATTTCCTCTCCCCGGAAATAAATGTGTCCTGCCTCCGGTTTCAAAAGCCCTGTCACCAGTCTTGCCAGCGTCGTTTTTCCACAGCCGCTCTCTCCTACCAACCCAAACGTCTCTCCCCGGCGAAGGGCAAAAGAAAGCTCTTTCACCGCTTCCCTCTCCTTTTCATAAGACAACGTGACACAATCCAGCCGCAGCAGCATCTCTTTTTCTTCTCCCCGGCAGACCCTTCCCTGCAATTTTTCAGCATCTTCCATCAGTTTTCTGGTATAAGGATGCTGCGGCTCATAGAAAATATCCTCCACACTTCCCTCTTCTACAATCTCTCCCTCACGCATTACCAACACACGGCTGCAGGAAGAAGCGATGACTCCCAGATCATGGCTGACAAGAAGGACTGCCGTACCAGTCTCTTTTGCCGCTCTCTTAAGAACAGACAGAACCTGCCTCTGCACGGTAACATCCAGCGCCGTAGTCGGCTCATCGGCAATCAGAAGCCTGGGATGACAGGCAAGGGCAATCGCAATCACAACCCGCTGGCGCATACCGCCGGACAATTCAAAGGGATACTGTCTCATCCGCCTCTTTGGATAACGAATTCCCACCATATCTAATAGTTCTTCCGCTTCTTCCCTTGCCTCAGCTTCCGTACACTTTCTGCACCCGCGAATGGTCTCTGTTATCTGCTTCCCAATCCTCATGGCCGGATCCAGATACGCAGCCGGATCCTGGAAGATCATGGCAATTTTCTTCCCCCGGATCAGGCGCAGCGCCTTCTCATAAGCGCCTTCTCTTTTTTTACTGCCGGTAAATGAAGCCACATCGATTTCTCCTGCTTTGATTTTTTCAACAGTTACTCTTGCAGTCTCAGGCAGAAGCCCCAAAAGCGCCAGCATTGCGCTGCTCTTCCCAGAGCCGGATTCTCCCACAAGCCCCACAATTTCACCTTCTTCTACTGCAAAGGTAATCCCCTTCACTGCCTGTGTGACTTGTGCCTGATTGTGAAATTCCACCTTCAAATTCCGCACCTCTAACCAACTCATATCAAGCTCCTTCCTGCTCCATCCCGAACCCAATCAAATGAATGGCAAGCACCAACGCACATAATGCCAGCATCGGGCACAGCATCTGATACGAATAAATCTGCATCTGACTTTCCGCCTCCCGAATCAGCGTCCCCAGGCTGGCCGCAGGCGCCGCAATTCCCACACCAATAAAACTCAAAAAACTTTCCGTAAAAATCGCTTTCGGAATCAAAAATGTAAGATTTACAATAATCGCCCCTGACGCATTGGGAAGTAAATGCCTGAACAGAATATGAAAAGGCCTTGCCCCCGCAAGTTTTGCCGCCAGGCAGAATTCCTGCTTTTTCAAACGCAGAATCTCTCCCCTCACAATCCTCGCCGTATCCGTCCATCCGGAAACACAGATACTAAATACTACACTTTTTATTCCCGGTTCCAATACCAACATAATTAAAATCACATACAATAGAGACGGTATGGCATCCAGAATATCTACAAGCCGCATGAATAGAAGATCTGTTTTCCCGCCTGTATATCCGGCGATTCCTCCATAACAGATGCCAATCATTCCATTAAGAAATGCGCTCATGATCCCAACCTCCAGGCTGATTCTTGTTCCGTACCATACACGCACGAAAATATCTCTTCCGAATTTATCCGTGCCGAACCAATGCTCTGCAGACGGCAGCAAATTCCTTGCGGCTGCATTTTGCTCCGTATAGGACCATTCAGATACAAGAGGGACAAAGACCGCAAGCAGAACCATTATGCCAAGAAGAATACTTCCTGCCACAATCCACTTATTTTTCAAATACCCTTGTCTGCCTTTAAATCCCTGCATATCCCGCTCCTTCCCGAAAACCTTTCCGAATCTCCGGGTTCAGCGCCGCACATAGAACATCTGCCAACAGATTCGTTAAAATCACAACCGTTCCCATGAAAATGGTAAGCCCCATAATCATCGTATAATCCCGATTAGAAATGGAACTGACAAATTCTCTCCCCAGCCCCGGAATCGTAAAGATACTCTCTACCACAAAGCTTCCCGTCATTAAAAATGCTGCCGTCGGCCCAAGATAATTCAGTACCGGAATCAAAACATGGCGCAGGATATGTGAAAGAAGAATCCTTTTCTCCGTAAGGCCTTTGGCGCGTGCCATAATCACATAATCTTTCTGCATCTCAATTTCGCAGGCACGGCTTACAAGCCGCGTAATGACCGCAGTTGGATACAATGCAAGGGCTACCACCGGAAGTACATAATTACCGGGAGAAAAAAGTCCTGCCACAGGAAACCATTTCAATTTTACTCCAAATACCAGAAGAAGTATGAGCGCCGCTGCGAATCCCGGCACGGAGCTTCCAAGCACCGTGCCGAAAAAGATCCCTGCCTTGATTCCTTTGTTCTTAGAAACGGCATGGCAGATTCCCAACAGGATTCCCAAAACTACCGACACGAAAATTGCCAGACCACCTATCGATGCAGTAGCCTTCCATGCGCGCCCAATCACACCAGCGACAGTCTCACCCGGTTTTTTCAGGGAAATTCCCAAGTCTCCCCGCAAAAGATTTTCCAGATAATTCCGGTACTGTTTCATCACAGGCTCGTGAAGCCCATATTCTTCTTCCATTGCCGCCTGCACCGATTCGGATACATTGCCTCCCGCAAATGGACTGCCCGGTATCATCCTGGTTAAAAAGAAGGTAATTGTCACCAGTACAAAAAGCGAAAGCAAGCCTGTCCCTAGTCTTTTACTAATATATTTTCCCATATCGTCTTACTTTCTCCCAAATTGTTTCACAATCTTTTCCACCATACTCTCTATGGAAGCTTTCTCTGCAACCTGAATCTGCATTCCGTATTTTGCCGCTTCTGCTGCCGTCTGTTCTCCGATACAGATTGCCTGTACCCTGTGTAAATCCAGATTCCCGGCAAATGTCTCTGCAAATCCTCTCACGGTAGAACCGCTGGTAAAAGTCACTGCATCAATTTCACCTGCCTGAAACATCTCCTTCAGCCTCTCCTGTAGGTGTTCCTGCTTCCTGTATACTGTCTCATAAATTCCAATATCTTTTACTATTAATCCTGCTCTTTGCATGGGCGGAAGCAATTCCCCGGAACCTTCTCTGGCACGTAATACCAGCACCTGGCTCCCGGGCACAGCCTTCTCTGCTACCAACTCTCCCAACGCCTGTGCGCAGTAAACCTTCGGAACTGCCTCCGGAAAAATTCCAAATTCAGAAAGCACCTCTTCTGTAGCAGAACCAATTGCTCCCACTTTCACTTCTGCAGGCTTTCTGAATAACCGCCGCACATCCATTCCCATTTCTCTTAACTGCGCAAAAAAAATACGAACCCCGGCAGGACTGGTGAACAAAAGCCATGCCTCCCGACCGGTTCTCCCAAATTCTTCCAAAGTTTCCTTAAATTCCCTCCCGGGAGGAATCGGACGGGTTTCAATCGTCGGCAGCTCTATCACTTGCGCTCCAAGAGCGCGCAGGCTTACAGCAAATTCTGAACTGCTTTCTCTCGGTCTTGTAATCAAAAATCGTCTTCCGCCCAGTATACGTTTCTCACTCCAGCCAAACTTCTTCTCCAGCCCGCATACCTGCCCCACCAGAATAATGGCGGGTGTTCCGACTCCTGCCGTTTCTGCTGTTTTGGCAAGCTCCTCCACCGACGCTGTTATCCGGCGCTGCCTTGCTGTCGTTCCCTTCTCTATCACTGCCGCAGGCATACTTTCCTCCATTCCTGCATCCAGAAGTCCCTGACAGATGGCAGAAAGGGAAGACGCTCCCATCAGAAATACCAACGTACCTCCCGCGCGTACCAGCGCCTTGAAATCTATCTGCCTGCATCCATTTTCTCTCGGATGTGCCGTCACTACATGGAAAGAAGAGACAAAATCTCTGTGAGTAACAGGGATTCCCGCATAGGCAGGAACCGCCGACGCAGACGTGATACCCGGAACCACCTCAAAAGGAATTCCTTCTTCGGCAAGAAGTTCCAATTCTTCACCTCCTCTTCCAAAAATAAAAGGGTCGCCTCCCTTCAGGCGCACCACCTTTTTCCCTTGTTTTGCTTCCCGGAAAAGTATTTTGTTAATCTCCGTCTGCGAAACCGGATGATTTCCCGCTCGCTTTCCTGCATAAATCATCTGTTTACCCGGTGGAATCCGGCTTAAAATTTCCATACTGACTAAAGCATCATATACAATAACATCCGCTTCTTCCAGCAGCATTTTTGCCTTCAAGGTCAAAAGGCCTTCGTCTCCCGGCCCCGCTCCCACAAGCCACACTTTCCCTGTTTTACTCATTTTTTGTCTGCCTCCTGTGCCTGTTTCTTCATGGATGCTGCCAGTCGCTCACCCAGGCCTTCCGCTTCTTCCTGATTTCCACAGATATTATCTGTAAAATAAGTCTCTGTCTCTTCTCTATAATATAACCCTGTCAGAAGGAGTTCGTTTCCACTCCCTCTGGCATAAGCTGCCACCGGAGAAGTACAGCCTCCATCCAGAGCCTGTACAAACTGCCGCTCTGCTGCCGCCGCATATCTGCTGGCGGGATCATCCACTCCTTCCAGGAAAGCGTACGATTCTCCCTTACGCCCCTGTACTGCCAGAATTCCCTGTCCCGCTGCCGGGAGCATCTCTTCCACAGAAAAATACCTTCCCGCCACCGACTCCATTCCCAGTCTTCTAAGCCCCGCCGCCGCAAGGATTGTCCCGTCGTATCCTTCCGTTGAAAGCTTCTCAAGCCTTGTCTGCACATTACCGCGGATACTTCTGCATACTGCACGGGGATACATTTTCTGTATTTGAATTCCTCTTCTCCGGCTGGAAGTACCGATTACCGCCTCCTCCGGCAGCGAAGAAACGCCCGGTCTGTAAATCAGCACATCTCTTGGATCCTCCCGTTCTGAAAATGCAAGAATCGGAAGCTCTTCTGAGATTTCCATCGGCATATCCTTCAGACTATGTACGGAAATATCAATTTCCCCATTCAAAAGTGCCTGATCCAGCTCTTTTACAAATAAGCCTTTCCCGCCAATCTGCTCCAGGCTGCGTCCCAGGATCCTGTCTCCGGTAGTCTTCATAGTAATAATCTCTGTCTTAACTTCCGGGTGAAACCGTTCTATTTTCTGCCGGATAAATTCTGCCTGCGCTACGGCAAGCTTACTCTCCCGGCTTCCTATCCGAATCACAGATTGCATCACGTCTTTTTCCTTTCCCTGTCATTATTGTAAAACCTTGCTCTCAACAGACTACATCGCTGCCCGTAAATGTTCCAGAAACAGATGCCGTATTCCTTTCATCTCGCCAAGTCCTTTTTCCATAACCTCTATTTCATAACCTGCTTCCTCAAGCTTTGTCTTCCAGGACTCTCTTTCTCCCGCCATTGTCTTTCTGACATGGCTGCCCGCCGTAACCATCAAAGGCATGATTGTTACTTTTTTATATTCTGCGACTCTAAGCTTCGTCATAACAGCTTCCAAATCAGGGAATCCCTCTGCCGTTCCAACCAACACCTGCGGATACCCCAGCAGATGAAAGGTATATTCCAGCGCCGGATATGCGGAATTGGCGTGATGTCCCGTCCCGTGTCCCATCAACACAAGTGCCTCATCCTCAGCAATTCTTACATTTTCCATAATCGTATGAACCACTTTTTTGTAATCCTCTGCATTACTTAGAAGCGGAGCGCTCACAGATACTTTTTCAAATCTGTCTTCATATTCTGTCAGGATTTTTCTCATATTGTCGTATTCCATCCCGTTAATTACATGTGAAGACTGAACTGCCAAAATCTTTACACCGTCCAAAGTCATGCGCTCCAGCGCCTCTTTCACATCAAGAACCGGTATCTGGTTCTTTTTCAACTTTTTAACAATCCGCTGACTGGTAAATGCACGGTAAATCTGATATTCCGGGAAATGTTCTTCTATATCCCGCTCCAGTGCCGCTATTGTTTTCTCCAATGCATCCATATGGCTGGTTCCGGGACCCGCAAGTAAAATTCCTTTCTTTTTTCCCATATCCGTCCTTCCTTTTATTTATACAGGGAAGAGGCTGCACCATCTGTTATTTTCCGGTGAAGAACTCTTCCCTGTTATTTTGCAGTCACGAATATTCTACTGCGTTATTTTGCTACATTTTCTATAAATCTCATAATAATAGTCGCACATTCTGCACGTGTTGCATTCCCCAATGGATCGAGTACGGTTCCGTTATCTTTACCGGAAATAATTTTATTTCCTACCGCCCATTCCATCGCTTCCTTCGCATACGCTGTCACACTTGCCGCATCACTAAAATTGCTGATATCCGCCGGAGCTTCCGATTCATACTTTTTATATTGCGCGTAACGGTACATCATCACCGCCATCTGCTCGCGGTTAATATTGTCAGACGGTCCAAATCTGCCGGAATCACTATAGCCGGTAACTACCCCCGTATCAGCGGCCCAAAGAACTGAAGATGTAAACCATGCTCCATACGGGACATCCGGGAATATGGCCTTATACATCACTTCGGGCGTATCATTCATTCTATAGAGAATCGTCGTAAAATGTGCGCGCGCCAACGGATCATTCGTTCCAAAACAGGTATCATTAAGCCCTGTCATCAAACCATTCGTATAATTATAATACACCGCATCATAATACCATTCTGTTTCCACAACATCTTCAAACGGCAGTTTTACCGGTTCCGGGTCGGGTGTCGGCTCTGGATCCGGCGTTGGTGTCGGGTCAGGCGTTGGATCTGGGTCGGGTGTCGGCTCTGGATCCGGGTCGGGTGTCGGATCCGGATCGGGATCGGGATCTGGCTCTGATACCTTCTCCAGCTCCTTAATTGCCTTCTGTAAGGCTTCTGTCTGTTCATCAACTACAGCCTGGTTTTCCTCATCCGGAACATTTTCCAACAGTTCTTTTGCTTTCGTAAGCTCATCCGCAACCTTCTTCCAGGACTCTTGGGTATATTCCGCCTCTGCAAGCTCTTCCGCTGCGTCCACTGCATTTTTAAGCCCACTCACATCTGCAGGTATCGGTTCTGGATCCGGTACTAAATCCGGGTCAAAATTCTCATCATGGTAAGTATCAGGGATCTCACTGTCCCAAGGAGACGGTAAAGTTGTATCCGGTAAAATTTTTTCAAATACCGCATAAGTCTGCGGATCGTACTGACGCAGCTCTTCTCTGGTATTTACCGGGCTGCGCACACCGTCCTGCCAGTTCGGCGCTTCATCCATTACATTAAACCAAATGGTACACATCGTGGCAAAGAATTCATCTGCATTAGAAATAGCATAAGTATTCGGCCAAAGATTATTCTCTACCGCATGATTATACGCTGCAAGGAACTCATTACTTAAGGTCTTGTCTTCCAGAAGATCCATTCCCACAGACTTTACACAGTGTCCGAATTCATGGATCAGTATATTTTCATTGGTATACATAGTATTCAGATACCAATCGCTTGTATTATTCCTGGTACGGATAATATTCTGTTCTGCAATGGAAGATACGCAGTTATTGTAGGGACTTCCGCCATATCCTTCCACATCGTACATTTCCTTATTAAACCAATAGCGGTGTTCCGGTATCAGATATACATTCTGGTGCGGGCTGTACACCGCCAGAGAACAGTTATATGCCTTCATGTTCGCCGCAATACCATTCTCTGTCTTTCCCAGCATAATATCAATCTGCTCCGCAGCCTTTTCAAGGGAAGAATAGGCAACACTGCCATCAGCTTTCACCACAATGCCGGTCTCTGACACAACAGACTGTGTATAAAAGCTCATATATGGGATATTCGTATAGACTGCATCCTGGGCGCTTTTTCCGTTTTGGTCCTTAATCGTTGCCCCTGACACTTCCAGCGTCAGCCCTTTAGAAATATCAATCGTTCCACTAAAATAAATGCTTGACATGTGCAGATTTTCGTCCAGCCTTGCCATGCTTTGGGCGTCTGTCGCAGCAATTTCCTGATTCTCTTTGTCAAAATAGAGGGTATTTGTAAGTTCCCCGTAATACTCGTAATACTCATTTTTTCTTTCCAGAGTAATTTTTGTATCACCATTTTTTAAAACGAAATTATCCACATCTATCGCTTCATTTTCGTCCACATATCTGTCCCAGTAGATTTCCAAAAAGTTTCCTTCTGTCAAGACGCGGATTTTTACAATGCGCGGTCCGTCATAATCTTCCGCAGCATTCACATTACCGTCCTCATCCACGGCAAATGTCGGAGTACTTTCTGCCGCCTCCACGGACTGTGCCGGCAGGAAACTTCCTGCCAACAGGCTGGTTACCAGAACCACTGCCCATAACTTCATTAATTTTCTCACTTGCGTTCCTCCTTTACGTAATTTCGATTTCAATATGCATAAATTATACCACGCACACTACTGCACCACAACAAAAAGATTGCGCTATGCAGCCGGATTATCTCTGCATAGCGCAATCACTTATCCCGTATTTTATTCAGCTTTCATTTCTTCTCTTACTTCCTTGAAACACTGCACAATAAAATCTATATCTTCCTTCGTATGGCTTGCACATACCTGCGTACGGATTCTTGCTTTTCCCTTCGGCACTACCGGATAGGAGAAAGCTACCACATACACACCTTTGTCCATCATACGCTTTGCAAATTCTGCCGCTGTCTTTTCATCATACAGCATAACCGGCACACAGGGATGAGTTCCCGGAATAATGTCAAACCCATTATCTACCAGCTTTTTGCGATAATAAGCAGTCACTTCTTCCAAATGATCGCGCAACTTTGTGCTCTCATCCAGCATATCAAACAGCTCGATGCTTGCGCCTGCAATTGCCGGTGCAAGGGAATTGGAAAACAGGTACGGACGGCTTCTCTGGCGAAGAAGATCAATAATCTCCTTACGTCCTGATGTATAGCCGCCGGATGCTCCGCCCAGCGCTTTGCCTAAGGTTCCCGTGATAATGTCAACTCGTCCCTGAACACCACAATACTCCGGAGTACCCCTGCCTGTCTTTCCTACAAATCCCACTGCATGGCTGTCATCTACCATTACCAGTGCATGATACTTATCTGCCAGGTCGCACACTCCCTTTAGGTTGCAGATGATTCCATCCATAGAGAACACCCCATCTGTCGCAATCAGCTTGATTCTCGCGCCTGCTTCATCTGCCGCCTTAAGCTGTGCCTCAAGGTCTTCCATATTATTATTCTTATAACGGAACCTTTTTGCTTTACACAGACGAACGCCGTCGATAATAGAAGCGTGATTTAATTCATCACTGATGACCGCATCATCCGCCGTAAGAAGTGTCTCAAACAATCCTCCGTTAGCATCAAAACAGGAAGAGTAAAGGATGGTATCATCCGTTCCCAAAAAATCAGAAATCTTCTTCTCTAATTTCTTGTGAATGTCCTGTGTTCCGCAGATAAAACGAACAGAGGCAACGCCATACCCTTTCTCATCATAGGTACGCTTCGCAGCTTCAATCAGCCGGGGATTGTCTCCCAACCCAAGATAGTTATTGGCACACATACAGAGAAGCTCTCTTCCGTCCTCCATCTTTACTCTTGCTCCCTGTGGGGACACAAAAGGCGCTTCACCTTTAAAAAGGCCCGCATCTTTAATATCCTCTACTTCCTTTGCATAAATATTTAAAATATCATCTTTTCTTTCCATCGGTATCAACCTTCCTTCTTCTCTCTTAATCGTTCACATGTGCCCAGTCCAGGATTACTTTTCCTGACATACCGGAAATCATTGCCTCGAAACCTTTTTCATAGTCTTTGATGTCGAAGTGATGTGTGATAATCGGCGAAATATCCAGTCCTGCCTGGAGCATGGTTGACATCTTATACCAGGTATCCCACACCTTTCTTCCATAAATACCGCGGAGATTCAATCCGTTGAAAATAACCGTCTCCAAATCTACCTTCGCATCCGCTCTCTGCAGTCCAAGCAACGCGATATTTCCCCCGTGCTTCATATTGTGAATCATATCGTGAAGACCTGCCTGAGAACCGGACATCTCGAGCCCTACGTCAAACCCTTCCGTCATCCCAATCGCTTTCATAACTTCCGGAAGCGTCTCTTCTTTCAGATTAACCGTTCTGGTAGCGCCAAGCTTTTCTGCCAGCTCCAGACGGTATGGGTTCAAATCCGTTACCACAACATGTCTTGCCCCTGAGAATTTGGCAATTGCAGCCGCCATACATCCAATTGGCCCGGCTCCCGCGATCAATACGTCTTCCCCAAGCATATCATAAGAAAGAGCCGTATGGGTAGCATTTCCAAACGGATCAAAAATTGCGTACATCTCCTCCGGGATATTCGGATTACACGGCCACACATTCGAAGATGGAATGACCAGATATTCTGCAAATGCACCACTTCTGTTCACGCCGACTCCTTTTGCATCCTTGCAGTTCTCTTTATGGCCTTCCAGACAGTTCCTGCATTTTCCACAGGTAATATGTCCTTCGCCGGACACCAGGTCGCCCGGCTTAAATCCCTGTACGCCGGGACCTACCTCTGCAACCTCTCCCACATATTCATGTCCGGCCGTAAGCCCTATCGGAATCGTATGCTGCGCCCAGTCATTCCACTGATAGATGTGTACATCCGTCCCACAGATTGCCGTCTTATGAATCTTAATCTTCACATCATTCGGCCCCACTTCCGGAACCGGGACTCTCTTCATCCACAGCCCTTCTTCCGGTTTCTCTTTCACAAGCGCCCACATCATACCATCATTTTTCATTTCTCCCATTGGTCTTTTCCTCCCAAATCACCGCCATCTTCCCCTGATGGCTATTTTTTATCCTTACTTCTGTTACAAACGCATCCTTACACGTTCTTCACTGTATAAATAGTATAGCATTCTTAAGAACCCCATACAATCTATTTTTTACTTTATGCAGTGATTTTTTACAAAAAAATTCCTATTTTTCATTTTTTATATGGCATTATTTACAAAGATATGCGATAATACCATTATCGGGGAAAACAAAATGAGAAAGAGAGGAGAGCAGATATATCCCGTAAATATATCTGCAAAAATTGGTATGAAAAACGTAATGAAAAAATGGAACAGCATCAGTCTCGTGCTGAGAATTATCTGTGGTCTCATCATAGGTATTATTCTCGGGCTAGTGATTCCAAAGGTAACCGTAATAGCGCTCTTGGGGGATTTGTTTGTTGGTGCTTTGAAAGCGATTGCGCCGCTTCTGGTATTCTTCCTTGTTATGAGTTCTCTGGCACATATGGGGCAGGGTCAGAAGACAAATATGGGATTTATCGTCATGCTCTATATGCTGGGCAATGTCATGTCGGCGCTTGTATCCGTTATTGCATGTAAGCTCTTTCCGGTTACACTGACACTTGCCGAAGCTGCAGGCGAAGATATGGCTCCGCCCAGCGGTGTTGGCGAAGTTTTGAAAAATCTGTTAATGAATGTGGTATCTAACCCGGTCGGATCTATCGTAGATGCAAACTACATAGGTATCCTTGCATGGGCGTGTATCTTTGGTGTTGCTCTGAAATGCGCATCCGATTCTACCAAGCTGCTGCTTGATGATTTTTCTTCTGCAATTTCCACAGCAGTAAAATGGGTCATCAGCTTTGCTCCCTTCGGTATCATGGGGCTTATTTTTAATGTTATTTCCACATCCGGACTCAGCGCCCTGCTGTCTTATGGACGGCTGATTCTTGTGTTAGTCGGAAGTATGGCTTTCGTTGCGCTGGTTATGAACCCGATTATCGTATTCCTGTGCATTAGAAAGAATCCCTATCCACTCGTATTTAAATGTCTGACGAAGAGTTTTATTACTGCATTTTTCACACGAAGCTCTGCTGCTAACATTCCGGTAAACATGGAGCTCTGTAAAGAACTGGGATTGGATGAAGAACAGTATTCCATCTCCATCCCGCTTGGCGCCACCATTAATATGGCCGGAGCCGCCATCACAATTTCTGTAATGGCATTATCCGCTGCTAATACACTGGATATCAGTGTAGACTTCGGAACGGCTCTTATCCTCTGTGTGCTCTCCGCACTCAGTGCAGCCGGAGCTTCCGGTGTGGCAGGCGGTTCTTTGCTGCTGATTCCTATGGCATGCAGCCTGTTCGGAATTCCGTCCGAAGTTGCCATGCAGGTAGTTGGCGTTGGTTTCATTATTGGTGTTATCCAGGATTCCTGTGAAACAGGGCTGAACTCTTCTACAGATGTACTCTTTACGGCAGCAGCCGAATTCAGAGACAGAAGATTACATCCTGAATACTACGCAGCTAAGAAAAAAGCTGAATAGAAAAAAGGGCGCCAACGGCGTCCTTTTTCATACTTTTATTCTCTTACCACTCAAATTTCTTCTCAAAGTAAGCGGCAAGATCTTCAATTTTTACTCTTTCCTGTTCCATGGTGTCTCTGTCACGTACCGTAACTGCTCCGTCTTCCTCAGATTCAAAATCATAGGTTACACAGAATGGTGTTCCAATTTCATCCTGGCGGCGGTAGCGCTTACCGATATTTCCACGGTCATCATACTCACAGTTATATTTCTTAGAAAGCTGTGCATATACTTTCTCTGCTCCCTCGTTCAGCTTCTTAGAAAGCGGAAGCACACCAATCTTAACCGGAGCAAGCGCCGGATGGAAATGAAGAACCGTCCGCACATCCCCGCCTTCCAGTTCTTCTTCATCATATGCACTGCACAGGAATGCAAGCACCATACGGTCTGCGCCCAGAGAAGGTTCAATAACATATGGAACATACTTTATCTTCTTTTCATCATCAAAATAGGACATGTCCTGCTTGGATACGTTCTGATGCTGTGTCAGGTCATAATCCGTTCTGTCTGCAATGCCCCACAGTTCACCCCAGCCAAAGGGGAACAAGAATTCTACATCTGTCGTCGCTTTACTGTAGAAAGAAAGCTCTTCTTTGTCATGATCCCGATAACGGACTTCTTCATCCTTAAGTCCCAGCGAAAACAGCCAGTCAAGGCAGAATTTCTTCCAATAAGCAAACCATTCAAGGTCTGTATCCGGCTCACAGAAGAACTCCAGCTCCATCTGCTCAAACTCTCTGGTACGGAATGTAAAGTTACCAGGTGTAATTTCATTACGGAAGGACTTACCAATCTGACAGATACCAAATGGAAGTTTCTTTCTGGAAGTGCGCTGCACATTCTTAAAGTTTACAAAAATTCCCTGCGCCGTTTCCGGTCTTAAATAAACCGTATTCTTAGCATCCTCTGTAACTCCCTGGAAAGTTTTAAACATCAGATTGAATTCACGGATTTCGGTAAAATTGTGCTTGCCGCAGGTAGGACATGGAATCTCATGCTCCGCAATAAAAGCTTCCATCTGTTCATGGCTCCATCCGTCAATGCTCTCTCCTATATCAATTCCATGCTCTTTTGCATAATCTTCAATCAGCTTGTCAGCACGGAAACGCTCATGGCATTCCTTACAATCCATCAAAGGATCACTGAATCCTCCCAGATGCCCGCTCGCTACCCATGTCTGGGGATTCATAAGAATCGCACAATCCACGCCCACATTATACGGGGATTCCTGCACAAACTTCTGCCACCACGCCTTCTTCACATTGTTCTTAAGCTCTACACCAAGATTCCCATAATCCCATGTATTCGCAAGACCGCCGTAAATCTCAGAGCCCGGATATACGAATCCTCTTGACTTCGCCAACGCTACAATCTTATCCATTGTTTTTTCTACCATCTTCCTCATCCTTCCCTTCTATTAGAAACAATAATTGTAAATATTATACAGTTATCCCGTATACTTTGCAAGCCTAAAAAATGACCTTTCTCTCTCGTCCCACACTATGGCAGACCCACCAATTGTTCCAGGATTTCCAACGATTTGAACTTCTTATCTACACACGCATCCATATAGTTTCCAACCACTATCCCAAGCTCTCTTAAAACGGTTTCCGATACTGTAAATGTGTATAGTTTTTCCACCGGTGTACTCACAATATACTGCAATGTATGTAACGTGGATGGGTAAAGCCGCACCCCATCGGAAATACCCTGACCACATCTTTCGCACACTAAGCCTCTTCTTCTTACGCTAAAAACAGCCGGCTGGTCATTCTTTCCGCATACCACGCACTGGAACACCTGCGGTGCTTCTCCATTGATACTAATTGTCTTCAATTCAAAAATATAACGAATCAGCCGGTTCGGAATGGATGGTTTCAAAAGTGCCCGGAACGTCTGATATAACAATTTCAGAAGCTCTGTCTCGTCATTTCCTTCTTTTGCATAATAATTTGCAATGTCCAAAAAATAAAAACCATAATAGGCTCCTTCTATATCTTCCCTGAGTTCTGCAAAATAATTGGAAATAGAGGCCGACACCATCGTATAAGATGTCCGCCCCTCATAAACGGTAAATTCTCCAAAAGAAAAGGGATTTACCATACCTGCCAGGGGACTATTTGGCCTCCTTGCCCCTCGCGCAAATACGGCTGCCTTCCCTCTTTCTTTTGTCAGAATCACCACTCTTTTATCATATTCACCCACAGGAGTGGCTGAAAGCACCATCCCCGTAACCGTCACCTGATTCAATGCACTTTCCTCTGCCTTCTATATCCTTCTGCCCATCTGCGGCATAGTAAGGGATTTCTCCCACATTTTCTGCCCTGTACAGCAAATAATCATCGACTCTCCCGGACGCCATGAATTGCACCCAATATTTTTCTTTCATAGAATCACCTCATCCTCTGTTTGGGATTAGCTTCTCCTATGAAGGGTTCTTTTTATTCATCTTCCCGGTATCCAAAATTTTTCATCAAAAATTCACTGTCCCGCCAGTCCTTCTTCACCTTCACCCAAAGCTTCAGATTCACCTTGCAATCCAGCATTTTCTCAATTTCATAGCGGGCCGTGCTGCCGATTTTCTTCAACATATTTCCTTGTTTTCCAATAATAATCCCCTTGTGGGATTCTCGTTCACAGATAATCGTAGCATCAATATGCATCACTTTGTTCTGCATTTTCATCCGGTCAATTGCAACCGCAATCCCATGTGGGATTTCTTCGTTCAGGCTGTGGAGCGCCTTTTCCCGGATCAGCTCTGCCACAATCTGCCGCTCCGGCTGATCGGTAACCGTGTCCTCATCATAAAACTGCGGGCCATAGGGCAGATATTTCAGAATCACCTTCACAAGTTCCTCTGTATTATCCCCGTTTCTTGCCGACACCGGAACAATTTCTGCAAACTCATACAGATCCTTATACGCTGCAATTGCCGGAAGCACTTCTTCCCTCTTCACCATATCCACTTTATTGATGACCAGAATCACCGGCGTCTTTATCTTTCTGAGCTGCTCAGCAATATGCCTTTCTCCCGCTCCGATAAATGTAGTCGGCTCCACGAGCCACAGTACCACATCCACCTCGTCCAGAGTGCGCTCCGCCACATGAACCATATATTCTCCCAGCTTGTTTTTCGCTTTGTGTATTCCCGGCGTATCCACAAATACAATCTGCCCGTCCTCTGTCGTCAGGACCGTCTGTATGCGGTTTCTCGTTGTCTGCGGTTTATTGGAGGTAATGGCAATCTTCTGCCCGATGAGATAATTCATCAGTGTAGACTTTCCTACATTCGGACGTCCGATTAAAGTTACAAACCCTGATTTAAAGTCTTTCTTCATACGTTCCCTTTCACTTAAAAACTTGTCACATTCTCAAACATATCACTGTTCTCTTCTATTTTATCTTCACTTCCAATTACACAGATCTGCTCTGCTTTCATCATAGCTTCTACCACCTGTGCAAGCTCCCGGATATCCTCCTGGGTCGCATCCAGTACCTGATTTCTCTCCTCCCTGATCATCTTGGCGCTGACATGGTTCATATACAGATTCATGGAACGGTCACCCTTTGCCGCAGGCGTCATGGGCTGATCCAGATTACTCATGGTTCCGATAATGTATTTATTCATATCGTAATCACTGACTGTAAAATTCCGCAGATACTCTGCCACACCCTCGTAGATTTCCATGGTACGTTTCAGATTCGGATCACGGTAAGACACAAAAAATCCTTCTCCAATACGGTTAAAGTTGCTCATACATCCATAAGCTCCGCCCTTCACACGAATATTCTGCCACAGGTATTCGTATCCCATAATAACCTTGAGAATCTGCAGCGCCCCGGTATAAGATGCGCCGTTGTCGATGAAGTTGCCTACTCTCGCCACATACTGCACTTTGGACGCCGTCTTGAAGCCTTCATTCTTCTTCTCACAGTGAATGACACATGGTGTCTGATTCAAAGCCAGATCTTCCATAAATAATCCGCTCTTCAGGTCAGCAACCTGCGCCTCCAGGCCTTCCAGCCCGGCGCGCTCCGCCGTGTAACTCATCATCATATTATCCGCCCGGAACAACATTTTCACAAGCTTCTCAAGATTGCTGATTAACTTTTCTTTTTCATTGTCAAAATCCTTTTCAATCGCCGCTACCTTCTGATAAAACTCAATACCACTCGTCATATCCTTGAGTTTGGCAGACGGAGACGCATAAGACATCGCGCGGAGAGCCGCCGTCGTATGTCCGGAAGACTGGAAACGCATCAGAAGACGCGAACTGGTCATTGCAAGGATTTCTTTTAAACGCTTTTCATCGGATAATTTTGACTTCGTAAGGATCTCCTTCATCATGGCAAATGCAACCGGAAGTTTGTCATACAGCGCTTTTGCTTTGATTTCAAAAGTTGCTTTAAATTCCTTCTCCCGGACGTTCGTCACATTCGGATACAGCTCCAGAGACGTCCCAATACCACCGGTATGCACATTTATCTCATTAAACAATTCGCCATATTCATAATTTTCCGTATCTATAATTCCAAGCACAGCCTGTAAAATTCCAACATAGGGAAGCATCTCTTCCGGCACCCCGGATAAATCAAACAATAAATCTATATAACCGATTCCATTCGTACCAATTTCATGGAAGACGGTGGGAATACCCGCAATCTCCATTTCTTCGTTGTATATCGGAGCAATCTCTCTGGAAATATCTTCTCTCCTGAGCACCGGAATTGTCGCCAGCTCTTCTTCTGTTGATGGTTCCGACTGATAAGCTTCTAACTCATGGGTACGTCTCACAAGTTCTTCGACCTCCTCCTCAGAAAGCCCCGCTTTATACGCCTGAAGCTTCTCGCTAAGCTCTTTATCCATGCGGGCAGTTCTGCCCCGCTCCGGTTTTACCACTACGATTGCTCCATGTGTATTGTCAAGTAAATATCTGCGGATTAGCTCTTCAAAATATCCGGTATCCATCTGGCTTCTTAAGAATGCAAAAGTATCCAGCGCTTCTATATTGATAAACGGCTTTTCGTCGTCATACAGCCAGCTATCCAGAATCTGAAGGCCATACATCAGTCCCTTGGGATAACGTCCATAATCCGCCTCCCGATACTGGAATTCCTGATAATTAATCCCCGCCTCCAGCGCTTTACGATTCAGTCCATTCTCCGCTATGTCTCTCAGCACATTCTCAATAACCCGGACAAATTCCTCCTTCTGCCCGGCATTGGCATTTTTAGCAATAACGGAGAATATAGGCTGATAGATTCCATTATCATAGGAACCCAGAATATCCTTACCAATCCCCGCGTCCACCAATGCCTTCTTAAGCGGCGCTCCCGGCGCTGAGAGCAGCGCATAATCAAGAATTTCGAACGCCATATAAAGCTCTTTATCCAGACTGGTTCCGATTACCTTACTATATGACAGATACGTATTGTCCTCTTCTTCCTCATCGCTGGCAATCGAATAAGGTATCTCCACCTCTTTTATTTCGGAAAATGGTTCCTGAAACCGAATCTCTGAATCTATCTCTTCTGCGTCAAATTGGCTTAAATACTCCCGGTCAAGCCAGAGAAGCTTCTCTTCCATATCCATATCGCCGTACAGATAAATATAACTGTTGGACGGATGATAATACTTTTTATGAAAAGCAAGAAACTGCTCATAGGTAAGCTGCGGAATCACTTCCGGATCTCCGCCGGATTCATTTGCATAAGAAGTATCCGGAAAAAGTGTATTCAGAACTACCCGGTCAAGTACGCCTTCCGGCGAGGAAAATGCACCTTTCATCTCATTGTACACAACTCCGTTATACGAAAGCTCCGCATCTTTATCTTCCAGACTATAACTCCATCCTTCCTGCCGGAAAATCTCGTCATATTTGTAAATATTCGGATAAAACACAGCATCCATATATACATGCATCAGATTTTGGAAATCCTTATCATTGCAGCTTGCCACCGGGTACACGGTCTTATCCGGGTAAGTCATAGCATTTAAAAATGTGTTCAAAGATCCTTTTACCAACTCCACAAAAGGATCTTTCACCGGGAAATTCTTAGATCCGCACAGGACGGAATGTTCCAGAATATGGGGAAGCCCCGTACTGTCCTCCGGCGGTGTCCGAAAGCCAATAGAAAACACTTTGTTATCGTCATCATTTTCCATCAGTACAATCCTGGCTCCGCTCTTTTTATGCTTTAATAAATATCCTTTGCTTTTCAGGTCTTTTAAATCCTTTTCCTGAACCAATTCATATTGATTTAAATCCTTTACACTCATATAAATTCTCTCCATTT
>ERZ1673736.2224-NODE-2224-length-22223-cov-18.247384_pt1 | contig 22223 bp, 16 predicted proteins | sample MGYA00580212_ERZ1673736 | MGnify/ENA primary metagenome ERZ1673736 (study PRJEB41218, sample SAMN15661752) | gut metagenome | host: Homo sapiens | place: Canada: London | collected 2015-08-20/2019-03-30 | study: EMG produced TPA metagenomics assembly of...
ACCCGTGACCTCCGCACTACCAATGCGACGCTCTACCGACTGAGCCACAGTAGCAACTTTCTTTTTCTGTCCCGTAAGAACTCTTGTCTCACGCGACTTCGATATAATATCATATGTTTTTGTATTTTGCAATACTTTTTTTAAAAAAATTAAAAAATTTTTTGTATCAGGATCATATAGCATAAAGTGCCTGTAAAAATGCTGATTAAAGTATTCTTTTTCCAAAGGTGTGCACCTGCTGTCACAGCGGATGCAATCAGCTCAGGAAGCCCATGGGGCCAGGTTAGGGGAGTGACACCTTTTAAGCAGTAGACGATCAGGACCGCTATGATGGCCGGAGGAAGCACAGTTCCCAGATAGCGGATCAGTTCCGGAAGCTGCCGTTTCCCTCCAAAAAGAAGAAAGGGAAACCAGCGGGTTGCCTGGGTGCACAGAACACAGATCAAAAGGGTGATGATTATATAGGAAGTATTTTGCGAAGAATGTATCATGAGAAATCCTCCATATTTCTTTGTATGGTATGCCTGAATATGAGAAGCAGGGCTGATACGGCAATAAGGGCCGGCAGGATAAAGCCTGAGGGGCCGAAAAGAGCCAGACAGAGCATGCCGCAGAAAAAACCGGTTTTAGCCGGCAGATGACAGCTCGTTTCCTGCCACTGGTTGACACAGATTACAATAAAGAGGGCAGTCATGGCAAAATCAATGCCTGTGGTGTCAAATGGAAGAAACTGTCCGATGAGGGCTCCTGCCACCGAACCGGCCACCCAGTAACAGTGATTAAAAAGGGAGATAAAAATAGAAGAAAGCTTCCATTCACGGTCTGTAAAATCATCCGGCTTTTTGGCGGAGCACAGGATGGAATACGTTTCGTCTGTAAGGGAAAAGATCATATAGGGGCCGGCTGCTTTCATTTTACGAAAACGTTCAATAAAGGTCAGGCCATAAAATGCGTGGCGGCTGTTGATCAAAAGCGTCATGATGGCTGTTGCGGTAAAACTCAGCCCTTCTGGTGAGAATCCCTACAAGGGCAAACTGCATGGAACCGGCATAGACAAAGAGACTGATGAGAAAGGCCCAGCCGGCTCCAAGACCAGCCTTTTGGAGAAGGAGGCCAAAGGCAATTCCAAGAAAAATATACCCCAGAAAAACAGGGATTGTTTTTATCAGGGCAAATCCAGCTGCTTTTTTCATAGATGCACTTCCTTTCCGGATTAAAATAGTTCAATCACTTTTACACGTTGATTTAGTATAGCAGACGGATGAAAAAATTTCCAGTCTTAAGTGTCAGGGATTCTTATTTCTTAACGTTTCCCTCTTTTCTCCCTGAAAAAAATGTGATATGATTATTCAATACACGGGAATCATTTGGGTTCCATGATGGAAGAGAAATGTACGGAGGAGCAATCATGGCAGAAAAAGACATGGTATTGGAGACAGAGGAGAAAGAAACTGTTTCCAAGAATTTTATAGAACAGGAGATTGACAAGGATCTGGCAGAGGGCGTTTATGATAATGTCCATACCCGTTTTCCGCCGGAGCCAAACGGCTATCTTCATATCGGACACGCTAAGTCCATTCTTTTAAATTACGGACTGGCTCAGAAGTACGGCGGCACCTTTAATCTCCGTTTTGACGATACCAATCCTACAAAGGAAAAGGTAGAGTTTGTAGAATCCATCAAGGCGGATGTGAAGTGGCTGGGTGCTGATTTTGAGGACCGTCTGTTTTTTGCATCCGATTATTTTGAAAAGATGTATGAATGCGCTGTCTTCTTGATTAAGAAGGGAAAGGCCTTTGTATGCGATCTTTCCGCAGAGGAGATCAGAGAGTACCGCGGCGACTTTAACAATCCCGGTAAGGAAAGCCCCTACAGAAACCGTTCCGTTGAAGAAAACCTGCGCCTTTTTGAGGAGATGAAGGAAGGAAAGTACAAGGACGGTGAAAAGGTGCTCCGTGCCAAGATCGACATGGCTTCAGCCAATATCAACATGAGAGACCCGGTTATTTATCGTGTGGCTCATATGGAGCATCACAATACGGGAAATAAGTGGTGCATTTACCCCATGTATGATTTTGCCCATCCCATTGAGGACGCCATTGAGCATATTACCCATTCCATCTGTACACTGGAATTTGAGGATCACAGACCTCTTTACGACTGGGTCGTAAAGGAGTGCGAGTTTGAGAATCCGCCCCGCCAGATCGAGTTTGCCAAGCTGTACCTTACAAATGTAGTTACAGGTAAGCGTTATATCAAGAAGCTGGTTGAGGATCATATTGTGGACGGCTGGGATGATCCCCGTCTGGTATCCATTGCAGCGTTAAGAAGAAGAGGATACACACCGGAGTCTATCCGCCGTTTTGTGGAGCTGGTAGGCGTTTCCAAGGCAAACAGCTCGGTAGATTATGCGATGCTGGAATACTGCATCCGTGAGGACTTAAAGCTTAAAAAAGCCCGTATGATGGCTGTGCTTGACCCTGTAAAGCTGGTGATCGACAATTATCCTGAGGGTCAGATGGAAGAGCTGGATGTGCCGAACAATCTGGAAAATCCTGAGCTTGGCAGCCGTAAGGTTCCCTTTGGCCGTGAGCTTTATATTGAGAGAGAGGACTTTATGGAAGAGCCTCCGAAGAAATATTTCCGCATGTTCCCCGGAAATGAAGTCCGCCTGATGGGCGCTTATTTTGTAAAGTGCACCGGCTGTGAGAAGGATGCAGATGGAAATGTGACAGTGGTACATGGAACCTATGATCCTGAGACAAAGAGCGGTTCCGGTTTTGAGGGAAGAAAGGTAAAGGGAACCATCCACTGGGTAGCTGTTCCTACTGCAAAGAAGGTAGAGTGCCGTCTGTATGAAAATATTGTGGATGAGGAAAAGGGCAAGTTAAATGAAGACGGAAGCCTGAATTTAAATCCCAATTCACTGACCGTACTGCCGGACTGCTATGTAGAGCCTGCACTGGGAGAGGCAGAAAGCTATGACAGCTTCCAGTTCGTGCGCAATGGTTACTTCTGCGTGGACTGCAAGGACAGCACAAAGGAAAAGCCTGTGTTTAACCGGATTGTTTCATTAAAGAGCTCCTTTAAGCTTCCCAAATAATGCAGCAGCTGTGTGAGAAACGATAAGATTTTATAAAAAGAATAAAATCGGCTTTGCCGGAAAAAGCAGGAGGAGGCTCTCTGGAAACAGGGGGCCTTTTTCTGTACGTCCCTGATGAAAGGAGAAAATGATGGAACTGATGGTGCCTATTGATAATCAGAGCAGACTTCCTCTGTATGAACAGATTTACCAATATATGAAGGAAGAGATACAGAGCGGGCGGATTCCTGCAGGAAGCAGGCTTCCTTCTACACGGATTCTGGCAGAAAATCTGAAGGTCAGCCGCAGTACCACTCAAATGGCTTATGAACAGCTTCTTTCTGAGGGGTATATCGAAGCGCTGCCCTGTAAAGGATACTTTGTATGCAGAATCGAAGAACTGGTTCGGGTGGAAAAAAACGCAGATGAGGAATTTGCGGAAAACAGGTCTGAAAAAGAAATGCCGTATGCTGTGGATTTTTCCACCAGAGGTATTGATCTGGACAGCTTTCCCTTTAATACCTGGCGCAGGTTAAGCCGCAATACGCTGGTGGACGATAATAAGGAAATGTTTGTCGTGGGGGATCCGCAGGGAGAATATGAACTCAGAGCAGCGATCCGCGATTATCTTCACTCGGCCAGAGGGGTAAGCTGCCGTCCGGAGCAGATCCTGGTTGGAGCAGGAAGCGAGTATCTTCTCATGCTGCTGTCGCAGCTTTTGGGGAGAGAGACGGGAATTGCCCTGGAAAATCCAACCTATCGTCAGGCTTACCGGGTACTAAAGAGCCTGGGACATCTAGTTGTTCCCGTAAAAATGGACCGGTATGGCATGGATGTTTTGGATCTGGAACAGAGCAAAACTCAGGCTGCTTATGTAATGCCGTCCCATCAGTATCCCACAGGGATCGTCATGCCTGTAAAGCGTAGACAGGAGCTTTTAAGCTGGGCTTACAGAGGAGAAAACAGGTATGTGATCGAAGATGATTATGACAGTGAATTCCGCTATAAAGGACGTCCGATCCCCGCACTTCAGGGCATGGACCAGGGGGGGAGGGTCATTTATATGGGGACATTTTCACGTTCCATTGCCCCGGCGATCCGCGTGGGATTTATGGTGCTTCCTGGAGAGCTCCTTTCAAGGTATCGGAGCCAGGCCGGATTTTATGCCTGTACGGTTTCACGGATCGATCAGAAGGTGCTGTATCATTTTATTACAGGCGGGTATTATGAGCGCCATTTAAACCGGATGCGGGCCGTGTATAAGGGGAAGCATGATGCTCTGTTAAGCGGTCTTAAAGAACTGGAAGATATGTTTTGGATCAGGGGAGAATATGCGGGGATCCATGTGCTTCTCACACATAAAGGGCAGATGCCGGAAAAAGAGCTGATCGAACGGGCTGCCGGTGAGGGCGTACGGGTTTATGGCATGTCGGAAGCCGTGATAGGGGAAAATAAGGCTCTGGTGCCGTCTACAGTGATTTTGGGATATGCCAATTTAAAGGAAAAGGAAATACAGGAGGGCTGTATACGTCTGGCAAGAGCCTGGAAATGAGTACATGGACAGAGAGCCTGAGGAAAGCAGAGAAAGGAGCGCAAGATGAAGAGAAAGAGAAAGGAACGATACGGGTTATGGGCTGCTGTTGCAGTGCTGTATGCAGTGGTGCTGCCGGTAAGTGGACTGATGGGAATGACAGAGAATCGCCAAAATGCCCGGATGCAAAGCGAATCGGTCAGAGAGGTGGAGCCGGTAAATAAGCAGGGCGCAGTGAAAGAGAATGAAGAAAATCCGACCGGTTCGGAGACTGTTTTTGGAGAACTAAGCCTTACGGCAGAGCAGCTTGACGCGGCAGAGGCGGTTTTTTCTTCCCTTGAAAGCCTGGATCTGGAACAGGCGGCCCGGCTCATGGACAGAGAGCAGGACGTTCTGGCAGACCTGTTTTATGAGACAATGGGAGGGACACGGTATCTGTACACACCATCCGGCTTTACTGCTCAGATCGAGGGAGAAGGAATGGTATTTATCATGCCGGGAACGGTATTTTATGGTTATTTTAAAGATGGAAAGCCCAGGGGGGAATGTCTGGCTCTTCAGTTTATCAATGTAGACAGCCCCCGTTACAATTATTCCTATGGAATCTGGAGAGACGGCAGGATGACGGGCTATGGAAGCACAGGATACTGTTATTATGAAAATGTGCCTCAGGGAGAGATGGCTAAAACAGTAAAGCAGGGGAATTTTAAAAATGATTTATTAGAAGGGGAAATTTCCTATGAAACTACCGGTGCAGACGGAACGGTATCCCACTGGTATATGGCTGTTTCAGAGGGGGCGACAGTGATCGATACCCGCTGGACCTGGCTGGAGGAGGAGAAAGAGTATCAGCTTATGTCCGCCGATGCCCAGAGCCATGGCTACTTCATCAGCGAGGAACAGGCTGGTCAAGTGATGTGGATGAACCTGCTGGGGTGGGAAGTATAAGGGAAAAATAAAGGGACAAAGCCTGAAAAACAGCTTTGTCCCGTATAAAAACCTAAATCAGCGGCTCATCATCCTCAGTGAGAATGGTTCCCTCTTCATCTTCTGCAAGTTCCACTGAAACTACATCCTCTGTTTCATCATCATCTTCGGAAGAAACCTCCTCTTCGGTCTCGGAAGGCTGTTTTTTCGCATAGACTGGTTCGGCATCCAGACGTTCATAGTCATAGAGATCATCATCATCTACATAATCGTCATCCAGGAAGCCATCCTCCTCCATGAGTACCTCTTCGGGCTCCTCCTCCTTTTCGTGGTCTTCCTTCCATTCCTCTTTTTTTGACTTCATGGAATTCAGTGCTATATGTGCGGTATCCACAGCGGCAGATACAGCCTCATGGGCCGTATCGGAGAACAGGCTTCCTGCGTCCCGGATCACATTTTTTGTAGCCTGAGCCATATCCTTGGCAGCTACCTTAAATTCGTCCTTGCTGGAGGTAAGAGAAATATAATTGCGGTTTACTTTTGCTGATTCAAAGGTACTGTCTTCAGCCGCATCCTCTTTCAATTCACTGTCCTCATCTTCTTCAAATTCCCTGAAATCCTTTTCCAGCTCTTTATGATAGGTCTTATACTGGAGTACATAGGAAACACCAGCTGCCACAGCTCCGGATACGGCGGCTAAAGCGACCAGTTTCCCCCAACCTTTTTTTGCCATATAAATTCCCCTTTCTTTGATAAGTTGTCTGATTATGACTGTTTGCTATTATTGTAATACGAATGGGGAAAAAAATAAACATGAAATCATAAAAAAAATATTAAATTACAGGAAAATCATCCGGAGAAAGAAAATTTTTATCAGAATAAAACGGTTCTGAATTTTAAAGGCGGGATGCCCTCCTGTTTTTTAAAAAAGCTGATAAAACTGGATTCTCCTCTAAAGCCGCATCGGCAGGCGATTTCGTGAACGGGAAGTTCGGTGGTTTTTAAAAGCTCTTTTGCTTTGGAAAGACGAAGAGACAGAAGGTATTCATAGGGCGGAACGCCGGTCTGGCGTTTAAACTGTCTGGAAAATTGGGAAGGACTCAGGCTGACTGCCTTTGCCATATGTTCAACTGTTATTTTTTCGGAATAATGTGCCTTCATATAGCGGACCGCTGCAAAGGACAAACTGTTTTCTCCCTCAGAATCCATGGTTTCTTCAAACAGGCCTGTGATCAGTGTATATATCCTGGAGGATAAGCGGCTGATGCTTATGGCTTCTCTGGCTTTTATAAGCTCAAAAAACTCACAGATATGGGCAGGAATTACAGAAGCTGGGGAAATAATGCAGCCTCTTTTGACCATGAGCTCCTCAAAAAGCTCTTTTGTATTGCTGCCGGAGATATGGAGCCAGTATGTTTCCAGATGATTGTGGGTGCAGTACATGTGAGGTCCAAAGCAGTTTACCAGAGCGATTTCTCCGGCTTTTGCTGTGAGCTCACGTCCCTGATATAAAAAAGAAAAGGTACCGCGGACGATGTAAGCGATTAAAATACTGTCAAAGGAGCTACGGTCTATCCGGTATCCCCTGGTACAGTAAAAATGGCCTGCGCTTAAAGGGTAAAAAAAGAGCCTGGGATTAAAAGCGCCGGAATAGAAAAAAGCTCGGATGACTGTAAGATACCTTTTTGCATATTCCTCCTACTCTGCCATACAGCAGGATTTTGAAATTATTCGGCGGTATTTCAAAAGAAATTTCCGCTGCTTCATTGTATACTAAAACAGAACAGGGGTCAATCAATCAGCCTGTGAATCTTTAAGTCTATATAACAGAGGTGGCAGAGATGAAGTGTATTACAGAATTAAAGGATTGGGATTTTAAAATCCCGGAGCTTGGATTTGAAAAAAGAGTGACGCTTCCTTATACATGGAATGTGGAAAATGAGCGGCCGGTATAGCTTTACAGAGGACCGGCAGAATATACAACAGAAATTGAGCTGTATGAAACGCCCTGGGACAGGGCAGTGCTGTATTTTGGCTGTGTATTTCATACGGCCAGGGTATTTGTAAACGGAATACCGGCAGGAGGCCATACAGGCTCTGGATATACGCCCTTTGAGCTGGATATAACTGATTTGGCAGTACGGGGGAAAAACCAGATCTGTGTAGTCGCAGACAACAGTAAAAAAGAGGATATGCTCCCTCATGGACTGGATTATGACTGGGCGGATGACGGAGGGCTGCTCCGGGATGTATGTCTGATCCGGATGGAAAAGGACGATATTATGGAAATGAAAACAGGGTATGCCATTGAATCCATAAGCGGACAGACCTGCAGCGGTTATCTGGAGTTTTATATAAAAGGAACAGCGAAAGAGGCCCTGGTGCAGGTGTCGGAGTACAAAACCGGACACATAGTGCTGTCTGAAATGATCCATACAGACACGCTGGTCCGTATCCCCTTTGAGGGCCTTAAGCTATGGGCGCCGGAGCATCCCCGGCTTTATGTGGTGCAGGTGCGCACAAAACAGGATATGGCTTCTGAACGGATCGGCCTGCGCACCATAGAAGTAAAGGGAGCGGGCGTATATCTGAACGGAAAGCGAATTTTTATGAAGGGCTGTGAGTGGATGCCGGGTTCTCATCCGGATTATGGCATGGCAGAGCCCTTTGAGCACAGCAGAAAATGCCTGTCTCAGTTAAAACAGGCGGGCTGCGTATTTACCCGTTTCCACTGGCAGCAGGACAGAAGGATCCTGGACTGGTGCGATGAAAACGGACTTATGGTTCAGGAGGAGATTCCTTTCTGGGGACAGCCAAAGAAAGCCGGATCAGAGCAGCTTGCGCTGGCAAAGCAGCAGGCCGGGGAAATGGTGCATTATCACGGCAGCCATCCGTCCATTATCTGCTGGGGCGTTGGAAATGAGCTTGGGGGAGAACTTCCGGAAACCATTGCTTATGTAAAGGAGATGTACCGGTATTTTAAAGAACTGGATGGCAGCAGGCTGGTGAATTATGTTTTCAATACGGTTTCCAGAGATGCAAATGTTGATTTGGATGATGCGGCCATGTATGGCGATATTGCCATGTGGAATGAGTATCTGGGTCTCTGGCAGCCCTGTGAGGATGTAGAAGGGGTGATCCGAAGGACGTATGAGAAGTTTGGCGGTATGCCGTCCATGGTTACGGAGTTTGGATTGTGTGAGCCTGCTTTTGAGGGGGGCGATGAGAGAAGGGCGCAGATCTTAAGAGAGCGGATCCCGGTATATAAAAGCCTCGAAAATATGGCAGGCTATGTATGGTTTTCCTTAAATGACTATCGAACTCACTATGGGGAATATGGGGAGGGGAAAATGAAGCAGCGGATCCATGGGTCGACGGATCTGTATGGAAATGAAAAGCCTTCCTATGAGGTGTTCTGCGAAATTGAGTAAAATGGCGTTGTTTTAGTCATATTTGAGTAAGCGGAGCTGTATGATCTAATGATACTTCACAAATATTTTAGAAAATATTAGCACTCAACTCTTGACAGTGCTAATAAGCAGTGGTATAACTTACATTGTGAACAAAAGAAGCAGGAAACAGCAAAAGCTGAGAGAAAATAATGAATGATCACAAGGAGGAATCCAGATATGAAGTTAGTACCATTATTTGACAAGGTCGTATTAAAGCAGTTAGTTGCAGAGGAGACTACCAAGTCCGGCATCGTTCTTCCGGGAGCAGCAAAGGAGAAGCCCCAGCAGGCAGAGGTAATCGCAGTTGGACCAGGCGGTGTGGTTGACGGCAAGGAAGTGGTTATGCAGGTAAAGGCCGGCGACACTGTAATCTATTCCAAGTATTCAGGAACAGAGGTAGAGCTGGATGACGAGAAGTATGTGATCGTTAAGCAGAGCGACATTCTGGCAGTAGTAGAGTAATCATTAAAAATACGGACTTATTTATAAATTTGGAGGTTGATTGACATGGCAAAGCAGATTAAATATGGCGTAGATGCCCGTAAGGCACTGGAAGCAGGCGTAAATCAGTTAGCAGATACCGTTCGCGTAACCTTAGGCCCCAAGGGACGCAACGTAGTTCTTGACAAGTCCTTTGGCGCACCGCTGATCACAAATGACGGTGTTACTATTGCAAAGGAAATCGAGCTTGCAGATCCATTTGAGAACATGGGCGCACAGCTGATCAAGGAAGTTGCTTCCAAGACAAATGACGTAGCAGGCGACGGTACTACCACAGCAACCGTTCTGGCACAGGCTATGGTAAATGAAGGCATGAAGAACCTGGCAGCAGGCGCTAACCCGATCATCTTAAGAAAGGGTATGAAGAAGGCCACAGACGCAGCTGTTGAGGCAATCAAAGCTATGAGTAAGCCTGTAGGCGGCAAGGCTCAGATTGCAAGAGTAGCAGCTATCTCTGCATCGGATGATGAGGTAGGTACAATGGTAGCTGACGCCATGGAGAAGGTTTCCAAGGACGGCGTTATCACCATCGAGGAATCCAAGACCATGAAGACAGAGCTGGATCTGGTAGAGGGTATGCAGTTTGACAGAGGCTACCTGTCCGCATATATGTGCACCGATATGGATAAGATGGAAGCAAATCTGGATGATCCATACGTTCTGATCACTGATAAGAAGATCTCCAATATCCAGGATCTGCTGCCTCTGTTAGAGCAGATCGTAAAGATGGGCGCAAGACTGCTGATCATCGCTGAGGATGTTGAGGGAGAGGCATTAACAACTCTGATCGTAAATAAGTTAAGAGGTACATTCAATGTAGTTGCTGTTAAGGCTCCGGGCTACGGCGACAGAAGAAAAGAGATGCTTCAGGATATTGCAATCCTGACCGGCGGTACCGTTATTTCCGAAGAGGTTGGTCTGGATCTGAAGGATGCTACCTTAGATCAGTTAGGCCGTGCAAAATCTGTTAAGGTACAGAAGGAAAACACCATCATCGTTGATGGTGAGGGCGATAAGGAAGCGATCGCAGCAAGAGTGGCTCAGATCCGCAAGCAGATCGGCGAGACTACCTCTGAGTTCGATAAGGAGAAGCTGCAGGAGCGTCTGGCTAAGCTGGCAGGCGGCGTAGCTGTTATCCGTGTAGGCGCTGCTACCGAAACAGAGATGAAGGAAGCCAAGCTGCGTATGGAGGATGCATTAAATGCAACCCGTGCGGCAGTTGAGGAAGGCATCATCGCAGGCGGCGGTTCTGCATACGCACATGCTACCGTAGATGTTCAGAAGGTAGTAGATGGTCTGGAAGGTGATGAGAAGACAGGCGCTAAGATCATCTTAAAGGCTTTGGAGGCTCCTCTGTTCCACATCGTTTCCAACGCAGGTCTGGAAGGCGCTGTTGTTGTAAATAAGGTAAAAGAGTCTGAGGTTGGATGCGGTTTTGACGCATACAATGAGAAATTTGTAGATATGATCGAGGCTGGTATCCTGGATCCTGTAAAGGTTACAAGAAGCGCTCTGCAGAACGCTACCAGCGTTGCATCTACTCTGCTTACAACAGAGTCTGTTGTAGCAGCGATCAAGGAGCCGGCTCCCGCAGCTCCTGCAGCACCTGACATGGGCGGAATGTACTAATTTCCCTGTCAAAACTGGTAAAGTATAAAACTACGGATTCCCTCTGGATCTGGGATTTATTCTCAGAACCAGGGGGATTTTTTTGCAAAAATAAGGGTTTTTCAGAAAAGAAACGGGTACAGCCTTAATGAAAATGTAATACTTCTGTGCTTTTGTGTAAAAGAAATCTGTGATATACTGAAAAAATACATTGGATAGAAAACGAGGTACTTGATATATGAAACCATACAGATGGAAGCGGGTTCTTGGTATATGTACAGCTGCGGTCCTGGGGCTGTCTTTTCCGGCTTACGCAGTAACGATTACGCCTTTAAATCCGGGAACAGGACAAAGCTCTTCCTCAGAGCCTTCTGGAACGGGAGCACCTGCATCACAGGAAAATACAGAACGTTTAAATATTGCCCAGCCGGTTGTGTCCTCTGAGGGGGCAGTGCTCATGGATGGGGCTTCGGGAAAGGTGCTGTTTTCCAAAAATGGAGACACCCGCTATTATCCGGCCAGTATTACAAAGCTGATGACGGCTCTCTTAGTGGCAGAAAACTGCAGCCTGGATGATATGGTGACATTTTCCGCATCAGCTACTACAAATCTGGAATCAGGAGCTGTTTCCATCGGTATGGTGGAGGGCGATACCATGACGGTCCGCCAGTGTCTGTATGCCCTGCTTTTAAAGTCTGCTAACGAAGTAGGAAATGCGCTGGCAGAACACGTTTCAGGCAGTGTCCAGGCATTTGCAGACAGGATGAACGAGAAGGCGGTTAAACTTGGCTGTACCAACACCCATTTTACGAATCCCCATGGATTAAATGATCCGGAGCATTATACCACGCCAAAGGACATGGCGCTGATCGCCAGAGCTGCTTTTCAGAATGAGGTGGTAAGGACAGTAGCGTCCACCAGGACATACAGTCTTCCGGCTACGAAAAAGAATCCTTCCGGGCTTACGGTCACAATGGGACATAAGATGTTAAATCCCAATGATTCCCGTTATTATGAGGGGATAATCGGGGGGAAGACGGGTTATACCTCCAAGGCAGGAAATACACTGGTAACGGCGGCAGAACGGAATGGAGTCCGCATGATCGCGGTAGTGATGAAGAGCCGTTCCACCCACTATGTGGATACAAAGGCCATGCTGGACTATGGATTTGAGCTGGCAAAGGCAGGAGCGCTTGAAACAAACCAGACTGGGGGACAGAATGCAGGTTCTTCCCAGACAGGAGCGGGAAGCGGCGGTCCCGGAGCTGGTGCCGGCCCATCGGGAGCAGCCGGTGCTCCCGAAAGTACAGGAGCATCAGGAGTAACGGTTGTACCGGGAAATACGGGTGCTCCCCAGAACCCGGGAAGCACGGGTGTTCCGGTCACAGGTACAGAGGGCGGACCTGGTGTTTCTTCTCAGCACGGCTGGGCAAAGACGGAAAAAGGCTGGAATTTTGTCAAGGATAACGGAGCAAAAGCCAGTGGGGAATGGGTTTCTGATGCAGAAGGAACCTATTGGATCGATGAAGATACATTTATGGCAAAAGGCTGGCGCCAGATTGATGGAAAGTGGTACTATCTGCGTTCCAACGGCGCCATGGCAAAAAACTACTGGGAAGAAAGCCAGGATGGAGTTTGGTACTATCTGGGAGCAGACGGTGTGATGATGACAAATGCCACAACCCCGGACGGATACCGGGTAGGAGCGGACGGAGCCTGGATCCGGTAGGGGATATTTCCGTATACAGGATGATCAACTGGCAATCGATTATAAAAATGCGGCAGACTGTTTGTGTGGGTCTGCCGCATTCTTCATGCAGTGTGCCTGATGGCATGCTGTTTTATTATTTTACGATAACTGCCTGATCAGTTACTTCTACGGTCTTTCCATCCGCCAGTCCAACGGTCTTTACAGAAGCAAAGCTGCCATTGATCTGATCGGCAGTCAGAACGGTCATGCCGGAAGCTGGCTGGGAATAATTGGTGAAATCAAGGATCAGGTCGCCGCCTGCATTTACAGTTCCGCCTACTGCGAGCATATCTTCAGGATCGCTGATCTTTAAGGTTAAATCGCCCTCAGCGCCCTGTGTAAAGTCGCCGGAGATATTAAGCGCGCCGTTTACATTTTCTGTAATGGCTGCATGATTGTCTACAGAGCTGTATCCGAAGGCGTAAGGAGAGGCTGCGGTGAGCGTTCCTCCGTTTACATGGACGCCGCCGGTATAGCTGTTATTTCCCCACAGTTCCAGAGTGCCTGAGCCGTTTTTCGTAAGGCTTCCTTCTCCGTCGATGTCATTTTTCCACTGGTCAAAGGCATCAAAGCCGCCCTTGGAACCGTCCATGGTTACGGTTACGTCTGTATCAAAGGAGCCGTAGCCGTCGCCTGCTTCATAGAGGTTTAAGCGTCCCCAGCCCTCGGCGTCATCCAGAAATACATAGCCGGATGGGAGACCTGTGGAATACAGAACCCATCTGCGCTGGTCTGCATTCAGATAAGGGAATCTTGTTTCCAGAAGAACTTCTGCTCCCTTTGGAACACGCATAGGCTGTGTGGGATCACCGGTCTGAGGCATATTGTAGGTCATGCGTTCATTGTATCGGATGGCGTTTAATTCATCATCATCATAGTAGGTTACTTCCTTGGCAGAAGGATTCTTAAGAAGGATTTCTTCTGCTTCTTTGCGGGCGTCTGCCTTTAACTGGGCATTGTCCGGATCATTTAAGGCTGCGGCTGCCAGGGCCATTGCCATGGTGCGTCCGCCCATTACGTCCATAGGGGAGTGCATGCCTGCGATGATGCGGTAATTCCCAATCTCAGAGGCGTTGGTGAGACACTCTTTAAACTGTTCCGGAACTGCATACGCCAGAGAAAGGGAAGCCAGATAACCGGCGTTTGTATGACCGCTTGGAAAACCGCCGTCCTCCATGGGATTTGAGGATACACAGGGCTTTAAAGCCGGTACGAGGGATACGTCGCTGCTCCAGCGGAAGGGGCGCATGTACTGAAAATAAACCTTGGCAGGATTGCCGCTGGCATGAGGGCCGCGGACTGTATTTACAAGCTCTACCATGCTGCCGAGAGAGGAGGTTTCATCGGCCCAGGCTCCATTTTCATTGCCCTTATCACTGTATTTTTTCGTTTCTGCATCAGCAGGGATGGCATCCGGCAGAGAGGTTTTCGCATTTGCCAGGTTTTTAAACGCGGTTTCATAGGAACCCAGTCCGTCCAGTGCGGACCAGTTCTGGTTCTGGCGGTCGGTGAGATAAGCCTGAACTTCCTGCTCCGGCGTGCGGTTCTGGGTCATGGTAATGCAGGTAAAGATATTCTGGTCCAGAAGACGCTTTCCGTCCTCGCCAAGCTTGGTTCCGTTATCCCAGCTGGATCCTGGCTCCCAGATGTTTAAGAAGGGAGAGAGGACCCCTACGACTGCATTAGACTCAGGGGACTGGTTTTCCATGGCATTTGTCTTGTAGGTATCTATAAAGTAGCCATGGGGGCCCGGAACTGGTTCGATGGCAGCCGGATCAGTGGCAGCCATAACCGGTGTGGCAGTCATTGCCAGCGCTGCTCCAAGAGCACCTGCCTGCTTGATGAATTTTGAACGTTTCATAGAAAAAAAATCCTCCTCGCGAATCAATTTTAAATTCATCATAACAAAGAAAAACAGACAAAGACTACTCATATTTTGCGTGTTTTGAGAAGGGGAATATGCATTTTATGCGTTTTGGTAATGCCGGGGTAAAATTACGGTAAAATTACTGTTGTTCATCTGGGGCCGTAGGACGGTAGGAGGAGTGGTGGGAAGTCAGCTTGTAGTCCGAGGGAGACATACCGCAGAACTTTCGGAATACCCGGTTGAACTGTGAAAAACTGGAAAAACCAGTGGATTCTGCTACCTGCGTAATACGCATAGGTGAATTGAGCAGGAGATACTGGGCATTTTTAATCCGTGTCAGCTGGATGTACTGTACCACCGTGTAGCCAGTGACATTTTTAAACTGGTGGGACAGATAGTAGGGACTGATGTAAAATGTCTCTGCCAGAGCGGCCAGAGAAATATCTTCCGTGTAGTGGGTATGGATATAGTTGGTAATAGTATAAATCTTTTCTTTTACACCGTTTTCCACGTTAGGAACGTAATGGTTTAGCCCCTGCATTTCATACAGGAGAAAGAGAAATTCCGTAAATTTGGTGTGTATCAGAAGATTGCGGATATTGACATTGGGCGTATCTTTGGCAATCATTACGATTTCATTGAGCTTCTGGTATAAACGGTTCTGTTCCTCTTTGTGAAAACGAAAAATGGGTACAGAGCTGTTAAAAACGGAAAGGATTTCCTTATAGCCGGAAGCACCGTAATTCATTTGTTTTGGCAGCATAAATCCAATGATGATACGATCGCTGGGCGGGCCGGGCAGATATTCGGACTGATGGAGCACCGATGGAGGGAGCAGCACCAGATCATTGGCAATGATATCATAGCGTTTTCCCTCTACGAAATGGTATGCCTTTGGGCTTAAGAGGATCATCAGTTCATAAAAGCTGTGAAAATGTGGAAAATCCATGTTGATAGCGTGACTTCGTTTATCGTAGTCAAAGTAATAAAAGGTAGAGTTTTCAATGGGTGTGGCTACCTCATTGATAATAATGGAAAAGCCTTCTTCGTAGAGAAGCGGAGAGTTGTGGTAGGTTTTCATAAGTGTGTTCCCCCTGAACATAGTAAACAGTTATATTTCATTCAGTAAAACACAGAAAAACAAAAAATGCAATACCCAAATATCATAAAGACAAAATTGAAATAGTTATTGCTTTAAAAAGCAGGTATACTGTAGTATAATGTTAAAAAATGATAATCATAGGAGACACCATAATGCAGATACCAGGCTATTTTGAGGATATGAATTATTTACATGTAAATACAGAGCCGGACCGGGCGTATTATATTCCAGCTTCTGGCAAAGGCTGTTACTTTCTGGATCGGGAGAAATCAGACAGGTTTCTCCTTTTAAGCGGTTCCTGGCAGTTTCAGTATTTTGAAAGCGTATACGATCTGCCGCAGGAGTTCTGGAAGGAGGGAGCAGGAAAGGGAAAAGAGGTGCAGGTTCCTGCCGTATGGCAGAGTTACGGCGTGGATGGAAACCAGTATATCAACACCCGGTATCCATTTCCCTTTGACCCGCCCTATGTGCCGAGGGAAAATCCCTGCGGGCTGTATGAACGAAGTTTTGAGTACAAATGCTGTCTCGATGCTCCGGAGGCATTTTTGAACTTTGAGGGTGTGGATTCCTGCTTTTATGTGTGGATCAACGGAATCTTTGTGGGATATTCCCAGGTATCCCATTCCACCAGTGAATTTCACATTACCCGGTATCTGAAAGAGGGTGAAAACCGCCTGACCGTACTGGTGTTAAAATGGTGTGACGGAAGTTATCTGGAGGATCAGGATAAATTACGTATGAGCGGCATTTTTCGTGATGTGTATGTGCTGAGACGTCCTAAGGAGGCAGTCCGCGATTACTTTATCCGTCCTTATATCCGGGAAAATGCGGCAGAGGTTTGTATGGAGCTGTCCTTTTATGGCAACAGCCGTCCCGATGGCCGGATCCGTGTGCTTGACCCGGAGGGAAAGGCAGTCTGGGAACAGAGCTGGAACGAAACAGCAGATAGGGATCAAATACGGTTTTATCTGGAAAACTGCCGTCTGTGGACCGCAGAAACGCCCTGGCTTTATACCGTTGAGATCCAGACCGAAAAGGAATGGATCACCGACCGATTTGGCATCCGTGAGATTTCTGTGGAAAACGGTGTTCTGTTTATCAACAAAACACCGGTAAAGTTCCACGGAGTGAACCGCCATGACAGTGATCCTGTTACTGGCTATGCCATAAGCAGACAGCAGATGGAACGGGATCTTAAGCTGATGAAGGAGCACAATGTAAATGCCGTCCGTACCAGCCATTATCCAAACAGTCCCCAGTATTACCACCTGTTTGACGAGATGGGTTTTTATGTAATGGATGAGGCGGACAACGAGAGTCACGGTACGGATAAGGTATTTAAAAAGGTGGATGACTGGGATACCCATGTAAAGAAGTGGAACCGTCCGATTGCAGATAATCCTGCATATACGGAGGCGGTTCTGGACCGTACAAGACGCTGTGTGGAACGGGATAAAAACCATGCCAGCGTACTGATGTGGTCCATGGGAAATGAAAGCGCCTACGGCTGTGCCTTTGAAGTAGCCATGGCCTGGACGAAGGAGAGAGACGATACCAGGCTGTGCCACTATGAGGGCGCCAGATATGTGCCGGATGTAAAGAAATATGATTTTTCCAATATGGATCTGTACAGCCGGATGTACCCGGATCAGGAGGAGATCATACGGTATTTTGAGGAGCAGGAAAGCCGTACGTTTTCTGAAAATCTTCCCTTTATGATGTGCGAATATGCGCACGCTATGGGAAACGGACCGGGAGACCTGGAGGATTATTTTGAATTGATCCACCGATATGATGGAATGTGTGGCGGCTTTATCTGGGAATGGTGCGATCATGCAGTAAAAACCGAATCAGGCTTTCTTTATGGCGGAGATTTTGGGGAAGAGCTTCATGACGGAAATTTCTGTGTGGACGGACTGGTGTCTCCGAACCGGATTCCACATCCGGGCTTAAGGGAATTTAAAAATGTATACCGCCCGGCCAGGATTCAGAGCGCAGACTGGGAAACGGGAGCGATTGTCTTTAAAAACTATATGGATTTTACAGACCTTAAGGACTATGTGTATCTGAAATGGGAAGCGGTTCAGGATGGGATCATCATAGAGGAAAGTATACAGAAGGAGCTGCCGTCCGTACTGCCTCATACGTGCGGTACGGTGTATTATACAGGGAAGCTCCCTGAAAATGGAAGCTGCTTTTTGAGAGTGAGATATCTGTTAAAATCTCCGGTTCCAGGACTTAAGGAAGGCTGGGAGCTTGGCTTTGATGAGATCCGGATGCCGGAGACTGCGGCTGGAAGGCAGGAGAAAGCTTTGGGATGTGAAAGCCGGCCTGCAGCCTGCTCCGGCGCACTCACACTGGAGCAGACAGAGCGTCGGATTACAGTAACCGGGGCGGATTTTACCTATGTGTATGATACCTTCTCAGGAGCTTTCTCCGGGATCAGAAAGGGAGAAAAGGAATACCTCATCCGTCCCATGGAGTACAATATCTGGCGTGCCCCAACGGATAATGACCGAAAAATCCGGCTGGAGTGGGAGAGAGCCGGCTATGACCGCACCAAGGTGCGTACCTATACCACAGAGGCTCGTTTGAGAGAAGACGGCTCTGCAGAGCTTGTGACAGAGCTGTCTCTGTCGGCCGTTCATATCCAGCGTATTTTAAATATAAAAGCCAGCTGGCTGATCCATAGGGATGGCTGTATCCAGGTGAAGCTGGATGTAAAAAAAGATATGGAATTCCCATTTCTGCCAAGATTCGGCCTGCGCCTGTTCCTGGATCAGAGTCTTGACCGGGTACGATACTGCGGAATGGGGCCGGATGAAAGCTATCCGGATAAGCATCAGGCGTCCTGGCACGGTATTTTCGAGGGAGATGTGCGCACTATGCACAGGCCTTATCTGAAGCCTCAGGAGTATGGTTCCCACTGGGACTGCAGCTGGTGTGAGATTTCAGGAGAAGAGATGAGCTTTCAGGCTTCATCGAAAGAAGGCTTTATGTTCCAGGCCTGCGGGTATACTCAGGAGGAACTGTCCGAAAAAGCACATGACTTTGAACTTAAGGAGGCAGGATGCACTGTTCTCTGCCTGGATCACAATCAGAGCGGCATCGGATCCGGAAGCTGCGGGCCTCAGCTGCTGGAAAAATATCAGTTCAATGAGCCTGAATTTTCCAGAACCTGGGTTATAACTCCGGGAAAGCGCAAAGAATAAACAGGAGAGAAAACAGAAAATGAAACGAACAAAGTGGATTGCATTTTTATGCTTTGCTTTTTTAATGGCAGGTCTTGGAGCAAATGACGCCCTTCGGGGGATCTTTGCCCCTGTGTTCCAGGAACGGTACGATTTAAACGGGAGCCAGCTTTCGTTGATCATCACTATCAGTTATGTGGGAAATCTGCTGTTTTTAAGCATTGGAGGGAAGCTTCTGGATCTGTTTCCCAGAAAGAATGTGGCTGTGGCGGTAACGGCTGTCTGGGCGGGAGCAGTTGCCCTAAATCTGGTGTCCGACAGCTATATATGGATTCTGGTATCCATGTTTTTTGCTCTGGGAGCATCCACCCTTTTAAATACTACGGTCAATATATTGACTCCGGCGGTGTTCGCAGGATATGCGGGCCTTATGGTAAATGTGCTGTTTTTTATCCAGGGGATCGGTACCAGCGGAAGCCAGCTTCTGCTGGGAAGATACGCCTTCCACTATGCAGGATGGAAATGGATTAACGCTGCCCTTTTGACTGTGGCCTTTCTGGTAATTGTCCTGTTTTTCTTTTTAAAGATCCCAAAACAGGGAGAGGAGAAGGAGCGGGAGAAGGAAATTCTTAAAAAAGAGCCGGATTCAAAGATATTCTGGATTTTTATTGCCATGATGGGCTGTTATTTTATTGGGGAACACGGCATCATGAACTGGCTGATGTCCTACTGTATCTCTGCATTTTCCATGGAAGCCTCCAGCGCTTCTGCAAGCCTGTCCCTGTTCTGGGGCGGCATGACGGCAGGACGTCTGATGTTTGCTCCCGTGGTTCAGAAAATGGGCGCGGTAAAGAGCATGAAGCTCTTTGGCGGCATCGGAACGGTGATGTTCTGCGCCGGCTGTATCCTGGGAGAGAGCGGCGTATGGATTCTGGGAGCATCAGGCTTTGCGCTGGCGATTTTGTATCCCACCATGGTGCTTTTGATCCAGCAGATTTATCCGGTTCAGACCGCAGCCACCCGTACAGGCGTTATTATCAGCGCGGCTACGGTAGCAGATATTGTGTTTAATCTGCTCTTTGGCGCAGTTTCCTCCAAGTGGGGGTATGGCATCAGCTTTATGATCCTTCCTGTGGCTATGGCTGTTTTTTATGGTTTGTATCTGAGGCTCGCAGGAAGTTTGAAAAGAAATTGAGGAAAAATGAAAATAGAAAAGGGAGAACGGGCAGATGGATGTAATGAGAAACAGAATACGGCCGATTTTAGACAGTTTGAGACAGTGGCGCTGCCGTTTCAGTGAAGAACTGACAGAGGTAGAAATCCGTCCGGGCGATTATCATTTTTCAGAGAAGCTGGATGCAGATCAGCTGAAAGACGGATGGATGCCTTTTGGAGCTTGTGAAACATGGGGAGGAAGGGACCGACATTTTTGGTTCAGGACAAAGGTTGTGATACGAAAGGAATGGGCGGGAAAAGAAGTACGGGTGACCCTGAACACGGGTGCAGATGATATATGGAATACAGATAATCCTCAGATCATGGCATATAAAAACGGGATTTTATCGGGAACCATGGATATGAACCATCAGGATTTGATCTTGGCAGAAGAGGCGGAGGTGGCAGAGGTTTTTGAACTGGTATTTTATGCCTATTCCAACAGTGAAAATCCGACAAACTTTTTCCATCTGAAAGCCGCTGTTTATGACAGGGAAATCGCAGATCTGTACTATGATTTAAAGGTTCCTTTTGAGGCGGCAGAGCTTTGTTCCGAGGAGGATCTGGATCGCATTGAGGCCATGAAATTTTTAAATACCGCCATTTCCGGTCTGGACTTGAGAAAGCCCGGTTCAGAGGAATTTTATCAGTCTGTAAGGAAAGTGCGGGAATATGTGAAAAAAAATCTGCCAGATATATGCCGCAGCAGCCGGGTAACCGTTCACTCCATTGGACATACCCACATTGATGTGGCGTGGAAATGGCCTTTGAGACAGACCAGGCAGAAGGCAGTCCGCAGCTTTCAAACGGTACTGAACCTGATGGAACAGTACCCGGAATATAAATTTATGTCCAGCCAGCCTCAGCTTTATGAGTTTGTAAAGGAGGAAGCTCCGGAGCTGTTTGAGAAGATCAAAGAAAAGATTCACGAGGGGCGCTGGGAGGCAGAAGGAGGAATGTGGCTGGAACCGGACTGTAATCTGGCTTCCGGTGAGTCATTGATCCGCCATATTCTCTACGGAAAACGTTTTTTTGAAAAGGAACTGGGAGCTCAAAAACAGGAAGTGCTCTGGCTGCCTGATGTGTTCGGCTACAGTGCAGCCATGCCGCAGATCATGAAAAAATCAGGCCTTTCTTATTTTATGACAACAAAGCTTGGCTGGAATGAGTACAATGTATTTCCCTATGATACCTTTATGTGGAAGGGAATTGACGGAAGCCAGGTTCTGACCCATCTGATCACAACCAGAAATTATCTTCCCGGATGCAGTCTTAAGGATATGCCAAACGGAAGCACCACCTACAACGGACTTCAGAATCCCAGCCAGATTAAGGGAACCTGGCAGAGATATCAGAATAAGGAAACAAGCTGTGATGTTTTAACTTGCTACGGATATGGGGACGGCGGCGGAGGTCCTACAGAGGAAATGCTGGAGCAGAGCCGCAGGATGGAAAACGGCGTTGTGGGTGTACCCTGTGTACGTCAGACCTTTGTAAAAGATTTCTTCCATATTTTAGAAAACAAGATGGACCGAAACTGTCTTCCTTCCTGGAGCGGAGAATTGTATCTGGAATTTCACAGAGGAACCTATACCTCCCAGGCAAAAAATAAGAAGTATAACCGGATCTGTGAATTTATGATGGCAGATGCAGAGTTTTATTCCGTTTTGGCAAATGGATTGGGAAATGGATATGAGTATCCCCAAAAAGCGCTGGAAAAGAACTGGAAGCTTTTGCTTTTAAACCAGTTTCACGACATTCTGCCCGGTTCATCCATAAAGGATGTGTATGAGGACTCAGCTGTCCAGTATGAAGAAATCCTCAGATCAGCCGGAAGAATTGCAGAAGGGGCAGGAAAAGCCATTTTGTCCTCATTAAAGGAAAAGGGAAATAATAAAGAGGGATTGGCTGTCTTTAATCCCTTAAGCTTTCGCCGGACTTCTGCAGCAGAGCTTTCGGCAGAAGAGGCCCGATGGGCAGAAAATGGTCTGAAAGAG
>ERZ1673736.2234-NODE-2234-length-22134-cov-6.046651_pt1 | contig 22134 bp, 13 predicted proteins | sample MGYA00580212_ERZ1673736 | MGnify/ENA primary metagenome ERZ1673736 (study PRJEB41218, sample SAMN15661752) | gut metagenome | host: Homo sapiens | place: Canada: London | collected 2015-08-20/2019-03-30 | study: EMG produced TPA metagenomics assembly of...
TCCTCGTCATCCGTGAGTTTGGCAAAAGTAACAGGCACGTAACCCAATGAAGTATTGATTCGCATCACCTGCTCACCAGTTGTTAAGCCGAAAAGCTTCGCTTGCGGGAATCGCCTTCGCGACAATTGAAAAGCAGCCTTCTTTATTTGTTTTGCCACTCCCAATCCCCGGTACGCCGGTACCACGATTAATCCGGAGTTCGCCACGAATTTCTGGTGCCCCCATGATTCAATATAACAGAAGCCCACGAACTCCTCTCGATTCAGAGCAATAATCGCCTTCCCGTTTCGGATTTTATCGGCAATATACTCGTCCGTTCTTCTGGCTATACCAGTACCTCTTGCTTTTGCAGCCTGATCAATCGCATCGTTTATCGCTGTCACGTATGACAGGTGTTTCTCAGATGCAACTACAACTTCAATCTTCATCTTTTTACAATTTAATCTAAATCATTCAAATTCTTTTTAATTACTCATTGTGCATATTTATTTATTCACGGTGCAAATATATGCATTATATCGTCATATTGTACAAAAAAACCACATATAATTCGTTTTTATTGCATTTTTATTCAAATAACAGCAACATAAATGTCAAATTACATTATTGTCAACAATGGGGCAAATATCAAGACTGTAGTCAGCTTGCTCGGTCACAGCGGATTGACGCGTACGAAGAAATATACCCGTGTGGTGGATAAATTAAAAGAGGAAGCAATAAACAGTTTATCGGAACTAAAAATTTAAGTATAAAAGGATTATCTTTGTGTTTGGGTTATGTTACCAATAAAGAAAAAATGAAACTATCCAACCATATATTTCAAGTAGAATGTTCATCATACGATTTCAAGCAAGAAGTGGAACGCAAGAAAACGAAAAACTGGCTGAAAAGTATTAGCGCCTTTGCCAATGGCACTGGTGGCAGCTTGTTTTTCGGTGTAGATAATGATGCACAGATTGTAGGGCTGAAAAATCCTCAAAATGATGCGGAATTTATCAGCCGTACAATCAAAGACCACCTTGACCCGGTGCCAAACTTTTCACTTATTCCTCACCACGAGGGAGAAGCAACCATACTCGAAGTGAATGTAAAAAGTGGTACACAAACTCCTTACTACTATTATTTGGATGGCACACGCACCGCCTTTATCCGCATAGGCAATGAAAGCGTAGTTGCCGAGCAACAACAGCTTATGGGATTGGTTCTAAAAGGGACACATTCCACTTACGATGCAATGCCTACCGGAATTCCACGTTCCAAACATTCGTTTGTAATGCTTGCCAATACCTTTGAAGAACGCACCCACAAGCCATTTGAAGAAAAGATGCTCGAATCCATGGGGCTTGTCAACTCGGATGCCATACTGACACAGGCAGGATTACTTTTTGCAGACAACTGCCCCGTTTATCAAAGTAAATTAGTGTGTACTCGCTGGACTGGACTTTACAAGGATAACGCCATCAACGACCAAGAATACAAGGGGAACCTGATAATGCTTCTCCGTTTCGGTATGGAATTTGTAAAGTCTGTTACCAATCGGGCATGGGTGAAACTGCCCAACCGTCGTAAGAACTTACCCGACTATGAAGAACGTGCTGTACTTGAAACACTTGTAAACCATCTTATACATCGCGACTATACATTCATCGGTGCGGAAGTCCACATGGATATTTATGATGACCGTATGGTATTCAACAGTCCGGGTGGAATGTACGATGGCACGTTGATTCAGAACCGGGATATATATAACGTGCCTTCTGTCAGACGCAATCCTGTACTTGCCGATGTCTTTACCCAACTGGACTATATGGAAAAACGTGGTTCAGGATTGAAGAAAATTTGTGAGCTTACGGCTCAACTGAATGGTTACACGGAACAAGATAAGCCTGAATTTTTATCAGAGGCAAACTTTTTCTATACGACACTGCGGAATGTAAACTACGGAGTGCATGGCACAGAGAATGGTGATACCGAAATTAATACAAACAAGGTTCACAGACAAAGTTCACAGACAAAGTTCACAGAGAGTTCACAGACAAATGGCAATGAGAAACCAACTCGCAATAAATTAGTGGAAATCATTATACAAAATAAAAATGTAACCACTGAACAGATGGCAAATCTACTTAACATTTCAAGAAGAGCAGTAGCTAAACATATCAAAAAACTTCAAGAAGAAGGCATCATCCGCCGTATCGGTCCTGATTTCGGTGGTCATTGGGAAATTGTGAAAAAGGAGAAAGAGGTATAAAAGTTTGAGTCTAAAATTGTACAAGATATGTTGATGTGGAAACAACCTAAAGTAATTCAATCGTATTAAAAAAATAGCGATTATGAAAACTAAAATTTCAATCGTCATCTTGTTGTTCGTATTGGGAATCTCCATGGTGGTATACGCCCAATCTAAAAAAGATTTTACGATAGAAAAACGTAAATATGCTTATATAGTAAAACCTATTTATTTAACATCTCCTGATTTTACACGAAGCTCTCGTTACGAGATCATGGATCATAAATACATGCAACTTTCAATCGACAGTGTTCGAAATGGAATGATAAAAGAAATCATAGCGACCAAGATTGTATCACATAAATCAAAAATAAGGCTATGTTTCGATAAAACAGGGAAAATGCTATATGGATACTTTGAACTTGATAATGAAGATATACCAGAAGAAAAAATAACATTAAAAGATTTACGTACAATCTTAGATCACTATATGAACTTACGAATAGATATGTCTAAAATTGAAACAAATTTTGAACCAAATACAAATTTCTACTTCGGAATTCTTGCTATACCCTTAAAAACAAAGGAAACATGAAAACAAATTTTATCATAACAATACTTCTATTATTCTCTAACATACTTCTAGCACAGCACCAAAACCTAGATAAGTTACCCCCAAAAAATGATACTCTCGTGAAGGCTCTTGTTCTCGCGGATATAGGCAAGGTGACCGAAATCATTTATATTGACGTTTCTGGATGGAGAGCACTTGCTTTAGAGAAAGCTTCCCCTCAAGAAAAATTCACCAAGCATAAATTTAAAACCGTGGAGGAACGTTTAAAAGAGATCGAGAAACTTAATAACCCTAAAACTCTTACTGATCCCCCACCAGAAATGAAAGAAAAGTATCAGAAATTATTGGACACGATAAAAAGAATACGGGACTCTGCAAATATTTTACGCCAGCAATACCTACAAAAACGAGATTCGATCTGGAAACAAGACTCCATCAAGGAATCTAGAAAAAAACTCCAACCATAACCCTTTAGAATGGTTTTTTAGTGATTTTAGATTTGATGGGTTTTACCCGCTTATTCCCCCACTTTGTTCCAAATTTCAAACCCTACCTTCTAAATTTCGCCTTGGGAGAGTTGAATCTGCAAAATCAATTTTTATCCAAAATTGCATACGGATATCCACCAAAAATTCGTAATTTTGCTATTCACTATCAGACATCAACTTATGTATAGATTATTCTTCTTTTTGATTTTAGCAGGATTCCTATCAAGTTGCAAGGATTCACGCGGAGTAAGTCCTACTCCGGGCCCTTACTCGTATGTCCGGATTAACACGTTCACGAAAGACAAAATGACCGACCAATACTTTTGGGCGGATGAAGTCAAGGACAAAGACATTGATCCAGATAGTAACCCGGCGGAATATTTTGCCACCATGAAATATCCCGACGACCACTGGTCACACATCACAAGTTCCAACGGTCTGGGAGAAATTGCCGATGCTTCCGGCTACGACAAAGGCTTCGGTTACAACCTGACTTTTTGGGAGAAAAAGGGCTACATATTCGCTGATGTTAACTTCGTTTACCCGAACTCCCCCGCGGCAAAAGCGGGACTTAAACGGGGAGACTTGATCACTCACATGAACGGGGAACGGATGACAACGGATAATTACACGGACTTGTACTACGCTTCCCAGCTCACCCTCGGACTTTCAAACGACGAAACGTCAGAACCGTATGAAACGAAAACGCTAACCGCCCAAACATACGCGATCGATCCGGTACTTGATTACGGGTTGATTCCCTTGGAACACCTAACCATCGGGTACATGATCTACACGGATTTCGTGTTCCGCGGCAACGCGTCGTTAGCGCAACTGAACCACGTGTTCCAAACCTTAAAAGCGGCAAATATTGACGAATTCATCCTAGATTTACGTTACAATCAAGGCGGGTACATTTTTGCCGTGAAACAACTATGCTCACTTCTCGCCCCGGAAGAAGTCGTGGAAAATGAAGAACTGCTCATTCACAAAAGATGGAACAAAGCATACCAGGAAAGATACGCGAACGATCCTGACCGATTGGAAGAACATTTTGACAAGAGCGTACCCCTTGACTCTCGCTTGAACCTAAAACGCCTGTGGGTGATCACGAGTCACGTGACCGCGTCAGCCTCCGAAATGCTGATAAGCGCCTTATCCCCGTACATGAAGGTAAACGTGGTTGGCGACCTTACCATGGGAAAAAATATGGGCGGAATCATCTACACGCCCAACGACAAAGACCTGCAGAATTGGAATATCATGTTGATTTCCACGGAATACAGTAACAGTCGGGAAGAGTCCGTCAAAGGCGGTATCCCTCCCATGTTCCCCATCTTGGAGCAATTCCACCATCAACACCAACTGGGAGATCAGGAAGAACCCCTACTGGCCGCAACCCTTCAACTCATTACTCAAGACACGATTGCCACCCCGGTCATGAATCGTCGGAGCAGCAGGAGCCTCGGCACGGATGCCCCACGCCGGATTATCCCGGAATTCGTGCAAGCAAAATCAAGGCTGTTACTAGGGATTGAAAACTAATTCACGCGGGAGAGGGCTCAAAATTCAATTTATATCCGTAAACACCCCCTACCCGCTTTTCACTTTTTGCATTCGAAAGAGTACGCGTGAGATAAATGAAAATTATATCATTTAATGTCTCATCGTGCTAACAACATACCATCAACTTGCCATTCCAGAGCGAGCCGCTCCCATTCCCCTCCCATTCCGCTCCCATTCTCCTCCTATTAAAATAACAAATAATTACATGAAGATAGTATGTGTTAACAAGAGGATCGTTCTATGATAGCTCTTTGATTCCACGCTTCTAGCAGGAACAGGCATAACATCTATACAAGCTCGATTTCTATCGGGACAAATCGCCACTTACTCCCCCGTTTCGGAGGTACGAAATATCATTCGCATGCTATTTCCTTTTCACCAAAGCTCCCCTACCGGTCACGTCTTGTTTGGTAATCTGCGGATTCCCATCATAGATCAAAATGCCGGCCGATGAAATTTCTGCCTCCAAGTGGCCGGAAATGGAGACTTCCGCCTTGGCAGCCCCGCTAATCTCCGCGTCACAATCTTTCACACGCAGCTCCCAAGCCTTCAGGGTGGAAGCGGAAGACATCTCCAGGTCAACGTGTTCCACCTCGCCTTTAAGTTCTAGTCGCGCGGCCCCGGAGGTCTCCACGTCAACTTCATTTCCTTTCACCTCCAACTTCACATTCCCCGCCCCGGAGGCCACGATCTCCAGCTTATTCACTGTAAAAGGCGAACTCCCCTCCAAACGTCCGGCAGCCGCCACGTTTATATCCGTGATAACAGGCATGGACACGGAAACATTCATTGCCGTATACCCCCGGACAATCACTTCCGGATCAAGGAAAACATTCAATTGCCCGTTCCTTATCTCCGTTTTTATATAAGGGATAATATTATCGTCCGCCTCCACGGTAATCCCTTCCGTTTTTCCTTGCGATATATAGAGAGTTATCGACTGTTGGACGGAAACTCGGGTAAACGGCTGTTCCGCCTGCCGATCATGCACCACGAGATAGCCCGTCCCCTTGATTTTTTTCACCCCGGCAGAAACGACCCCTGCCATCAATATCCCCAATAAGATCAAGCCAACCTTTTTCATTTACGATTTATGATTTACGATTTACAATTTATGATTTACGACCGATGATTTATAATTAAAAAGCGCGGACATCGCGGGTTGAAATCTAAAATTTGAAATTACTCCAGTTTTCCTATCGCTTTCAAATATTCCGATTCGCATAGTTTCAAAGCGGCTTTCGCATCCACCCACTCGCTCCAGGCCTGTTGCCATTGGGCTTGGGCTTCCAACAAGTTTGTCAGATTTTCCATTCCCACCTCATACTGATCCTCGGATACTCTCAGATTCTCCTTTGCCTGTTCGAGGGCTGATTTCGTCAAACGGATCCGGGTCTGGGCATCATTCAGTTTAAAGCGACTTCCGGCAATTTCCAACTGCATCATCTCTCCCAGGCGTTCTTTGTTCAAGCGACTCATTTCCTCCTCGGCCTTCGCTACACGAACTTTATTCCGACCCTCTCCCCAGTTGAAAACAGGTATCGCCACGGATGCCATCGCGTTAAAAGAACCGGAATTCGAGTCATCGCCATTCAATTTCAAGCCCCCGCCATAACCGTAGCCGGCGGATACGCCTACTTGAGGCAAAAAGTCGGAACGGGTCACGTTGACTTCCTTCCGTTTCATCTCCACCTGTTTCTCCAGCATGTTATAATCCGGCCTTTGCTCCAGGTTGTCCGGCAAGGCCAGTACCCCGGGGGTTATCGCGGCCGACAAGGAATCGGTCAGCACCAATTCGGTATTCAATTCCAGTCCCACCAAACGGCAAAGGTTCATTTGAGCCAACTGTTTCCCATGTTCCGCTTGTTGCAGTTGTAACAAAGCATCATTATATTTCACCCGAGCCTTGAGTACATCGTTCAACGGGGCCATTCCCGCCTGTTGGGCGTCTTCCAAGTTTTTCACCAATTCGTTCACTACCGACTTGTATTTCCGGGCAACCAACACCAGTTCCTGTACCCGGACGCATTGCCAGTAAGCCTGTTCCAGTTCGACAAGCACTTCCGAACGATTCAAGCGAACATTTTCCCCGGCAAGTTCTTCACCCAGTTTAGCCGCCTGATGGGCCGCCCGGATTTTTCCTCCCATGAACAAAGGCTGTTGTAATTGAACCGATGCCATGTACGCCCCTCTCAGAGAAAGTGACAAGGGGATATCCGGGAGAAAAGCGTATTCATGGAAGACCGGCTTCCCGTCGGTCCCCATCACGGGCTTCCCGTCTGACCCGATGACAACGTTGGGTTGCAATTTCCCGTCAGCACCGGGGAGGTAAGTCGGCAGATAGCCACCGCTCAATTTGTATTCCTGCTTTTTCTGATGGTACAGGTAAAAACCCGAGGCGGAGAGTTTCGGCAAGTAATTGGCCCCGTATTCTTTCTTGGTCCACGCGGCTTTCTCTTTCTGCTTTTCCGCGATAGCCAACTGCTTGCTGTATTCAAGTGCCATTTCCCTGCATTGTTTTAAGTCCAATTGCCGCTGGGCCCGTGAAGGAGCGAAAAACAATAATAACCCGATTGATAATATGATAAAGCGCATAGTTAAAATGTAGAATTTAAAATTTAGAATTTAGAATGAAAAAGCTACCCCCTCTGGCTCCCCCTTACACAGGGGGAGAAACGAGCGCAAGAAACTGCTACAATGTTACATGCAGCGTGTTCTTCCCCTTGAAAAGGGGGCGTCAGAGGGGGTTAATCCAAAATCAATTCGCTTTGATTTTAAAGAATAACGAATAGAATACCGGCAAGATTACCAGGGTAATCACCGTACCGATAAACAATCCGCCCATGATCGTCACGGCCAAAGCCCCGAACATATCATCGTTAATCAAGGGTATCATACCCAGGATCGTGGTCATCGAAGCCAGGAAGACGGGACGCAAACGAGAAGAGGAGGCATCCAGAAGAGCCAGAAAGCGATCTTTTCCCGATTGAATCTGTATATCCACCTCGTCGACCAGTACCACCCCGTTTTTAATCATCATGCCGACCAGTCCCAAGGCGCCAACGATCGCCACGAAGCCGAATTCCTTTCCGGCCAGCAACATGCCCAAGACGACACCGATAATCGCCAACGGCAAACAAAGAATGATCATCAGCGGTTTCTTGAAATCCTTGAACAAGGCGATCAGGATGGCCAGCACCAGAACAATTCCCAACGGTACATTTTTGAACAAATACTGTTTGGATTGCGTGCTTGCCAAATACTCTCCTTGCCATTCCGTGGAGTAACCGGGCGGGATGTTCAATTTTTCGATCTTGGGCAACAAACTGTTCCGCACGTCGTTTGCCGTATAGCCGGGCGCGTTATTACATTGTGCCGATATCGACCGCTGCCCGTTGTAACGCCTGACGACCGGAACTTCCCATGAAGCCGCGATGCCGTTTGTGGCTTGGTTCAAGGGAGTGGAGCCAGCCACGGCAGTCATCACCTCATCCGTCGATATCATTCCCATCATCAATTCCTTGACGGTTTCCAGGTTCAGCACATTCGTCGAAGGCACGAGGCTCCACACCGGAACATTATTCAACCGCCCGGGACGTAACCCGTCTTCTCCCATGCTTTTAATATAAATCGGCAAATCATGTTCCCCCTCGTAATATGACCCGACAGGCAACCCGTCCGTGGTGGCCAGCAAAGCCAACCCGACGTCCTCCCGGGAAAGGTTGGCCACCCGGGCTATCGGTTGGTGATAGTTCACGTTCAGCACGGGTGTCATCGGTCCCCAGTCATTGGTGACCAACATGGTCGTGGAATCCTCGTTCATCAACGCCTCCACCTCCCCGCACAATCGTTTCAAGACGGCAGGGTCCGGACCGGAGATCATGAATTGTACCGGATAATCCATGTACATCAAATTGTATTGTTTTATCCGGACGTATGCCTCCGGGTGATGTTCCGAAAGATATACCTGCAAGGAGTCGATATTCGCCTTCAGCGTCTCGGGAGAGGTGAAATCCACGATCAATTCCCCGTAACTCAACGCGGGTTCTGCCACCGTTCGTACCAGGTTATAGCGGGAAGGTGTTCCTCCCAAACTTGTCGTAACGGCCGTAATCTCCGGACGGCTGGTCAAATATTCCTCGATGGAAGCCAAATTCCGTTTCACGGTCTGGGGATTCGTCCCGTAAGGCATTTTATATTCTATATACAATTGGTTATAACTCAAGTCCGGAAAAAATCCCTGTTGCACGAAGCGGAACAGATAGATGCTGACAACCAGCAACAGGACGATCCCGCCAATCACCCCTACCCGATGACGCACGGAAAACTGCAACGTTTTGCGGAAAGCCCGGTAGACGCGGGTGTCATACATTTTCGTTTCATCTTCCACCTCTCCCGGCTTTACCCGTAATCCCCGGTCCGCCTGTATCGGAACGTACGCCAAGGCGAGAATCCAACTCAACCACAAGGATACGGCCAGAACGATAAACAAGTCCCGGACATATTCTCCCGTGGTATCAGGAGATAAAAATATCGGCAAGAAAGTAAGAATCCCGATCGTGGTCGCCCCCAGCAAAGGCCAAGCCGTCTTCCTCGTGATATTCACCAAGGCTGCCGGCTTGGGTATTCCCTTCTTCAAGTCCACGAGGATCCCATCCGTGATCACGATCGCGTTGTCCACCAGCATTCCCATCGCCACGATAAACGAGGCGAGCGAAACCCGTTGCAATGTTCCGTGCATCATGTACAGCACGAGCAGCGATCCCAAGACGACGATCACGAGGCCGGCCCCGATGATGTACCCGCTCCGGAATCCCATGAAAAGCATGACCACCAAGATCACGATGACTACCGATTCGATGAGGTTTACCATGAAGACGTTGATGGCACTTTTTACCCGTGCCGGTTGGAAGAATACTTTTTGAAAATCAATCCCCGCCGGAATGATATCTTCTTTCAACTCGGCCAGTTTGGCGTCCACTTTTTTCCCCAGTTGAAGGATATTCCCACCTTCTTCCATGGCAATCGAAATCGCGATGGCCGGCAAGGTATCATATAGCAATCCTTCCCGTTCCGGTTTCACGTAATCTTTCGTAACACGGGCCACATCCGACAAGCGGATTTGATCCTGTTCGTGCCCCTTGATCAAGAGGTTACGGATGTCGTCGATCTCTTTGTAAGCCCCGTTCACGTTCACCCGAACCCGTTTTTCCCCGCTATCGAAATAACCGGAGTAAACCGTTTTATTCTGCCCGTTCAGGGTCATGATTATTTCTGCCGGATGGACACCCATGTTGGCCATTTTGTCCTCCAAAAACTCCACGTTTATGCAAGACTGGCGTTCGCCATACACATCCACACTGCTTACCCCGTCAATATCCAGCACGGAACGACGAACCAGTTCGGCATAATCCGACATTTCCTGGTAATCAAAGCCATCGGACGTCATGGCATAAAACATCCCGTACACGTCCCCGAAGTCGTCCATCACGATGGAAGGTTGAGCCCCCTCCGGCAGTTGGGCTTGCACACCCATGACTTTCCGGCGTAAGATATCCCATTTTTGCTGCAATTCCGCCAAGGGGACCGTACTGCTCAATTCTACCATAATTTCCGACACGTCATCCATCGAACGAGAGGAGACATGATCCAAGTCGCCCATCGAACGAATCGCTTTCTCCAATACATCCGTCACTTCCAGTTCCACTTGATAGGCAGAAGCTCCCGGATAGGCCGTCACCACCATAGCCTGCTTCACGGTTATCGCCGGATCCTCCAACTTGCTCATCGTGAAAAACGAGTATATTCCCCCAACCACCAAAACGAAAACAAAGAAGTAGACAAAAGCTCTATTTTTTAAAGCGTATTCCGTAAAATTCATTGTATTTTGTTGCTTCGCAACGTTGCACGTTGACAGGTTGCACGTTGCAGGTTAATTTAGTTTTCAATATTTATAATAATTTGCCGACATTGGAAGAGGAGACAGGGGCTAGCAACCGTACTTTTTGCCCTTCCTTCAGGCCGTTCACCCCGGCGGAAACGATCCTTGTACCCGAGGCCAGATCCGATTCCACGATGACTTGCCCGTCTTTATCCAGTTCGACGACTTGCACGGGGTTCATTTTCACGGTCATTTGAGCCGTATCGTACACCCATACATAAGATTTATCCTCTTTTTGAAACAATGAAGAAATCGGGATGATGGACAAGCCTTCCTGCCCCGGTTCGAAACGGATGGTGACGCTGACGCTCATGCCTGCCGCCAAGTTCAATTTCTCCTCCGGTTTCATCCGGAAGCGCACCCGGAAGAGTTGATTGTAATTCGCCTGTTGTGTTACATCCAGTAGCTCCAAGGGGATTTTTACACCCGGAAAGACATCCGCCTCGCAATAGAATTCTTTGAAGCTCTCCCGGCGGACAAAATCACTGGACGGGATGTCGATATTCACCTCGTAGTAATCATTATTAATCATGGATAACACGGGAGTCCCGATGTTCACAATTTCGTGAGCATCAAAAAACTTTTTCTGAATATAGCCGTCGAATGGAGCCTTTAATTTCGTGTCGTTCAAGGCGTTCAGGTTGGCATGGTACAACGAGGCGATCCGCTGTTTGGCCGCCACGGCTTTGTCGTAATCATTGACGGGAACACTTTTCCGGTGATACAACTCGATCACCCGATCCGATTCTTCCGTCACCTGCGTGTACTCTGCTTTTGTTGCCTCATACTGCAATTTGTAATCCCTCGGATCTATCTCGGCCAACACGTCTCCTTTCTTCACAAATTCACCCACTTCAGCGTTGAAACGTAGAATAGGTCCCGCCACCCGGAATGCCAACTGCACATCTGAAGCCGCTTTGATTTTCCCCGGATAGGTCGTACTACACTCCCCATCATACTTCTGCACTTCTGCCGTCTTCACCAGTTGCGAGATTTCCAAGCCCGGAGCAGCTCTCCGACAAGACATCGCAACGAGTAAAACTCCCGAGACAGAAGTCCACTTCAATACCGAAAACACTGTCTTATTCATATATATAAACTTTTAAATCGAGTATATATACTCAAAAGACCGTGTTAAAGTTTCTATAAAATCATTTATCCTCCCTATAGACCCATTTGATCGCGTCGCCCAAAAGCACCTGATTCTTGTCGCCTTGGTCTGTCAGCACGATTTTACATTCCCCGACAGGCAGCCGGAAAAGCCCCAGGGAGACCCACCCCACCTGTTCTTTAATATCAGCGGAGACCTCCTGCTTCTCTCCTCCAAAATTCACGATGTAATGCTGTTTTATTTCTTCCGACTCCGTTTTTGAAACTGCCGAATATGATACAGAGATGTAACCACTTCCTCTGCCACCTCTCTCCCGTTCCTCAATTCGATGCGCAAGAACTTTCGGGGGGATGTACGCCAATATCTCGTACTCACCTTCACGTTCAATCCGGACCGTCCATTCCATCGTCACCTTACTTCCCTGTAACATAAAGGCGTGAGTCAATTTATTCAATCCATAAGCCTCGAAATTAATCATGTGTTTCGGAACGATTTCAACCCCATCCCTTATTATAAGATTCGTTCCCATTTCATACTTCAATTCTTTTAAAGGAGAGATCAGATTTTTCAAGCGTTTCCGGGAGGAAGGAGAGATTAATTTAAAATTTTCATCCTCGTTATCCACGATCATTTCCCCGGTAGCCGGCATAAAATAGGAACGATCCAGGTCTTTCACGAATTCCGTTGTATCCGTCGTTTTTGATTTACTCATCATTCCCATCGCATAGAAGCTGACCGGGAGGTTATTTGATATATTAGTATTAAACGTGATTGACATTCCTTGCATCACGACGGCAATCTGTTTGCCGGTTCCCGCTTTAATCAAAAAATTTCGGGCAGAGGCTCTCTCGTCACCACTATCCTGCCTACGCGCATTTACTCCTCCCAAATACATTTCCCGAGCCTCGAAAGAAACAACTCCGTCAACGTCACTGTCATTAAAAACACTTGCCGATACCCGGTAGCGCATATCATTCCAATCTTGATTCGCGGGATACTCCGAGAACATCGGAGCAGAAAGGCCGTCGCCTTCATTCTCTTGAAATGTAATGTTTTCCACCTTGAAATCTCTGACAAAGAAAACGGGTATTTTACGATTCTCGTACCATTGAGGCAAAACATCCATCCAGTCAACACCAAATTTTTCGATAAATTCCCGGTTCATCTCGTCAAATTCAACTTGTCGGAAACGATTCTCTCGAATAAACGTTGTCAGGAATTCTGTAATCTGTTTTGCGGGTATATTTTTCACGCTCAACAAACGCAACAATTCTTGCGTTCTCTCGTGTAGCAGCGTCGCGGTCTCGTAAGGATTATCCAACCGATCACGGAAAAGATCACCCACGCTACGTCCGGCAAATCGTTCAGCTTGATCCTTATCCGTACTAGGAATAAAGAATGTAGTCGATTTTTTTAATGCATCCGTCAATATCGCATTTATTGCCGGATAGTCCACAGCATGCAGGGCCATCGTCTGTTCGTAGAACATGGGGCTTATCGTGTATAAATTGCCCACGCCCGTTGTCTCATTACTCCACAAGAAAGAGGGGGAGATCACCGAATACAACAACAATTTTGTCATGCTTATAGAATAACGGTACTCGGTCAAGAACATCGAAGATAAGTCCCTAGTCAAATCGCTACTAAGCATCTCCTCCGGGGAACTATAATAAGACAACATCTCGGGTACCATCCGTTTCTTAAAAGCTGCGTCTGCCTTATAATCATTCCACATCCCGACTCCCCGTTCCGGCAGAAACAACATACCGGGCTGGGCCATCTCGCTTCCCCCTTTATTGGGACGGGCAAAACCGGAAAAAGAGATCGGTGTTTCCACCAATGTCAGTTGAGCATAAGGGTACGTGATCCCCATCCGTTCCTCCACGTTATAACGGGCATCCCGAATGACCGTAGGCATTGAATCCCGAATCTCCTCCAATCCCTGCAAAAGTTTACCATGCCCTTCAAAAAGATAAAGTTCATACAAAGTAGAGTCAACGGAAATATCATATTTTTCAAAATTCCCGATGCAAAGGCCCATTCCGGGCAAAGGGGTTTCGCTTGTGAAACAAACACTTCCTTCTTTCGTCTCCCGCTTTCCGGGAGCGATAACCACACGCCCGTCTGTCGATGTCACCTGCAACGAGTAAGAAGTAAAATCGGGCAAAGCATCATACGGGGATGCCGGATTCACCGATGGTCGGGCTACCGGATACCAAAGGCATTCCGGAGTAAGCACCGTGAAATGATCTCCCATAAAAGCAAACCTCTTTCCCGTGGTAGAGCTATGCCCGGGGATGGATTGCGGCCGGAATAATTTATCAAAGTCCACGTCCAAATAACATACCCGTTCATCAATTCCTCCCCGATATTCCACAAGGAACTCCACTTCCTCGCCGGGCAACAATCTCCGGGCCACCCGAATCACTTGATTCTCCCGCTCAAATGTCACGTCAGTCCCACCTTCCTTTATCGAGGACACGACCAGGGCCGGGTTGAGGTAAAGAATAATTCCGGGCAATTCTTGATTCCCTTGATTTTTGATAAGAATAGTACTCTTCCCGGTGAGCACATCCCCCTTTTGCTCCACTTCCAAGGTATGCGAAATCACATTCCCTTTCGGGAATTTTTGATATTTATTATACGTTGCGGCATAACGTTCCCGCACCTTCTTCACGTTCTCCCGTGTCAGATAGACGGCTCCCCCGCATAGTACCCCCAACACCAAACAACAGCTTGCCATGAGCATCACCCGCTTTCGGTTTACCGGGCGATTCGGCAAACGTTGAAACATCAACACGGCCCATCCCGCGAACCCCATTCCCACCAATAACCAACAAACCCGCTGCAGGAGATAAAGGGCCATTCCCGGATGTCCCGTCACTTCAGAAAAAGCATTCGGCAAAGACAATCCGAAGGGATCAAAAAGTCCTTCCCGCACTTTACCCAATTGAAACAGAAATACCCCAAACACAACCAAAAGGATCAATATGCTAAGCCCCCGGTGACGAAGCCACGTATGAATGAAGAAAGAGAACCCCAAGGCAAATACCAACGCAGGAAAAATCATCGTGAGCCAGTAAAAAGGATAGATCCAGAAATTAAAAGGAGATTCACTCGCAAAAATATGTAACAACATCCCGATAACAAGCGAAACTCCTGCCATCGTCATAAAAGTTTTCGCGAATCCCAACATCATGCCCATCACGTAATCCGCGTTACTTTCCGGACGATAGTAAACCGTGTCCATCGAATCCATCTTCCTCTCCTTTCCTAAAAAAGTTCCCGCCAGAAAAATCAAGGGTACGATTTGCAACATTGTGAACAGATGGGCATTTTCATAAGGAAAGTATGACGATAACGTCACCAACCCACTATTCACGCCCCCCATAATACCCGTCTGGGTCAAGAGCTGAAACAGTATGACCATCAGAAAAAGCAACAACAAGAACAGCCGGAACATCCAACTTCTCAATAACAATTTCGAATTATAACAAGCAACGGTTTTTAGGTTATGGATGTTCATAGCATTGTATATTAATTTGTAAGTAATAAGGCCACACATGAATATACAATGATACGAATAATAAGATTCAAATGCAAGCTATATTGGTAAATAAGGAATTTATCCCCTCCAACTCCCCCTTACACAGGGGGAGGGTTGATTACCAAGCGGTTTCCCCTCTTGTGTAAGGAGGGGCCAGGGGTGGTAGTCCGATGGGGATTAGCGTGTTAATCCTCCTCGGGCAATGATGCTTTATATTTGTCGAATTCCGTCCGATATTTATTCCCGGCAACTTGAATGTCCCAACCGTATTCTTTGAAATACTTAATTATAATCTCGTATTTCAATGCCCGGGATTTACTGTTATCCAAGTAATCTTTTTTAATATTCTCGTACGATTCCATCACGAGTAAACGTAACCATTCCGAAAAATCCCCCTCGAAGGAACGAGAACTTCCCCCGGTGATGTATCCCCCGTTTCGACATAGTTCAGCCACGGCGTTTCTATACTTGATGACGTACGGACGACTGTTTACCTCGTCTTCGTCTTCATCATCCGCATCCGGATTTTCTTCTTTCCAGGCCTCCTCGTCTTTATCATACTCGTCACCCAATTTTTCGTAAGCCTCGCCCTTATCATAGGCCTTGCCACCTGCAGCAAATTCCTTCAAGGGTTCTTCCATGCGGGCCACGATCATTGAACCCAACTTTCGCCACACGCTCGAAGCCAACACGGAATCCTGATAATAATGGTTCACCGGGTCTGTCACCGGAATGGCGCCCTCCGTGGTATTGGGCCACATCAAAATTAAACGACTACGTCCCAACGCTTGCACCGGATAAATCCAGTAGAGAGAACCGTATTGTTTCACGTAGAAAAACTCCAACGGGAAAAATGCATTGGCATACTCTTTCGACACATTACTCAACAATGCTTCCGAATAATTCAACACTTCAGGAATCTTTTCTTCTTCCAAATTCTCCGCTCCACGTATAGCAACAAAGGCATCTTGGGCCAGGATGGCATTTGTCAGCTCGTCGATACTATTAAAATGGGTGCGAACCCAAACCCCATAATCATTATACATCGCCTTTACCCGAGGATCGGCATTTTCATCCGGGGAAAACATATCAACAAGCCCCAAATTTTCCGTCGGAGACAATTTACTCTCCTTGTCACAACCACTCAAAAATAACACGAGAGTGGTCAATAGTAAATATATATTTCCAGATTTCATCATGATATTCTACATTTATAAATTTTAAACCAACTGTTTATCTAGGATTCAACGGCATATTGGGACTATTCTGTTGTTCCGACTCCGGGATTTGCAACACGTAACGCAAATCACCTTGTTCCAACGTGTACACTTGTCCATTCTCGTATGCATGTTGAATTCTCGGTTTACCCAATCTTCTCAAATCAAGCCAACGCATTCCACCGTCAAATGCCAACTCAACCCGGCGTTCTTCCAATACTCTTTGCAAGGCCGTCTCGTCGGTGAAGCTAGTATTATCCAACGCTACATAATCTCCTTTCTTGATGCGGGTTACCAGAAGCCGATTCAAGTCAGCAATAGCCAGATCTTTCTCACCCGTCCGAGCATAGGCTTCCGCACGAGTTACATAGGCCTCGCTCAATTTCAATCCGATATAATAACAATCACTTTGTTGGGTGGCAAACATCCGGTACACGGTGGGGCCTAATTCCACGTAGTCAGCACTTTCCATATCGGCATTCGACTCGAATATATACCGTCTATAATCGACCACTTTCGAATTGCGCTTGCAAAGATTCAATAATTCTTCCGTCGGTTTAAAACGAGTTTTTCCATAATAATAGGGATTTTGATTCGCTTTACCTCCCACGAAAAACAAGACTTCATTCCGATAGTCCGTGTCTATAAACCCATAATCAAAACTAAACGCATTCGAAATTTTACTCAACCCGTCTAAATAGGACTGAATTTCATTCATATCAAACAAAGCTTTAGCGTCAATAACGTACGAGGCGGCCTGGATTGCCTCTTCATATTTATTCATGAATAAATAAACACGAGCCTTAAAAGCCTGCAAAGAGATATAATCAAAACGATACCTGCTTTTACTCTCCTTTCCCTCCAGATCTTTGGTCGCCTCATCCAAGTCTTTCTCGATCTGCTCCCACACTTTACCAACGGCAACACGCACGTTATTCTGGGTGTTCTGATGCACATCTATGGCACTCAATGGCATCGGGACTCCCGGTTTCTCCATGTTCTCTGTGGCATAATTCTCGGCATAAAGGTTCACGAGGTAAAAGTAACAATAGGCACGCAAAGCATAAGCCTCACCTCTCACCGTTTCAAACAAATTTTTCTCCTCGGCAGAAGGTATTTTCCCGGAAAATTCATCCAGCACGGTGTTCGCATAGTACACCGATTTGTACAACTGTCTCCAGTAGGCATCCTCAATCCCGTTATACTGGTGTGTCGCAGCCCAAATAAACCAAGGTTCGTATGATTTCGTCACAGATGCAGAAGCATTCAGGTTGGCATACACGTTATCGGTTGCCAAATCGGTATTAATAAAGAAATCCGATGTCGGGTACCCCCCCAATAAAACAGATTCGAAATCCTCCACGCTAACCGGTAGCATACTGTTTACCGGCTTTATATCTAGTAAATCACAACTACTTAACAACGTAAGTAGAATCAAGACGTGAATATAAAATATCTTTTTCATAATCAATAACATTAAAATTGTACAGATAACGAGAACGAATATGTACGAGATAAAGGCAAATAGGTGTTCCCGAAAGAAACATTGGCACTACTTGTCGATCCATATTTCATGACCGCTCCCGTGGCCTCGGGGTCCTGTCCTTTCAACTTCGAATTTTTCCACACGTGAAGGTTGTTCCCCTGCAGCATGAAACGAATATTTTGAATACCTAAATCTCTGAATTTCTTCAAATTCAAATCATAACTCAAGGACATATTCTGTAACCGCACGAAATCACCTTTCACGGTTCTCAGATCACTGTTATTATACATTGTCCCGTTGGACGGGTAAGGATAGAAGACGGCATCATCAAACTGGTTTGCCTCCAGCCTCGGCACATCCGTGAAAGCCTCGTCACCCGGTTTTCTCCATCTAGAAGCCCACTCTTTAGACATATTCTGCGTTGCTTCCGGGTAAGCGAATGCTTGTCCATCCGTCATATTCCGTAAACGGATCACATTTCCGAAATTCCCAACCAAGAGCACAGATAATGTTATATTCTTGTACATAAACGTGTTGGTAAAACCGCCTTGAACCAAGGGCATGGTTGTTCCGGAATACACCAACCCGTCAATATTATTCATCCCCTTCAATACATTCTCTCCTTCCTCGTTGTAGAACTGGGCACGTCCTTCTTCATTCAATCCGGCATACTTATACGACCACAGCCCGTTAATCGGTTTACCCACGATAGCGGCAGATGCATAATCCGTCCGTTGAGCGTTAGTCATGGAGCCATACCCCGGCGTTGAATATACATCCAGAATTTCATTATAGTTATAACCGAAATTGAAATTTGAGGTCCAACGGAAACCGTGAGTATCAATATTTATTGTATTTAAAGAAAACTCCCAACCGGTATTCTTCATGGAGGCCCAATTTACAGAAACTGACGGGAAGCCAGAAACCAATGACACCTGCTTGCTCCCTAGCAAATCAACTCCTTTTTTATAATAATATTCCAATGTACCCGCTATTCGACGATTAAACAGTCCGAATTCCAGCGCCAAATTGGTAGAATAATTCTTTTCCCATTTCAGATTTGGATTTTTCGGAGCAGAAATAATCAAATAATTCTCTTTTTTAATAGCATCTATCGTGCCTACCCTTGCGACTAAATCAGCATAAGCATCTGCCACGTTTCCCTGACTACCGTAAGAACCTTTCAACGTTAGATAAGTCAACCACTGTATATCTTTCAAAAAATTTTCCTCTTTTACTTGGTAATTAAATCCGACTGACCAAAGCGGTTGGAAAAGATCATTCGTTTTCAACCCGAAACGATTGGAACCATCCGTACGGGCATTAAAACTTACCGTATAACGATTCTTGTACGTGTAGCCGGCCACTCCAAACCAAGAAACAGCTGCCGTTTCATTCATACTTTCTGTCCAGTAGGGGACACCTAATTTAGCCATCAAGTCTAATTGCAGAATCTGTTGATGACCTCGATCGTGAGCGTAACCGTAGATTTGGGTTTTCTCCTCTTCATATTTAGAGGTTCGTATTTCCTGACCTACCATCACGTCAAAACGGTGATCTTCATTAATAACCGGCATGTATGAAATCTGGTTCCGGAAAGTGATCGAACTATTATTCGTTCCTTTGCCTTGACGGTATCCTCCATCATGCCATACCGGATCGAAAGTGGTGTTATCATACATATCTTTCTGCCGTGCTCGCACAAAATAACTATCCTCTGTAGCTATATCCACATCGGTCGTGTTCGATTTTGAAAAAGAGAATAAACTGCTAAAAATCAAATCCGAGAATATTTTCCACTCGATATCTACAGTTCCTTTCAATCCAAAACTTTTAGATTTTCTCCATGCTTGCTCTCTATTTTCCAAGAAGTTAAATTTCAAATCATTATAATACATATAATTGAAATCACCATTCTCGTCATAGGCATTATGGGCCCGGGTCGTATAGATCGCCCATTCGTAGGGATTCTCACGCGAATCGGAAGCGAAGAAACTCTTGTTGTTGCGCATATTCACGTCCAGCATCCCACCGATTCTCAAATTATGTCTTAACTTCGCAAAAACTTTTGCCGCCATCGTGTACGTATCCATTCCCACACTTTTGGCCGTGGCTTGCTCGTCCATATAACTACCAGAAAGATAGAATGTCGTGGTTTCCGATCCGCCGGAAATACTAATGCTGTGGCGATGAGTTATCGAATTTCGGAAAAGATACTTGAACCAATCGGTATTCACCGTTTCCAACTGGTTCACCTTATCCTGAAATTGTTCCCAACTCAATTTATGATCATTCACATCTATAAAATAACGCTCGAAATCGGAAACCGTTCCATATTGTCCGGCTTTGTTGGAAGAAGCCTTTAACAAACCTTGCGACAACATCTCCATGTTTACATCAATACGGTCTTTGGAGTTCATCATATAAGCATCTTTCAATTTCGGACGCATACCAATCGTGATACTTCCATTGTAAGTTACTCGGGTTTTACCGGCCGTACCTTTTTTAGAGGTAATCACGATAACACCGTTGGCAGCTCGTGTTCCGTAAATAGCAGTTGCCGCGGCATCCTTCAAAACGTTGATCGATTCAATATCATCCACGTTCACACCCCCGATACCGGATGCTATCAAATTTCTGTTATTCAAAAGATCATCAACACTGGCATCCACCGGATCTTCGAGAATAATCCCATCAACCACCCATAACGGCTGAACGTTACCACTGATCGTGGAGGTACCCCGAATTCGTATTTGCGGAACGGCCCCCGGAGCCCCTGAAGTACTCACGATGGTCATACCCGGAACCTGTCCTTGTAATAACTTATCAATACTCGGCTGATTCACCATACGCAAACGGTCCATGTCCACCGTGGTAATGGAAGAAGTCAATTTACGACGTTCGATCTTCTGGTAACCGGTCACAACCACCTCTTCCATTTCGCTCACGTCCTCTTCCAATACCACGTTGATTTTTTGCTGCCCCGTGTAAGTCACCGTCTTCGTTTTCATCCCGACAAACGAGAATTCCAAGACGATCGACTGCTGATCAGGGATAGACAATTTATAGGTCCCGTTTATATCCGTTGCCGTACCTAAACCGGTTCCTTTCATCAGAACGGTTACACCCGGTAGCGGAGCGTTATTCTTATCCACCACCTTACCCGAAATCTCCACGGATTTCACGTTTACCTGTGCCTGAACTAAATTCATCGTCCCCGCTCTACCCAACAGAGGAAAACTCAATAACAAAAACATCAACAAACGGGAGAAGCAGAGTAGAGTCATTCCTCGCAACCGTAACATTCGATTAAAAACTTTCCTGTCATAAGTTTTTTTCATAACTTTGATCGTTAATTAATTAATAAAATTGATTTACACAAGAAGGTGATATTCAAAGTTTTCGAGGCAGAGAATACACCTTCTATTTCATTTTTCTGTTTCTTATTTGGCTATCCACATTTCATTACTATTTGATATGACACCCTCACCCCTTTATCCTGCAAGACAAAGATTCCACCTAACCGGCAAAAAACACACAGATCAAAACATTCCTACATTCGAATGCTTTCCTAGCCGATATCATCACAAGTAAACGCTAAAAATCAACGAAAAATGGAAGTCGGATCAACAACTTCCCACACAAAAATATGATCACGATTTCCCCTCATAAGTTTTTGGTTTCAAGATTAAGGCAAAAAAAACGGTTTCGCCTTTCCCGTTGCTCTTCACCCTAAGGCAGTGGACGCATTAACGTTCCAACACGGAGGTACGAAACCGCCGTATGAAGATAACAGGCATAAAAAATGCCTGTCATGAATTGGCAGGTTCTCCCCTGCCTTAGGATATGAAGAGCATCACAAATATACATAGATTTTTATTAAAAACAAGTATCGCTTCACAAAAGCTCATTTATTACCTCACGGCTCTTTCATTTAAGATTTCGTTGCTCACTTAAAAATGTTGTTATTTTAT